>Ga0315279_10008356_pt1 | contig 12551 bp, 15 predicted proteins | sample YL17G06_20_MG_FD_203694 | JGI IMG/M metagenome (GOLD analysis project Ga0315279, IMG submission 203694) | Sediment microbial communities from Yellowstone Lake, YNP, Wyoming, USA - YL17G06_20 | ecosystem: Environmental > Aquatic > Freshwater > Lake > Sediment | place: USA: Wyoming | collected... | reverse complement strand
TCGATACGCGGCTGGGGACGGTCTATCTTCTCGTACCCAAGGTCCGGAAGGGCGGGTACATCCCGTTCTTCATCTCGGAGAGGCGAAGGTCCGAGCAGGCGCTCATCGCGGTCGTGCAGGAGGCCTTCGTCAACGGGGTCTCGACGCGGAAGATCGAGCGGCTGGCCCAAGCTCTGGGAATCGAGAATATCTCCGCCTCCCAGGTCTCGGAGATCAATAAGGAGCTCAGTGGCCAGGTGGAAGACTACCGGACTCGGCCTCTTGAGGAGGAGTATCCGTTCCTCTGGATAGACGCGCATTACGACAAGGTCCGGGTCGAGGATCGGGTCGTCACGCTGGCCCTGATGATCGCTCATGGGGTGTCTAGCTCGGGCTCCAGGGAGATCCTGGCCATCGAGCCGATGTTCGATGGATCGGAGGACTCCTGGCGGGAGTTTTTCCGGAAGCTGAAGAAGCGGGGAATGAAACGCGTGTGCCTGTGCGTGTCGGACGCCCATGCCGGCATCCAGGCCGCGGTCAGGAAAGAGCTCCTGGGGGCCTCCTGGCAGCGCTGCAAGGTCCACTTCATGAGGAACATCCTGGCCAAGGTCCCCCATAAGGAGAAACGCCGCTTTGCGGCGCATCTGAAGCAGATCTGGCTCCAGCCGGACCGAAAAAGCGTGCGGCGGGCAGCCGATCAGCTGGCCCAGGAATACGGGGACCGTTTCCCCGACGCCATCCGTTGCCTCGAAGAGGGCCTCGAGGACTCCCTCCAGTTCCACAGCTTCCCGGAGATCGACCCCAAAAAGATCTCGTCGACCAACATGCCGGAGCGGACGGTGCGGGAGGTACGGCGACGGAGCCGGGTGATCGGCGTGTTCCCATCAGTCGAATCCTGGGTCAGGCTCGAGACCTGCTACCTCATGGAATATTCCGAGGACTGGGGAAGCGAGCGCAGCTACATATGGGAGGACAAGGTCCTCGGATCCTTGGACAGGCTTCATGAGCTGATGGCTCATACGGCTAACTGAAGAAGCTTACGATGACCCCCATTTTGCGAACATCAGTTGACACGGTCCTTTAGGGACCTTTTAGAATTTATTGTCTCTTCATTTTTTGCATTTTCACCAGAGCGCATCCTATGGTCCATAAAATATTCTTTTTAAAAAAATGAATTCCCTATAAGCATTTTCTCTTAAGCGATGTCAACATTTTGGCGCATGTTTTTGTGAACTTAGTTTTCATAACTTCGCTTTGAATAAAACATGCAGGTTGCGGGGCAAAATCTTATAGTATTCAATGAGGTTAAGCTGCGCTAATTTTTCTTGAGTTTTGGAAGGGAGCAGTTCAAATGGCGGATTTTCAAGAATAGACTTGGTTTCTTGTTCTGAGAAATTTGCTCTCTCTTCGATCCACCCGAATAGACCATTGTTTCCGACGCAGACTTTTTGACAATCAAGGCAGCCAACAAGGCAGTTGTGCCAGGCGGGATCTACCCAGGAGGGAAAATCTCTCGGACCCTCGTTGAGAAAGGTCAGACATCGCTCGGCCCGGAGAAGAAAGCGTTCGGGCGTGATAGCCCCGGTAGGACAGCTTCGCTGGCAGGCAACACATTTTTTACAGCTTTCCATTAATCTTGCCTCAACCCAAGAATCTTCGGAACAAGGAAAATCCGAATAAAATGCCATTAGCCGGTGAAAGCTTCCCATCCCCTCCACATAACAGATGTTATTTTTTCCGTAAAATCCCAGTCCACTCCTTACTGCGAGGAGTTTTAAGGGCAACACTGCTTTGGCCAGATGGTATCCTTGAGGATTGAGAAGGCTGGAAAGGATTTGCTCAACTCGTTTGTCTGGATAGTGTAGATAGGTTGGAGGGATGATGACGGGATGCAATTTTCCCTTCCTGCTGAAAATGATGCGGATTTGAGGTTGAGGATAAGCCACTACAATAAGAGATTTTGCATCGGGCAAGCTCTCCGGCGTTTTAAACTTAAAGCCTGAAAGATACTCCTTATATAATTCTGGATCGAAAATTCCCTGGCTGTGTTTCTCTTCTATATCCTCTTCTAAATGGACAAGGTGATGTGTCGAAACAACCTGTCCTTTAATACCGTGCTCTTCTATTTCAGGCAGCAGTTTTTTCCGTATATTTCTACGTTTTCCTTGACGGAGCTTTAATTGCATAATTGTCCCTAAGAAACAACATAGTCTTCTCTGACGGGATTCCAGGCATCAACCACTTTTACCGGAGTGATGGCATAAACACTGTGCTTCATATTCGAAGGCACAGTAACTCCTTCCCCCGCTTTTATTTTTTTTATTTCATCCCCTAGCCTGAATTGCATTTCTCCCTCCAGAATAAAAGTGATCTGTTCGTGAGGGTGTTCATGAGGAGGAATCTCCTGACCCTGCTCAAACTCAAAATAGGTGAGCATCACATTTTTCAGATAAACCGAACACATTTTGATTTCTTCCTTGATTTTCTTTTTTGGCAATTCTTTGACATTAAAAAAATTCATAACTTTGCCTCCTTGGAACTCGGATACACAAACGCTTAGTTGGTAGCATCAATTAGATTATTTAAGTACTAAATAAGTTTCATTTTTTGTATTGAGTTTTAATGAAATATCTATTTATGATTGAATAAATTTGGTCTGCTGACGGTGTTCCCTAGGTTTAAACTCGCTCATTATGAAAAGGAGTCACCAAAAAGACAGTGATCGCCACTAAAGATGGTTTAAGATAAGCGCATAAAAGAGATTTTATGTCTTTTTCAAAAAATAGCCTTTGCATCTTACTATCTTTTGTTTTTCTTTGAACACTTTAAATAGTCATAGGGAATTTAAAATGTTTAAATCTTTTTTGAGTTTTAAGATTTCTATAGCGTTTTTAAATTCTTTTTGGCATTCTGAACAATCCGTTAGATGCTCCTCTAAGGCTTTGTTTATTTCGTTTCTGCTGATAAAGATGATTTTTATGCGCCAAAAGTTTCATAAATATTTGAAACTCTTGCTAGGTTTTTATCGTCTAAATGGGAAGAAAGGAGCAAAGATCATGATTATGCGGATTTGGCATGGCGTTACATTAGAATCAAAAAGCGATAATTATTTTGATTATATGATGAAAACAGGTGTAAAAATGTACCGTTCTCTCAAGGGGAACCAGGGAGTTTATGTCCTAAGACGAACTTATGATAGGAAAGCTGAGTTCTTGCTGCTTTCACTATGGGATTCCTTTAATTCCATTCGCCAATTTGCAGGCCCGGATATTGAAAAAGCCGTTTATTGTTTTCCTGAAGATAAGGAATTTCTTCTTGAACTGGAGCCATGTGTAAAGCATTATGAAGTTTTAGCCTTTTTCAATGAGGAATGACACTTCCCAATAAGGGAGGATTGATGGGAAAACGCAGGCTGCCTTACGTGCTTCTCACCCATCCTCTGGAACATATCCAGATTGTCAGAGCAAAGAACGCTCACATCTGGGATTCCAATGGGCACAGGTACGCTGACTTTGAATCCGGGATATGGTGTGCAGCTCTGGGACACGGACATCCATCGATCAGAAAAGTTCTGTACAACCAGCTTAAACAACTGATCCATGTGGGAAAAAGATTCACGAACGAACCTGCCGGGATTGCTGCCCGGGCGCTTTTGGAGCTTTTGCCTTGGCAGGGAGGAAAAGCCCTTTTCCTCAGCTCGGGAAGCGAAGCCGTCGAGCTTAGTATCAGGATTGCCAGAATTGTCGCTAACAGGCCTAAATTGCTGACTTTTTCGCAATCCTATCTCGCGGCTTTCGGTGAAGCAGGGACATTTTTGGGGCACCCCGACTGGGTGAAAATAGATCTTGCTTCCTGCATTCAATGTATGGAATGGGCATGTTCTATGAAATGTGGGACTCTGGCAGCGATAGATTTCTCCCGTATCGCAGCCTTTGTTTTGGAGCCTGGTTGTTCGGGAGGAAGAATTCTATTTCCGCCACATAGAGTTGTCGAATGGCTAGCAAGTAGAATTCAATCCGGTGGAGGCCTCATCATCGTGGATGAGGTCACGACCGGACTGGGGCGGACGGGCCGGACGTTTGGCTTTGAGCATTACAGAATCGTGCCCGATATAGTAGCCGTAGGTAAAGCTCTTGGGAATGGTTACCCCATTAGCGCAGTGGCTGTGAGCAAGTCTGTCGCCAGTGCGTTAGAAACAAAGGCGTTCTCTTATGTTCAATCTCACTTGAACGATCCTCTAGGCTGCGCTGTTGCTGCGGAAGTTATTCGGTTAATCAGGAAAGAAAAACTTGTTTCGAGAGCAGCACATTTGGGGAAGCTTTTCCTCGAGAGGCTCGGGAGAATTAGTAGTCATTCAGATGTTGCTGAAGTTCGTGGCCGTGGGCTCATGATCGGAGTCGAGTTCAAGTACGCTGATCAGAATGTTGAAGGTCGGCTTACAGGAGTCTGGAGGACAATGCTTGAGAGGGGATTCATTTTGGGAATAACTCCTCGGGCGAACGTTTTGAGGTTCCTGCCACCTTTAACAATCCCAGAAGACGAAATTATGGCTGCCGTTGATAACCTTGAAGAGGTCCTGGCTTAATAAGAAATGTCCGAGGCTTCCACAGAGAGTAAAGCTCCTCCCATCAGAACAAAGGTGTTAAGGATAAAAGTCTTCTGGTTCAGAGTCTCAACTTTATTAGCGCTCTTTATTAAAACTAACATAGTTTCGAGGAGCTTCCAATATCTTTAATTTTTTTAAAAGTTTCAGACTCTTTTTTAGATCTTTGTATTCCTTCTTGCATTCCTGACAATCTGCCAAATGTTCCTTTACTGCCTGGGCAATTTCCTGGTTAAGCTCCCCATCATAAAATTCGGAAAAGAGGGCTTTTGCTTCTGTGCAATTCATAATTCTAATATCCCCTCGCAAATACATAAATAGTTATCCGCAAACGCTTTGCATTTGTTATTAATAAATTGTTGGCGAAAGATCTGCCTGGCCCGGTGAAGGCAAGTCTTTGTTTTACTCATGCTCCATCCCAGTATCTCAGAAATCTCTTTATAGCTGATGTGCTGGATATCTCGGAGGACGATCACCTCTCGATACTTGGCAGGCAGGTGTTGCTGGAGATTATGAAGGATGCACCATTGGAGTTCTCTCTTGATGACCACTCGCTCTGGGTTATCTTGGTGTGAAGGGATTCTTGTCTCCTCAAGACAGAGGGAAAAATGTTTAGGTTTGCGACGAAATTCCAACCGAAAAAGGTTTATGGCGATACGGCTTAGCCAGGTTCGAAAACCAGACTGGCAGCGGAAACTGTGCAGTTTTCGAAAAGCCATGAGAAAAGTCTCTTGAGTCAAATCATCTGCCCGGGCTGCATCTCCTGTGAGTTGAAGCGTGAGATTGAAAATATACCTCTGGTGTTGAGAAAAGAGTTCATTCAGAGAACTGCGATCTCCTCTTATTGCGCTCTCGATTAGATTCAATTCAATAATATCCATATTTGATACATCATAAAGATGTTCCTATTGTGGAAAAAGTTTCATAAAAAAGTTATTTTAATCTTATTTATAAATGATAGCAGCAAAATTATTTGGGTAAATATTTCTCGTGAAATTGTGAAACTTTATTTATGCTATTCGTATCTAAGATATAACAAATAGAAATAGAAAACAAGGTGTCAAAATGGATTATAGAAACATGTTAAATCACTTTGGACCCCGCGGCCTTATTTGTTCCCATTGCTATGCTCTCTCGGAGGGTGAGATAAAATTCCTGAGTGCAAGATTAGAGCACTTGTTAGGGAATTTTGAGAGGCATGCAGAGGGGTTTTCTATATTTACGCCTGTTTTTGCTAATTAATCTTTTTTTAGGCATTGCTTTCTTATCTGGCACATGGTGATTGTCTTGGATACCGGAGAGGGGCTTATAGAGATCCTCATTGAGGGATTATTCGTTTCTATAAAACAAAAAAGTGGGTTTTTGTTCTCAAAGCAGCGGGTTTTCTTATGAAAGAACTAACTTTGACCCTAATCCCAAGCGACGCTGAATTCAGATGAGTCGACTGATGAAAGATGTTGGAGTTGAGGCTTATAATAGAGAAGCTAGGGGGTTACCTCGATACAGATGATAACGAAGATTTATAATATAATAAAGTGAAAAAGGAGTTCATAGATTGCTAAATAGAATGCCGGCCGAGAAATTTTCAAAAATGATAAGAAAGGCTGTTTTGTTTTTTAGTTTATGCCTTTTCCTGAGCATGACCGGTGCAAAAGAAGTATCTAGCAAAAATGAGGTCTGTCTCGAGTACACTGTAAAAATTTCGAAAGAAGAGCCATATCATATGCATATTAAAGCCCAGGTATCGCCCGTCCCAACCGGGCATCTCAGCTTGGCTATGACTCAAAATTATGGCCACGTCAATAAATTAAAAGAAATTATTCCAGAAATTACAGTTGCCGAAGCTGATCAAAAGCCATTGATCACAAAAAAAATTAATGAGTTTCTATGGGAAGTTGACTCAAGAGAACAAGATATCATCGTTATAGAGTACGCTGTCAACACTCAATTCCCCTATTCGAGTTTGAATTGTGTCAGACTGCCCTATAGGGATGCTGACCACATTTATTTTCCTGCTGCGTCTGTGTTCATCCATCCCGACGAAAAATATCTTGCTGAAAATAATATTAGTATCCAGAGAATTCGGGTCAATTTTGATCTGCCAAAGGGATGGATAGCCGCCACGAGCTGGGGGACAAACCGGCTTTCCTATGACCTCTCGCCGTCCAGCATCGAAAACCTGAACAGCGGCCTTGTCGGAGTCGGAGGCTACCGAGTCGATTCGTTCAAGATCAGGGAGCTTCCCGTAGAAGTTGCCTTGTTGAATTCAGGGACTGTTACTGACAAAGAGATTAATCGCGCTGTTGGGCAGGCGCTTCTCGCGGGTTATAACCTGTTCGGATTTTTCCCTGTGTCCAAATTATTTTTTTTATTCCAATTCATCTTTGACAATCCGGGACAGGGCAACGGCAATGGGATGGGCTGGTCCTTCAATTTGAACTACAGCCGCAAGCAAGATTCATCCGATTGGCTTAAAGAAAGTGCCCATATTTTTCACGAAATCTTCCATCTCTGGAACGGAACTGAAGCACAGCCCATCAGCCGGGCACAAAACGATCATTCTCTCATCTGGTTTACGGAGGGAATAACAAGATTCTACCAATACAAGAACATGCTGAGGTCAGGGGTCATTTCTGAAGAAAGATATTTTCAATTTTTGTCTGAAGAGTTTGGCCGCGTTTACCATTGTTCACGGCGTGAAGATAGCCTGGATCAAATTTCTGAAGATTATTATTCTGACCGGAAAGCGATGACTCTAACTTACAGCAAAGGATGTTGCCTCGCTTTTGCTCTGGATTCATTGCTCCAGCATATTTCTTCCGGGCAAAAAAGCTTCGATAGCCTGATGAAGAAGATGCTTGAGAAATATGATTTCAGATTGAACAGACACTGTTATACCCATCAAGAGCTGGATGGTGTCTTTCGTGAAGTCTTAGAAGAAAGATTTTATCCAAGCTATGAAAGACTGTATGGGAAAGACTTTGTGCAGGAGTTTGAATCGATTCTGAACGCTGTTGGCTTTCAGGTTGAAAAATACAAGGACAAAAGATTGTATTTCGGAATCATCGATTTCGGACCACCTTCCGGCCCTTTGAGGGCCTTTGAGATAGATAGAGAAAGTCCTGCCTATCGAGCTGGTCTGAGAGAACAGGACATCCTGCTTGAAATCGATGGCCGCCCTCTGTACGATATTCCTGATATCAAGAAAGCTCTAAATGGTGCCAGAGAGGGAGAATCAGTCAATTTAGTCATCGAACGCAACGGGCAAAAAATGAAAATCCAGGTTCCATGGGTAAGCTTTGAGACACGATTTGAAATTAAAAGAAAAGCTGGTAAAGACATAAAGTGAACGAAAGAGAATATTATAAGCTTTTACATTCATCGATCAGGAGATTTTCTATGAAAAAAATTGGAATTATTGCCTGTGCGAATACGACCAAGATACTGGACTGCCCCCTTTCTCCCTGTCTGAGAGACTTTTATGACAGGAAAGGGGAGTTTGCCCGATATAAGAATATGGAACTTGAGCTTGCGGGGGTTATCTCCTGCCAGGGTTGTCTGGGTGGGTTAGCGCCAGAAACTGTCCTTTCTAAAGCAAATTCCCTTGTCCATTATGGGGCCGACGTAATTCATCTCACTTATTGTATGAAAGTTCTCTGTCCCTATGTGCTGAAATACATGAAAATATTAGAAAAAGTTTATCCTAAGATCGATATCATCCTCGGCACGCACGAACCGCACGACTCTATTGAGAAAACACGAGATTCCATTTCTCAATTTCTCAAGCAAAAGATGGGCCAGAACATCATTCCTTGAGAGAATAATATAGAAAAATGTTATTTCTGGAGGTGGAACTATGATCAAGAGAGCAATTTTCTTTTTCCATTTTTTATTAATCTTTATGATTGGCCATCTGGCTTCACAAAATGGTCGAATTCTTCAAGAAAATGAGGTGCCTCTGACCGAAGAATTGCACTTTAATATTCTCAATTTTGGCAAGGTTTTGCCGAAACTCACGCCCTTTTTAGAGGGAATTTTCAAGAAGGCCGAATTGGTTGAAGTCAAAGAGATTACTTATTTGAGTGATCGGCTTAAAGTTAAAGCGTTTCTTCTTGAGCCGAAAAAAGAGGGGAAATATCCGTGTCTGATTGTCAACCGAGGAGGAAATCGGAATTTTGGCATTTGGACCAGAGAAGAAGCATATTTCCTTCTCACCGAAATTTCCAGTTGGGGGTATGTGGTCGCGGCCTCCCAATACCGTGGGTGTGGCGGTGGCGAGGGAAAAGAAGAATTTGGCGGCAAGGATGTTGACGATATATTATCTCTGATACCTCTATTAGGTTCCCGAAAAAAGACTGATCCTGGGAGGATCGGCATGCTTGGAATAAGTCGGGGTGGGATGATGACCTATTTAGCGCTAAGAGGCACTAATCGGATTAAAGCGGCGGCTGTGGTTGGCGGTGTTACAGATTTACTTAGCTGGGAAAAGGCAAGACCAGAAATGAGAGAGGTTTTCTCTGAATTGATAGGCGGGGATTCCAAGACTGCTACCGAAGCTCTTAAGGCAAGGTCTGCAATTTTTTGGCCTGAAAAAATTTCTCCTCAAACTCCCATTCTTCTCCTCCATGGAACTGCTGATGAGAGAATCCCTCCGAAACAAGCGCTTGAGATGGCTTCAGCCCTGCTTCAAGCTGGCCATCCTTTTAGGCTCGTTATGCTGGAAGGTGGGGACCATAACCTAACGGATTTCTGGCCGGAATGGTTGGAAATAGTCAAAAAGTGGTTTGCAAAATATCTATCCATTTGAAAGAAAATTTAAATGGCAAGATCATATTTGATGACAGGTAAAAAATGAAGAAACGGCCGAGAAAGATAGTACTAGCGGAAGATGCCTTCAGATCCAGTTTTGTCGATGCCAATGCCTACGACCGACGAATCAGAAAGTTTGTCCCTTATTATGAGGATATGATGAATTCTGTGCTGTGCTGTTTCCCTAAGCAAAAAAGTTACACTGTCGTGCTTGAATTAGGGTGTGGAACAGGCAATCTTTCTCAGAAAATATTAAATGAAGACCGTTTTTGTAAGCTAGTGGCAATTGATTTAGTTAATGAGATGGTAGAGAAATGCAGAGCAAGACTTATACAATATTCAAGTCGAGCTGAAATCACGTGTGCAGACATGATTAAATTTAGAAGATTTAGCTCTTTTGACTATGTCCTCTCAAATCTTGCTCTCCATTATGCTGATACAAATGAGAAGAAAATATCTGTTTGCAGAAATGCCTATCAATCCTTAAGGCCGGGAGGTGTTTTTTCTTTCTCAGTTATGTTGACAAGTGAAACGCCAGAATCTACAGAAAAAATCTGGAAACGCTGGGAGCGGGATATTATTAAAAATGGAGTTACTCGGGAGGAACTAGATGAATGGTATAAGACTTACCATAGAAGCGACCGTCCTGTCCCCTCAAGCCTTTGGCTTAAATCGCTGGAAGAACTGGGTTTTAAGAATTGTGAACTTGTATGGTCTGAAACTATCTTTGGAACTTTCTGGGCGAGAAAGCCATAAAGTCAATATATAATGTACAAGAATTCTAGGCTTTTAATTGCCTGGGCCGTTATCTTATTTTTAGCGACTTTGATTTTCCAATTTTTACATGAATGCGGCCATGGCTTTGGTTCTAGTCTTGAAGGATATCATGTCAGCACAGGATTTGACAAAGTTGGAGATGTCGGCAAGCGGCCGAGTGATCATGATTTCCGGCTAAATAAAACTATCCAAGGAAGGTGGAATCTGAGTGATTTCCTTGGTCCAATGATCAACTGGATATTTGCCATTTTTTTCACCGCAATTTTTCTTCGGCAGAGAACCGTTAGCTGCGTAGCAGTGCTCTTTGGATCTGGAGCAGCCATAAATGCGTTAATACGGCTTGTCCCCATGCTCATGTTTTTTGGCTCTGCTTTCCTAGGTCGGTTTGTGCTTGAAGATGAGGTCGCCTTGGGATTATCGGCAATTCAAGGGATAAAATTTCCAATGTCTTATCTAAATTTTAAGATCCTTGCTTCAACTAAATCCTCGCTATTCCTCGTTGAGCCGAAAATTTATTACTGGCCAGTTATATCTTTAATAATTTCAATTGTCTGTTTCATCCCCACATACCGCCGGCTAAGTCAATTAATTCGCCAACATTTGACTTCTAGGATTTCTCAATGGTTCTTCATGTTAGTGCCATTTTTAATATTACCTTTAGCTTTCATCTGCGCTAAAAAACTTGATAGCTTAATTCGCCTTAATTGGTAATTGATATAAATAAGGTAAGCTAGAAGGAGATCGATTTAAATGAAAGTAAGAATTGGAGGTAGTTAATGCTTTTTCTTGATAATCTTCTATGGGAACTTATAGATTTTAACCGCTGATTCTTGCGTTAAAAAGAGATGCAATGAGTGATCCGGAACAAGTTACTTATTGTGGACTTTATTGTGGACTTTGTGCTCAGCACACGCGGATTCCCGAGCTATCCGAACAGCTGCGGGGAGCAATGGAAAAGGAAGATTATATGCAGTGGAGCCAAGGTATTCCAAACTTTAAAGAATTCTGGACCTTTCTAAATATGTTGTGTTCATCGAACAAAAAGTCCTATTGCCGAAAGGAGAATTGCGGGCCACCTTTATGTAGCATCAGAAAATGTGCCGGAGAGAAGAAGCTAGAGGTCTGTGTTTTCTGTACGGAATATCCGTGTGGACGAATCCTAGGACTGGCCAAAAGCTATCCAACTCTTCTCGCAGATGGAAAAAGAATGAAGGAAATAGGAATCGAAAAATGGATCAGAGAACAAGAGGAGCGCCGGAAAACAGGGTTCGCTTATGTTGACATTCGATGCTATCCTTATAAGGTTCCAGATAAATAATATCACGGGTCACTGACTGACGTGCACTCGTTTATTATACCGCCCGATGAGCCGGACCCCAAAAACTAATATCAACGTATTAATTATGTTTTTGATCTGTCGCACAATTCTTGGGCAATTTGAAAAGCCGGCTGTTGTCAGCACAAGGGCGGTGATGCTGAGGGTAGAAAGCGCAGTGCTGTAAAAAGGTGATTTTATGCTCGCCTGAAAAAAAACGAAACGAAAAGCGGTTGCCCAAGTCAATATTTAAGCATTGAAACGGATGAGGGGAAGGAAGTAAGGACTGGAATCAGCTTATTAAGAAGCTTTTTTCAAGGCTGGTTTTCGTCCCTCTCCCAGTTGCTGACGGTACTCGGGTCAATGCCAACTAGATGGGCGAGCTTTTTCTGGGAGATGCCGCGAATCCGCCTAAAATCCTTGATTCTATCGGCCAAATTATCGATTTTTTTCTAAAACGGATCACGGCCCAGGAACTCAATGACTTTCGGAATCTGGGTCAGAGACGGCCTCACCCGGTTCTTTTCCCAAAGATATATCGTCGTATCGTCAATATGAAACCTGAGGGAAAGTTGGCGCTTGGTAAGCTTCAAATCGAGCCTTCGGGTCTTAATGTGATCGCCCCACGTCCTTAAAATATCAGGGTATTTCTCCCTATGAACCGGTTTTTTTGCCTTTAAGGTTAAATGGCAAAAAGACAACGCAAAGATGATAGACTGGCCCTAAGGCAATTATTAACGGAAAGGGGAACTGATAACGGGGATAATAAGGCAAAATTCTCTACTGCAGGGCAAAATGCTGTATTATTTTTATTCCATAGAGAAGAATAGATTTTGAAGAAAAATTAGCTATTTTTTATAAATAGATTCAAAAGCTATAAATTGATTTTTAAAATATTTGCAAGAATGTGCGTCGATAAGGGATCCTATACATTTTTTGATCTTTCGTTATTGCTTCTTTTAAAAGAAGAGCTTAAAACCTCCGTAGACAGAAAAACCGGGGGTTCCATAGCCAAGAATCATTTCATATTTTTTATCAAGGATATTATCGAAGCGGCTGAAAATCTGA
>Ga0315279_10008355_pt1 | contig 12551 bp, 15 predicted proteins | sample YL17G06_20_MG_FD_203694 | JGI IMG/M metagenome (GOLD analysis project Ga0315279, IMG submission 203694) | Sediment microbial communities from Yellowstone Lake, YNP, Wyoming, USA - YL17G06_20 | ecosystem: Environmental > Aquatic > Freshwater > Lake > Sediment | place: USA: Wyoming | collected... | reverse complement strand
CTGCCGCCGCCATCGCCCTCACCCTGTTGGCGCTGGGCCCCTGGGCAGCCACCGGCTTCGCCGACCACCCCATCACCGAGGTCTTCGACTTCGTTACCGGGCACGTGGGCGTCCAGGGCGTGGACGGGCCGCCGCCGACCCAGGTGCCCACGTATACGGACGGTACCAGTGTCAGTCCGGAAGAAGCTGGAGCCCGCCTGGGCCTGTCGCTGAGGGAGCCCACTTACCTGCCCGAGGGCTTCAAGCTGGCCTCCTCGGTCTACTATGCGAAAGGCGTCACGAGCCCGGAGCAGGGGACGTTCGTCCAGGCCTACACCCAGGGGGGCGTCAACCCTGACACTCTCAGGGGACAGACTGATCCCCGCATCACCGTCTATCAGGAGCGGGCCACATCCAACACGATAGCGGAGAAGAGCGCCTACATCGAGCAGGTCGTCATCGGCGGCTCGCTCCCGGGGACCTATGTCCGAGGCATTTGGACAGCGGGACTAGACGGGACCCTCGAGTGGGTGGAAGGCGACGCTGAGGTGCTAGCCTTCGACCAGAACGACGTGCGGACGTTCATCGTGTACCGCTACGGCGAGCAGGTGAAAGAGGAACTGCTGAAGATCGCCGAGTCGATGCTCGCGCAATAGGCTCGGTTAGCGTCCGGCCGGACGCTGCTCGGGGACAACGACGGGGCGACCAGCAAGCTGGTCGCCCCGTCACTATGTACCGTTGTCGTTCGATGAGGCCTAGTCGATGTCCTCCCGCAGCCTCCTCTCCCGCATCATCTCGTACAGCAGGTTCTCCACCACCATCAACAGCAGCAGGACTGCCCGCTGTTGTCGGCGTGGCATGCGAGCGAGAAGTTGCAGTAGGTCTGCATCCACCTTCTCCGCTAGGGCGAGGCGATTCTCTGAAGGTTCGGCCATACCTCCTACTCCGGTCGGCTGGGCAGCCTGGAGTCCTGGCTGGTCCACCGCTCACCCCCCCCCATGTCCTCCACCAGGTGCTCCATGCCCTCCAGCAAAAGGAGCAAACGCCGTTGCCGATCGCGCGGCAGGCGGGCGAGGTAGCGCAGGAGGTCAGGGTCGACGTTGGCTTCGTAGCCCTCGTACACCCGTCTCAGGGTGCGCACCGTCGGGTAGCCGGCGGCCTCAAACAGGTCGTCGGGATCGATGTGAATCGCCCCGGCCAGCCTCAGAAGGACGGCGGCGCTCGGGTTCCTGACGTCGCCGTTCTCCAGCTGGGATAGGTAACCCTGACTCACGGCAGCGTGGCCGGCTAGCTGCCCCTGGGTTAACCCTATCTCCTCCCGCAGCTCCCGGATCCTCTTACCTAGTTCCATATTTCCCACTGCCTCCGTAAGCGTGCCTCAGAATTTTGAACTCTTTTCACAAATTTGTCAATACGAACCCTTGACAATAAGGGCCTATTGCGATATTTATATTCTATATTAGAATTGCTTTTCGAGAATGAATTAGAGCATTTGTTCCAGTTTCTCTTTTGCGAGGGGAGGAAAGCGCAGGAATGAACGGGCAGGCTGAGAAGCTCTGCGACGCCATCGACCGTCTCCTCCTGAACGAGCCTCGCAAGACCCTGGTGGCGGAACCCGAAATTCGCGAGTTGTTAGACGTGGCGCGTCTGCGCCGGCAGGCCGGGCGTGCCATGGCCGCGCTGGGCTCCAAGGGTGGGGACGAGGCGTGGCGGCGGCTGGAGGCAACGCGGCAGGTCCGGTAGTCCTGGCCTATTCGGTTCACCTGCCAAAGGAGGTGAGTGACCATGAAGCGATGGCTTCTACTGTCACTAATACCCATCGCCCTTCTCCTGCTTGCCGCCGGAGCCCTGGCCCTCCAGTCCTCCGGTGAGGCCCAGGCGGGAGCCATCTCCGGCGATTCCGCTGCCTGCGCTGCCGTCCACACCGACGCCCTGGTTAGCAGCGTCGATTCGGCGGGCCCCTCGCTGAGCAGCGACGAGGCCCTCCTGGCCGCCAAGTGCTACATGGTCGGCATCGACGTGCTCCGGGGCGGCTGCGGCGGCGACGACCTCTGGATTCTGAGGTACCTCTGCTACGACCCGGCGAAAGGCTGGTACTACGTAAACTATTGGTTCTGTCAGTAGGCTAGACATCCGGACCACCAGCAAGGACGACGGCGGGCTCGCTCGCTGTCGTCTTGTGTTTCTTTCTAGCTGCCCTCCTCCCAGACCAGCCGGTCGCCCACGGCGATGCCCCGCTCGGCGGCAACGCCCGCCGGCAGTTCCAGAGCAGAGCGGGCTCCCCGCCCACCAAAGGCCACTCGATACGGCTTGAGCGCCGGCACCACCTTCACCACGCGACCATCTCCATTCAGGAAGACGATATCGATAGCAAACCGCATGAAAAACGTCTGCACCGATGAGCACGGCGTTATGAGCAACGCACCGCCTTCGGGCAGGCTCCGTCGCCCCATCAACCCCAGCAGCCGCGCCCGGTGAGTCTCCGCCCTCTCCGCCCGAGAGGCGACTACAGCTCCGCGGGTGGCGTTCACGATGTTGGCCAAGGTGGAGACACGATATCACTGGCGCCGCGTGGAGTCCACCGGACGCTCCATGCCCTCCAAGAGCAGGAGGATGTACCGCTGCTGGTCCCGCGACAGGCCAGCCAGGAACCTGAGCAGGTCGGGGTCGACGCGGGCGTGGTAGTCGTTGTTAGCCTGGCTCGGGCTGCGCACCGGAGTGTAGCCCGCCGCGTCCATCAGCTCACGCGGGTCGACGTACAAGGCGCCCGCCAGCCGCAGCAGGATAGCGGCGCTGGGGTTCTTGACCTCCTCGCGCTCTAGCTGGCACAGATAGCCCTGGCTCACCTGAGCCTGGCCAGCCAGTTGGGCCTGACTCAGGCCCAACTGCTCCCGCAGTTCGCGGAGCCGCCCACCTAGCCTCATCACCATTCTCTCCTAGCCCCCTACTTCGCGATCTGCTGACTGATGTTGATGACCGCCGGTCCCAGGATCACCAGCATGAAGGCAGGGAAGATGCAAAGCACCAGCGGGAACACCATCTTGACAGGCGCCTCGTGGGCTAGCTGCTCTGCCCGCTGCCGGCGACGCATCCGCATCTGGTCCGACTGCACCTTCAAGACCTGGGCGACGCTCACTCCCAACTGCTCAGCCTGGATCACGGCGTTCACGAAAGAGATCAGCTCCTGCACCCCGGTGCGCTCTCCCAGTTCGCTCAGCGCCTCCCGGCGCAGCCGCCCCATGGCGATCTCACGCAGGGTCTGGGACAGCTCCGCGGCCAGAGGGCCCTTCATCTGCTCCGCCACGCGACCCAGGGCGGCGTCCAGGCCCAGCCCAGCCTCCACACAGGTGGTCACCATGTCCAGGGCGTCGGGCAACGCCTTCACGACCAGCCGTTGGCGCGAGCGTACCGCCGACTTCAACCACGTCTGGGGTATCAAGAACCCGATGCTGCCCATCATCAGCAAGCCCAGCAGGCCCTGGGCGCTAAAACCGCCCAGGGTGACGACGGCCATCAGGCCCAGCACGCTGAACAGGCCAATGCAGATAGCCCACATGGTGAAGAAGGTGGCGGCCGTTACGTCCTTGCCCGCCGTAGTGAGCGATTTCTGCACGCCAGCCAGGAAGGTGGCGGGGAGGAAGTTGGACAGCAGCCGGCCGAAGCCCCGAACGATGGGCGCCAGCACTCGCTCCTCGAAGGGGAGGGCCAGATCCGAGAGCTCCCCCTGGGCCACTTGCCGCAGACTGGCGATGCGGGCTTCGATGATGCTGAGCCGCGGCCGTGCCAGCGCCAGCACCAGCAAGGTCACGCTGGCGAAGACGACGATGGCGATGATGACAGCAAACATTGTCCCCTCACACGTCGAAAGCCAGGAGGCTGCGGATCATCAGGAACCCCATGCCTTCCAGCGCCACGGCGACCAGGACCAAGATCTTACCGGCCGTCTCAGTGAACAGGGGGCTCATGTAGTCCGGGTTGATGGCGAAGAAGATAAGGCCCAGGAAGATGGGCAGAGAGCCGATGACGAGACCCGTCATGCGTTGCTGAGACGTGAGCGTCTTCACGTCGCCCCGGATGCGCTCTCGCTCGCGCATAGTGTAGGATACGCCATCCATGAGCTGAGCCAGATTACCGCCCACCGTCCGCTGGATGCTGATCGCAGTGATGATCATCTCCATGTCGGGACTATTCACCCGCTCGCCCAGGTTCTGGAGAGCCACGTCAGCGTTGACACCCAGGCTCGCCTCCTGGAGCATGCGCTTGATCTCAGTGCCCAGAGGTGGCGCTAGCTGTCGCGACGCGAACTCAAACCCCTGCAGCAGACCGTAGCCCGACCTCAGCGAGTTGGCCACCAGGCCCAGCATCTCCACCAACTGGCCGTTCATCTTCGCCTGTCGCGACTTCCGGCGAGACCGCACGTACCAGCGAGGCAGGAAGTAGCCTATTACCCCCATGGGCGGGGCAATGAATATGTTCTTCGTGAGCATGAAAGTTACCAGCAGCAAGACCGCGGCCACGGTGAAACGCAACACTATGTACTCGCCTACCCGCAGAGGGATGGCCGCCCGCTCCAGCTCCAAAGCGGCGCTCTCCACCCCGCGGCTGCTGCCAAGAAGCCTGGCGAACGGCCCCAGCTTGCCGGGATCCTCGCCTCGCAGATAGGCGCCGGGCATTGAAGCGTTAAGGGGAGGCCCCGCTTCCCGACTGATCTGCTCCAGGCGCCGGGTGAAAGTCCGCTGCCGCGAGCCCAACCCCTGCGAGAAGCCGATCACCAGCAAGCTGACCGTCACCATTACCAGCAGGGAAACGACCAGGGCGAAAAGCATGGCTACCACTCCACCGTGTTCTGAAACAGCAACTCAGGCAGACGCACCCCCGCCACCGCGAACCGGTCGGTGAAGGTGGGGCGGATGCCCGTTGACTGGAGCCCTCCTGCAACGCGGCCGTTTTCATCTATGCCCTTCTGGTGAAAGCGGAAGATGTCCTGAAGGGTCACCACCGTGCCCTCCATGCCGCTCACCTCTGTGACGTGGGTGATGCGTCGGCTCCCATCACGGAAGCGGGCGATCTGGATGATCAGGTGCAGCGCCGAGGCTATCTGCTCGCGGATGGCCTGCTGCGGCAGGTCCAGGTTAGCCATGAGCACCATATTCTCCATCCGGGCCAGGCCGTCGCGCGGCGAGTTAGAGTGGATGGTGCTCATCGACCCCTCGTGCCCGGTGTTCATGGCATTGAGCATGTCGAAGGCTTCGCCCCCGCGCACCTCACCGATGATGATGCGGTCGGGGCGCATCCGCAGGGCGTTGCGCAGCAGCTCGCGCTGCGTGACCTCGCCCTTCCCGTCGATGTTAGCCGGGCGAGCCTCCAGCGAGACGACGTGAGGCTGCTGAAGCTTCAGTTCCAGCGGATCCTCGATGGTCACAATGCGCTCCGAATCGGGGAGGAAGGCAGATAGAGCGTTAAGCAGGGTCGTCTTACCACTGCCAGTGCCCCCCGAGATGAGAATGTTTAGACGCAGTTCTACACAGGTCCCAATGAACTGCCCCAGCTCCGCGGTTATGGTGCCCACGTTCACCAGGTCCTCCATCGTCAGCTTGTCGGAGCGGAACTTGCGGATGGTGAGGGTGGGACTGCGGGGGGACAGCGGGGGAATAATAACGTTGACACGCGAACCGTCGGGCAGGCGGGCGTCGACCATCGGCGAGCTTTCGTCAACCCGCCGGCCCAGCGGAGCGATGATACGCTCGATGATCTGCATGACATGCTTGGCGTCCCGGAAGCGCACGTCGCTCTGAAACAGGATGCCATCGCGCTCGAAGTACACGTCGTCCGGAGCGTTTACCATGACTTCCGAGACCGAGGCGTCGCGCAGCAGCGGCTCGATGGGCCCGAAGCCCACCACCTCATCCACCACGCGGGCGGCAACAGCGTCTCGCACCAGAGCGTTCAGCGACTCGCGGGCCAGGAGGGCCTTCACCGCCTCCTGCACCGCCTGCCGCCGCTTGTCGGGAGGCATTGCCTCCAGCTTCTCCGCCTCCAGCTCGTCGATGAGCCGCTGGTGGTAGCGATAGACTAGCTGCTCCAGCTCTTCGCCCAGGCGAGGCGTGTGCGTGGCGGTGAGGGACTGTCGCCGCTTGGCCTCTTCGCTGGTAGCGCCGCCGTCATCGGAGTCCGGCGGACGCTGCGGTCGGTAGCGCCACTGATTCATCGCTTTCCCTTTCTCATCGCCTGCATTAGTCGACCATCTCCTTCAGTTGCACCTCTACCATCTGGTGCACCTCCGACGCCGGGTCGGCGGTCGGCACCGGTGGCCGCTCGGAGTCGGCGATGTGCACCGGTGGCTGCCCGGGGGCATTGCCGCCGATCCCAGGGATCCGCTCACCCAGGCGCTCCAGCATCCCCTTGGGCCGCCGACGGATACCAGCCACCGCGTAGGCCAACTCGATGAAGCTCTCCGAGGCCTTGGACTTCGGCTTCGCCGCCACGATGGGCATTCCCAGTTGCGTCGCTTGGCTGATATTGCGGTCGTAGGGAATGGACCAGAAGACGTCCTTACCCAGGATGCGCCGGATGTCGACACGAGCATCCGTGTGGGCCTCGTTGATGTGGTTCACCACGACCTTCACCTTCTCCGCCGGGAAGGACCAGGAGCGCAGCATCTCCAGGGCGAGGATGGTGTCCTTCAAACTGGCCAGGTCCATGGTGGCGATGAGGAGGACGATGGTCGACATCTCCAACGCACGGGAAACGATATCGTTGAAGGTGCCCGGCGTGTCCAGAACCACGTAGTCGTAGGTGGCCGCCAGCACAGCCACCGTCTTCTCAATGTGGCCAGGGTGGATGCTCTGCCACTCTGAAGGCCGGAGGGGCGCCGGCAGGATGACCACGCCGCTGTTGTGGGTGTACAGGCAGGACTGCACCGCCTCCCGGTCGATCTGATCGTCGGGCATAGCCAGGTCGGCGATGCTACGGTCGGCGGGAATGTCCATCAGGATAGCTACATCGCCGAAGCGCGTGTCCATGTCCACCAGCACCACCGACTGGCCCGTCTTCTGCACCAGAGCGGCAGCCACGTTGGTGGCGATAGTGGTCTTGCCAATGCCCCCCTTGGCCCCGAAGATGGTGAGCACCGTGCCAAAGGCCTGCGCCTCCACCTCTCCCGCCAGCCGCTGCTGCCTTCGCTCCTCCTGGGCCAGCACCGTGAAGATGGAGCGGCTGAGGTCCTCCTCCTTGAGGGGGGTAATCAGGTAGTCCTTAATGCCGATCTGCATCGCCCGCCGGATGGTGCTGGGGTCGCTAATCGTCGAGTAGGAGATGATGGGCACCGTCGGCAGCACATCGGCCACCGACTCGATGGTCTGGAGGGAGCGGGCAATGGGCTCCTCCAGAGCGGCCACGATGATCTGCGGCTCCGTCTCCTTAGCCAGGGTGATGGCCTCCATGCCGTAGCCCGCCGCCCCCATCACAGCGAAGCCGGAGAGCGCCAGCATCCGCTGCGTCTCCGCCCGGCTGGAGGGGTCCTGGTCGATGACGATGATCTTGGGGTTTCTGGACATAGCTTTCAGCCTTGGCTCTCCCCAGTCTGCCTCTGCTACTGTCCGAACAGGTTCTGCACTTCCACGATTTTCGGGGCTAGCTGCTGCCACGTCCTGATAAGAGACTCAAAGACCGGCAACGACACCATCTCGAAGTCGCTCATGGCGCTGACAGACGCCTGCTGCTCCTCGCCGAAGGGACGCAGGGACAGGCGAAGGGTGGCCTTCTCGTCGGCCATGGCCAGGGTCTGCGCCTCCGCTGGGGTCACCGACAGGGTCACCGTGGTGGCCTCGGGGTTGGGATCCGCCCGGTCGATGAGCGCCCGCTGGGATACAGTGCCATCGCCGTCAGCCGGGGCGGTACCGTCCGCGCTGCTGCCCTCGGGCACAACCTGCTCCACCTCCTGGTCCACCGCCAGCACCTCCAGGTTCTGGAGGATGGTCATGACCAGCTTCGATTCGTTCAGGGGCGGCGGCAGGTTCGATTTGATGTCGGCAACCATGATGACGTCTACGAAGTCCCCCGGCAGCACCAGGCCGCCGGCGCTGATGACCTGCTCCACCTTGATGGATATGGCGCGCTTCCCCTCCGGCACGATGTAGGCCAGAGGAACCTTTTCGCCCTTGGGAACCGTTATGCCGCCGGCCGCCACCCGGTTCTCCAGGATCTGCTCGTCGGCGGTGATGGGGAACCGGGCCACACCGCCCACCACCGTATCGGTGGAGGTGAGCGCCTGCGGCACCACTGCGTCCGCCGACACGTTCTTCACCCGCACCATCCCCTCGGTGATGCGGGTTCCCGCAGCGATGTCCTGGGAGGCCACCACCACGGACTTGGTCTCGCCGGATGGCGCCGCTTCCTCGCCGCCCGACTGGCTGAGGTAGACGAAGACCAGCACGGCGCTCAGCAGACCCAAAAAGAGGGCCAGCATTAAAACCCCCTTGTTTCCCTTGCCCCCCAGAGCGTTGCGCATATCCGACTCCTCCTATCCCGCTATTCGCCAGGGCGCGCTGAGGCCCTTCCGCGGAAGGGCCGCGCGCGCACGCCCTTAGACCCTCCCGCGGAAGGGCAGCCCTTTGTTCACTCCACCAGACGAGAACCGCTGGCTAGCTGCGAGCCGATGACCTCGAAGATCGGCCGCAGGTCTGCCGTGCTCGGCTCGTTGAAAAAGTGGTCCGCGTCAGTAGCCATGTACTCCAAGAGCTCGGCAGCGGACCTGCCGCTCCAGGCGCCGACGTCGTTGTCACAGTAGCTGCCGAGGCCAGGGTCGTCGACGCCGTAGCCGATGGTGAAGATCTCGATCCCGGCAGCCTTCGCTTCGTCCGCCATCTCGGCCGCATACTGGCAAGGACCGCCAGACCGAACGTGGTATACCCTGACCGCCGCCCAGTCCAGGCGGAAGTCCCGAACGTAGGGACTGCTCTTGTTGCTGACGTTGGTGATGCGCACACGCAAATTAGCCAGCTCGGAAGGCGTCCAATCGTGGCCCCACGTGGGGTCTAGTTCATCGTATATAATCTTCGATTGGAAGCTGAAGCCGCTCAGATTGTCGGTCTGCTTGGCGGCCGTCCAGGTGACGCCGCCGTCCCAGGATAGCCGTACACACATGCGCCGAACGGTGGCGTCGGAAGTGGAGTCAACCCTGGCGTCCAGCCGCACCTCGATGCCCGTGACGGTGTTGCCGCCCGGCACCGAGATCCCGTAGCCGTAGAAATCGTGCCGGTCCTTGCCGCTGTCGCCGCAGTCTGTACTGGCGTTCGTGCCGCTGTCGGTGTCCTCGGCGTAGCTCCCACCGTCGGCGTAAGCGTTCGTGGGGGGGTAAGTGGTGCTCTCGAAGCCGTTGTTGTCGCCTCCGGGCGCCGGCGCATTTGCCGTGGGGCTCCGATTGCCCGTGTCATACGTGGGCCGGTTGGCGGCGCCGTCGCTGAGCAGGATGATGCCCCACTTCAAATCGGGCCGGCCGTTCACCACCAGTTCGTTGGTCGCCGCCTCCATGGGACTGCCCAGGTTGGTATAGCCGTCCGACTCCAGGCAGTTGATGGTGCTCACCAGACGGCTGCCCTCGTTCAGTGTCCCGTCGGGGTTCTGGTAGTCATCGCTCAGGTTCACCGGCAACCAGAGGGTTGACGACGTCGAAGACGGACAGGGATTGCTCCAGGATTGGCCGGCGGGCGTCACCCCCAGGGCAACGTGCTGGATGTCGGCATTGAAGTACTCCAGCAGCGCCCTGGCCCCATCCTTGGCGTTTTCCATATCGCCGTCGTCCATGCTGCCGGTGCGGTCGATGATCTGTACCACGTCCACCGGCTGGAAGGGAGAGCCGCCGCACAACCCCGCGCAGCCCGCCGCCCGCACGTTCCCCACCAGCACCCCCTGGATGCCGAAAATCCTGGCGAACCACGCCTGCGCCGGCCGCTCTACCTTGACCACGATGGTATCCCAGCGGTTGGCGCTGGGATTGCAGGCGATCTGGTAGGTACTGGTGCAACGAAACGTTATCGAAATGGTATCGCCCTTGCTCGAGCTCACGCCGTTCTTGCCGAGGTACTCGCGGGCCTTAGACTCCGCCATCACATAGTCGTCCGGCAGCTCCCAAGCCCCGGCCAGGGCCGCGGCGTCCACGGCCTTCTGGACCTCCCGCTTCTGCGAGAACCAGTAGCCCACGTCTATGGCCAGGGCTGCGAAGCCCAACATGGCGACCATGGCCAGGGCCGCCAGGACCAGCGCCTGACCGCGCTCCGAGCGCAGGCGGGCTAGCGCGAACCTAAGCAGACGCATTTTGGCCTCACTCCAATCGCATGTCCGCAACCGAGTTCAGGTTAAAGTGGTTGGCGATGACGCCACCGCTCACAAGATTAAGGAGGTCAGCCAGGGGAGTAATCAGCGAATAGTTGTAGCTCACATCCACCACCACCGACTCCCCTGGCTGACCTCCCTGATCATCGGCGTTAGTGACGGTCACGGCGAGATTGGCCTCGTCCAGAGAGGTCGCCGTGTCACGCACCCGCTGCTCGATGGCGGCAGCGGTGGCATGGATGGACCCCAGGCGAGCGCCCTCGCGCGACGAACTGGTGACGGTGATCCAGGCGTGGAAGGCCATCCCGAAATCCACGATGGCGAACAGCACAAGGAGGAAGATAGGCAGCACAAGGGCGAACTCCACCAGCGACTGCCCATCTTCGCCCTTGCCCTGACGCTTAGCTACGGGCCTGAGAATGGCTAGCATGGCCTTTCCCTGCGTTGAGTAGTTCCTAATAATTGCTCGCGAGTCCCCGCGGCCCGCCGGCTTTTCGCTCGGCGAATCGGCCACTCCGAGCGGCTGCGCCTGGTCGGCACCGCGGGGAACTCGTACTCACGTCGGGCCCCTTCTTTGGGGCTAGTGTGCCTTATCCTAGCGGCATTGCGTCGGCCACCGCCTGCAGGTTGCCGGAGATCGCCAGGCCGACGGCCGTGAGAGTGAGGATACAGATCACGGCGATGAGCGCCAGGATCAGGCCGTACTCAGCCAGGGCCTGCCCTTCCTCCGCCTGAAAGCGAGCCAGCAGCCGCCGAATCCAGTTGGTCAACATAGCTTCCTTACACCTCCACTAGAGGCCTGCTCAGTCGCGGGAACTTCTTGCAGGCCGGGTTAGCTTGTGATAAAACAGAAGTGACGTCGGGCCCCGCGCACCCCGGCGTCCGGGGTGGGGAACTGCGGTCCTGCCAGGCCAGCTCTCCCCGCCCCGTCCGCTTGTTCTAGCGTTCCTCTCGCCTTCGATACCCACCTCCCTGCCACACCGCGACAAGCCCCGCTCATCGCCCATCGAACCCGTTCCAGAAGGTTAGACGAACGATAGCTAGGGCCGTTACAGTTATGTCCACCTGCTGGAGGGGGCGCTCACCGCTTATCACCGTTTTTTCACCTAGCGCAGCCCCGCGCTGGAACCAGATCATTATGATAGACTCCCCCAATTGCCCCGGCGGACACGATGCGCTACCCTGCGTAGCGATGACCATCGTCGCAGCTCTCATCGGCCTGGTGGTGGGACACGCCGTCGATCTGTCCCTCGACCGCTCCTACTCCGATTCGCCCCTCACCGGCCCCTTGACCCGCTGCGCCGCCTGCCAGTCGCCCGTCCGCGTCCTGCACCTGCTGCCCCTCGTGGGCTATCTCTTGCACCTCGGCCGCTGCCCCCATTGCCGCCAGCGCCTACCCCTGCGCGCCCTCCTCCTGGCCCCGGCCAGCGCCCTCTGCTTCGCCCTGGCCGCCCTGGCCACCGATGCCTGTGACGCCACCATCCTCACCGGCATCTTCTGCACCATCTTCCTGGCCCTCCTCTTCACCGACCTGGAGCGGCGCCTCATCCCCAACCGCATCGTCTATCCCGCCGCCGTCCTGGCCATGGCCGTCTCCTGGGCCTGGCCCGACCGGAACGCGGCCCAAGTCTTCGCCGGCGGCGGGCTGGCCTTCGCCATCATGCTTGTGACGTACGCCATTGGCCTGAGGCTATCCGGCCTTAGCGAAGGCGACGTGAAGATGGCCACCCTCATGGGCCTGGCCGCCGGCTTCCCTGCCATGACCGCCGGCCTCTTCTTCACCGTCATCAGCGGCGGCGTGGTGGCCCTTGTCCTCGTGCTCACTCGCATCGCTGGGCTCCACCAGTACCGGTACATGCCCTACGGCCCCTTCATCGCCCTCGGGGCCATCATCTCCCTCCTCTGGGGCGGCACCATCATCGACTGGTACGTGGGGTAGCCCCGAAACCGCGGCCGCAGGCCGCGCTCCTTGACAGCAAAGCCGGATGGCGTAATATTCGGGATGCGCCCCGCTGCGAGGCTCTGGTTCAGGCACCCAGGCCCGCCTGCCGCTAGGCAGGAAGCCAATCTAGCCGAGGAGACGAGCATGCGCATTCTTGCCGAAGGGCTGGGCGAGTACGTCCGGCCCGACCCCGATGCCTACCGCGAGTGGGTGCGCGACCACAAGTCGCGGGCCATGGTCTCCAAGCTCATGACCGAGAAGGAGGCCGTCCAGAAGTTCGTCCAGGACGGCGACTATC
>Ga0315279_10008354_pt1 | contig 12552 bp, 9 predicted proteins | sample YL17G06_20_MG_FD_203694 | JGI IMG/M metagenome (GOLD analysis project Ga0315279, IMG submission 203694) | Sediment microbial communities from Yellowstone Lake, YNP, Wyoming, USA - YL17G06_20 | ecosystem: Environmental > Aquatic > Freshwater > Lake > Sediment | place: USA: Wyoming | collected... | reverse complement strand
CGCCCCCACCGACTTCACGTCGGTGGAGCCGTGATTCTGCTCCAGTAACGGTCTTTCGTGTTCCTGCGCCCCCTCCGACTTTAGGTCGGTGGCGCCGTGATTCTGCTCCAGTAAAGGTCTTTCGTGTTCCTGCGCCCCCACCGACTTCACGTCGGTGGAGCCGTGATTCTGCTCCAGTAACGGTCTTTCGTGTTCCTGCGCCCCCGCCGACTTTATGTCGGTGGAGCGATGATTGTTCTTCCCGAAGAAATATAATCCATCCCGTCAGGGGACAGAGGGGACACATCAAGAATCGCCGCGAAACATCAGCGTCTTCAACCATCGCTCCACCAGTCTAAAACCGGCGGGGGCGTGGGATGTCTTCACCGGTTCTGGGGCAAAACCACCGCTCCACCAACCTAAAGTCGGCGGGGACGGCTTCTCCAAAAAAGTGAGATGCCCCACGGCAGATTCAAGAGGGAGTCCTCTGTTGACACCCGCCGGGCGCCGGACTATGATCTCCCTGCAAACCCTGGACGGGCGCGCGGGAAAGCCGGGGAGGATCCGAAAATGCCTGAGAGTTCCGGCATCAAGAAGTTCTTCGCGAACAACTGGGAGAAGATGGCCCTCTGGGCGATTCTCACCGGCCTCTTATTTCTCCTGAAGCCATTCCTCCTGCTGATCTTTGAGACCTTCCTGATCACCTACATCATGAAAGGCGTTGTTGAATGGATCGTGCGGCGCCTGAGCCTGAATTACGGCCTGACAACGGTGATCGTCTTCCTTTTGTTCGTATCCCTGCTGGGTGCGGCGGGCGCGTGGATAGGCCCCCGGTTTGTCGTGGAGTCCAACCAGGTCCTGACGGATTTTGCCGGCGAGGGAGAGCAGCAAACACGGGAGAAGATGAACCGTTTCATCGAGAAGATCGTCCTGAAGGTAGTTGGAGGGGAGAATGCGCAAGAGCGATACGCGAACGTGATAGAAACCCTCAAGTCTGAGGCCCGCAAGGCCGCCAAGGCCGCCTTGCCCAGCGTTCTCCAGGGTCTTCTCCACCTCATTAAACTGGGCTGGGAAATCGTAGTGTCGCTTCTCTTGGCCATCCTCTTCTCGTTCATCCTGGTCCTGGACTGGCGCAGGATCGCCGCGGGAATGAAGACGCTGGAGACGAGCCGCATTCGGACTTTCTATCTGGGGGCCGCGCCGCATCTCAAGGCCTTCGCGGACGTTCTGGGCAAGGCTTTCCGCGCCCAGGCGATCATCGCCGCCTGCAACACCTTCCTGACCCTCGCCGGGCTCTGCTATCTCCAGGTGCCGAACATCGCCCTTCTCTCGACGGTCGTCTTTCTCTGCGGGTTCATCCCCATCGTGGGCACTTTTCTCAGCTCCATTCCCATCCTGCTCTTCGGCGCTCAGGAAGGCGGACTTGGCCTGGTGCTCAAACTGATCGCCCTCGTTGCGATCGTCCACGCGTTCGAGGCCTATGTCCTCAACCCAAGGATCACGGCCGGTGTCCTGCACGTCCATCCCATGTTGGTGCTGGTCCTGCTTCTTGCCGGAGAACGGTTCTTCGGTATCTGGGGCATGGTTCTTGGTGTGCCGATGGGGTACTACATTATCAAGGTTGTGACGGAGACGGACGAGAAAATCGCGGGTGAATCCGAGGACGGCGCACCAAGCTGATTCTCCCGCCATGTTCATTGACTGACGCCCCCGAAAGGGCCCCACCAGCGCACGGAAGTCGAGAGGCTCCATGCCCATCGAACTCGAACGCAAGTTCCTCGTCCGCCCGGACCACCTGCCCCAGCTCACCGATGGCGAGCGGCTGATCCAGGGATACATGTCGGAAGAGCCTCAGATCCGGTTCCGCATCACGTGTTCGCGCGAAGCCTCCCAGGGTTCGGGCGAAGCGGCCGTGGGTTCGCGCGTGGTGATCGCGATCAAGAAGTTCCTCGAAGCCGGCAGGCGTCTGGAGTTCGAGTTTGCCCGCGACAATGTCTCTCCCGAAGAAATCCGCGACCTTCAGACCCTTGCGCTCTGGCCGCCCCTCGTCAAGACCCGCTACCGTGTTCCCCACGCCGGCTTCGTGTGGGAAATTGACGTTTACGACGGCGCGAACAAGGGCCTCATCACCTGCGAGGTGGAAGTCCCCTCGCTGGACCACCCCCTGGACCTTCCCGACTGGGTGAATCCGAACGGTGATATCACCGGCGATATGCGCTATTCCAACATCGAACTGACCCGCAAACCATTCCGCGATTGGGGCCACCCATGAACCAGCCGTCATCGGCGCGGGACTGTTTGCGCCGCGTATCCTCGACCGCCATCATTCTGTTGTCCCTATTGGGAGGAGCCATGCAATCCGAAGCCGCGGCCCGGCAAAAGCCCCAATCCGCAAATCCGCTCACCATCCAAAACCAGCAGGCGGGATGGCGCGCTACTGTCACCGAACGCGGCATTGTCTCCTACGAGACTCGCCGCGACGCCACTGCCGCATGGCAGCCCATCGCATTCCGATCCGACGCCTATGCCGGACCCCAGTGGTTCATCGGGATGGGCGATGCACCCACCACGGACGTTGCGATGACGCTCCGGGACAAAGACCGCCTCCAGTTTGAGGGCCGCGCCGGGAAACTGCTCTGTTCGCTTCGCTACGCCTCGATCCGCGGCCGGCTCGCCCTGGTGGCCGCCATCCGCAATGACGGCCCCGACGCCGTCGAGAGCCTGCACGCCGGACTCCGTCTGGGACTCGACACTTACATGAGCCACTATCCCCAATGGCTGGACCAGCTCTTTCCCACCCTCATGCGCTGTGAGAAGACCCACTTCTGGGGCTATGCCATGAGCCCGCGCGGGCGCATCCTCGGCATTGCTTCGCCCGATCCCGTCGCCTCCTATCATTTCGCGTACAACGACGGCGGACACCGCATCTACACGATATCCCTGGACCTGCTCAATCCTCTGCCGCTGCCCGCGCGCCATCCGCAGGATCTCCACGGCCCGGCCCCGGCGCAATCGCGCGAGTGGACCATCTTCCTCGGCGAGTTGGCTTCGCTCGACGACGTGAAGCCCGCCCTGGCGGATTGGACCGGCGCTCCTATGATTGATATGGACCGCTACACCGTTGAACCCGGCCAAACCGCCCGCATCGCCATCCTGGCTGGCGGCCCCGTCACCCTCAAAGCGACGCCTCCCGGCGGCGAGACCGCTGGGCTGACTCCGCCCCGCCGGGAGGCCGGCGCCCTCCATTTCGACTATCAACCGAAGGGTGCGCCGGGCGTCTATACGCTCACGGCAACGGGCGCGAACGGAAAAACCGCGGAAGCGAGACTCTTCGTGCGCCGCCCCTGGTCCTGGTATCTCCAGCACGCCCGCAAGGAGGCGATCCGCTGTCCCCAGAAAGCCTCCTCCCACATCGAGACCTACTACGGCTGCTTCTCGCAGTTCCTCGCGCAGGAGCACTTCCCCGATCCCGCGCTCGACGCCCAGTCCAACGCCAGGTTCGAGGAAATCTATCCCCTCATGTTCGACCCGGACAAGAAAGTCCCCAAGACCTTCCCCAACCGGATTCAGAACACCGCACTCACGTGCTCCATCCTGGTGGACCGCTTCCAGGCCACGGGCGATCTCTGGAACATGGAGCAGGCCGCGGGCCTGGCTGATTTCCTCCTGAAGAACCAGGACCCCAAGACCGGCGCGTACAAGAACGGGAATACCCACTACACCTCGGTCGCGTACGTCGCCAAGTCCATTCTCGAGACGGCTCTGGTGGAGAAGGAACTGAGCCGGAAAGACCCCATCTGGGCGGAACGCTACCAACGCCACTACGAATCGGCCCGCCGCGCCATTGACGACCTCGAGCGCAGCCGCGACAACGTCCAGACCGAGGGCGAGATGACCTTCGAGGACGGCATGATCTCCTGCACTTGCCTTCAGCTCGGCATGTTCGCCCTCCTGCAGGACGATCCAGCCCTGCGCGCCAAGTGCCGCGATGCCGCGCTCGACGTCGCCCTCAAGCACCGCTGCCTCTCTCAAATCCTCATCCCGGATTGCCGCATGAACGGCGCCACCCTCCGCTTCTGGGAATCCCAGTACGACGTCAAGATGACCCCCAACATGATGAACTCGCCGCACGGCTGGTCGGCCTGGCGCATCTACGGCATTTGGTATCTCTACCTGCTCACCGGCCAGGAGGAATGGCTGCGCCAGACCATGAACGCCCTGGGCAGCTGCGTCCAGCTCATTGACACCGACACGGGCCGCCTGCGATGGGCTTTCGTGCCCGACCCCTACATCGAGGCACGCGTCTTCCGGCAGGACCCGGCCCGCCCCGGCAAGGGCGTGTATGCTCACGCCATCATCGGCGAGCAATACGTGGACATGATCAGCGACTGGTACCAGGCGCCGCCCAACACCTGGGTCACCGGCTACTGGGGCGATAATGACGGAGGTTGCTGCGACAACGACGTCCATGAGATCTTCAAATGCCTGGAGGAGGTGGCGCTCACCTCGGCCTACGTGGTTGAGCGGCCCGGTGGCGAGCTGGCCGCCTGGAACTGCACAGTGGAGAGCAAAGAAGGCGCTTTGTCGGTAAGCCCTGCCGAGAGCATCGTGGAGAAGGTCCACCTGAACCTTCAGAAGCCGCGCCGCGTGACGGTCCGCTTCGGCCGCGGCGCCGTCTCCGCCGAGTGCAAGGGCATCCAATGGATGGAAGCGAAGTCGGAATGACGAACGCTGATCAAGCCAGAGCGGCAATCCGCGCGGTAAGATTGCCGGAGCCGGGGTTGTACTCCACCAGGGCGGCGGTGGGGCCGGCGCCGGGGCGGGGGAGGGAAGCGGAACCGGGGTTGACGAAGAGCACCCCGTGGAGCAGTTCGTTCACAGGGACATGGGTGTGTCCGAACAGGACGAGACGGGGTTTGTCGGCGGCGAACTCGCGATAGAGCCCCTGCATGATCGCGTCGTTGCTGTGGCCGAAGCGGGAGCCGTGATAGAGGACGACGGTCCCGAACTCGGCGGCTTCGATCACCTTCTCGGGCCAGGCCCCCGCGATGGACCACGGGTCCATGTTGCCATACACGGCGCGCAGGGGAGCGATGACCTCCAGGTCCATCAGGCATTCCTGGGAACCCGCGTCGCCGCAGTGGTAGATGCGCCGCACCCCCTGGAAAAGGTCGAACACCGCGGGACGAACCGAACCATGCGTATCGGAGAGGACGCCGTAGCGAAGGATCTCACCCATGGCCTTGTTCTCCTTGAGAAAATGGCCTCTGGCAGGAGCTTCCCTTAATACTAAGGGCGGGGGGCGGGAATGCAAGAAAAATCACCGCTAGTGCTTTTTTGGCTTGACGGCCCCGCATGAAGACTGGTAGCTTAGCTTTGTTGTTTTGCGGGGCTGGGATTACTTCTTCTCCTGAACGACCGGATGGAGGGGTTGTTGTTATTGAAATAACATAGATTCACACACTGGCTGCAAGGGTCCGACGGACGCATGCGCTCTTTCACCAAACGCCTTTTCCCCGTCCTTTTCCCAGCATTCATGCTGTTGGGCCTTTCCATTGCGGCCGCCGGCGCCGCTTTGCCTTCGCCCCAACTCCCCAAGGACAGTCTCCAATCTCCGGGAATCCAACTCATCGGGATAGTGAACTCCGAATCGAAGACGCGCGCCCTGATTGCGATGAAGGGAATGGAAGACGGCGCCCTCATCGGCGAAGGGGACTTGGTGGGCGGCTACACCGTTCTGCGGATCGGCGAAGAGACGGTGGAACTGGGAAAAGGGGAGGATCAGCGGGTTCTGGCCATCCCAGGCGTGGAATGGCTGAAACCCCTTGCGGAGAAGATCCAGGTAGCCAACCGTCCTTCTGAGAGAAAAGACGGTGGCGAGTTGGGCGAGGCTTTGGCCGGGAGCGTGAAGACCCTGAAGGCCGCTTCCCCAAGAGGCGACAAGATGGCCGAGGCCGGGACCAGGAACCCCGCGCCCACCAACCAGACGCCCAAGTTTCGCAGGCCCCTCGATGGATGGGTTACCTCTCCATTTGGTTTGCGCCGCGCGCCGAGGACGATCTGGGGCGTAAAGGGATCCGAACGGCATGAGGGCGTGGACATCGCAGCTCCTGAAGGAACCCCCGTGTATGCCGCTGCGGTGGGCACGGTCCTCGAATCCGCGGGTTCCGCGCTCGATCCCCGGGGCCGTCACATTATCATCCAGCATTCCGCGGGCTACGAAACCCGTTATTACCACCTTTCCCGCCGCTACGTGAAAGCGGGGGACACCGTAAAGGCCGGCCAGAAGATCGCTTCGGAAGGCAGCACGGGATCCTCCACGGGTCCTCACCTGCATTTCGAGATTCGCAAGAACGGGGTCGCGCTCAATCCCGCACTCTTCGTTTCCTCTCTTCGCGGACGCTGACAACAAACACGCATTCCTTGGAGCAGCGGAGCCGCAACCAAACACCAATCTGTCCGCCCCCGCCGCCAACGCGATTCCCCGCCGACATTATGCTCCCCCACGTCAACATGCCCCCGCTATGTCATTGCGAGCGCAGCGAAGCAATCTCCCTTACCCCGCGATCCGAGATTGCTTCGCTGCGCTCGCAATGACATAGCGCGTGTTTTCCGCGCGGCGGCCAGGCTTCTGCAGAATGCTGCCATTGAAAGACTCGCGAGGAAGGATGCGCGAGTTTCTTGTTCAGAAAACAGGAAAATGGAGAATAGTAGTACGGATTACGCGGACATGTTTTGGCATCAGGATCCGGTGCCCTCCCGCGTACCCCCTCTTCCGCGACGTCGTTCTCCGAGTAGCGCGGGCGTCCCCGCCTGCGAAAGATCCTGCGTACCCATTTTTCCGCGACGTCGTTCTCCCGAATTGGTGGCGCATGTTGATTCTACGGATGTTGATTTTCCTTGGCAAAGAGGAATTTCTCCCCTATTATTCGAATTGGGTGTGAACCGGCGAAAGCCCGGAGGGGAAGGAAGCGGATGGCATGTTAGTTGCTTTTCCTCAGGGATGGATGGTGGAGAAACCACTGCGGGGGCAGTATTTGACAGGTTTTGCCTTGCAAGTGGGAAACTCTTCCATTGCACCGGAAGAACTGGTTCCGATGCAGGAGGATCTGGAATGCGCGTCAGGACTGTTCTTTTGACCCTCGTGGCGGCAATGTTTGCCGCCTGTTCCCGAAACCCTGTCTTTGTCCCATTCGAAGGCCGCCCCAACATCCGGTTTCCGGGCAAACCAACTCCTGGCGAGCAGGGATACCTACTCGGCACGGGAGACCGCCTCAAGTTGACCGTTCGCGGGCTGGACGAGTTCAACGGGGAAATCGCGGTGGACCGGATGGGTAACATTCGCCTCCCCTTCACTTTCCAGGTCGTTTACGCGGAAGGGCTGACGGTTCCCCAACTGGAAGCGCAGGTAGTGGAAGCGCTTCGCCCATACATTCGCCGGGAGCCGGAAGTCCGGCTGGATCTGATGGCCCCCAACAGCAAGTTCGTCTACGTGCTGGGCGCTGTGGCCGGGCCCGGGAAATACCCCATCCGGGACGAAAGGCTGGACGTGCGCGAAGCAGTGGTTCGGGCGGGATGGCCGTTGCGCGGCGTGGCGGCGCTCAACCGAGCCAAGCTCGTCAGCTCGGAACCAGACCGCAATGCAACCCGCAGTCTCCGCTTGCAGGATATTCTCTATAGGGGAGATCTGACCGAGAACTACGAGTTGAAAGAAGGGGACGTAGTCTGGGTCCCCTACACATACACGGCCGACTTCGTGTTCCACGCGAAGCTGATGCTCGAGCCGTTCGCCGTTCTGCTGGGGTTTGACGTCACGGCGAACCGCTTGAGCTATGCTCCACGCCCGGTCCGCAACGAGGATAACCGCGAATGGGAATATAACAATGAAAGCGGACGCGCACGCGGATATGGATCTGGATACTAAGATCTGACCGCTGCAAGGAAGCGACCATGCCTCTTCAGGCAAGCCAGATGAGTGTTCATGAGATTCTGGAAGTGATCTTCCAGAACAAGTGGCGCTTCTTGCTGTCCGTCTTTCTGGGGCTTTCGATCGCGTACCTCTACACAAGTCTGACCGACAAGGTCTATGAAGCCAAGGCGGAAATCAAGATTAATGACCGCAGCGCGAATGAACCCCTGCTCCAGGGCCTCGGGGTGACCACCACCATGGCGCAACGCTTCACCACAATGCGCAGCCGGCTGCTGGCCCCGGCCGAACTGAAGAACACGGTTCGGCAGATCCTGAGCGATCCCCGCTACCAGGGCCAACGGCCTTCCCTGGAGAAAGACGCCAAGGCCTCCGACGCCGCGCGGGAACTATCCGGATCTGTATTCATGGATATTCGAGGCGGCGTACTCACAATCCGCGCGGAGCGGCAGAACCCCGATGAAGCCCTTGCGGTCGTGGAGACCCTGGAACCCAGCGTTGAGGCGGAACTCCAGCGTTTCAGCGGCGATCGCCTCACCTCGATCACCGGGACTCTTGCCGGCCTTCTCGAGAAGTACAAGAATCTTCTGACGAAGAATGAGGAGGATCTTCGGGATTTCAAGTCGTACAACCAGATAGATCTGGCCGGCACCCAGGAAGACATGTTGAGGATGGCCAACGAATTGGACGCTGTTTCCGAAAGCCCGAAGGGCCTCTTGGCGCGTCTCATCAGCCTTCTGGATCGCCACTCCTCTAACGAACTGGAACTGCAGGCCCTGAGCGCCAAGTGCGCCGCGATCGAATCCCAGATCCAGGCCGAACCGGAGTTCCGCGTCAAGGAGTTCACCACCGGGCAATCGGAGATGCACAAGCAAATGGAGGCTCTTCTTGCGAAGGCCCTCACGGAGCTGGAAACCATCCGCAAGGATCGTTCGGACGAACACCCGCTTGTCCGCGAGAAGATGGGTGAGATCGCCCGCTACCGCGCCAAACTGGAGGAACTGGGCAGCCCGGTTGTCCGCGAGGAACAGAAAACCGCCAATCCCGTCCGCGAAAACCTGAAGATCCAGTTGGCGAGCCTGAAAGCGGAAATCGAGTCGAAACGCAAAGAACAAGAGCACCTGGTGTCCCAATCGAAAGAGCTCCAGATGCGGGTTGCGAAGATACCGGAGAAGGAACTGGAAAGGATGCGCATCAACAGGGAAGTGTCCATCCAGCAAAGCATGTACAACGATATCCACATGCGCTACGAAAAGGCGAAACTCACAAGATCCCTCGAGGAGGCGGAAACCCTGACTTTTGAACGCCTTGGCGCTTACGCAAACCGGGATCCCATCCGCCCCAATTCGCGGTTCATCCTGCTCATGGGAACGTTTCTGGGAATGGCGTTTGGCATCGCGTGGTGTTTCCTGAAGGAGTTCACCGACACCTCGTTCCGCAACCTGGAGGACGCGAGCCGTTTCCTGGATCTGCCCATTCTGGGAGTGATTCCGGAGATGGCCGGCATTGCCCGGCGCCAGGCGAAGCGGCGCAGGCGGGCAACCGCATAACCGCGAGAATCCCCGGGATTGCCCGGTCCTGGGTTATCTGAGGCGGGAAAGAAGGACACTATGTATCTCGAGCATTTTGGGCTTCGCGAAGAACCTTTCCGGATGACGCCCGATCCGGCGTTCTTCTTCCCCAGCAAACAGCACCGGGCCGCAATCGCCGGCCTGATCTACCTCGTCGAATTCCGCAAGGGATTCGGCATACTGACCGGCGGGATCGGCACGGGCAAGACCATGCTCTGCCGTATTCTTCTGTCCCGCCTGGGCAAGGATACGCAGACCGCGCTCATCGTCCACCCCCCGCGTAAACGCGGAGATCTCCTGCTGGCCGTCATGGATGAGCTCCAGATCGACACGGAAGCGCGTGGCAACTACGCCCGAATCGAGCAGATTCAGCAGTATCTCATCCAGCAGCTCAACGAGGGGGGGAACGTCGTGCTGATCATTGACGAAGCCCAGCACCTGGACATCAACATGCTCGAAGAGATCCGCATGCTTTCGAACATGGAGACCGAGAAGGAGAAAATTCTCCAGATCATCCTCGTGGGGCAGGAGGAACTGCGCGACACGATGGCTTCCACCGACCTTCGCCAACTTCGACAGAGGGTGGTTGTGAACTGTCATCTCGAACCCTTTTCCTTCAGTGACACTTGCGAGTATATCCAGCACCGCATTGACGTGGCGGGCTTGCCCGGCGTGGAACTCTTCGAAATGAATGCCGTGCAGATGATCCACGATTTCTCTCAGGGGGTGCCGCGCCTGATAAACGCGGCGTGCGACCGTTGCCTCCTCGCCGAATATGCAAAACGCTCCGGCAAGGTCTCCTTGGATACGGCCCAGGCCGTCCTGGCGGAGTTCGCGCGTCTGCACAGCGCCCCCAAGCCCGTTACTGCTTTCAGACGGCCGTTCTCGGTGGGCCGGTGACAGGGGAACTGTCTTGAGTAGATTCCTGGACCAGATCCGGAAGGCAAAAGAAGCACGCGAGGCGGCTCTCAAGCGCGGCAAGACGGAGAGGGAATCTGTGCCCGTCTCCCAGGGCGCCGCGTGGGCGGAACCGCCGTCCGGCCCACAGGCAGCCCCGCCCGCCCCCGATCTTTTCCCCAGGGAACTCGAGGAGGAGCGCCGCGGAGCGCTCGAGATCCCCAAGGAACCCACGCCACCTCCTGTCCGAACATTCCCGGGCGAACTCGAACAGGAGCGTCCCGCAGTCTCCGAACGCCCTGGAAAACCCGTGGAATCTCCCGCCCTCTTCCTGCAACCGGAGGAACTGCGGCCAGCGGTTCTGGAGCCCGTGGTCTTGACGCCAAGCGCTTCTGAGGCCAAGAGGCCAGCCCTCAAAAGTGGGGAAAAGGCCAAGGAGACAGCAATGAACGAACCCGAGACCTCCGTCTCGGTTCTTCCTGAGCCGCCACCCGCGACCGCCATTCCCTCAGCCGGCGTTCCCCCAGGCACTGGCGCCCCTCCCGTCTCCCCGGATGCCGTTCCCGCTCCAACCGCTGCCTCTCGTCTCCAAGAGAGGGTGCCGGCGGTTCCCCTCTTTCCCCGGGAACTCGAGGAGGAAGCGCTGTCATCCGCAAAGGACGCCGCCGGGGGGAAAACAGAATCGGTCCTGTTTGTTCAGGCGGGCAGGCAGGCGGAGGCGCGTTCTCCTCAAACTCCCCATAGAGCCCGCCGAGCTAAAGGCGAGATCCCAGTTCCAGGACCGGAGCCGGACCCGGCATTCATCAACCGAATTGTCCGGGTGGCTCCCCGGCCCGACAAGAGGGTGCTTGCTTTCTATGATCCCAGGCACCATATCTGCGAGGAGTACCGTCTGCTCGGCAAGAATCTCCTGCACACTTTCTCCAACGGTTCCGAGAACCTGAGGCGGGGCAAAGTCATCATATTGACCAGTTCCGTCCGAAACGAGGGCAAAACGCTCACCTGCATGAACCTGGCGCTCATCCTCGCTGAGGACTACAAGGACCGCGTGCTCCTGCTGGATGGGGATATGCGGCATCCCAAGCTACATCGTTACCTGGGTTTGCCTCCCTCGACGGGTTTCAACGATCTGCTGGCCAGCAGCGCGCCCGAGAGGATTCTGACGGACTGCCTGGTGCGGACGGACACCGGCTTGCACCTCCTGACGGCGCAGTCAACGAAGAACAATCCCGCCCCTTTGCTGGACAGTCCGAACATGACGCGCCTCCTGGACCTGCTGCGAGACCACTACTCCCTGATCATTGTAGACACGCCCCCGGTTCTGCTCGCGACCGATTCGCTGACCCTGGGAGCCCGGAGCGACGGGATGCTGTTTCTTCTCAGGGCCCGCAAAACCAAGCGGGAGCAGATTCAGGAAGCCCGGCAGCGAATCGCGCGGCTCGAGATCCGTTTGCTCGGATACGTCATCAACAACGTGAGGACCTTCCTGCCCAAGATCTGGAGCCGCTACTACTACGGGGAGTATTGAGAAGATAGTGCTGAGGACTGAGTGCTGAGTGCTGAGGATTGCGGATTGGGGATTTGGGATTGCGGATTGCGGATTGGGGATTTGGGATTGTGAATCATGAGTTCATAATGATGGTCACTCAGCACTCAGTCCTCAGCACTCAGCACTATCTTCTTCAGCACTCAGTCCTCAGTCCTATCTTCTCAGTCCTCAGCACCCAGCACTCAAAAGGGAAACCGAATGATGTGGCTGCATCCGGCGTTCTGGATTCCTCTTGGTGTCCTGTTCTTCACCTACTTGGGCTATCCCGCCCTGCTGGTCCTCTTGACCGCGTTCCGCGGCAGGGACTGCGTTCCCGGGAACTCGTTTCAGCACTCAGCACTCACCACTCAGCCCTCAGCACTCACCACTCAGCACTCACCACTCAGCACTCAGCGCTCAGCACTCAGCACTCAGCGCTCACCACTCAGCACTCAGCACTCACCACTCAGCACTCAGCGCTCAGCGCTCAGCACTCAGCACTCACCACTCAGCACTCAGCACTCACCACTCAGCACTCAGCCCTCAGCCCTCAGCACTCAGCACTCCATTGAGCCCTCCGTGAGCCTGCTGGTGCCGGCCCGGAACGAGGCGGATCACATCGAGGCCAAAATCCGAAACTGTTGCGAACT
>Ga0315279_10008353_pt1 | contig 12552 bp, 8 predicted proteins | sample YL17G06_20_MG_FD_203694 | JGI IMG/M metagenome (GOLD analysis project Ga0315279, IMG submission 203694) | Sediment microbial communities from Yellowstone Lake, YNP, Wyoming, USA - YL17G06_20 | ecosystem: Environmental > Aquatic > Freshwater > Lake > Sediment | place: USA: Wyoming | collected... | reverse complement strand
CGTCTCCGGGACTTGAACCGGCGGGGGAGCATCCGCGGGCTGTATCTCCGCATTGGGCGGTCTGGTGTCTGGCGCGGACTGCGCCCCCGGCGACAAGAGGCACGCGAGAATCAAGGCCAAGGGAATACGCGAGGATCGGTTGCGGCTGCGCGGAGCGCGGGTGGCCCAAACTCCGCAGGCGGCTCCCGCTATCACGACGAAGAGATCCTGCGGGGGTGACAGGAAGCAGATCCGCAGTTGCGTTGCGGTTCGCAAGAGAACACATGTGGCCGCGAGAACCAGCAGGACCGCCAAGCCGCTTCCGCTCGCGGCGAGCCGGGCCGCCGGGCTCAAGCGACCCAGCTGGGGCGTTGCCCGAGGTTCCTCCGGGTGCGTCTGGTCCGGGCGGAGAGCGCGAGTCACGGCAAGCCGCGCCGCGCCGGCCCCCACGAGCGTCAGGGCCGCGAGAGCCGCGGCCAGGGCGGCAAAGACGGTTTTCCACGCCGCATGTTCGGCGGCGAGGGCCAGGACTCCTTCGCGGTCGCAGAAGACCTCCGCCACTTCCGCGCGTTTGCGGAGCGATTCCGCCGCGTCCACCTCCTGCAGCGGGTATTGAAGCGGACGGGCGGGAATCAGGACAACCGAGAAGGACAGCCGCTGGACGATGGCCTCGTGCGAAGCGGCCCACTTGGCCAGCGAGGGCGCTATCGCGAAGTTCTCGGATGGTGAAACCACTTGTGCGGATCGCCAGGTCGCCTTTGAAGCGCTCAGTTCCCGGGCCAGGGCTTCCGCGCCTTCCACGGGGACGCCCTGCCGCAGCAGGACACGAAACACGATCCGATTGCCCGTTTTTTCCAGGGAACGATGGACATTCTCCCATGTTCCGAGGGTGAGCGCCAGAGCGAGAAGAGGGGACGCTATCAGAAAGAATATCACGGCGCCTAGTCCCGAGGTTTTTTGTGGACGAACCACCCCGGTTCCCCGTCCTGAGAACTTATTTTCTCGGAGGGATTCGCTGTTCGCGGGTTTCTTTGGTTGTTCTTCCATGATTCCCCTTGTATGTTGTGCGGGCTTTAGCCCGTTTCCACGATGGCATTTGCTCAAGGATTCTCCCGACTAATCAAGACGCTGACCTCGACGGCGCGGGGCGAATTGAGAACACTGGCGGCCATGATCGCGCCGTGCTCGGTGAAGGCATAAGGCAGTTTGCGCCGTCCACCCCAGCCGGAACTTGATGTCGCAAAATGCGACTTCAAGTCCTCGAACTCGCCGCTGTTGAGCTGGAACATAAAGTCCTCAGGAAACCGGGTTTTGTTGCGCCGGACCTGTTCGTTGAGGCGGCGCGTCTGAACGCCGTAAAACTCGGCCAGGTCGGTGTCTATCATCACCTTCTCGCCACGAATCAGAAAGATGCGCTGTTCGATTTTTCCAAGAGGGATTACGGCATGGGAGTCGGTCATTTGGCGGCTGCTCCTTTATGTGTCTCTGCAACCGGTGTTCTTTCCTTTTGACAGGCTAAAGCCTGCACTACGAATTGCAAGACAGGCTAAAGCCTGCACTACAAACTCTCACGCCTCCAGGATTCGCCCGCCCATCCGGGTGATTTTGCCGTCCCGATTCGTAAAAGCATGGCGGGTGACGCCGGTGGCCAGGAGGGCGCCATCCCCAGCGCGCCGGCATTCATAGGAGAAATCCAGCGCGGCCTTGGTCCAGCGCACCACACTCGTCTTGATCTCGATCAGGTCGTCGTACCTGGCGGAGAAGTGGTACTGGCAGGAGGCTTCGAGGACCGGCAGGAAGATTCCCGCTTCCTCACATGCGCGGTACGTCCGTCCGAGACTCCGCAGGAGTTCGGTCCGCCCCATCTCGAAGTACACGAAGTAGTTGGAGTAGTACACGAAACCCATCTGATCCGTGTCGCGGTAGGTGACGCGGACGAGGATAGTCCCCTCGGCGAGGGGGCCGACGTTCCGGGCGGCCGGCTTGGCGGATGAGGGGGAGTCGCAGGGTTGGTCCATGAGAGGTCTCCGATATTCCCTATTGCCTCCCGCGTTCGCCGTGCGGAGCAAGGAAGGCCAGAAGACTATAGAGAAAAAACCGGGACGAACGCAAGAAATTGATTGTTGGCTTTCGGCTTTCTGACTTATATTCTTGAGGAGTGGATTCTGAGCACGTCCTGGAGGCCGCGAGGCATGTCCCCCCCAACTTCCGAAGAGTCCCCGCGCATCATGCGGCATCGAAGAGGCATCCGCAAGCCCCGCCCGAGCGAGGTGCGGATGATGATCTCGCTTCCCGCGCTGGTGGTGCTCCTGGTGATCGGGATGGGCGTGACGAACTACCTGGTGTGCGCCGATTTCGCCGACGAGATCGCCGTGGCCTATCCACGGGCCGACACCAGCGGCCTTCTGCGGTCCAGCCTGGTGATCCTGGTGGTATTCTCCTTTGTGGCGTTGTTCAGCAGCATCGCGCTTGTGTGGACGGTGCTCAGGCCCATTCGGCAGTTAGCCGACGCGGCCGCGACGATCACCCGCGGCGATATCCATCCCGCCCTTCAGATCCAGGGAAGCGCCTTTGAGATTGAGCAACTCGGCAAGACGTTCAACTCGATGGTGGATTTTATCAACGCCATGATCGAGCAGCGGGAGCTTTACCTGACTGAGGGGACACCAACGGGGAGTCTGATTCTGAGCGCGCGCGGACGGGTGACGATGGCCAACACGGCCGGCTTGAGCATCCTGGGCCTGAGGCGCGAAGAGCTCACGGGGAAAATGTTGTCGGACTTCCGGCGCGGTTTCCCCGCGGCCTGTCCCTCGTTCTTCGAGTGGTGTTCACACCAGCTCGAAGCGGCGGAATCGGCCCCGGCGGGGGAGACGGAGATTCCTGGCGGGGAAGGCGAAAAGCCTCTGATCGCCACCGCCTCGGTGCTGCGCGACGAACGCAACGCCTTTTCGGCCTTGCTCATCAACTTCCGGGACGCCACCGCCGGCAAAGACCTGCATCAGCTTTTCACCGGCACCGATCAGCTGGCCGCCCTGGGCACTTTTACCTTCGGACTTGCACACGAGCTCCGGAATCCCCTGGGCGCGCTGAAGGGAACCGCCCAGCTCCTGGGCGAGATGACCGCCGGCCGGGAGGAGTGTGTGCCCTATGTGCGCCGAATCGTGCACGAAGTCAACCGCCTCGACCGGCTTATCCAGGAGCTGCACGATTTCTCCCATGCCCCGCTGGGTTCCCCGGAGCCCTGCGCAGTCAACGATATCGCTCGCCGGGGGCTGGTGTGGGCGCGGCAGGAACTCCCCGACAACCTTCGCGCGGACAAGACGGTGGTCGAGGAGTACGCGGAGGGCCTTCCGCTTGTGGTCGTGCAGCCCGACCGGGTGCTGCGGGCGATCTCCAACGTGGTGGTGAACGCCTTCGAGGAGGCTCCGGCGGGCGGCGAGATAGTGCTTCGGACGGGCCTGCTTCCCGCGGGAGAGGGCGACGCGGCGGTCCAGATGGGGGAAACAGCCGTCAGGCCGGTGTTTCTGGATGTTTTGAACACCAGTCCCGGGATTCCGCAAGAGAACCTCCAGAAGATATTCGAGCCCTTCTTCTCCACCAAACCCGGAAGAACGGGGTTGGGTCTGGCGATCGCGTACCAGATCGTTTCCCAGAACCGCGGCCGTCTCACCGTCTCCAGCGGGGGGGAAGGCGTGTGTTTCCGGTTTCTCTTCCGTGTGGTTCGAGGCGAATGAAGGGTGAGCGAGCGCCATGGCCGAGACAGCCACACACATCCTGGTAGCGGACGATGACGAAGGCATCCGGTTTGTTCTCGAGGAGCTTCTTCTCAAACTCGGCTACAGGGTGACGTGCGCCGACCAGGGTGACAAGGCGCTGGATCTGATCAGCCGCGAGCACTTTGACCTGGTTATCCTTGACCTCAAAATGCCCCGGGTTGACGGACTGTCAGTCCTGCGCCGTGTGCGCCAGGAGCATCCGGACCTGCTCGTCCTGGTGATCACCGCCTACGGTTCCCCCGAGCTGGCCATGGAGGCCATCCGTGAAGGCGCCTACGATTACTTCACGAAGCCTTTCGAGGTTCAGGACCTTCGCATCACCATCCAGCGCGCCCTCGAGAAAAAGCACCTGATCGCCCAGATACGGGACCTTCAATCCCGTATCAGCGGCCTGCCCGTTTTCCACGAGATCATCGGCGTCAGCGATCCCATGCAGAAAGTCTTCGCAATGATGCGCCGCGTCATAGACAACGACGTGCCCATCCTGGTGGCCGGCGAAAGCGGCACCGGCAAAGAGATTGTCGCGGAAGCGATTCATGGCCGGGGACCCCGGCAAAACGGCCCCATGACCAAGGTCAACTGCGCCGCCATCCCCGAACCTCTTCTTGAAAGCGAGCTCTTCGGGCATGAGCGCGGTTCCTTCACCGGCGCGATCCAGACCCACACCGGCAAGTTCGAGCAGGCTCACGGGGGCACGCTTTTCCTGGACGAGATCGGCGACATGCCTCTTTCTCTGCAGGCGAAGATCCTGCGGGCCGTGCAGGAACACGAGGTTCAGCGCGTCGGCGGCAAATCCCCCATTCCGGTCAACGTGCGGCTGATCACCGCCACGAACAAGAACCTTGCCGAAGAGGTGGCCGCAAAGCGTTTCCGGGAAGACCTGTACTTCCGGATCAATGTCATCACCATCGAGCTCCCTCCTTTGAGGGAGCGCCTCGCCGATATCCCCCTCCTGGCTGACTACTTCATCCGCCAGCACGGTCCCCGCCTCGGGAAAATGGTCGAAGGCATCAGCCAGGAAGTGCTCGATCTCTTTCTTGAATACCCGTGGCCCGGGAACATCCGTGAAATGGAAAACGTCATCCAGCGCGCCCTGATCATGACCGCCGCCCCCCGTATCCAGGTTGCAGACCTCCCTCCCCACTTCCTCACCGCGGAACGTCACCCTCCGCTTTCGGCTCAGTCTGTCGAGAACGTTGACCTGAGCATTCCCATGCCGGACCAAGTGGACCGGGTTGTCGAGGCCACGGAGCGTCTCTGGATTAGCAAGGCTCTTCGGCAGTCGCAGAATCGCCGGGAGGCAGCCCAGCGGTTGGGGATAAGTCCGCGGAGTTTAGACTACAAGATTCAGCGGTATGGTCTTCCATGATTGGCCAGGCGCGATGCGCAATCGATTGCGCAGAAACGCGCAATTGGTTGCGCGAACCAACGGTTTTGTGGGGGGAAAAAGGGGAAAGGAAAACAATCCAAGAAGGCTCCAGGGCCGGTTGCACAGAACAGATGGAGTAGATACAAGACTGATTATACATATCTTAATTCCATCATGGGCGGGAGATGTTCTGGGGAAAACGGGGGAAAACCGGGAATTCTCTGTCCTGGCACTATGGTTGCTTATCATTCTGTACAGTTGAGGGAAGGCAAGGCTCGGGCGATGTGAACCCATGCGAAACAGCTCTTCAGGGAAAAAAAGACCTCAGAAGGCGAAAAGAGGTTCAAGAAATCACCGGACCCGGCCGAAGAGAAGAGTAGTTTAGGGAGTTGAGAATCCCCCGTTTGCCTCAGACGGGATAACAAATTCGAAGGAGGATAACACTATGAAGAGGATGAAACGCGGTTTTACACTGGTGGAGATTATGATCGTGGTTGCCATCATTGGTATTCTGGTTGGCATCGCGGTTCCCGGCTTCATCAAGGCCCGCCGGACGGCCCAAGGCAAGTCGTGCAATGAGAACCTCGCCAAGATTGACGGCGCGAAGGAACAGTATGCCCTGGAGAACAACCTGGCCGCTGATGACGCGACGGTTCTGGACGACACCGTGCTGGTGGAAGCGGGTAACACGGGCTACCTGAAGAAAACCCCGGTTTGCCCTGGTGGCGGCGCCTACACGTATGGGACCATTGCCGACACGCCGACCTGCGACAAGGCGGATACGGCCAACAACCTCCACCTGCTGCCGTAAGCAGTGTTGGACTCTCGAAAAGCGCCCGCTTGCGGTGGGCGCGGCAGGGAAGAGAGAATTGTCCTGAAAAGGGGGGACAGGGAAGGCGCAAATGCCCCCTGTCCCCCTTTCTCTTTTGCCGACCCCTCCGGACTCGGGAAGGCCGGTCCCGATGGGAGTAAGGAGCAAGTGGCGATGGAAGCGACGAAACGACCAGTACGGGCCTTTACGTTGATCGAGATTATGATCATCCTTCTTGTTATCGGGATCCTCGTGGGCATCGCCGTTCCCGGGTGGATCAAAGCGCGCAAGACCGCGCGGGCGAAGACCTGCCACGAGAACCAGGCCCAGCTTGCGGGCGCTTTGGATACGTGGGCCTTCGAGAACAACAAGGACTCCGGAGAGGACGGGCCGGCACTTGCTGAACTGGTGGGTTCCGAGGCCCTTCTCCGCAAGACCCCGAGCTGTCCTATTGGGCCAACCGTTTACGAGGTGCCCAAGGTGGGGTTTCCGGTGGTCTGCCCCAATCTCGCCTCCGCCCCGGAGCACGAGATTCCCTAAGCGGGGGTTCCGCCGGCCCGGGGGCTTTGATCTCAGCCCATATTCCTCTAGTGAGCAGATCATTCGTCTCGGCCGGTCAGGAGGCGCTCGCCGCCAGTTTTTCCACCTGATCGAAGCTGACCGACACCAGGTTCGAGACACCCGTTTCCTGCATCGTGATGCCGTAGATCGTGTCTGCCAGTTCCATCGTTATCTTGTTGTGGGTGATGATGATGAACTGGGTGCGTTTGCTGAACTCGCGCAGCTTTTCACGGAAACGCATGACGTTTACGTCGTCCAGCGGGGCGTCTATCTCGTCCATCACGCAGAAGGGGCTCGGTTTGTAGAGGAAGATCGCGAACATCAGGGAAACCGCCGTCAGCGCCTTCTCTCCCCCCGACAGAAGCGACACGTTCTGAAGCTTCTTCCCCGGCGGCTGGGCGATGATGTCCACTCCGCCGTCGAGCAGGGGATCGCCGTCCTCCGCTTCTTGCAGCACCAGGTCGGCCTTTCCGCCTCCGAAGAGCGCCCGGTACATCTCGATGAAGTTCCGGCGGATGTTCTGGAAGGCTTCGTGGAAGAGCTCCCTGGTGGTCTTGTCCACGGTGGCGATGGTCTCCATGAGTGAGTCGCGCGCCTGCATCAGGTCGGTCTGCTGGCGCGTGAGGAATTCGTAGCGCTCGTTTTCCTCCTGGTACTCGATCAGGGCGCCCAAGTTGATGTTGGGGCCCATTCGGTTCAGATTGTCCATCAGGCTGTCGAGTTCCTCGACGAGCTGTTCGCGGTTTTCCTCCACCAGCCCCGCCGACTCGAGAAGCGTCTCGATAGTCGTGTTGAAGCGTTCGCCCGCCCTCTGACGCAGCTGACGGAGGGTCGCTTGGGCGTTCACGTAGGTCTCCTGGGTTTCGCTGTGCCGGTTGGTGGCTTCGTTGAGCTCGCGGACTAGTTTCTGCGCCCGTTCGCTTTCCTGGTGGCTTGCGTTCTGTGCCTCTTCCTTGGTCTTGGCGGCAGCGTGGCGGCGGTCGTCAATCCCGGCCACTTCCTTTTCCAGCGCCGCTTTCTCTTCCTCCACGCGCCCGGCTTGTTGGAGGTATCCTTTCGCGCTCAGGAAGCTGCGCTCGCGGTCATTCGCAAGCTGGGTGGCGCGGCGGGCGAAGCTCTGGCGCTGCCCCGCGAAGGACTCCGCGTTCTCGCGCAGATGGGCGCAACGCGCGCGCAGGTGCGTGATCTCCTGGTCGCTTTGGCTCACGTGGTCGCCGAGCTGATCCACTTCCGCGTTGCGCTCGAAAACCGCTTCCTCCATAAGCCCCAATTCGTCCCGCTGGGCTCTCGCGCGGGTTTCCACCTCCTCGAGGGCCGCGCTGCAAGTCCGCATCTCGCGCGTGAGTTGCTCACAACTCGTCCGGCTGGAGTCCGCCCGCTCTCTCAGGCCCTGGAACAGCGCCGCAAGTTGGTCCCGCGACTCGCGAAGCCCGGCAAGCTCCGTTTCGATCTGTCCCAGCTCCACTCGGAGGTCCTGGACCTTCTCGCGGATTTTCGCGCACTCCGCGTCCAGCCGGAGCATGTTTTGCTCGCGGTTGGTGATCCGCTGCTGAAAGTCCTTTTCCGACTTCGCCAGTTCCTCGACCTTCCTGCCCAGATCCGAGATTTCGCGCTGCCGCGTGATGATCTGGGACTGTTGGCGGCTGCCGCCCGTCATGGCGCCCGAGGGGTAGGTCAGCTCGCCTTCGAGGGTCACGTAGCGCTGGCGTTTGCCCTGCCGGATGAGTTGCATCGAGACATCCAGGTCCTGGGTGAGGATTGTGCGGCCGAGGAGGTTGAAGACGGCTTTTTCGATGTATCGGTCATAGGAGACGAGCCGCGAGGCGAGGCCGATGATGCCGGGTCCGCGGAGGATTTGCTCGGTATCCTGTCCGCCCTCGCGTCCGTCAATCACGTTGAGCGGCAAAAAGGTGGCCTGTCCCTGGCGCGTGGACTTGAGAAACTCAATCGCCTTCCTGGCGTCGTCGTCGGTCCGCACCACGATGTCCTGCGTGTGGTTTCCGAGGGCCACCTCGATCGCGAGGTCGTGGGCCGATTCGATGGACTGGATCAGCTCCGGCACCACGCCGATGACGCCGTCCAACTCGTGTTGCGCCGCGGCGAGCATCACGGACTTGACGCCGCGGTAGTATCCCTCGTAGTCCTTCGCGAGCTGTTCCAGGGCGTTGAGGCGGGACCGCGCTTCATGAAGTTGCTGCTCCGCCTTGCGGTGCTCGGCGCGGAGCGTGTCCCGCGCCCGCAGCTCGGCCAGGCCTTCGGTCTGCGAGGTCGAGAGGCTTTCCTGGAGTCTCTTCAGTTCGGCGCGGCGGGCTTCCAGATGCTCGCGCTTGCGCTCGATGTCCTCGGACAGGGCGGCGGTGCGCGCCTCGTGATCGGTTTTCTGCTTGCCGAATTCCTCAATATGGGCGCCGGACTGCTCGATCAGAAGTTTCAGACGCGTGCTTTCGTTGCGCAGCCGCTGCGATTCGCCGTTGCCGGCCTCCAGCGCCTTGCGCAGGTCGCGGATCTTCGTCCGCGTGGTCTCGGTGTCCGAGCGCAGGCGCTCGTATTCGGCGCGGCGGATATTCTGTTTGGCCTCGAGCGAGATGAGGCGGAGCCTCAGGCGCGCTTCCTCGGCGTTCGTGTCGGCCAGGTTCGCGGAGATCTCATCCTTGCGCAGGTCGTTCTCGGCGATCTGTTCCAGCAGGTCGCGCGCGCGGCGCTGCTCATTCTCGGCGAGGTTTCTCAGCCGCATGATTTCCGCCGCGGCGTCGGCGATATACTGGCGCTGGTCCTCTTTGCGGATCGACAGGTCGCGGAGCAACTGGTCGGCGTCTTCCGCCTTCAGCAGCAGCTCCTCGCGCCGCGCCTCGACCGCGCTCGCTTGAGCCTGGAGCACCCCCAGGCGGTCCTTCGCTTCGCGGAAGGCCTTCTCGATCTTCTCGAAGTCCGCGCTGACGCGGCGCATGTCCATGGCGAGGAGTTTCTTCTCGATGGAGTCGGCGTCGTCGCGCAGTCCTTTGTAGCGCTCGGCCTTGGCCGCGGCGCGCTTCAGGCTGATAGTGCGCGTTTTGCACTCGGCGATGCGGTCGGCCAGGCGGATCAGGTCGTGCTCGGTCTTCTCGAGCTTCCTCAGCGCCTCGGCCTTGCGCGCCTTGTACTTCGAGATCCCCGCTGCCTCCTCGAACAACAGGCGGCGCTCCTCGGGCTTGGCGCGCACTATCTCGTCCACGCGGCCCTGCTCCATCACGGAGTAGGACTCGGTGCCGACACCCGTGTCCAGGAAAAGCTCCTGGATGTCGCGGAGGCGGCAGGGGACCTTGTTCAGGAGGTACTCGCTCTCGCCGGAGCGGTAGAGGCGGCGCGTGATGCTGACCTCGGTGAAATCTATGGGCAGGCGTCCGTCCTCGTTGTTAATCACGAGGTTTACCTGGGAGCACCCCATTGGTTTGTAGGTGGCCGAGCCCTGGAAAATCACGTCGCCCATCTTGGAACCGCGCAACGACTTGGCGCTTTGCTCGCCGAGCACCCAACGAACCGCGTCAAAAACGTTGGACTTGCCGCAACCGTTGGGGCCCACCACGACGGTGACGCCGGGCATGAAATCCACCACCGTCTTGGTGGCGAAGGACTTGAAACCCGTCATCTCTATCCGTTTGAAGAACATGGGAAGTTCACTTTCTGCAACAGGGAATGTTACCTCAGGAAAACCTCAGCCAAACTCCGGATCATCAGCATGGTTCCGGATCACTTCCCTTGGGACCGGCGGGGTCCGCGTTCTCTGACAAGTGGTGCGTCTTGACACAGCCCCACACTGGCACTTCTCCCGCCCTGTCACCTACTCGCTTAAGAAACGCTCCGCCTACCTTCCTCGTCCTGCGAATGCTAGCGCGCCCCCCCGCTAGGCAAACGGGGGCGCACCTACAATATCTTGACGCGGAACATACCCGATGTCCCATATATAGTCAAGAGAAACTTCGCCAGGATTTTCAGAAAAAAGGCCGGATTCTGGTACCGAAGGGCGTGGGCGGCAGAAGAGAAACGCTTAGCTCCCGTTGGATCGCCGGACTCAGGAGTCCTTTCCCCACCCACACGAGCACCTGTGCAAAACCGCCGGACCGGACCGGGACACCCCTTCCCAGGCCCGGACCTAGCTTATACTCCCGCGCACGGAGGGAGCGCAATGAAAAAGCGGATGAGGAAAGACAGAGTCGGATCTCTGGAAGCGCCCTCCTGACGTTTCTTTTACACGCTTCTTACCTCGGGCTGACCATTCTTCCCGCTGTCTGTCGCATAGTGATGCTATGAAACAGAAGCCCCCGAGAGCGGACCGGGCTTCTCATTCGATCAAACCATCAGACGGGAAAGGAGCGAAAACCATGAAAACGATACGCGCATCGCTGTGTTTGGGGATAGCGCTTCTGTTGTGGAGCGGGGGGCCTTCCCAAGGCGCGCCTGCCGCACCGGAAAAGGCGGTTTCCCTCCAGGCCCTGGAGAAGATGCCTGTGAAGGAGATCACCGTGTTCAAGGACGGGCATGCATTCGTTCTGCACGAGGGTCAGATGCCGACGGACGAAGCGGGCAATATCCAACTCGACTACTTGCCCCGGCCCGTTCTGGGCACCTTCTGGCCTTTCTGCGCGGACAAGAAGGTGAAACTCGAGTCCGTGGCGTCCACGCGCAGGCGGGTGCGGGTGGAGCGCACCGCGCTGGAAATCCGGGAGTTCATCGAGGCGAATGTGGGCGCGGCCGTCACAATCACCGAGAAGGGCTGGCAGGACCGCCCGGGCGAATCCTATTCCGCCACCATCCTGGAGATTCCGGTCCGCGGCTCGGAAGAGATCGCCGCAACCAGCGCCCCCTATGCGGAGCCGCGTCTGCCTCAGAAGGGCGGCATCGTGCTCCTTCAGACGAAGCAGGGGGTGCGCGCCGTTGCCCTGGAGCGCATTCTCGACATCACGTTTGCCAACAAGCCCAAGCCCACCGTCGAGAATGAGGAGTTCCGCAATCTTCTGACCCTGCGCCTGACCTGGCCCGGGGGCAAGATCAGCAAACAGGCCGCGGTGGGGCTCATGTACGTCGAGCGCGGCGTGCGATGGATCCCCAGCTACAAGGTGGAGATAGACGGCAAGGGCCACGCCGTGGTCCAGATGCAGGCCACGATCATCAACGAGCTCGTGGACCTTGAGGACGTGAGCGCCCACCTCGTGATCGGCGTCCCCCAGTTCAGGTTCAAGGACATGACGGACCCGATCTCGCTTCAGGAAACCGTGACCCAAGTGGCCAGCCGGACGAGCCGGGATTCGCGCATGAATACCATGCTGTCGAACGCCATGATGTCCCAGGCCGCGTTCGTGCCCAGCCGATTCGAGGGTCCGCGGGAAAGCGATACCAGCGTGGACTTGGGACCCGAGATCGCCTCGTCCGGCAAGAGCGAGGATCTGTTCGTTTTCGACGTTCCCCACCTGACGCTCAAGAAGGGGCAAAGGATGGTTCTCTCGGTGGGCGAGTTCCGCGTTTCCTACGAAGACGTCCACAAACTCCAGGTTCCTTTCCTGCCGCCGCCGACGGTCCGCGCCTCCTTCAACACCGACCAGCAGCGGGAACTCGCTCAGAATCTGGCCGCACCCAAGGTGCGGCACGTCATCCGCTTGAAGAACGCCACCAGCCAGCCTTTCACGACCGCGCCGGCGCTGATTCTGCGCGAAGGCCGGGTTCTGGCCCAGGGGTTGATGACCTACACGGCCGCCGGCAGCAACTGCGACCTCAACGTGACGACGGCCGTGGACGTCGCGGTGAAAGTGGGCGAAGAAGAAACGAAGCGGACGCCCAACGCGGTGCGCATGAATGGAGACGACTACTCGAGGGTGGACCTCAAGGGAACCATCGGTCTGATCAACTACAAGAAGACCCCTGTGGAGATAGAGGTGGTCCGGGAGGTCCTGGGGCGCCTGGACACTGCCAGCGGCAATGGTGTGATGGTGAAGACCGGAATGTACGGTGATCTGCCTTATTCGTATGATGAGGAATTCCCGTTCTGGTGGCGCTGGTGGAGTTGGCCGTGGTGGTGGACCAGC
>Ga0315279_10008352_pt1 | contig 12554 bp, 10 predicted proteins | sample YL17G06_20_MG_FD_203694 | JGI IMG/M metagenome (GOLD analysis project Ga0315279, IMG submission 203694) | Sediment microbial communities from Yellowstone Lake, YNP, Wyoming, USA - YL17G06_20 | ecosystem: Environmental > Aquatic > Freshwater > Lake > Sediment | place: USA: Wyoming | collected... | reverse complement strand
CCGACCAAACTATGGGAAGGTTATCGAGAAGACCCTATCTGGGAGAATCTGGTTGTTCTTAAACCGATCGGTTCTAAATATCGTTCTATTAAGTGGGCTTGGCCGGTCACAATCACTCAAAATGTTTCATCTGGAGAAACCATAAATGGCGGGGGTAATTCCCCGCCATTTCCTTTTGGTAATACTTAATTGTTACCTGCGTAACTGCTTGCTCAATCCTTCCACCTTGGGATGGTAAAAAGGGTAAGAAAGACAGATAACCTCCCCGTGTCGGCATTTTTAAATGAAGCACTGTGATATTTCTGTGAGTTTTCGCCTGTCCGTTGTGACCTGTTTGTGATGCCACCCGACTAACATAGCATATGTTGGCATGTGTCACCTGAGAGATATCCACGCCCGTTTCTTATTTCTTTAGATATTATTTAGTTTTCCCCCTTGATTTTTGGATGTTCTTTAGAGGATATGCGCTACCATGATATCACTGTGATATCACTGTCCGAAGAACTCACATTTGCAGGAAAGGTAGGCCTACCTAGCAGTAGCTAGAGTCAGGTTGCAATAGGAGGTGCGAGCCATGAGATGTTGGAAGTGGTCGCCAATAGTTCTACTAGGAGTGTGTCCGCAGGTCTCTTCATTGTTGTTGGCGATGGTCGAGTAACCACCACCTAATTTATTTTATCGCTAGTCTATCTAGTTTGCAAGGGAAGGGGGGTGATACCTGCCAATAAATGTGATAACTATCCTTGCCCATGGTGGCATTCCCTACAAGGGGAGTGCGGGCCGGTCCTGGGCGATAAGAAACACCTCAAATATCTCTGGGGTGGAGCAAAAATAAACTAAAAAGGAGAAAAAATAGTGAAAAAGAGAATCTTAGTACTGGGGGCGGTGCTGGCTCTGGTAGCGGCGCTAGTCATCCCGACGGCAGCGCTGGCCGGTGACACTGCGGTCACAGGCAATCCTGCCGCTACTATTGACATCACTGTGCCAGGTGGTTTCGCCATGACTCCTCTGACACCAGGGACAACTCCGACTTCGAGTGGCAAGACCATTACTGTTAGCGCTAACAAAATTGGCTGGTTGGTGACGGCAACAGATGACAATGTCGCAGTAACTAACGGTAAGATGACAGCATACTCTGTTGGCGACGCGTTATACGACCCTACTACCCCTGCCAAATTAGCCAGCGTGATGGGTGTTATAGGGGTATCAGCTACAGGAGCAACAGGAGCTACAGTAGCACTTCCAACAGGGGGCGCTATTTTGACCGGGACTGCGGCGGTGAGCGGGCAGGCGTACACCGTGACTTTTAGCCAGCCGGTAAGCTATTTGGATGTTGTCCTCACTGGCGATGGGATTACACCTACAGTAACAGGCGAAGAGCCGGATACCTACCGCATCGTGGTTACTTTTACCGGAAGCACACCTTAGTTGAGTGTTTTCGAGGCAGTCCATACGGACTGCCTCGAAGAGCCAACATTCTATGTATGAGTGGAGAAGGGAATTGACAAAGTTTGCTAGACTCATAGCCATCGGCGTGGTAGTGACGGTGTTGTGTGTCGGTGCTGTTAGTAGAGTGACTGCTAGTCCCGCTATTGATATTAGTGTGTCGGCAGCGAAGGCAATCACTCTGACACCAGGCATAATCTCTACAGCAGTCGACACCATTACTGTTACCTGTGACACCACCACTTGGAAGGTGACGGCAGCGGACGCAGATGCCACAACTAGCGGTAAGATGACAGCATACGCTACTGGCGCCGCGGCATACGACCCTACCCCTGCCAAATTAGCCAGCGCGATGAGCGTTAAAGCGACGACAGCTACAGGGGCAATAGGGGCTGAAGTAACACTTCCAGCAGGGGGCGATATTTTGACGGGGAGTGCAGTGGTGGACGCACAGGCGTACACCTTGACTTTTAGCCAGCCGGTAAGCTATTTGGATGTTACCCTCACTGGCGATGGTGAAACAAACGAAGCGCCGAATACCTACCGCATCGTGGTTACTTTTACCGGGAGCAGCCCTTAGATGTTTAACCAAGGACGAAGAATAATGAAACTCGCTAGAGTAATCATCGCTTTATTCATGGGCCTGTGCTTGGTTCTTGCTCTGGGTCAACCAGCCTTGGCCGGGTTGCGGGTGGTTGGAGCCAAGATAGAGGCTGAGGTAAGCCCCGGCAGCAGTAATGCCTATGAAATGAATGTGGGCAATACCTCAGATGCCCCTATGGACATCGTCGTTGAGGTTAGGGGGTATGCCACATCGGCCACTAATAGTTTTATCGCACTTGAGCCTGAGAAGGACACAAGCCAGTACAGCGCTCGGAAGTTCCTCACTGCCTCTCCGTCTAGCTTCCACCTTGAGCCTGGAGAATCGCAGGATATCGTGGTTACTGCTAAAATTCCGGCTGATGTTGGCGATGGTGGCAGGTATGCCATCGTCTTCATCCACACTATGCCTAGCGGTACGGGCACGGCTACAATTACCGCTATTGCTGCCAGAGTGCTTCTCACTATTAAGGGTTCAAATTTAATCCATGATAGTGAAGTTACCCCGGTTAGCCTGGGTGACATCATACCCGGCGAACCATTACAGAGATTGGTTACAATAACCAATAATGGTAATCATCACTATAAACCGTATATTCAGGGGACACTAAGAAAAGGGGATAAAATATTAGCTACGGCTTCAATAAAAGATGATTGGCCTATCATTCCTGGTTATTCTCGACAGTTTCAGCTTAACTTTGTTGGCGAAGCGTCAATCCCGGCTGGGGAGTATAAGGTGAATATTGAAGTTAAAGATGAGTCAGGCAATTTGGTAACCGAAGGTACTTTTCCTGTAGAATTTACCGAAAAGCAAGAAGTGTTACCGCCTGAAAAAGCACCTCTACCACCAGAACCCTCAACAGCAGCACCCTTAATAACAGCACTATTACCACCATCAACAGCAATCAACTGGCCGGTCATTGTCGGGGCGATAGCTGCGGTGGTAATAGTAGGATTGCTGATAGTCATATTCCTCTTACTTAGAAGAAAGAGAGCTCACTAATTATGAAATGGAAACTCGTTGGCTGTGTGCTCTTGCTGGCTTGCCTGCTCCTGCAAGCGGCGCCGGTTATGGCAGGGGGAGGGAGCACTGAAGTCACTGGCGCTGTTCCCTTAGTAACCTCAAATGTTACTGCCACCAATATTAGCTATTACAGCGCCACCATTTCCTGGAAGACAAACGACAACGCCACCTCGCAGGTATTCTACGATACCGTTTCGCATACCAATATAGCCGACTATACAGCTAATATCACCGACAATGCCACGGTCACTTTGCACAGCATCTCCTTAACCGGGCTTAGTTCAGCTACTACCTACCACTATAAGGTAAGGTCAGCCATTCCCGGCACCGAGTTTATTGCCATTTCGGACAACTACACCTTTACTACTTTAACGCCACCAGAAGGAGGAGGAATAGGTGGTGCACCGTCTGGACCCGTGGTCGTGTCACCGGGTGTTGTTGATGTAACCAGAGTTGTCACTGCTGAAGGCGTATTCACTCAGTCAGTTACCACCATCTCTGCGGACAACAAGGTACAACTTAGTATCAACCAGGGCGTTACTGGTAAGACTGAAGAAGGCACACCACTCTCTCAGATAAGCGTAACGCCGATGACCACACCTCCAGCACCACCGGCACAGTCCAATGCTATCGGCATCACCTACGACCTTGGACCTGATGGCGCCACCTTCTCAACATCGATAACCATCACCTTCACCTATGACCCGACCCAGATACCGGCGGGCGTGAACGAGAAAGACCTAGTTATTGCCTACTACGATAAGACTACCAGCACGTGGGTGCCACTGGAAGGCATCACTATTGACCCGGCGAACCATATCATCAGCGGCAAGATAGGTCACTTCACACCCTTTACCATAATTGCCAAGGCTCCTGTCCCGCTGCCATCACCACCACCAGTTCCAACACCGGCTGCCTTCTCAGTATCCAACCTCACGGTCCAGCCGGCAGAGGTTCAGCCCAAAGCGGCAGCAACCATCAGTGTATTGGTGGCTAACACTGGTGGTACGGAAGGTAGCCACACTGTAGTGCTAAAGATAAATGGTGTAGTCGAAGCAACTAAGGAAGTAACAGTCAATGCTGGTCTGAGCAAAGAGGTAATCTTTACCACATCAAAAGATATAGCGGGGACTTACCTGGTAGAGGTTGATGGGCTTAGCGGTTCATTTATAGTCAAAGAGAAACCGGTGATACCTGTAATTCCACCAGTAATCCCAAAACCTGTTAACTGGTGGTTAATAGGGGGAATCATAGCCGGCATCATGGTAGTGGTGGGACTGGTCATATTCTTCCTAATGAGGAGGAGGGCTGCTTAAAAAGGATGCCACTGAAAAAGTGGATAACCCCCGGCAAGCTGGGATTTCTACCTCAATCCTCAGGGAAGGCTGAACATTTTCCCGGTGATTCATGGCTGGAATTTCCATCAAGCGGGTTCATCTGACAAGCTTTATATTGCACACTTGCTTGATAAGTGTGATTTTGGGTAATAAAAAAGGGGCTCTCCCAGTGCATCACTGGAAAGAGCCCCTAAAATCGAAATCTAGCTAGACCCTTCTCTGGGCTTGTTGGGGGAAATCCCCTCTATCAGTCTGTTAATTCAGGCATCGCTTGGTAAATAAGAAAGGGGATAGCCGTGTCCCCGACTATCCCCTTAAAACGGGCACCAAAAAAGGCAAAAGCACCTCTATATCATCAGAGGCGCTTCTGCCTTGATTGTCTTTTCGGTCAAGCGTTCAGTTTTTAGGCTACGGCTACTGGCTCTTTCGCCTTGCGCTTCCGCTTCGGCTTGTGCGCTTCCGCTTCGGCAACAACGGCTTCGGCTTCGGCTACCGCTTCGGCAACCTCGGCTTCCGCTTCGGCTTCTGGCTTGGTTGGCTCTGGCTCGGCTTCCGTCTTCACTTCCGCTTTCGGCTTGTCGGCTGTCAGCATGGGCATGACCACCAGTGTATAGCCATCGGTAGAAAAGACGGTTGGCGATTTGCCATCGGTGAGCTTGAAGTCCGCCATACCCCCGCAAGCTCTCAGAGCTTCCGAGAGGTATTGTCCGTCAAGTCTTACCTTGACTTCGCCCTCGGTATCGGCGTTTATCTCAGCTTGTCCCTTGTCATCGGGATTAGAGAGTATCACCTTGCCGTTACCGATGCTCAAGTCTATCGGATAGGCTTTCGGATTGTCGGACAGGACTTTGAGTGAGGTAATCGCTTTCCCTACCTCTACGGTGTCAAAGTGCATCACGGTGTTAAACACAGTCGGTATGAGCTTTTGGTACTCAGGGAAGTTACCATCGGCACTCTGCCACTTGATACCAGCCTTTGGCAAAGTACACCTTGCCGAATTGCGACCTGATATGATACAGAGATATTACTCCGATAAGCTGTCCACTGGCAGATATGACGGTAAGGGCGGACTATCAGCTCGGACGGTCCGACATCATCATATGTGCTTACATGGCGCTCTGAAAAATGCCGTCAAGATGGGTTTACTAATGCGGAATCCGGTTGAGGCTGTGACGGCTCCACGTCCGAAAGATAAAGAAATGCAGACAATGAATGAATCTGATATTCACATCTTTTTAGAGTATGCCAAATCTACTCAATACTACGCTTTATTTTATACAGCTCTGTTTACTGGTATGCGTAGAAGTGAGCTATTAGGCTTACGTTGGCAAGACGCAGACCTGTTCTTACTCCAGATAATCGTTAGCAGGTCCTTACACGCCCTATCGAATGGCGAAATAGTGATTAGACCTTGTAAGACTAAGAAAAGCAGACGTTCGATAGCCCTATCACCGTCTACTGCCTTAGTCCTGAGCGAATACCGGGAAGCCCAGGAGAAGCTAAGGCAATCTTTAGGCATGACGCTATCCGATAGCGACCTGATATTCAGTCACTTTGATGGTAAGCCATTTCTACCGAATACCGTTAGCCATGCATGGAAGAAGTTGGCAAAGCGTACCGGGCTAAACGGTATCCGCCTACACGATGCACGCCATACGCACGCTAGTTTGATGCTCAAACAAGGCATACACCCCAAAATAGTTCAAGAGCGTCTAGGACATAGCTCTATCCAGATAACACTTGATACTTATAGCCATGTAGCACCGGGACTCCAACAAGCTGCTGCTAACAAGTTTGATGACATAGTCTTACCAAAGCCTAAAACAGTGGAAGCGTAGCGGATTTTTGCCAATGTATTGCCAATTCAACAAAAGGCCCTTATGCAGTAGTTTACATAAGGGCTTTATTAGCTTTAAAAACTGGCGCGCCTAGAGGGATTCGAACCCACGACCCTCGGTTCCGAAGACCGATGCTCTGTCCGCTGAGCTATAGGCGCCTCAAGTGGGGTGAGTGGTGGGATTTGAACCCACGTTCTCCAGGGCCACAACCTGGCGCCTTAAACCACTAGGCGACACTCACCACAGGCGTAAATATTATAGGCTAAAAACCGCCTTCCTTTCAACGTGTGGCTGGATTGTCTTTGGCCACGCCCCTCCCGACCTTCCCCATCACCTCTGCCGCCAGCTACTACCCCGGCACCAGCTCAACGACGGTAACCCCGGCCCCTCCCTCACCATAGCCACCCGGGCGGTACGATTTCACCAGAGGATGTTTGGCCAGCCTTTGACGCACTGCCTGGCGTAGAGTGCCTGTCCCCTTACCATGAACTACCCTGACCTGGTATAAGCCGGCCATAAAGGCATCATCGAGGTATTCATCGAGCTTTAGCAGTGCCTCGTCCACAGTAAGACGACGCAGGTGCACCTCGTTCACTGTTGACACTTCATCGGGTCTACGTTTGCTCCGTTGGGCCATAGCTAACCTTGATTATAGATTGCGGGAGGGGGTACCAGGTCTAGCCAGCAGGCTCGAGTGAAGGCTTGGGCTTATAGACAAAAGAGACGATGATTAGCACGACTCCGGCCGCCGCCAGGCCGATACTGAACATCTGTAGCGGCGCCAAGAGGTCAGCCATCATTTGAGGTAGCCACGCCTGGACTGCTGTGGGCAAACCAGCCGAAACAGCCGTCATTAACTGTGGCCCGACAATAAGATTGAACGCATAAATGCCAGCGTACTCGAGCACTCCGTAGATTAACGAATTAACCCCCAGGCTCCGGGTAGTGGCTTTTACATTGCGGTTTATCAGGACAATGCCCAAGACCAAGAGCAACATAAAGCCAATCAGTGCCCAGTAACCGATATTAAAATAACCAATAACCTGTCTTAACTGCACCATTGTGGTCTTAACTTCGGTGGGTAAGGAGCTTTCGCTAAGCTCAAATGTCGACGGCATGCCGCTGGTAATTTGCTGAGAGGCCTCACTTATAAACTGCTCTACCTGGGCAGGCGATGCTCCAGCCAGCTCTGGGGGTGGCGACTCCAGGACAACCTTCCTTATATTATTCTCAAGGCTCTCCTTTACTGGCTCCAGAGGGATAGCCACGCTCAGGCTCTGACTCTTCCCCAGGAGGTAGTCATAAGTAGCATAGGTTATGGCACGTGTCTGTTCCCCTATCCAGGGCTCAAGGTCGGCCACCGTACCGCTCATAATCTCAGCCACAAGCTCGCTATCCCCGGAGACTTGCTCACTAATAAACTCCTCAGTTATCGCCGGTAGGTCGAGCTTATTTATTTCGGCAGTAATAAAGCCCGGATTGAGAATGGTCTGATGTACCATGAACGCCAGACCAAAGATAGCCAGGGACAGGAAAAGAAGAAAACTTAACAGACTTACCCCTAATGCCTTAAGGAACTTCATAAGACACCCCCTATTTAGGGTCAAAACTTAGGCTATTCTACTAGTTATTGATGACACATGCAACTACCGGGTAAGTTTGGCTAAGACAGTTTCGGCTTGTTGCCCGTTTGGCTCTAGTGTTACAATGGTTTCTGGAAAAGGAAAGGGGCTTAATAAAGCTATGCCACTGGATGCGATAGTTGTTAAAGGGGCCCGTGAGCACAACCTGAAGAACATAGATGTTGTTATCCCTCGCGATAAGCTGGTAGTTATTACCGGTGTCTCTGGCTCGGGCAAGAGTTCACTGGCCTTTGATACCATCTATGCCGAGGGGCAACGCCGCTATGTGGAGTCCCTGTCCGCCTATGCTCGCCAATTCCTGGGCAGGATGGAGAAGCCTGATGTTGATTATATTGAAGGCTTGAGCCCGGCCATCTCCATCGACCAGAAAGGTCCAAGCAAGAATCCCCGTTCCACAGTGGGCACGGTAACTGAAATCTATGATTACCTGAGACTGCTTTTTGCCCGGGTGGGGCATCCCCATTGTCCCGAATGCGGACGAGAGATTACCGTGCAAACGGTGCAGCAGATTGTTGATGCCATCCAGGCCCTTCCCGAGGGTAGCCGCATCATAATTCTGGCACCGCTGATTAGAGACCGCAAGGGCGAGTACCAGGGGGTATTTGACGATTTGCGCAAGGCTGGCTACGTCCGGGCTCGGGTTGACCGGCAGACTCACGACCTGTCCGAACCAATTCAACTTGACAAGAATAAGAAACACTCTATCGAGGCGGTAATTGACAGGCTGGTAATTGGGCAAAGCAGCCAGAGCCGCATTGCCGATTCGGTAGAAACGGCGCTCAAGCTCGGTGCCGGGGTTGTGCTAGTGTCCATTGTTGATGGCGAAGAGCTACTCTTTTCCGAGCACTTCGCCTGCGTTCACTGCGGGATTAGCCTGGGCGAGATTGCCCCCCGAACCTTTAGCTTTAACTCGCCTCACGGTGCCTGTCCCGCCTGTACTGGCCTGGGGGTCAAGCTGGAAATAGACCCTGAGCTGGTCATCCCCAACCGGGAGCTATCCATAGCGGAAGGGGCAATTCATCCCGGATGGTGGCTTTCCTGGCACATGCACGAGCTAGAGGTGCTGGCCAGGCGCTGTGGCTTCTCCACTCATACCCCAGTCAAAAACTTATCTGAGCGTGATATCAAGCTGATACTCTACGGGGAAGAGGGAGAGTTAGTACAGTACAGGAAACGCTACGGTCGGGAGAGGCAATACTTCACCGGGTATGAGGGGGTGATTCCCTACCTGGAGCGGCTAGCCCACGATACACAATCAGAGAACACCCGGACTGAGATTGAACGCTATATGACGTCCAGCCCGTGCCCTGTTTGCCAAGGGAAGCGGCTTAAACCGGAGTCACTGGCGGTAACCATCGGTGGCCGGAATATTATGGATGTCACATCTATGTCAGTTACCCAAGCCCTGAAATGGGTAGCTGAGATTAGCGATAGCAACAACGCCATACTCAGTGAACGTGAGCAGATTATCGCCCATCAAATTCTCAAGGAGATTCTGGCTCGTCTGGGCTTCCTCAAAGATGTGGGGCTGGACTATCTCAGTATTGACCGCCCTTCGGCGACCCTCAGTGGTGGCGAGGGACAGCGTATCCGCCTCGCTACTCAGATTGGCAGCGGGCTTATGGGCGTGCTCTATATCTGCGACGAACCTACGGTGGGTCTGCATCCAGCCGATGACTTTCGCCTGATTCAGACGCTGAAAAGACTGAGAGACCTGGGCAACACGATACTGGTCGTAGAGCATGATGAAGCCATGATGAGGGCAGCCGACTACGTTATTGATATGGGACCGGGAGCCGGGGAGCATGGCGGCCGCATTGTGACCACCGGGACTCTAGAAGACATTATGAACTCGAAGGAGTCGATTACCGGGCAGTATCTTAGCGGGGCAAAGCAGATTCCCTTGCCCCGGCAGCGTCGCCCCGGTTCGGGACAGGCGGTCGTAATAAAGGGGGCGAGGCAGAACAACCTCAAGAATATAGATGTGCAAATCCCGTTAGGTAAGTTCGTCTGCATCACCGGGGTCTCCGGTAGTGGTAAAAGCACACTTATCGATGAGGTTCTTTACAAGAGGCTTGCCCAGGTATTCTACCGGGCAAGAGAGAGGGCCGGGGACTGTGATGCTATCGAGGGTGTAGAATATATTGACAAGGTAGTCAACATTGACCAATCACCTATCGGGCGTACGCCTCGCAGTAACCCCGCCACCTACACTGGAACCTTTACCCCCATCCGCGAGCTCTTCGCCACTGTTCCTGAAGCCCGGATGCGGGGCTATGCTCCGGGACGCTTCTCCTTTAACGTCAAGGGGGGACGCTGCGAAGCCTGCCGCGGCGAAGGTTTTATCCAGATTGAGATGCAGTTTTTGCCCGACGTAACCGTTCCCTGCGAGGTATGCAAGGGCAACCGCTATAACCGCGAGGCTCTTGAGATTAGGTTTAAGGGCAAGAATATAGCTGAGGTATTGGATATGACAATAGAGCAAGCCCTGTCCTTCTTTGAGCATTTCCCCAGAGTGAGAAGTAAGCTGGAGACCATGAACGATGTGGGGCTGGGCTATATCCGCCTCGGTCAGCCAGCGCCTACGCTTTCGGGCGGTGAGGCACAGCGGGTAAAGCTGGCTACCGAGCTGTCGCGGCGGTCTACAGGGAGAACGCTATATATCCTTGACGAACCGACCACCGGTCTCTCCTTCGAGGACGTGGCAGCGCTACTGAGGGTACTACAGCGTCTGGTTGACATCGGCAACACGGTAGTTGTTATTGAGCACCACCTGGACGTGATTAAGAATGCTGATTACATTATTGACCTCGGGCCCGGAGCTGGCGACAAGGGTGGCTACATTGTAGCCACCGGTACACCTGAGACAATAGCCCGGATAGAATCTTCAGCCACCGGGCAGTATCTAGCCAGGGTACTGCATAAAGACAGGGAATACGCCCTGACTGGATAACCACAGCTTAAATCACGCCGTTTCTTTTCTCACAGGTGGACTTTACGTTAAGTAATTAAGGGGTATTTGCACTTGAAAAATCGGAGGCCAAAATTCTTTTACGGCTACGTAGTGGTTGGAGTAGCCGTGTGTGCCCTCGTGGTATATTGGGGGACATTTTACACCTTTGGCGTTTTCTTCAAGCCGGTGTCAACCGCGTTTGGCTGGACAAGGGCAACAACTTCAGCTGCCTTCTCCATTAACGCGTTGGTGTGGGGTATAACAGAAGTCGTTGCCGGTAAACTTAGCGATAGATTTGGTCCGAGAGCAATAGTCACCGCCGGCGGTCTCTTCATTGGTCTGGGCTATTTGCTTATGTCACAGATTAGTGGTGCGCTTTGGCAGCTATACCTCTTCTACGGGGTGATAGTCGCCATTGGCATGGGCTGCGCTTTCGTGCCCATTGTATCCACAGTAGCCAAGTGGTTTGTCAAAAGAAGAGGACTGATGACCGGCATTGTCGTTTCCGGCATCGGGATAGGTACGATGCTGATACCGCCACTGGCCACACGGCTCATAGATACTTATGACTGGAGTTTGTCCTACATGATTGTAGGAGCAATAGCTCTGGTATTCATCACCTTGGCAGCGCAGTTTCTAAGGCGTGACCCGGCTCAGATGGCGCAACTACCGGATGGCGCTGATGAATTGGAAACAGAGAACACAGCGGCTAATGGCGCTGGCTCGTCTCTGAGAGAGGCAATCCGCACCAGACAATTCTGGATGTTGAGCGCCCTGTTCTTCAGCTTTTTTTTCTGTCTAAATACCATCATGGTTCACATTGTCAACCACGCTACTGACCTACCTACCTCACCCAGAATCTTAGAAACAACAGCCGCTAATATTCTGGTTATCATCGGCGGGACCAGTATTGCCGGCAGACTGGCAATGGGTGCTTTTGCTGATAGAATCGGGATTAGATTGACCGTGATTATCACTCTGGCTGTAGTGACAGTAGCCTTGTTCTGGCTACTATGGGCCAACGAGCTGTGGATGCTTTACCTTTTTGGTGTCATCTTTGGCTTTGGCTATGGCGGCCTGGTGGCGCTGACCTCGCCTCTGGCCGCCAACCTGTTTGGACTAGGTTCTCACGGGGTAATCCTGGGTATTACCTTTTTTGTTGGCGCCCTGGGGCAATCTCTAGGTCCCTTCTTGGCCGGGAAAATATTCGATGCCACCACCAGCTACCAGCCAGCTTTCATCATTTGTGGCGTTCTCGCTATCATATGTATTATACTAGCTCTACTACTAAGACCAACCACTGGTAAAGGAGGCGCCAATGAGACGAGACGAAGCACTTGACTCTATCCGGGCCAACGTAGAGAATGAGAACCTGATAAAGCACATGCTGGCTACCGAGGCTATGATGCGAGCTTTGGCCAAGCGCCTTGGCGAGGATGAGGAGGAGTGGGGACTCACCGGACTCTTACATGATATTGATGTCGAGCTCACCGAGGGAGATATGAGCAGCCATAGCAAGCTGGGCGCTGACCTAGCCCGGGAGCTGGGAGCCAGTGAAGCTATGGCTCACGCTATCCTGTGCCATAACGAAACGCATGGCGTCGCCCGAGAGACTAAACTCGATAAGGCCCTATTCTGTGCCGACCCGCTAACCGGCCTGATTATTGCCGCCGCCCTGGTCCGCCCGGACAAAAAGCTGGCTGGCGTTGAAGC
>Ga0315279_10008351_pt1 | contig 12554 bp, 15 predicted proteins | sample YL17G06_20_MG_FD_203694 | JGI IMG/M metagenome (GOLD analysis project Ga0315279, IMG submission 203694) | Sediment microbial communities from Yellowstone Lake, YNP, Wyoming, USA - YL17G06_20 | ecosystem: Environmental > Aquatic > Freshwater > Lake > Sediment | place: USA: Wyoming | collected... | reverse complement strand
TGAAAGACATGCGGCAGTCTATTCGACTGTTCAGCAATTCAGCCTAATGTGGGGCATCTTCCTGATCGCGATGCTGGCCCTGAGGATTCTCTTCCACTCGCCTTTGCGCAAGAAAGTGGATAACGCCGGAGACATCGTCTTCTGGCTGGGCACAACCTACCTAGTCAGCACAATGCTCAACGAAATGGCTACTACGACAACATGGTTCATCTTCTGGACTGAGGTACTGATGCTCGTAGGCGTCTCACTGATCGTCAGGGCCGTCATTCTGGCAGTGATGAGGCTGAGAATCTAGGCGCCGACTCACTTGAACCTGTTCATTGCAGACTGGCGGTCTCAGAGGCATAGGTTTCGACAAAACCGCATTTTTCACAGGCAAAGGCAACGATCCACTTCTTCTCTGTCATCAGCTTTCTCTGAAACGCCTCTTCAAAAACCACATCACGGTGCGCTATAGGATTCTCTCTTGCTAAAAGCTTACCCTTTGTCATCGTCCCGCCACACTTCGGGCACTTCTTAGCCTCGTTCACGCTCATGCAACATCATTCTCGACGCAGTTGTTCTAGTTCTAGAACCATCCCGTTCTGAAACATAGCATTATACAACCCATAAACCTATGCTTTTTCCGGTGAAAAAGATGAGAAAACTAGACAGAAGATTGAAAATCGAGATAGCAGCGGCCATTATCATGACAATCGCACTCTCCTCGCTAGCGGCTTTTGTGAATCGGCCGAAACGGACGTGGCTCTCCCCAGAAGAGAGACACGAGGCAGAGTTGATGTCTATGTGGGGACTCTCAAGTGGAAGCGAATATGTTCAGATTTATACGGAAAACATTAATGGAGAGCTGAGAAAGGGCACGTTCGAGACTGTCGTAGAAGGTGTTAGGAATCTGACGTCTTTCCATGTGGGGAGAATTCCCTTCTTGAACTTACTTTATGAGAATGATGTCTGGGTGGGAACCATTAAGTGTAAGATTCCGACAGAAAACGTAACTCTCTTCACATTCGACGCGAGGGAACTCATCAGCAAATATGGAAAGGTCACATTCATATCTACAAGTGCCACGGAAACCGTCGTGAACGAAACTCAACATTACCAAGAACCGCTCTCAGAAGTAAGCCTGAGTCTGAAGGAGAACGCGGACGTTGGCGTTGAACTGCCTATCATTGGTCAGGTTGGCTCAGTATTTCCTTGGTTGGTTACAAGCCTAGTCTGGATTGCTCAAGGCCTGATCATAGGGTTGCCCCTCTGCTTCGTGTCCTTAGGAATCGTAGTGCTGATCAATAGAGGAATAATTCCTGCATGGAAAAAGCAGTTCAAAAACAAAAGCCTGAACCAGTCTCCCGCTGAGCCAAAAGCCTAGGAGAAACGGACGTTGAGGATTCGGCAATGCACACTACTTTCTCTTCCCATGCTTTCTGAGTAAGCGCTTTTTGGGAAGCTTCGGTCTTCGAATACGTTTGGCATCAGTTACGCTCAACCAGAGCCCTCATAGATACTTGCATTTCGTTCTCTTAAAAACATCGCGTGTCGCAGTTATGTTTTTATAGCTTAGGAGCAAATGGTTCGGCATGGACATAGTCTTTCAGTTCAGCCAAAACTGGTACGTGTTATTTTTCGCATTTCTATTGTCATGGGCGGTTCTCTTAGTGATCAGGAGAAGCCGCAGAGGGAAAAGAGAAGTGAAAGAACAGTTCTGTCTGGCTTTGATCGGTTCGTTCACTTTGTTGTCAATGGAGATTTTCGCGACGTCGATGAACCTGTGGAACTACGTTCCTAGAAACTGGCCGATAATCCTGTGGCCAACCTACTTTGTAGCAATACTGTTCGGATATCAACTGTTGAGGGCCGTCGAAGGATTCTTCTCATAGCAAGCCTTCAGCTTGGCGGATCGTTTGAAGCATTCCGCCATTTGCGAAAGTCGTCGGTTCTATTCTGAATCACTGAACGATACCCAGAGCAGTGTGCTTCTAGCTAGTGTTTTTGGCTTTCCTTCATCATCAGCATGTGACGGGCAAGAAGCGAGAATGTTAGAGGTACGTAGCGGGATTCATCATCAAGATTCGTCAGGAAAACTTCCATCTCGATAGCGCCAGGCTCGGAGGATCCCTTCATCTGACTTCTCAGCTTGTCGAAGGACGCATAAGTTTCGTGGAAAGAAATGAGCACACCATCGTACCCTAGCCCCATTCCTGTCTTGAACATCACGAACGCGTAGGGGCTTCTTCTCAGTTTCTCCGCTGCTGATCTCTTTACGTTGTCAAGCTGGTCCGAATTAGTGTTCCTTGTGATTCTTACAAACGTCAGTGCCATCAGGTGATAACCAATCTTGTGAAAGCTTGGTATCATCGTGTACTCTTTGATGTATCCTTCTTTCTCCAATTTCTTAACGAGTCTGCTTACCGTGGGTTGTGAAACGCCGATTGCCTTGGCCAGTTCTCGGTCACTGCGTCTGGAATTCCTCATGAGTTCAGAAAGTAGCTTCCATTCAACAGCTCTGATTTTTATCGGGGGAGCTTGTGCTGTCACGTTCATGTATTCTTCCTGCGATTCACTTTCACTCATAATCTGACCTTCCCTTATTCCTCGAGCAGATTCACTACTTATTTAAATTGAATGTGAACCCTATTAAACCTTTTACAATAAACCGTCAAAGTAGGCTGCGGCTATTCCACGGAACGTTCCCGCATCCATACAAGAGCGCTTGCACGTCCATGAGTCAAGTTTTTCCCAAAGCCCAACTGTACTTTTTCCTCAAGGTTGCCGGATAGAACTTGTCCAAACAGAAATCCACCTGGCGAGCCCATCGTAAATACACTCTTGGATCAATGTAGGATTTCAAAGATGTTCCCAGGTTGTATTCCTTAGTGGCCCTCGTCAATTCTATGTCAATCTTGGTCTTTCCCAACCGCTTGACGAGCGATTCTGTCTTCTTTCCCTGAGCCTCCTTTTCCTTCAATTGAGCCTCCAGTTCTTTGAGCTTCGCCTCTTTCTTGGCCAGACGCTCGTCAAAGTTCGGCGGAATCTTCCGCTTGTGATTCGCTACCTGCGCGGCTTCCAGATTAGCTATCTTTGCATTGTGGAGTTTGTCGTATTCAGGGTCTTCCTTTTTGCCTCCGCTCTTCTCCAAGGATTCTCGTACGGTTTTCGTGCATCTCCAAGTCCTGAAAACCTTGGCAGTCAATCCACCCATCTTCTCGTTGAGGAATCTGGACACTTTCTTGGAGTCTATTCCCTCGAAAAGATATCCCTTGGACGTGTTTGAAAAGTGTTGAATGTTCGCAATGACACTTGAAGGTGCCTTGACTTCCTTGACCCACCTCACGGCGTCTTTGCCCAAGAAATTAAAGTGCAGCGTGTCTCCTTCAATTCTGATATGCTCCGGTCTCAGCGTGATGGCTCCTACTGTGTCAGCTTCTTCTGGGTCTTTTTCGTCGCCAACCCTCATGTTTACCTCCAGAATGAGCCAAGATACGGTGGCCACTTTTCTGCGTTCTTCGTCCTCATCATCGAGATTCTTCATTATGTGCTCGGCTATTTTTGGCACTTTTGCGTCCAGTTTGTCAGCTTTGTCGAACTTTTCCTTCTCGCGGTCCTGTTTGAGAAACGCTGAGTCTGAAAACCAGACGTACTTCATCTTTCCGGCAAGCTTGTCTCGCCAACTGGCGATGTACATCTTGTCTGGTTCCCAAACGGCATCCTTCCATTTCCCGGGAGGAATTGAGTTGCGGTCGGAAAGGTTCAGGATGATGTCTTCTTCTTTCGGTCCTTCTTTCCATTTTCCTCGTTTTGGGTGGTCGCCTCTTCCAGCAAAAATGCAGGGGGGTTCGGCAGTCCAGTTTGCGATTTCGATTTTCTTTCCGTCAACAAGTGCGTAACCGTAGTGTTCTTTGAGGGCTTCTCGTTTGACCTTTCTTTCTTGTGCGAGTTTCTTTTTTTCTTCCTTGGTCATGTTCAATTTGTCTTGTTGCTCAAGCAAAACGTGTTCGTGGATCTGGCTGAAGTCAACTTCCATGTCACTTCTCGGTTTTCCGTCATTCATCGGATCAACATCAACGTTGACTTGAAGATTCTTCAGCACATCTGCCGAGGGGTTCTCCACCTTCAGAGCTTCGATGAATTCCAGAATAAAGTTCTTGTAGAAAACCTTGTCAGGCGGTGAGGTTTTCGACTGTTCTTTCTTCACCCAGAAAAGAGCCATTTGTTCTGTTTTCGGGCTAAGCTTCACGGGAGTTCCGTGGATTCTCACGGAGAAGCCTTTGTAGTCGTATGGTGGTACGTAGATGCCGTTGTGTTTGAGGCTTTGCATCTGATACTTCATTCGGTTCTGATCACTCGCGTCTTGTTTTTCTTGTCGTTCTCTGTTTTTGCAGCGTCGTATATAATTGTTGCACAGTTTTTCGGTCGATATAGCCCTTGTGTGGGCGAAAGCCACCGGCGAATCCGTGTGGAATGTGCAGAAGTTCATGTATGATTGTTTTCTCTTTGTCTTCTTCGGTCAGATGATCGTAGCGTTCAGAGATGACTTCAATCACGTAGGACGAGGGAAGGTTTAGGGCATCTTGCCAGATTTTGCTTAAACCATGTATGCGGGCTATGATGCGTGTGGATGTAGATCCTTTACTTCTGAAGCAAAACACGAACTGAGGAACAACATGGAAAAGATCTAGGCAATCGATGACTTCTTCAGCAAGCTTCTTGACATCAGGAGCCTCAGAGTATTCTATCGGCATGGAAATCGTCACTCTCAATAATCATATCTTCAATCAGATAATATGGTTATCGAGCGATTTCGAATACGAAAACGACCTATGAACTGGGAATTTCCAATCTGGGGTGCAGAAAAGCGTTTCGGGCTTGCTTTTTCATGAGAAAAAAAGGCGAGGGTCTTCGCCAGTTAGCATCTTGTTCTTCAGTGCTTGTCTATTCTTTGACGAGCGTTATTTCCATCGTGGAAACCATGTGGGCGTTGCTTTCTCCTTCTCTTGGCGGCATTTCCTCAGTTCCTATTGAGATTTTTGAGACTTTCAGGTCTTTCAGGAATCGTCTTCGGGTTATTTCAGCCGCGTCGACGGCTGTGGTTATTGCTCTTCCGCGTGCTTTCAGCGTTACTTCTTTCATGTTTCCTGAGGATAGGCTTGTGATCAGTGCCAAGACGTAGCTCATTGCTGGTTTGCTTCCGATGAAAACAGTCTTCGTATTGTCTGCCATTTTTTTTCACTCCTTTCATTGTTTATTGCTGTGCATAGCGTTGTGTGTTTGCTCCCCGTTTCAGGGGCAATACGCACTCCAGAAATACTGTTCAACTCTTGCTTATAAATGCAGTGAAAACGAGAACCTGCTGGAGTTCAGGGCTTCTTCCGCATGAAAAGAAAGGCAACGTCACGCTTCTTGACAAAGCCCAACTGCTCATACATGTGAATGGCTGGAGCGTTCTCCACTCTGACGAACAAACCGACAATCCGCCCGTCCGAAGCCAAATCTGCCGACAACACAGAAGTGCAAGCAGTAGCGAAACCGCGATTGCGGAAAGCCTCGTCTGTAACTATGTTGCCGAGCTGGGCGATTTGAGGGGCTACCACGTGAACTCCAGCGGCACTGACTATCTTCCCCTCTTGCTTCACGCAGTAGTATGGCCCGGCTTCAAACTGTATCGGCGTCCAAGCCTCCGAACGATGCTCAACATAGAACCTGTTCAATAATTCAAGCTCATTCTCCTTCACTCTTGCGACTTCAAAACCATTGAAGCCCACCGCTTTAGGGGGACTTGCGACCATATGCTGTTCAGGGCGATGCTGCAGGATGACTGAACGTTTCTTGAACAAATCGATCTCTTCGGGTTGGCATAGTGAAATGAACTCACTTGGGACCTCGCCCAATGCTTTCTCTATAAGAGCTTGCTTGATCTCTAAAGTCGCTGCTTGGAAAACTATGCTTGGGGTGGAGAAAGCGCGATAGATGCTGCACACGCCGACAATCCTGCTGTCTTCAGTGGCAACGTGAATGGTGCTTACCCTGAGAAGAGGCGCGTACAGGTCACCAAGAAGCAACACATTAGAAACCGGGTCTTTGGCTAAATGCTCTCTGCAGGCTGCTTGTAGACTTGGTGAAACGGCTTCTCTAATCTTCACATTTTTGAACACGCAAACTACTCTAGATTTCCAGAGCTTGCCCTTTCTTCTGTTTCTGTCTGCATTGGTCAAGTATGTCTACTGCGCGGCGAATGTGCGGAATCGTGATCGACCCGCCGACCACTAACGCAACGTTTAATGCTTCAAAAAGTTCTTCGTCAGAAACGCCTTCCTGAACGCAACGGGCAACGTGATAGGTTATGCAATCGTTGCAACGCAACACCGTAGAAGCAGTCAAACCCAGCAACTCCTTGGTCTTAACATCTAAGGCACCCTGCTCATATGCACGGCTGTCCAAGGCGAAAAACCGCTTGATCCCAAGATTCCCAGCTGAAAGAATACGCGCATTCATATGCTCACGATAACGCCTGAACTCCTCAAGATCATCCAACATAATCCCACGGTATTCCTAGCTGTCAATAGCACATTAAATGGTTTTGCGTCTAGGAAAAAGCAGACCTAGAGTCACCATACTGGTTTTCAGAGCCTTGCAAGAAGAACCGAAGGAGGGCGATCTGCATTGTCCAAGTATACTACTCTATGCCTAACAAAGGTTTGAGGGCGGAGTTTGCATCTTCACTAGAACAGATGAGGTCAAAGTCGCGGACGTTAATACATTCCGACTCATAATTCTTTATGCATCGCCGGATGCAATGCATTCGTCAGAACGTTTTTGCCAGAAAACCTAGAATCAGCTCAACTATGGAAGGTACAGAGGTTAGGTTCAAGTCTTCGGAGTTAAAGTTTCTTTGATGGCTATTAATGCCTGAGCAGGAGCCTGTTTATTTGACCATATATTTGCAAACGCCTGCTTTATTCGATCGAGATAGCCCATCCATCCTGGAATCCGTGGATCGTGGAAAAGCTGAGATGATGAAAGAATCTCTTGAAGTATTCTCAAGTGTGGATTCAGATGATTTGATAGGTATTCGTCTGACCAGTACTTTAGTGGGGAGACTTTCCCTTGACCTATGGCTAAGCGCTCAATTTGCTCAGATTGCATTGCATAGCCAATAAATTCAGCTGCACCTTCAGGATGTCTTGCGCCTTTAGGAATACTTAAAATGTCAGCTACGATGAATGCTGCAGGTTTCTTGCCAACGGTTGGGAAAGCGGCAGGCACCCACTTTAGGTTAGGAACATGCAATAATCGTCGAACAAGCCAATCGCCTTCAAAGACCATAGCAACTTCGCCTGTCAAAAAAGGATCTGGATCAACTGCTCCGATAGGATTGATTGGATTAGAAAATGCCTCTAGATTCCAGCGCCTTTGAAAGGAAGAAACCCATTCATAGGCGCGGATATTTACAGGTTGGTGAGGCGCAAACTGTTCCACTTCGTCAAACCAAGAACCACCAAAAAACCATGTCCAAACGTGTGGCCACCATCCTGGATATGTCGGAACAAATCCGATTTTCCCCCGCTCCCTAATCTCCTCAAGACCTATGTCAAACTCCGAAAGCTCAACTGGCATTCCTCCTTCAAATCTAGTTCCTTGTACGCTAGCTAGATTGACGTACAAGGTCACGATGTCCGCTGATATGGGAACACCATAAAATCCTCCATTGTGCATACATAAGGAAAGGAAATCATCGTGATAGTTCGTTTGAGAGAATCGAGCAGCTTCGATAAACTTACTCAGTGATAAGAGGGCTCCTTGTACGGCTAGATCCGCGACCTGATGATCCTCAAGACCGATTATGTCTGGTGGTGTTCCTTTTTTCAGGGCATTCAGAAAGAGCGGAAGGTCTGGGCTTGAAGACCAATCTCCAGCGGGTGTCATTACAACTTCGTAAGTTTCTTGCGACTCATTAAATGAACGAACAATGTTGGCCATCGCTTCCCATTCTTCGCCGCCCCACTTTTCCCAATAATCAATGCGTATCTTCCTCACAATTTCTTCCTCTTTAAAGCACTTGTCTCTCGAAGAAGACATGTTTACTAACATTTTAACATTTTTTGCTTTAACACGAGCCTTAATTCTGGGCTTGTCAAGGCACTATACAAAAGAGAAAAACAAATCATTTCCAAGAGTATGGGTAATAGGCGCTCTTCTTTCTTGATTACGTAAAACGAGGTTATGATGGCAACTAAAATGATTAGTGCATCTGGAATTACCCATGCAGGAACAAAAGTTAAACTAGCCAGATATAATCCCTCTTTTAAGCATAGTTACTTTTCGCTTCCAGTCCTCAACTACACTCAAGAAGGCAAATAAACGTAAACAGCCCCGAGCCTTAATGGTCCTAGTCTTACCCCTATTAGGCTTCATCCTCAAACCACTAATAATACAGGTCGCCTTCAGGATATCTAAAATCTACAAGCAAATTCAGATGCGGTGGGTGGGACCCCACCCAACTTTACCGGCAAGAAAACGTGAAATGTATTAGCGCGTGCAAAGATATGAAACCACGAAGGTATCGGAGACATGGGGTTCTTTGTAAGGGCTCGCTTAGAAGTGCTGCCTCATCATCTTTGCGATTTTGTCTAGCTTTTCTCTGCTTACTTCTGGGATCTCTTCCATTTTGAGAAGCCTCTGACCGCTGTATCTGGGGATGACGTGAACGTGCAGGTGCAATACGTGCTGCCCAGCAGCCTTGCCGTTGCGTTGGATTATGGTTAATCCTTCGGGATTTACAGTTTCTTTTACAGCCACGGCTATCTTTTTGACTATCTCAAACAGATGTGCAATTTCCTCATCTGGAATGTCATAGATTGTCTCGAAGTGTTTCTTAGGGATGACGAGTGTGTGCCCATCATTCGCTGGTCTATTATCCAAGAAAGCCATCACACAATCATCTTCATAAACAGAACTCACTGGACTACCCTCATTTGCCATCCTACAGAAGACACATGGCTCAGTCATAACGTCGTCTCACTCTTCTTGGATTCTTCTCTCATCGATATCGACTTGATCCGTTATTTGGTTCCTCTTTTCCTCTCTCTAGAACATCTGATTCTCTTGATGTATGCGCAATTGTTAAAGTTTTGTGCCAAGTTTCCATCCAGAAACCAGCTCTGCTGATTATAGGCGAATAGTGGGATGAGTGTCAACATCTTTAGAGTTAAGGTCTTATATTTTTAACAAGCATTACTGAATATTCGTCCCACAATCAGGTGAAATTATGGCTAATGAGATTACTAAGGTGAAGGCGAGAGAAGTCCTTGACTCAAGAGGCAATCCAACCGTCGAAGTGGAGGTTTGGGCAGATACTGCAATGGGGCGTGCCATAACACCATCGGGCGCGAGCACTGGTACACACGAAGCACTAGAATTGCGTGACGGTGATAAGGGACGCTATGCGGGAAAAGGTGTTCAAAAAGCCGTTAACAACGTTAACGAAAAAATAGCAAAGGTAATAGTCGGCTGTGACTGCACAAAACAGGAAGAGATAGACAAGACAATCATAGAGCTTGACGGGACGGAAAACAAGGCGAACCTAGGCGCGAATGCAACAGTCGCAACATCCATCGCAGTCGTAAAATGCGCAGCCATATGCAGAGGCATTCCCCTTTACAAGAGTTTCAACTCACAAGCCTCGCTTCTGCCTGTTCCGATGCTCAACATCCTTAATGGTGGGAAACACGCGGGCACTAAACTGTCACCGCAAGAATTCATGATCATGCCCATCGGAGCACAAAATTTCCGCGAGGCGCTTCGTATGGCAACCGAGACGTATCATGTGCTCGAAGGAATAGTCAAAGAACGTTATGGCGTAAGCGCCAAGAATGTCGGTGATGAAGGGGGATATGCGCCTAACATGAAAATGACATCTGAGGCGCTTGAATGTCTTATGGAATCCATTGAAACAGCGGGATACTCAAAAGAGATTTCGCTTGCCATAGACCCCGCGGCCTCTTCATTTTACGACACTGACAAGAAGAAATACTTCTTGGATGGAAAGAGCATAACTGCCCAGGAGCTTGTTGATTTTTGGGCAGAGGTCGCAGACAAATACCCCATTGTTTCGATTGAAGACCCATTTCAAGAAGGGGATTTCGAAGGCTTCGCAGCGCTAACCGAAAGGATAGGCTCCCGCGTCCAAATTGTCGGCGATGACATTTTTGTCACAAACGCAAAGCGCATTAGAAAAGGCATAGAAACGCGCGCCGCAAATTCCGTTCTCATAAAACTCAACCAGGTAGGAACCGTGACCGAAGCCATAGACGCAATGAACATGGCCCGTCGTAGCGGCTGGACAACTGTAGTTTCACATCGCTCGGGCGAGACAGAAGATTCGATGATTGCGGATTTCGTTGTAGGGCTGGGCACAGGTCAGATAAAGGCGGGCGCACCTGCACGCGGCGAACGCACGTCAAAATACAACCAGCTTCTCCGCATAGAGGAAGAACTCGAATCAAGGGCAAAATACGCAGGCGAAAATTTCCGTTCGTTAACAATCACGTGAAATTGCAGTTCCGTTTTATTCTCAAAAGACAGCAGATTGCACTAACAATCACAACAACCCCTACGATAAAAAAGAAAAAAGGATTTGCACACGATGCGTTGAGGATTCGTTTATTCTTCTCGACCTCAAGAGAATCGAGGCAACCTTTCAGTTTCTGGGCGTGTTCCTGTTCTTTTTCACTAATGTTTGGCTTAGTTGCGTGCTGTTAGCATTATTGCCGCTACTGTAGCGAGTGCTGCGCCGTAAGCGAAAGCGGCGTTGGGAGAGATTACCGTCCACAGGATTCCGACTGTAACACTTGAAGCGAAGTCTCCTATCCCATTAACCGTGCTTAACACCCCGAAACCCGTTCCTCTGTTGTTCTCGCCCAGCAAATCCGCGGCATACGATCTTTCACCCGCGTCAATAGCACCGGTTTCTACCCCAGCAAGCATGAAGAGGAAAACATAATTCACGATGTTGGGCGGCAGCAGGACGAAACCGGCGCAGTATGCGCTGAAAATTAGGTATCCAAGAGCCAGCAGATTTCTTTTGCTGAACCTGTCGCCCAATACTCCGAACATGTAGGCAAAGACTGCTGCGCCCACATTAAGCAGCACATAGAGAAGTGCGCTGATGCTACTCGCAGCGATCACTCCTAGGCTTGGAGCTAATGCTTCACTCGCCTTCAGGACCAAGAAAGTGTTAGCGAAATTTGCCATCCCAAAGATGCCTACTGCCAGCAGAAAGGGTCTAAATCTCTGTGGAAGCTGCTTGATATCGGTTGTGAGCTTTCTTCTCTCGCTGGTCTTCAGCGGCTTTACTTTTTCGCGTGTGAATACTGCGAACACTAAAACGGCCAGAATCCCTGGCACGAGTGCGAGGAGAAATATGTTCCGAAACCCAATCAAAGGTAACAACACGAACGCTATGCTGGGACCAATAATGGCACCGAGCGTATCCATCATACGATGAAAACCAAATGCGTGACCGTAGTTTTCGGGTTTAACAGATTCAGCCAACATGGCGTCTCGCGGAGATTCTCTTATTCCGCGTCCCATCCACCCGACTGTTCGATAGAACAACACTTGGAAGACGTTCGATGCGAAAGCAAATAGCGATATGAAGGCTCCCGTGAGTGCATAACCCAGAGTCCCAAGAAGTTTCCTCCTACCTAGTTTGTCGCTGAGCCATCCAGAATAGGTCTTGACGAAACTTGAGGAAAAATCAGCCAAGCCTTCTATCAGCCCCAAGATTTCCGCAGAACCATGCAGCTCGATTACCAAGAACTGTGCAAGTATGGCTGTTGCCATTTCATGACTCGCATCACTAAACAAACTCGTAAATCCCATTGCGGCAACATTTCTATTCAACCACTTTCCTTTTTTCTGATTTTTATGCGATTCAGCATTCATTCTTCGCGGAGCCTCCTTCTCAAAAAACTATAGTGCTTTGTCTGGCCGGAAATCAAAGCCAGAGAATCTCCTTAATCTCGAAATGAGCCCTGACTGAGTTTGCTTTCTGAAATCATCAAGCATTCTCTTGAAAACATCGGGAACTTGAGGAGAGCCAATAGCTTCTTCCGGAATCATCCACGCATATTCTGTGGCTTCTTCAGTTATAAGTGCCCTTCCCCCGATTACGGTCGCCTCATAAGTAGCGATTATGTGATGTATGTTTTCATCTTTCTCGGAGAGAAAATCATCATAAACTCCAACGAATTTGGTTGGAAGAATCTCTAACCCTGTTTCTTCTCTAACCTCACGGATGATTGCTTGTTTTACAGTTTCATCTGGCTTCACGTAACCTCCTGGAACAACCCAACTCTTGTGATAGGGCAGATCACCTTCCCATATGAGAAGAATCTTGTGTTCTTCTCCTTCAATAACTGCGGCTACGCTCACCAATGTTTTGCCTTTAGCTGCGTCTCTTTCAGATATCACATTTCATTCCTCTCTTTACTACAAATCAAAGCCTATCCATGAAAACGTACTTGCGGAAAAATCCGCCTATTTTTGCCTCGTCCCAGCTG
>Ga0315279_10008350_pt1 | contig 12555 bp, 9 predicted proteins | sample YL17G06_20_MG_FD_203694 | JGI IMG/M metagenome (GOLD analysis project Ga0315279, IMG submission 203694) | Sediment microbial communities from Yellowstone Lake, YNP, Wyoming, USA - YL17G06_20 | ecosystem: Environmental > Aquatic > Freshwater > Lake > Sediment | place: USA: Wyoming | collected... | reverse complement strand
CAGACGCTCGGGACCCTGGCCCTGCTCACCGTGGACGTGCGCACGTACACCGAGCGGGAGCGACGGCTCCTCAGGTCGGCCGCGCGGTACGCCGCGGGCGGCCTGGCGCGCCTCGGGCGGGAGCGGCGCATGGAGCGCGCCCTGGGCGAGCTGGCGCGACGGGAGGCGGAGCTGACGGCGGCGCTCCGGATCGGCCGGTTGGCGCTCGATGCGATGAACATCGACGATACCGCGAATGTCCTCGCCGATGCGCTCATCGCGGCGTACCAACTTGACTGGTTCCTCCTGGCCGTCGATGAGCCGGACGGCCGCCTCGTCGTCCATCGATGTGCCGAGCGCATGCCCGACCGTGGGTGGGTGGAGCTCGCCGATGACGCTGGCGCCGAGCTGCCGGAGTCGCTCGTCGAGGCCCCAGCTTCCGCCGGTCGGACCATCGACGCGCTGCCGGCCGCCTTCCGCCCGACGACGCACGGGCCATGGGCTTTCGCGGTTCGGCCACTTCAGGCGAGCGGCGGCCGGATGGGGGTCATCGCCGTCGGCTCCCGCACGAGCGACGATGATGCCTTTCAGACGCAACTTGTGATGCTGCCGGCGCTTCTCGACCAGGCCGCCGCCGTCTGTGCCCACGTCCGCAACTGCGTCGGCCTGCGAGACGTGCATGTCGCGAAGGGCGAGACGATCGCGGCCGTGGCGCACGACCTGCGCGGGCCGGTGACGGCGACCCTCGGGTTCACCGATACGCTGCTCTCGTCCATGCGTCTCCAGCTCAGCGCCTGCGCGCGGGAGCTCGTCGAGGTCATCCGCGACCAGGCGCGGCAGGTAGTGAACCAGGTGGTGGACCTGGTCGAACTCTCGCAGGTCGACGTGGGCCCAATAGTGCTCCACCGCAAGTGGGAGAGGTTCGGCGACGTCATCGACGAGGCGACGACGGCAGCCGCACCGGACATCGCCCGAGCGGCCGTACGCCTCCGGGCCGACATTCCGGACGAGGTGAAGGATGCGACGGTGTGGGTCGACCGGGTGCGCGCCGTCCAGGCACTCTATGGCCTCCTCGAGAGCGTGATGTGGTCGGTCCGCGGGGGCGAGATCTTCCTCACCGCGCTCCTGGAGCGGACGACGGTGCGCATGATCATCGCCGGCACCGGGGGCGGCGCTGACTCGGAGGGTAGGCAGACGGCCCAGGAGGGGTTGCCGCCGCCGTACCGCCACGCAGGGCGAGCGGCGCTGGACCTCAGCATCGCGCGGTACCTCGCGACGCTGCATGGCGGGCACGTCGGCGTGGAGAGCGGCCCCGGCATCGGCAACCGTCTCTGGCTCACGCTCCCGCGGATCAGGCGTCTCCACTCGAACGAACGGGCCGGCTCGTTGCGGCGCGACGAGGCGTGATACCTGCCGCCGACGGGCGAGCTCGCGGCCCCTACCGCAGCATCTTCGTGCTTGGTACTATTAGTGCATACCGAAGCGCGGCCGCCGATGGGCGGAGCGCGGGACAGTCTCCCGCCCGAACGGCCCGAAGCGGCCGGCTCCGATCGGTCGTCTCGCGCGCGGCGGGCGCCGGGATGGCGCGCATCCCCGGGAGGAGGGCGCCTCCGTGCACGCGTCTGCCGCGGCATCCCGTCGGCACGGGAAAGGACATGCATGGTCGCCTCCACAGGCTACACCGAAGAGCACGCACGATCGCAGGGCCAGACGCCCTCCATCGATACGTGGCCGAACCAGTACCCCGGCCGCGACTACGAGATCCGCATCGAGATCCCGGAGTTCACGTCGATGTGCCCGAAGACCGGCCAGCCGGACTTCGCGACGATCACCATCGCGTATGTGCCCGACGCGCTCTGCGTCGAGCTGAAGTCGTTGAAGCTCTATATCCAGGCGTTTCGCTCGATGGGCATCTTCTACGAGAACATCGCGAACAGGGTCCTCGACGATCTCGTCGCCGCGTGCAGGCCGCGACGCGCGGTCGTGATCGCGGATTTCCACCCGCGGGGCGGCATGAGCGCGCGTGTGACGGCGCGACATCCGCTGCCGGCGCCGGGAAGCGTCGTGCCCGAAACGTGAGCGGCCCGTCGCATTCTGTTTCGGCGGTGGTAGGAGCGGGTCTGAGGCCCGCCCGTACGAACGCGACATCGGGAGTGTGCCGCCGGATTCCGATAGCGGCGAGGCGAACGCGCAGCTTCGAGGCGGATGAAGCGGCGCCGATGTGGACGACACGCAGGCGAAAGGATGGGGCATGGCGAAACTGGAACTGGGGCTGATCGTCGGCTTCGGCCGCGACCCGAACGAGTCGTTCCGACAGGTGGCGGAGCTCGACATCCCCACGTGCCAGGTCTCCGGCGTGGCCGAGGCGGCACTGGCCGGGAAGTATCCCGACCCGGCGCTCGTGCGAAAGGCCGCGGACGAGGCGCGCGTGCGGATCAGCTCGGTGTTCCTCCTCTGGGAGGGGCAGCACTTCGACAACGTCCGCGGCCCAGCCACGATGGGCCTTGTGCCGCCGGCGCTCAGGAAGGAACGCCTCGACTCGGGCAAGCGGTACGTGGACTGGGTGCGGCGCATCGGCGTGAACAGCATCACCTGCCACATCGGGTTCATCCCCGACGACGAGTGCGATCCGGTCTACGAAGGCTTCGTCATGACCATGCGGGAACTCGCGGTCCACTGCGCGAGGAACGACCAGGTCTTCTGCTTCGAGACCGGGCAGGAGCTGCCCTCGACGCTGAAGCGCACGATCAGGGATGTCGGCACGGGCAACCTGTTCATCAATCTCGATCCGGCGAACCTGGTGCTGTACGGCAAGGCGAATCCGCTCGACGCCGAGGCCATCTTCGGCGAGTACGTCCGCGGCCTGCACGCCAAGGATGGCGTCTGGCCGAACCGGGACGAGGCGCTCGGCCACGAGATGCCGCTCGGCGAGGGCATGGTCCGGTTCGACCTGCTGATCCGGCGGCTGAAGGCGAGGGGGTTCCAGGGACCACTCACCATCGAGCGGGAGATCAGCGGGCCGCAGCAGCGGGTCGACATCCAGAGCGCCATGCGGCTCCTGGAGCCGATGCTCTGACGGCCCGCGTGGAGCGGGTGCCGCCGCGGCGCATGGGGCACGCGTGAACCGGCCATGGGTGGACGAGGGCGCCGCAGAGGTCGGCCGGGGCCTCGCCTGACGCTCCCTCGTTGTTGGACGGGGCTGAGAGAAGGAAGGTGACAGCGATGGCGCGCGACACGTTGACCATCATCGACAATCGGACGGGCACGCAGTACGAGATCCCCATCATCAGCGGGACGTATCCGAAGTACGGCTCGGCCATCCCGGCGATCGACCTGCGGAAGATCAAGGTCGACGAGGAGGACTTCGGCCTGCTCTCGTACGACCCGGCGCTCATGAACACCGCCGTGACGCGGAGCAGCATCACCTTCATCGACGGCGAGAAGGGCATCCTGCGCTACCGCGGCATCCCCATCGAGCAGCTCGCCGAGTATGGGACCTACCTGGAGACCGCCTACCTCCTGCTGTTCGACAAGCTGCCCACCAGCCGCGAGCTGACGGCGTGGGAGCACGGCATCGCCGAGGATTACCTCGTCCACGAGTACGTGAAGAAGTTCATGGACGGCTTCTGGCACAACGCTCACGCCATGGGCATGTTCGTGGGGACGGTGGGGGCGCTCTCGACCTTCTACCCTCAGGCGAAGCGGGTGCTCGATCCCGAGGAGCGCATCCGGCAGGCGACGCGCATCCTCGCCTCGATGCCGACCATCGCCGCGTTCGCCCACCGGCACAGCACGGGCCTGCCGTACGTCTACCCGGACCGGCGGCTGCCGTTCGTGAGCAACTTCCTCAACATGACGTTCAACATGTCCCCGAGCGGGCACGATCACTACCAGAACCCGTCGATCGTGCGCGCCCTCGAGGTGCTGTTCATCCTCCACGCCGATCACGAGCAGAACTGCAGCACGACGACGATGCGCACCGTCGGCAGCTCGCACGCCGACCCGTACGTCGCCCTCTCCGCGGCGGCGGCGGCGCTCCACGGACAGCTTCACGGCGGCGCGAACCAGGAAGCGCTCGACATGCTCGAGCAGATCGGGACGACGCGGAACATCCCCGCCTTCATCGAGCGCGTGAAGCGCGGCGAGACGCGGCTCATGGGCTTCGGCCACCGGGTCTACAAGAACTACGACCCGCGCGCGAAGATCATCAAGCACATGGCCGACGAGGTGCTGAAGGAGACCAAGCCGGACCCGCTCCTCGACGTGGCGCGGGAGCTCGAGCAGATCGCGCTCAACGACGAGTACTTCATCAAGCGCCGGCTGTACCCGAACGTGGACTTCTACTCGGGCATCATCTACAAGGCGATCGGCTTCCCGGAGGACATGTTCCCGGTGCTCTTCGCCATCGCCCGCGCAGCGGGGTGGCTGGCGCACTGGCTCGAGCTGCACGACGACAAGGAGCAGAAGATCACCCGGCCGCGCCAGATCTACACCGGCGCGGACGCGCGAGAGTTCGTCCCGATGAGCCGGCGGACCTAGTCGCCCCGGCGGCCCACAGAAGGCGCGCGGACCGGTTCGGGGGCTCTCTTGCCGGCAACCCACCGGCGTGCGTATCTTCTGTCATCTGTGTGTGCTCGTGCGCTCATAGCTCAACTGGATAGAGCTTCTGACTACGGATCAGAAGGTTGGGGGTTCGACTCCCTCTGGGCGCACCATGTCTTCCTGTCCGGCACCTGTGGCTGACGGCTCCCCCAATCATCGGCGATGGATGGCCCTGGCGCTGCGCGAGGCGACCCGGGCGGCGAGCCTCGGCGAGGTGCCGGTCGGCGCGGTGGTCGTGCAGCACGGCGTCGTCCTCGGCCGCGGCGGCAACATGGTCGAGACGCGCGGCGACGCGACGGCTCACGCCGAGATGATCGCCCTGCGCGAGGCCGTCGATGCCCTCGGCGACTGGCGGCTCGTCGACGCGGCGATGTACGTGACCCTCGAGCCGTGCCCCATGTGCGCCGGGGCTCTCATCCTGGCGCGCGTGGGCACCGTCGTCTTCGGCGCGCGCGATCCGAAGTTCGGCGCCTGCGGCTCCGTCGTCGATCTACTCGGCGGCGGCCCCCGGTGGAACCACCGTGTGGCCGTCGTCGCCGGCGTCGAGGAGGACGAGAGCGCGCGTCTCCTGCGCGAGTTCTTCGCGCGAAGGCGCGCAGGTCCGCCCGACGCCGAGCCGTGACCGCGCCCGTCACCATTCGGCACGAGGAAGGGGATTCCGCGCGGAGAGGTGCCTGAGCGGTTGAAAGGGGCGGTCTCGAAAACCGTTGAGGGGTTCACGCCCCTCCCTGGGTTCGAATCCCAGCCTCTCCGCCATCTTCACGCCATCCTCCGACTCGTCACGCCAAGGGACCTCCGACGTCGGCCGGAGGTCCGCCCCGCGGAGAGGTGCGGGAGTGGCTTAACCGGCACGACTGGAAATCGTGTATACGGCTGAAACCGTATCGAGGGTTCGAATCCCTCCCTCTCCGCCATCATCCCCGTCGCCCATCCTCCCTCCATCGCCACCCGGCGACGATGCGTGTCGGCCGGACCGCGGTCGCGTGCCGGGCGGTGTCAAGAGATGAACTCCTCCACGGTCTGACCGACGAGTGTCTCGGTGGAGACGAGCCCGGAGGTCAGGAGCCGCTTGAGGGCGGCGTTGGCCGTCTTGAGGTCGGGCGCGCTGCACGTCAGGACGAGATCGTACTGCCCGTAGGTGATGTACGCCGAGAGGATCTTCACCTCGGGCGGCACGTTCGACTGGTCGATGATCCCTTCCCGAAGAGACTCGATGAACTCCTTGCCCTTGCCGGGCGCCAGCTTCGCAAGCGTCACGAATACCATGGTCGGTTCCTCCTATCGGGGGGTAGGTTGCGGCGGCCGGGCGAGGTCGCGCTCCGCCTCCGGCGCCGCGCCGGGAGCTTGGCCCCGGTCCAGGTCGACTAACAGCAGATCGTACAACTCCAGGTGCGTCAGGACGCACCAGATGCCCCCTTCCGTGGGCGTGATGAGGAGATCCATGCGATCCCCGACGCTCCGGGCGCGACGCGCCGTGGAGCCCCGCGGCAATCGCACCCACACCGGCAGGTCGCTCGCCGGGGCGACGTACGCGACCGGCCGAGAGAGGTCGGCGCTTCGGTTCAGCAGGTGCACGAGAAGTCGATCGTCGGTGCCGCCGAGCGAGACATGGACGGTGTCCGGCCCGTCGAGGTAGGCGGGGACGGCATCGCCTGCGGCCCAGCGGACGCAGTTGGCGAGGAGCCGGGCGAGGTCCGGCGCGCCTGTCCGCCGGTACGACGCGGCGACGGCGCCCGCCACCCACACGGCCCGCCCTTGCCCGAACCGGTGAGCGACGATGGCCGGCATCGGCGGCCCTTCGGCGGCGTGCCAGTGCGCCGGTGCGGCAGCGGTCGGCTCCGGCGTGACGGAGAGCACCTCTCCGGCGATGGGGATCGCCGAGCGCCGCGGCAGTGTCGCCGCGATCGGGTGGGACGCGTCGAACCGGAGCCAGCCGCGCCGCAGGCGGCGCGGCGCCGGCCCGGCCTCGATGCCCAGCACGTCGCCGAGGCCGAACGACGGCACGGGGTGGCCGAAGTCGTCCGTCGCGCCGGCCTGACCGCAGACGACGAGCCCGCCGCCCTTGCGCACGAACCGGCGGAGGAGCTTCCGTTCATCGTCCGCCAGCGCGACGACGTCCGCGAGGCAGACCACCGATGCGCGGTCCAGCGCGTTGGCCAGCGCCGCGCGCGGCACCCGACGGGCCGGCACGTGCTCGCGCACCAGTGCAAGGTAGAGCCCTGCCTGCGTCGCGTCGGCCTCGACACCCGTCACGTGCCGACCGGCCAGTACCCGCCGGAGCGCCCCCGTGGGGCGGTCGCCGGCATCCTGCCAGGCGAGGACGATCCCTCCCGACGGCGCCTGCTCCGCCGTGCCGAGCGCCTCCGCGTGCTCGCGAAGCAGACCGAACGTCTCCCTCGCCGCCCGGACGGCGCGCCGGTCATGGATCGTCGGGTCGAGGACGACGGGGAACGCGCCGACGGCGAGACACCCGACGAGGTCCATCTGCAGGTCGAGCGTCGGTCGCGCCATGCCGGAGCCATCGGCATTGACCGCCCACGAGTACGGCACCGGCGCGAGCGCTGGTCGGTCACCGCGCGTCGGACGAGGCGCAAGGAGCCGGTCGTCTCCGATCTCCACAGACGCAGGCGGCAGCACGACCGCGTCGGCGCCCTCCTCCATGCCCGGATGCGCCATTGCCGGCAGGATCACCGCGCAGCCCGGAACAGTCTCGCGGACCGTTTGGACGACGAGCGCCGGCCACTCCGTCGCCCGCGCGTCGAGCCATGCGAGGTAGCCCCAGACAGTCTCGTCCGCGGGATCGGCGACGTCCAACGGGATCGCGCAGCCGGTCTCGCCGAGGAACGCCGCGGCACAGGCGTCGCACCGGCATGGTGCCGCAGCGCCCCATGCGGGGATCATGATGCCGTCGGGCGGCGCACCGGCAAACGTAGCGACGAGTACTTGCCGGAATGCCTCTCGCGCACGGCCCGCGACGCAGAGCTCCCACGCGTCGGGGATGAGGCTCACGACGAGGCGCATGCCTCGGCGCGAGCACTCGGCGCGCGCGGCCCGAAGCGCGGTCTCGTCGGCCGGCCCGGGGAGACAGATGGCCGTCGCGTGCAGATCGGACGCCAGGTTCGCCGCCTCGGCAAGCTCGGCCGGCCAATCCGTCCGCCACATGACGATGCGCGGCGCCCGCAGCCACGTACCCCCGTCCGTCGATCCGGACATGAGATCCCCCATGGTCCCTTCTCCAGAGTACGCCATGACCTACGGGCAGTGTACGAGCGGCGACGGTCGAATGCAAGGTTCGCGCGTGCATCCGCGCGCGTCACGGGGTCGCTGGACGGGAATGTACGGCTCCTGTCGGGAGAGGCGCCCACGCGGTGGGGAGCGGTTGTGCCGCGCCGCGCGGTGGCTCCTTCCGAGCAGAGGTACGCCGTTGTGCCGCGCCGCGGGGCACCTATCTTTCCACCACGTGCACACGCGCCCGTACGGGCGCGCCGCGCTGGCGCCGCGCTAGCGCGGCGCCGTGTGAGCCCGCGGACGAGGGAAGACGATGGACGCCGCTCGTTTCGCCGACGTGACCCGTTTCATCGACGCCATCTCGTCGAGGGACGCGTTGCTGGGTGACCTCTTCGCCGCCGAGCGACCGATCCACGTCGCCCGGGCGCCGGGCCGCCTCGACGTCATGGGCGGCATCGCCGACTACTCCGGCTCGCTCGTGCTGGAGGGCACGCTCGCGGAGGCCACCGTCTGCGGCGTGCAACTGCGCGACGACCGAACCGTGCGCGTGCAGAGCCTGAACGCTCGCGGCGAGGGTCTCGCGCCCGACGTCTCCCGCTCGCTCGACGACCTCGTGCCGGCATCCGGTGCGAACCGGTACGAGGCGATCCGTGCACGCTTCCACGCGGACCCGTCCCGCGCGTGGGCGGCGTACGTCGCCGGCGCCTTCGCGGTCCTCGTCGGGGAGAAGGTCGTGCCCGGGTTTCCCCGGGGAGCGACGATCGCCGTGCAGTCGGAGGTGCCGCTGGGCGCCGGGGTGAGTTCGTCGGCGGCGCTCGAGGTGGCGGCGATGACCGCGCTCGCCGCGGCGTATGGGATCGCGATCCCCGGCCTGCGACTCGCCGCGCTGTGCCAGATCGTGGAGAATTCCGTCGTCGGCGCGCCGTGCGGGATCATGGACCAGGTCACCTCGGCGCTCGGCGAGGCAGGGAAGCTCCTCGCCCTGCGCTGCCGGCCACACGACGTGGAGGGGGTCATCGCGCTACCGCCGGGCATCCGCGCCGTCGGCTTCGACACGCACGTGAAGCACGCCGTCGGCGGCTCGCGCTACACGGACACCCGCGTGGCCGCGTTCATGGGGCAGCGCATCATCGCCGGACGCCGCACGAAGGGCGAAGGGCCTCCTGGTCCGGCGGGCGGCTACCTGACCGCGATCGCGCCGGAGGAGTACGTCGCGCGCTGGCGGCCCCTCCTGCCCGCTCGGATGAAGGGCGAGGAGTTCCTCCGCATCTGGGGCGGCACGTTCGACCCGGTCACCCGCGTCGTCCCCGAGAAGACGTACCTCGTCCGCAGCCGCACGGAGCACCCCATCTACGAGAACGCGCGCGTGGAGCGCTTCCGCGCGTGCCTCATCCGCGCGCTGGCCGCCGATGCGGGGTCGGCGCGCGTCGAACGGGAGATGGTGCGCGCGGGGAAGCTCATGTACGGCTCGCACTGGAGCTACGGCTCGCGCTGCGCGATGGGCAGCCGGGAGACGGATCTCGTCGTGCGGATGGTCCGTCCTCTCGGCCCTCACATGGGGTTCTACGGGGCGAAGATCACCGGCGGCGGCTCCGGCGGCACCGTGGCGATCCTCTGCCGCGAGGGCACGGACGCCGACCTCGCCCGCATGGCGGCCCAGTACCGCGCGGCGACCGGCCTCGAACCCCGGCTCTTCCTCGGCACCGGCCCCGGCGCGTGCGAGTTCGGAACCCGGGTGGTGAACGGGCAGGCGACGTGTCCGCGGCACGAGCGATGACGGCCACCGCTCTGGGGGCGTTGCAGGCCCCCGTCCGCAGGGCGATTGCATGAGACGAGGCGTCGCAGTGGCTCGCTCCCGTCTCACCGTGCAGCTCAGACCGAGAAACTCCGTCACCATGTCTTTGATCGCGCGGCGAGCGACACGACGGCCTCGGTCGCCGGGCGACGCTATGCGGCCTTCCCGACCTGGCTTCTTCATGCGATCGCCCTGGCCCCGTCCGCTCCTCGGTTGACGCCTCGGCCGTCGAGAGCGTATTTTTCGTGTCTTCCTCCGGCCGCTGCCGACGCGGTGCACGAGCGATCGACGGGCGGACGGCGAGGCGGCAGGAACGGCTTCGACACGGGGGTGAGCGATGGCCGTGCTGTTGGGACTGGACATCGGGACGACGGGCGTCAAGGCGCTCCTCATCGACGAGGCGGGCCGGACACTCGCCAGCCACACGGACGAGTACCCGCTCCTCACGCCGCGGCCGGGCTGGGCCGAGCAGGACCCCGCCGAGTGGTGGCGGGCGACCATCTCGGCGACGAAGGCCGTCATCGCAGCCGCCCGCGTGAAGGGCGAGGAGATCGCCGGCATCGGCCTGTCGGGTCAGATGCACAGCTCCGTGTTCCTCGACAAGGCCGACCGCGTCATCCGTCCGGCGCTCCTCTGGTGCGACGGCCGCACGACGCGGCAGCGCCACTGGATCACCGAGGCCGTCGGCGGCGACGACGAGATGCGCCGGCTCGTCTCGAACCCGCCGCTCGAAGGGTTCACGCTGCCGAAGGTGGTCTGGCTGCGCGACGAGGAGCCGGCGAATTTCCGGCGCCTGGCGACGCTGCTCCTGGCGAAGGACTACATCCGCTTCCGGCTGACCGGCGAGAAGCTCATGGAGGTCTCCGACGCGGCCGGCACGGCGATGTTCGACGTCGCCAACCGCCGGTGGTCGGAGGAGATCATGCGGCGGCTCGACCTGCCGACGAGCATGCTCGTGCCGGTGCGCGAGTCGGTGGATGTCTGCGGCAGGATCACCCCCGACGCGGCGAAGCTCACCGGCCTGAAGGCGGGTACGCCGGTCGCCGGCGGCGGCGCGGACAACACCTGCGGTGCGACGGGAACCGGCATCGTCAAAGAAGGGAGGGTGCTCAGCAGCCTCGGCACCTCCGGCGTCGTCTTCGCGCCGACGAACGAGGTGAAGGTGGACCCCGCGATGCGGGCGCACACCTTCTGCCATAGCGTGCCGCACCGGTGGTATCTCATGGGCGTCATGCTGTCCGCCGGCGGCAGCCTGCGCTGGCTTCGCGATACCCTGGCCGAGAGCGAGTGCGCCGCCGCGAAGGCCGCCGGGCGCGACCCGTACGACGTCATGGCCGAGGTCGCGGCGAAGGCACCCGTCGGCAGCGAAGGGCTCGTCTTCCTGCCGTACCTCAGCGGCGAACGCACGCCGCACAAGGACGCGAACGCCCGCGGCGCCTTCATCGGGCTCTCGCTTCGCCACGGGCGGGAACACGTCATCCGCTCGGTGTTCGAAGGTATCACCTTCGGCATGCGCGATTCGATGTCGATCATGCGCGAGCTCGGCGTGAAGATCGAGCAGATCCGCGCGACGGGCGGCGGCGCGAAGAGCCCCTTCTGGCGGCAGATGCAGGCCGACATCTACGGCGCGCCAGTCGTGACGGTGAACGCCAGCGAGGGCCCCGCCTTCGGCGCCGCGCTCATGGGCGGCGTCGCCGCGGGCATCTATGGCGACCTTGTCGAGGCGTCCGACGGCCTCGTCAAGGTCGTCTCGGCCGCCGAGCCCGATCCGGCGAGATCGGCGGCCTACGAGGAGTGGTACGCGCACTTCCGGGGGATGTACCCGGCGCTGAAGGACCAGTTCGGCGCGCTCGCGGAATCGGTGAACAGTCTGGCATGACAAGGAGAGCTACGTGCAGCATACCCGCGCTCGCAAGCGAATGACGCGACGTGAGATCAAGGAGAGCAAGCTCCTCATCTGGACGTCGCGCATGTCCATGTATCTGGAAGACCACCTCTGGCTCATCATCGCCGGCGTGGCGGCGGTGGTGGTCCTCATCGTCGGCATCTACATCTACCGCGGCTGGCATGCGCGGCAGACGGCGCGCGGCATGGAGCAACTGAACGAGGTCGCCTACCTCGTTCGCGTCGGCAACTACGCGCAGGCGATCCAGCGCGCCGACCAGCTCACCAGCCGGTTCGTCGGCGAACCGGACCGCATGGCGCGCCTCTACAAGGCCGACGCGCTCCGCGATAGCGGGATGTACGTCGAGGCGGGGAAGCTCTACGAGAACTGGCTCCGCCATGCCCCGCGCGGCGACGAGGTCGATAGCTACCACGCCGCCAGGGGTTTCGCCGACTGCCTGGGCGCGCAAGCACAGGAGCAGAAGGCCGGTGGCGTGCTTCGCGCCTGGGCCGATGGACACAAGAAGAGCGGCCTCGCGCCGCACGCCCTCATCGGGGCGGCCACGCACTTCGAGGCCGCCGGGGATTATGCCGCCGCGCGCGACGCGCTCCAGAGGGTCATCGACGAGTATCCCGACGCGCTCGTGACCGGCGCCGCTCGGCAGCGGCTGAAGCTCATGGAAGGCGCCGTCGCGGCGAGCAAGTAGGGGCGAGGTCTTCCTCGCCCCAGGGCGCCGCGACGGCGCCCCTACCGCAATCGGCTGTGTCAGGGATGATCGCGCTCCCCGTCGGCCGTAGGGGCGAGGTCTCCTCGCCCCAGGGCTACGGCGTACCGTCCCATCGAAGATCGACAGAGCGGTCGTAGGCGCCGCGACGGCGCCCCTACGGCGTACCGTCGCATCGAAGATCGACAGAGCGGTCGTAGGCGCCGCGACGGCGCCCCTACGGCGTACCGTCGCATCGAAGATCGACAGAGCGGTCGTAGGCGCCGCGACGGCGCCCCAACGGCGTACCGTCGCATCGAAGATCGAGAGAGCCATCGTAGGGGCGAGGTCTCCCCACCCCAC
>Ga0315279_10008349_pt1 | contig 12557 bp, 6 predicted proteins | sample YL17G06_20_MG_FD_203694 | JGI IMG/M metagenome (GOLD analysis project Ga0315279, IMG submission 203694) | Sediment microbial communities from Yellowstone Lake, YNP, Wyoming, USA - YL17G06_20 | ecosystem: Environmental > Aquatic > Freshwater > Lake > Sediment | place: USA: Wyoming | collected... | reverse complement strand
TCGCCCTGGCTTGCGGGGTGGCGTTGGGTCTGTACCGCGGCGGTTGGACCTGGCTGTTCCTGGGATTGGGCATCTTCTTTGTGCTATTCTATACCTGGCCGTTGAAGTATATTGCCTTGGGTGAACTGGCGGTCTTGATCGTCTGGGGCCCGTTGATGATCGGCGGGGGGTACTACGCCATCACCGGCGCATGGTCGTGGAATGTGGTCATCGCCGGTTTGATCTACGCCCTGGGCGTGACCACGGTGATCTTCGGCAAGCACATCGATAAATGCGAAGCCGACCGTGCCCGGCGTATTTACACCCTGCCGGTGCTGATCGGCGAGAAGGCTGGGCGGTACGCGGTGGTGGCGATGTTTGTGCTGCAGTATTTAGCGGTGGTCTACCTGGTAATCACCGGTTTCTTTACCCCGGTGATGCTGGTGGTGTTCCTGGCGGTGCGCACATTGATCCAGATATTTCCTATGTTCCGCCAGCCCAAGCCGGCTGAGAAACCTGCTGATTTCCCCGAGGTGTGGCCGAACTACTTCGTGGCGGCGGCTTTCATCCACAACCGTGCCTTTGGGGTGTGGTTTTTGCTAGGGCTGATTGTGGATGCAGCGTTAAAGGTGTGGGTATTATAGGATTTGAAATTTATTTCCGAAAATGGATGGTTTTGGCGGGTTTTACCCGCCAAAACCATCCATTTTCGGGGTATTCAGGATTTCCGCGAGCTAGCCCGAATGGGCTGCTGTAGATTATAATGTCCCCACCCACCGGGGTTGGGACTATGGAGAATATTTGGAGCTCTGAATACCTGATTCCCATCCTCGAGCGCGCCAACCAGATTGCCAGCACATCGCAGCTCGATGATCTCCTAGACCAGATGATGGACCTGGTCATCGAAACGTGCCAGGGAGATGCCGGCACGCTCTATATGCTTGACCGCCAGGCCAATGAGCTGGTATTTAATGTTGTCAAGGGGGATGAAAACAGCCGTCTTCTGCTAGGAAAGCGCATCAGCGTTACTCAGGGAATCGTGGGGGCCACGCTGAGGGAACGCAAGCCGCTGTGGGTGCCCGATATTGCCAAAGACCCGCGCTGGTTTCGTGATATCAACGGACCAGACCATAAGCACCAGCCGCACAGCGTCTTATCTTTCCCGTTATTACTTCACAATGAACCCATCGCCGTGGTGCAGGTGTTTGACCCGGCCTTTCCCGAGCTGCAGCTTGTCCAGCTGCTGGGCAACCGTATGGCATCGGAGATCGATAAAGCCATGCTCCTGGCTGCCAGCCAGCAGCGCAACGAGCGCCTGCAGGCACTGGTCGAGATCATCGGTTACATCGGCTCCAGCCTGAACCAGGATGATATCCTGCATATGATCATCGATTTCGCCTGCCAGCTATTGAATGCTGAAGCGGGATCGTTGTTCCTGGTGGATGAGGAGACCGGCGACCTGGTCCTGCATGTGGCCAACAATGTTACCGAGCGCAACCTGCTCGGGGTGCGCGTACCGGCTGGAAAAGGCATCATTGGCTACGTGGTGCGTTCCGGGGAAACCGTGTTGGTGGCAGATACCCGCCAGGATGCACGCCATTACAGCCAGGTGGATCAGGACAGCGGTTTCGAGACGCGCTCGATCCTGGCTGTCCCGTTGAAAGCGCGTACGGTGGTGCTGGGCGGGGAGCAGGGAGTGACCCAGGAACATATCATCGGCGGTTTAGAGGCGTTGAATAAGCTTGAAGGCACCTTCGACCAGGAAGACGCCCGCCTTTTAGAGACTTTTGCCAACCAGACCGCCACCGTGCTGGAAATTGCCCGCCTGTACACCAATACCAGCGAACTGCTACTTGGGGTGGTGAAAGCCCTCACCACCGCCATTGATGCCAAAGACCCCTATACCGAAGGTCATTCGCAGCGGGTGTCCGATTATTCCCTTGCCATCGCCCGCGAGCTGGATATCTCCACCGAGACGATCAACCACCTGCGCATCGCCGGGCTGCTGCACGATGTGGGTAAGATCGGTGTTCCGGACATAGTGCTCAAGAAACCGGGCCACCTAGATGCCGAGGAAATGGCGGAGATGAAGAAACACCCCATGATCGGCGAGAAGATCATGAGTTCCGTACGCACTCTCCAGAACGAGATGCCGGCGATCACCGAGCATCACGAACGCGTAGACGGCACGGGTTACCCCAAGGGCCTGTCTGGGGAGGATATCTCGTTGATCGGCCGCATTGTGGCGGTAGCCGATGTGTTCGACGCACTGACCTCTGACCGCCCTTACCGCCAGGGGCAGGCTACAGAGCAAGTATTCCAGGATCTGCTTGCCGGGATCGGGACTCATTTTGATGCCAATTGTGTCAACGCTCTGATCAGCGCATACCAGCGGGGAATGGTCCAAACGCAAAAAGAGCGCGAGCGCGGGCCGGCTCATACACAGGCCCAAACACAACACCACTAGGTACGACCGTTGAAGTAAATCGGCCAAGCGGTAGTCGCACCGTCGAAGGCTGAAACCCTCACGGGCTCGCGGAGTTACATCACGGGTTTATGATGCTTTTCGGGCCCTACGAAAGGAGCAACGTATGTGTCTCAACCTACCAACGACCGTATTCGAATTTATGGGCTGGTCATGGCCACAGATCGAGCCTCATTTCCAAGATCTGGCTGCCCGACCTCTGAATGCCGATAAAGTCACTGCCTGGCTGGCAGATTGGAGTCACTTGAGTTTGCTCCTCCAAGAAACTTACCAGCGCCTGTACGTGGCGACCACCGTCAACACTGAAGATGAGGAAGCCTCAACCCGATTCCATGCCTTCCTGGACGATATCAACCCGCGGGCTCAAGCGGCGGATCAAGTCCTGAAGGAAAAGCTGCTGCGCAGTGGCCTCGAGCCAGCGGGGTTCAAGATTCCCTTGCGGAATTTACGCGCCGAGGCCGATCTGTACCGTGAGCAAAACCTGCCCCTGCTGGCCGACGAGATGCGATATTGGGTGGAATATGATCAGATCATCGGCGCTCAGACGGTTGAGTGGGAGGGAAAGGAAGTTACCCTATTGCAGCTTACTCCGGTCTACCAGAACCCTGACCGGAGCAGGCGCGAGCACGCCTGGCAATTGGCAGCCGCCCGCCAGCTCGCGGACCGGGAGCGGATCAACGGTCTGTGGGTCACGCTGATGGACCTTCGCCGCCAGCTGGCAGATAACGCGGGCCGTGTAAATTACCGCGCCTACCGCTGGCAGCAGCTTATGCGTTTCGATTACACCCCTGAGGACAGCAAATGCTTCCACCGCGCCATTGATGAGGTGGCCGTCCCGGCGGTCCAGCGCTTTTACGAGCGCCGGCGCAAGCGGCTGGGTTTAGCCAGCCTGCGGCCATGGGACCTGGAGGTTGATACTTTCAGCCGCCCGCGCCTGAGACCCTTCCGCGAGGTGAGTGAGCTGGTTGAAAAAACCAGCGCCATTTTCCATTGCGTGGATCCCACCCTTGGCGGGTATTTTGACTTGATGCGCGACGAAGGTCTGCTGGACCTGGAAAACCGTAAATCCAAGGCGCCCGGCGGGTACTGCACCGATTTTATGATCGCTCGCCGTCCATTCATTTTTATGAATGCTGTCGGGTTACACGATGATGTGCATACCCTGCTGCACGAGGGCGGGCATGCTTTCCACACCTTCGAAATGACCAAACTACCTTACGCTCAGCAGCTGCAGGTGGGCATGGAATTCATCGAGGTGGCATCGATCACCATGGAATTGCTTGGCTCGCCCTATCTCTCCCAGAATGGCAAGGGATTTTACACTCCGCGGGAGGCCGCCCGCGCCCGCGCTGAACACCTGATTATGATGCTGCGCTTCTGGCCTTATATGGCGGTGGTGGATGGCTTCCAGCATTGGGTTTACGAGAACCATGCCGCCGCTTCCGACCCGGCCAACTGTGACTCAGCCTGGACCGACCTGTGGCAGCGCTTTATGCCCGGTGTGGATTGGAGCGGACTGGAAGCTGAGATGGAAACCGGCTGGCAGCGTAAAGCGCACATCCTCCAAACCCCGTTCTACTACATCGAATACGGCCTGGCGCAGCTTGGCGCGCTGCAAATCTGGCGTAATTTCCTGCGCGATCGGGCCGGGGCAGTGGCTGCTTACCGCCGCGCCCTGGCGCTGGGTGGCACGGTACCCCTGCCGCAGTTATACGCCACAGCCGGAGCGCGGCTGTCATTCGATGCCGACACCCTGGGCGAGGCGGTCGAGTTGATCGAGAATACGGTTTACCAGCTGGAGGAGGAGCAGGATGTATTTGCATAGGAGATCCCCTCCCCCCATATGGGGGAAGGGGAAAATGCCGGAAATTTGGGTGTTTGGCCGCTTTGCGGCCCAAAACACCCAAATTTCCGGTTTCACCCCCCTTCTCGCCCCGCTTTAAGGGGAGAGAAGGGGGGTAGAGAGGGGAACCTGTCCTCCCCTTAACCGGAACGGGGGAGGGGCTGAGGTGGGGGTATATCTTACTTCGTATAGAATTTATGGGCACGACCTTCGATGTAAAAATTCCTGGCATTCCTCATCCGTCAGGGTTCGTATCACCCGTGCATGTGCTAGCGCGATCAGCTGATCCGGCTGCAGGGTGTAGCTGCGCAAGGTCCCGTCCGCTCCGGCCGTTGCCAGGCGTTTCCCATCCGGACTGAACGAGACGCCAAAAACATTACTCGCATTACCATACAGGCTGGCTAATTCTTCACCGGTCTTAACCCCCCATACTTTGGCAAGCCGGTCAAAACTGGCTGACGCCAGCAGGGATCCATCCTGGCTGAATACCAGCCTCACCACCAGGCCAGCATGTCCGGTTAACGTGCGCAGCTTTTTCCCTGACTTCACCTCCCACAAGATGATGTTCCCATCCTGGTTGCCGGCTGCCAGCAGGCTGCCATCCGGGCTCAGTGCAACCCCATAGATCTCTTTACCCTCGCCGGAAAATGTTCTCACTTCTTGCCCGTTGCTGGCATCCCATTGGCGCACGAATTTATCGTCTGCACCTGAGAACACCGTGTTTCCATCCGAGCTAAAGACAATGCCGGTGACCAATGCTGGGGAGTGACCGCTGAAGGTCGTGATAACTTCCTTTCTGGATAGATCCCACACTTTTGCGCTGCCATCCCAGCTGGCGCTGGCCAGGCGTTGGCCGTCAGGGCTGAAAGCCAGCCCAACGACCATATTTTGGTGGCCTTGCAGACTCGCCAGGATTTCACCAGTCTGGCTGTTCCAAATGGTGATGGTTCCAGTGATGCTCCCGGTGGCAATGCGCGATCCATCCGGGCTGAAGGCCAGGCCAGTGAAACCATCGGTCGGTAAGCTGCCCTGGGAAAGGGAGAGCAGCAGCTGGCTCGAATCCGGATTCCAGACTTTGACCAACCCATCTACGCTGGCAGAGGCCAGGCGGCTGCCATCTGGGCTAAAGGCGACATCCCAGATAATTCCTGAATGAGCCTGGATGGTGGCAAGCTCTCGCCCGGGAGCGGCATCCCAAATCCGCAAGCTGCCATCATAAGCGGAGGTGACAATACGTTTACCATCCGGACTACCCACCACGCCAATGACAGTACTGGTTGGGCCTGCCAGGATGATCAATTCCTGGCCTGAATCTGCATCCCAGACTCGAGTGGTTCCATCCTGCCCGGCCGTGGCTAACTTTCCATCTGCTAGAAAAGCAATATCATAGGAACCCGATTGGCGCGGCAGGCGTAACACCTTCTGGCCTGTGGCCGCATCCCAGATTTTCACGTTGCCATCTTCGCTGGCAGCAGCCAGGTGCACGCCATCGAGGCTGAAGGTGACACTATGAATTACGCCGCCCAGGGTAAGGGTAAAGATTTCTGTACCCTGGATACCATCCCAAACCGTTACCACGCCCTCATCCCCGGCGTTAGCCAGTAGCTTGCCATCGGGGTTGTAGGCGATGGCCTTCGGGGGCTGCATCCCGTTTGACAAAGATAACACCTGGCTGTGACTTTCTAACTCCCATACCTGGGATACGCCGTCCAGGTTTGCCAGTGCCAGGTGTTTTCCATCCGGGCTGAAGCTGATCTGCCCGACCCCCAGGTTATACCCTACAGTCGTGCCAGTTGATTGCCCAGATATCATCGATAGTTTCCCTCCACTCCGGGCATCCCACAGGAACACCTGGGTGGTCCAGGCTGCAGCCAGGATCTTGCCATCCGAGCTGAAAGCGACGCTGGAGCCTGCCTCAGCGGAACCACTATCTAAAGTAAGTAAGAGTGCTCCTGAATTTGCATCCCATAGTTTGACCTTGCCATCGGCGCAGATGCTGGCAAGCCGGTCACCATCCGGGCTGTAGGCAACATCGGGGACACCCCCTGTACAGGCCGGTATCGTGAGGCTTATATGCAGCTCAGGCATAGCCTGGTGCAGCGCATTACGGGCCTGGAGTGTATCTGCCTGGTCAAGAGCCTGCAGCGCCAGCAGCACACTGCGTTCCGGATCTACATGTAGATTATTGACTGCCGCGGCGGCCAGCTCACGGGAATTCGCCAGGCGGTTAGCTCGCACGGCGCGCTGTCCAAACAGGAGGGCGATCACCGTCAGCACGCCAGCCAGGACCAGGGCGATGGACAGGAATACAGCGCGCAGGCGCAAGCGCCGGCTGGAGCGCGATTGATCTTCAGCCCGGGCGCGCTCGGTCTCGGCCAGGTGTTGGGCGGCGTCCAACTCACGCTGGCGCTGGGCTTCACGATCCAAGCTCTCTTTTTCTTGCGACGCCAGGGAAGCATCGAGAAAAGCGCGTTCCAATGGATTCACGTCGGCAGTATGGGCTGTGGCCCACTCGATGGCTTGAGCCAGGCGCGAGCCGCGAAAAAGACTGCCCGGGTCGCGGCCCAGATCCCACTCCTGAGCAGTCTCAGTCAAGCGGCGATGCAAGCGCAGGCCTTCGCGGTCTTCCTCCAGCCAGCTTCGCAGGGTGGGCCATTCGCGAATGAGCGCTTCGTGAGCTACTTCAGCGGTATCCTGATCTATAGTGACCAAGCGAGCATCGGCCAGGGTCATTAAGACTTCGTGAACGTCTTCCTGATCTTCGGGCTTAGGAACCAACTCATCAAAGCTGACCCGGCGGCGGGTATCCGCAGTGGAGGTTTCTCCCCCCAGCTCCGTCAAGCGTAGGAAAATCTGGCGGGCGATATTGCGCTGTTCGGGTTCCAGGCGGTCGTAATATACCGACTCGGCGGTTTCGGCGATGGCGCCGCGCACACCCCCGGACACAGCATAACCGCTCAGGGTCAAAGTGCGCCCGCGCCGCTGCTGCCAGGTAGCGAGCAAGGCCTGTGAGAGTAGAGGCAGCGCGCCCGGCTCGGGGCCATGACCTGAATCCGCACCTACATCATGGAGCAGGAGGTCGACCAATCCTGGCTCAAAATCCCAATGTCCATGCTGGGCGGGCGCTTCGATGGCCCGCCGTAACTCCTCATCACTCATTGGCCCGATGTATTCCTGGTGCTGCGAGAGCGCCTGGCGCAGCAGGTTGAAACGGGCACAATGAGCGTAAAAATCCGCGCGCAGGACAATGACGATCATTGCCGCCTCGCCAGGCTGGCAGGCTGCGTGGAGCAGGTTCTCGACGAAGGCAAGTTGTTCGGTCTCGCTGCGGCAGAGGGTAAATAATTCCTCAAATTGATCTACGATCAGGATGGCGTGGGTAGCCCCTGCGGTCTGTGCAATCTGGCTTAGCAACTCCTGTAAGCTTTCGGGGTTGCGTGCCAGTTCATCTACCAGTTTCCTGACCGGCAGGCCTGGCTGGATTTCGCGGTTCAAGCTGGCAGCCAGCGCCTCTATGGGATGAGTCGTGGGGATCATGACGAAGACCGGCCAGCCGGAGGAAGGTTGCTGCCAGTGAAGAGCTGGCACGAGACCTGCGCGTACTACCGAAGATTTTCCGCTGCCTGAAGCGCCAATGATGGCCAGGAAGCGTTGGTCCGTTTGCAACCGTTCAGCAAGGCGATTAAGCAATACACCTGTCAATGCCTCCCGACCGAAGAACAACTCGGCATCGCTCTCTTCAAAGTGATGCAGTCCTTTGTAAGGTGGCAACCCTACGGCGGGTGCATCTTCCCGGCGTACTGCAGCGGCGAGTTCCAAAAGCCGTGCCGCCACATCTGGCTGATCTTCGAGGTGCAAGGCAGGCAGGAAACGCGCCGTTAAGGTAGCCAGGTCCGGCATGCGTTCATTTTGTTCTAGCCGCGAAATCTGTGTATCGCTGTAGCCGACTGCGATCGAGAGCTCACGTTGGGTAAAGCCAGCCCGGCGGCGCAGATACTTGAGCAGATCACCGAATGTAGTAAATCGTTCGAGAGCGATGGAAAAACTTGATCCAGACATGGCACCTCCATCTCAGGTAAGTGAAAACATAACCTGTCTATGGATAGTATAGACCAAATTCGGGCAAGTGGGGAATTTTGTCAAATATTGTCAAATTACGCAATAGATAATGTGCTACGTTGTAGTTGATAAAGGCTGGAGCGGGATTGGATCATCCGGTTCTGGCTGAGAAAAATACACCCATGGATAAAAAGGAGAAAAAAATGAAAACCCGACTGATCCACATTATGATTATCTTCACCATTCTGATGTTGAATACGCTAGTCTGTACAGCATGTACAGACAGGCTCTCACCGGAAGAGACCGTTTTGAAGATGGTAGAACGTATGAACGCTGGTGACGTGGAAGGATCGCTGGCTTACTTTGCGGATGATGCCATCATCTACTTTGCCGGCATGCCTCCCGCTGGTATGGAAATATACCGCGGGAAAGAGCAGATTCGTCCCGTGTGGAAGGATAGCGTGGACAACCATTTTAAGTGGGAAGTCGAAGTTGTTTCAGCTGAAAAACAGATTGTAACGACGCAGGCAAAAACCTGGCATGATTTCACCCGCCAGCTTGAGGTGGCACCGAATGAATATTCGGATGTTTATGAAGTCAAAAATGGGAAGATCACCGTTTATGACTCGGTGATTACGCAGGAGTCTCTGGCAAAATTCAAACCAGCCCTGGCCAAGGTGATGCCGGCCTCGCCAACCCCTGCCACTTCATCCGAAACGCCAGTCTCAGAGGTGACAGTCACAATATCAGATGGCACCTGTGGCTACAACGGTCCTATGATCTTGAAGGCCGGCAAATTGACGGTGAATGTAAATGCAACGGATCGGGACAAGGAAAAGTATGCTGTGTCGTTCTTGACCCTGAGTGCCGATAAGGATATTGTCGATCTGATGGCATCTACGACCCTGCCTTACCCGGCTTCTTGGTCCAACATGGTTTTCATTAAGGAGTTAGGTCCAAATGAAAGCCAAAACGGAAGTTTCACAGCAGCCGAAGGCCGGCTCTATCTGGTCTGTTGGTCTAATCCACCGGATATCGCTATCGGTTCCGCGGGGCCTTTCCAGGTAGTACCATAAGTTGTGAGTAATTAAGGGGGGAACTCTCTATCCCTTCCCCCCGCAGCTTCGCTGCGACTTCCTCCCTCATTTGAAGAACACAAATGGGGGAGGTGCAGGGGGTGGGATTGGGTAGTCCCCTCCCCGCCCTCCCCCATTTGGGGGGAAGGGGATCGAGCGTAGCTCGATTCAGGTGATGGGGGTATCCGTTCTAGAACCCTTCGGATGGGGGGAGTTAAAAAGTTGAGGGATCGCTCAACCACAGGTTGAGCGATCCCTCAACTCCTATCCTATAATACAACCAAAGGTTGATTGCTTCGTGGCGTGAACCATGATACATTCAAGGTGAAAATAGCCTTTATGCATGCGGTGTTAATCACACATCTATGTGGTGTTAATTCCACCGCTTCCATGAAGATAACCCTCACAATACAAGGAGACAAGATATGATCGATTCACGCAAAACAGGGGCTTATATATCCCGGCTGCGCAAAGAGAAAGACTGGACTCAGCTCGAGCTTGCCGATCGGGTGCATGTCACGCCGCAGGCCGTCTCGCGTTGGGAGACGGGAGATTCTTTTCCCGATGTGGAGCTGCTGGTGCAGCTTGCCCAGATTTTCAATGTCAGCGTGGATACCTTACTGAGTGGCGAGCCAGCCGCGGCGCGGGGGGGCCACGGTAAAGCTACCACAGGGGAGGTGGTGACGGCCCTCTCCCAGGGACGCGCGGAGCAGGTGGCGAAGATGATCCTGGAGAAAGAGGCAGACCTGGAATCCGTTCTCGAGGCCGCACCGATCACCCGCCCAAGCCTGATGGACCAGGTGGTTGAGAAGATCGCCGGTTTCGAGTTTACGGTCGAGCAAATTGCAGGGCTGGCTCCGTTTATCGGACAGGACCAGCTCAGCGCGCTGGTGGATAAGTATTCAGGCAAGGATATGGATCCGCAGCGGCTTTTAGCGCTGGCCCCTTTCTTGGGTCAGGAAAGCCTGGAGCGTCTGGTGAAGCAGGTGATCACCGGTGAGGTAGATGCCAGTATGCTGGCCTACCTGGCGCCTTTCTTGAGCCAGGAGACCCTGGATCAGCTGGTCGGGCGCGTCGCGGATGGCACGCTCGAAACGGGTCACCTGCCGGGGTTGGCGCCCTTTTTGAGTAAAACTGTCCTGGACGGACTGGTGAACCAGGCACTCACCGGGAAGATCGATGCTAGCTTGCTACCCTCCCTCGCGCCTTTTTTAAGCAAGGAGACTCTGGATGACCTGGTATCACGCGTGGCGGAGGGCACCTTAAATGTGGAACACCTGCCAGCACTGGCTCCCTTTCTCAGCCGGGATGGGCTTCACAAAGTTCTCCAGCATATCGGCGCAGGAACGATCAGTCCTGAAGTGATCGTCGGGCTTGCGCCTTTCTTGGATAAAGAAACGCTGGTCGAGATGATCCGTGGAGGGGTTTCATCCTCCTCGGGCTAAAGAATAGTGATTTTGACAGGATGAAGCGGCAAAGCCGCTTCATCCTGTCAAAATCACTTCACCCAGAGGCATTCATCTTGCGAGGCTCGCGTACCGCATACCGCAATAACACCCAACTGACCGCTCCGATGACCGCGGATAGGATGAACATGGATTGGTAACTCACTGCTCCTGCCAGCCAGCCGCCGATTAAAGGTGCGATCGTCACAGCTACACCCGGAATGGTATTGGCAAGACCGATGTACGTAGGGCGGTTTTCCGCATCTGTGAATTCATAGACAATGGAAATGCCAGAGATAAAGGTTCCCGCGTTTACGGCGCCACGCAGGAAAAAGATAGGGATAAACCACAGGGGGGTGGGAGCCATAATCGCCAGGATGAGCGACAGGACGCTCAAGAGCCAACAAATTTCCAGGCTCAATTTATGACCTTTCCGGTCTGCCAGAAAGCCAAAAAACAAATTCGACAGGGCCAATCCAATTTGTAGGGCGATGGTAAACCCGCTGGCTTCCGCATCCGGCAGGCTCCAGGTCTTTACCGTATAAACCACCAGAAAACCGGTTGCCATCCCGCTCATCGAAAAGATAATCTGCGACAGCAGATAGATACTGAAGTTGCGATCTTTCCTCAGGACATCTGGTAATGAGCGCATGTAATCCAGCTGCGAGACGGGCGGTTTGCTGTTGTAGACTGCCGGTTCGCGCGTGAGCGAGAGGAACACCCATGAGAGTAAAATCAACGCACCAGTGACTGTGAAGGATAAGACGTACCCAAGCGGGAAGTCGAATTTGTAGAGTACGAAGGGCACAGCCATTGCTCCCAGAACGCCGGTTCCATTGCCGATGAAATTAGTGATGCCAAAGAATCGCCCGCGCTTATCCACCGGGATGATTTTTGCAATCATGTCCTGCCAGCCCACAATGATCAGGCCCGCCCCAAAGTTTTGCCAGGTGTACAGCACAAAGAAAATGACCAGGGTCAAAACCGGCTGGCGGATTGCCAGGAAATAAGTCGCTGGGGCCAGAAAGAAAAGGGGTAGACGTTCGAGGAAGAAGCCGAGGGTTATCGGGAAGAATTTTTTCCGCGGGGCGCGCTCAACGACATTGGCAACAAATAGCTGAGGTAAGAGAACACCCCCCCAGCCGAGGAAAGAGATCAGGCCAATAAATAGGGGGTTATCGGTAAAATGGCTTACAAACAAGGGCAGAATGATCGTGGATGAGAAAAAGCTCATCCCAAACCAGAAAAAAGCCCCATCCAGGGCATTGACTGTAAAATTCCAGCGGTAATTCCGCTCAATTTGCTGCTGCGCGTTAGTGGTGTTATTTTCGTATTCTTTCATGGATTTGTTTTTTTGGAAAATTAGCCCAAACTAGTTACCTTCCCTTTTGTTACTATTTTCCTACGCTCACGATGGTGCGAGAAGCGATTTTTTCAAAGGCGGTATATTTTATCATTATAACGGAATAGTTTACTCCACCTTCCCCAGCATCCCATGCTGAGCACATGGTCTTCTAGAGCTTTTTTTACCCCCCTGGCTCTGCCCCAATCATGAGGTGAGAAGGAGATTTTCTCCCTTTCTTGAAAGTTCATGGGCGGACACCCCCATCCCATTCTCCTGCCTGGTGGAATGGGAAAATATCGGAAATTTGAGTGTTTTGGGCCGCTTT
>Ga0315279_10008348_pt1 | contig 12559 bp, 10 predicted proteins | sample YL17G06_20_MG_FD_203694 | JGI IMG/M metagenome (GOLD analysis project Ga0315279, IMG submission 203694) | Sediment microbial communities from Yellowstone Lake, YNP, Wyoming, USA - YL17G06_20 | ecosystem: Environmental > Aquatic > Freshwater > Lake > Sediment | place: USA: Wyoming | collected... | reverse complement strand
AAGGCTTTGGGGCTTCCTGCAATCATCTCCGTCATCTTGATTGTATCGAGAGTTCCTTTAAGCGTGTAGACCCCTCCCATGAGGTGTTTTGAGCAGTTCAGGATCGATGAGTGAAAACGATTGATGTCCACCTCCTGGGGCGGAAGGTCATTGGGATAAACGGGAAGAACCATAAAATGGATATTTTCCAGGGCATCACACAAGCGTGCAATATCCCGTACATCCTTCAAAAGGGTTGGACGTTTCTCATCAGTTTCGAGATCGATCACATTCAGGACTGTTCCACCAGTCCCAAGATAAACATTCTTTCCCTCACAATAGAGGTCATGCTTCTCCTCCCTGCCACAAAGGACAACTTTCTTTGGCGCTTTATCGATCGCATCCTCGACCATTGATCTCGATAATTTAACGAGTTTCTTTGAAGTATCGCATCCAGCCCCATGTTTCTGAAAGGTTTCGAAAGCTAACTTGCTATGAACCTCCACCCCAATTTCCGAAAGAAGGGTAAGGGCAGATTCGTGAATTTTGCGAATGCCTTCATTCGTCAGAGGTCGATATTGACCACCCGCGATCGGTTTCATTTTTTCTCCTTTCTTCATGAAGCATATGAATTCTATTCTTTCACATGGAGCCCCACGAGCAAAGCCCGTGGTCCCTGTCCGACGCCCATGTGGGGCGACATCCCGACCACACGGTGGCGCATTCCTCCACGGCCAAAGGCCGTGGTCTCCTGCTGTCGGAATGAAATTCCCACGTGATTCTAAAATAGTGTTCCTCCGTATCAAGGGACTTATCCCTTTCTTTTCGCGCATCCCTAATGCCGAGGAGAATCCTCTTGATGGATCTCTTCTCTTAGAGCCGTATATCAAACCGCTTCTTGATCTCTTGGTCGATTTTCGCATCAAGCCTTTTGGGCAAGTGGGTTTTAAGGATTTTCTTGGCCTTCCTTCGGGCCCTTTCGCGACCGTCAAGAGATCCTGAATTTTCCCAGGCTTCCCTCGTCTGACGGTCCCCGAGCGTCTGTCGAAAATATTCCTGTCTCATAAATTTGACGGTATGCATGGAGGAAAGGAAGTTCCCAGAAGGTCCCACTTCTCGAAGGGCCTCAAGCCCCAAGGTCTCCCCATCAATCTGAATCCCTTCGAGGAGACGGAGGGCCATCCCGATGATCTCATCGTCAATCACAAACTGTTCGTAGGCAACCGCTCTCATCGATTCCAACATACCGGCGGCATGGTGAATGTAATTTGAGCCTGCCAGTACACAGAGGCAGACAGAATACGCCTTCTCATAACCTGCCTGGATATCGGGGAGCTTCGATTCGGTAAGGCCAGCAGAATTATAATTGGGAACTTGAATCGATTGCGCCATTTGAGAGATGGCTGCATTCATCAATCCAAATTCAATGCCTCCTCCTACATAACCCATTGTCTTTAAATCGGCCATTGAAGGGATGGCGCCATAGAGAACCGGAGAACCAGGGTTCGCCAGTTGTGTAAGAACGATTCCAGACAGTTGTTCAGCATGCACCTGAGCTAACGTCCCCGCCAACGTGACCGGAGAAGTTGAACCTGCCATAGGAGCTGAAGAAAGAGCTACCGGGATCTTATTTCTTACAATTTCCAGTAAGACTTGGGTGGTTTCTGTTGCAAAATGTAAAGGGCTGATCATCCAACTTGTGACAAAGGAGATAATCGGTCTCTTCACTAAGGCCTCTTTCCCTCCTGCGATCATCTGAGCCATTTCGATCACATCCCTGGCTGTCTGGACAGATTGGGCAGCTCCCATGATATGTTTGCTCGTATTGGAAAGGGAGGCGTAAAACTGGTTGATGTCCATCACCTCTCTGGGAATATCCTGAGGGATACAGGGTCTAAGATAGAAATGGACATTCTCCAAAGCATCAACAAGCTTTGCAACCTGTGCAATATCTTTTAACGCTCCGGGCCTTGCTTTCCCTGTTTCCAAATCGAGGATAGTCAACGCAGCCCCCCCTGTTCCCAAATAGACTTTCTTATCTTCAAGGATCAGATCATTCTTTTCTTCTTGACCTGCCATCAAGAATTTGTGAGGAACAAGTTTCAGGGCCTCTTCGACAAGTGATGCGGGGATGCGAACGATCACTCCTTCGATCTTTGCCCCATGTTTCTTAAAAACCTGGAGGGCTTCTTCTAACTCTACTTTGACTCCGATCTCTTCAAGAATTTTGAGAGAGGTTTGATGAATTTTATTAACGTCTTGTTCGTTTAAGGGCCTAAACTGTCCTCCCACTAACGCTTTCACATTCATCCTCCTGCAGATTTAATATGATAGACCATATCATATTTTTTCTATTTCAAAAATTTGATCAGATCTTTAATATGGTAATCTTCAAAATTCTTGACTATTCCAATTAACGTATGGATCTGTTTTTCGCTTAATATGTTCTTGGTAATGTTAATAAACTTATCTTCTAATTCCTGCTCAGATAAAGGATAATCAAAATCCCCTCTGGCGGAAATTAAACCTGAATGATATTCCTTTCCCTGATTCGTAATCATCTCTATTTCAGCCATGCACTGCTCGGGAAACCTCTTCTGTATCTTTGGATCCGCAATGATGGAAATTTTCTTCATCAATTGAAGGATCTCTTTTTTATTAAAATATCTTTCTTCCAAATATTTTGGAGTAAATTCTCTGTAGATAGCTGCAACAGCAACGGGATAGACGACATTATATTCTGCATTTTCTAAACTGGTCGGTGGTGTTGAATAAAGGCTTACAGCCTCAGAAATAGTTTTGATGTTGATGCTAGAGATTTCCTCATAAGTCAAATTCTCTTGCTCCATTATTTTCAATGCGCCATCAATGGCCGGGTGGGCCCATCTGCAGCAAGGATACCTCTTGAAATAAAGATTCATTATCTTATAGTCTTTGCCTAAAGTAAAAACATCTTTATTTCTTTTTGAATCCCCTAAAAGGCTGGGGCTTCCTGTAAAACCTTTTTGAGCCAACAAGGTAGCACTGGTACCAACCATCGCTCCCCAGGCTATTCCATCTTTTGGTGCCATAGCAGGATGTTCTACTGCGCGAATCTCAGGGATAAGCGGCGCATAAGCTTCAGCAATGCCAAGGGCATTCTTCATCCCCAATTGGGAAAGACCTAACAATTTTGCAGCCCCTGCGGCTGCACCGATTGCCCCCCAAGAACCTGAACCGTGATAAAAGCCGTAATGGGAATGTAAGATTTCACCGGCTCGAATCCCAATTTCATAACCGATCGTTAAGGCCTCAAGAAATTGTTTTCCAGTCGCCCCCATTTTTTCAGAAACAGCTAAAATAGTTGGAAAAACAGCGGCTCCTGGATGCCCTTTCACTTTCCGGTAGCCGTCATCAATGTCCAGGGCATTGGCAATAAATCCATTAATTAAAGAGGCCGCAACACAAGATAATTTCTTATTAGCCTTAATGATCGTCGCTTCTCTTAAACCGTTCATTTCTTGAGAAGAAAAATCTGAGAGAATCTTTGCGCCCTTAACTTTAGCCCCTGCTAAACTCGCACCCACTAAATCTAATAGGCATATTTTTACTTGCCTTAATATTTTGGGCGGAATATCTCTAACTTTCAGGGTTTGAACAAATTTAACGGCATATTCATTGCCATCCATTTCTTACAAAACACCTCCATTCTAAGAGTTAGCTTCTCCCCGTTCTGTAGAAATAATGATGGTCCTCAACTCCCTGCAATTTAGGCTCCTCGAAGTTTAGGATCAGTAATATCACGAACCCCATCTCCAAGCATGTTAAAAGAGAGGATGGTGATGAGAATACTTAACCCTGAAAAAATCGAGATCCAGGGAGCATTGATGAGCACATCCACGCCCTCCCGAGTCATGTTTCCCCAAGTCGGCGTAGGCGGTTGAACCCCTAATCCGATAAATGCCAGATTGGCCTCGAGTCGAATGGCTTCCCCTACCCAAAGTGTACTGGCAACAAACAGGTCACCAAAGATATTGGGGAATATATGGTAGACAAGGATCCTGGGTGTTCCTGCCCCTACCGCCTTGGCGGCAACCACATATTCGCTTTCCTTCAGTGATAAAATGATTCCATGAGCCAAACGGGCGAACCTTGGAACCATGACAATTCCGATCGTGATACTTAGATTCAATAGATTAGCCCCCAAGGCGGCCGTGACAGCAATCGCTAGGATGAGATCGGGAAAACACATGACGACATCAATCGATCTCATGATCAGGCTCTCTGGTTTTCCGCCATAATAGCCGGCGATCATGCCCATCATCGTTCCCAGCAGCATCCCCAGTAGAACGGAAGCACTCCCTATCAGGAGCGAAACCCGACTCCCCCAAATAATCCTTGAAAGAACATCTCGACCAAAATCATCCGTCCCTAACCAATGTCCAGAACTGCTACCGGCCAAACGATAAAAAGGATCCTGTTTCAAAGGATCGAATGGTGAAATCCAGGGAGCCAAAATGGCAACAGAAATGATGCATAGAGCAATGACACCACCGGCGAGGGCAGTCTTATTCCTTGAAAAAGTGAACCATAACCTTTGACTTTGAGAGATCTCTTTGGTCATTCCTTGCTCTTCGGCCGAATTCCTATATGGCTAACGATACTGAATTCGAGGATCGATTAAACCGTAGACCAAGTCTGTCATCAGGTTTAGGATCACAACAATCACGGAATAAAACACCATGACCGATTGAAGGGTTGTATAATCTCTCTGTTTGATGGCTCCCACCATGAGGCTTCCTAAACCCGGTCTGGAAAAGACAATTTCAGTCATTACGGATGAACCGATGAGCACCACAGCATAAACCCCTCCAAGGGCAACAATGGGAATCAATGCATTTCGTAAGGCATGCTTGAAAAGGACCACCTGTTCTGAGATCCCTTTTGAGCGGGCGGTACGGATGTAATCTTCCCGCAGGATATTCAGTAGAGAAGACCGGGTCATTCGAGTGACGTAAGCGGTCATAATTAACCCGAGGGAAAGGGCTGGCAGAAAAAGATGACGGAGGTTACTCGATAGACTCGAAAGATCACCCCCCCCTACGACCGGGAAAAGCCTGAGTTGAATCGAGAAGAGTAACATCAAAAGAATTCCTAAATAAAAAGCGGGGATCGAAAGACCTGTTAATGAAAAAATTCGATTGAAATAATCGATAAAACTATTCCGCCGAACTGCCGCTGGGATCCCTAAGGGAATTCCAAAAAGAAAACCGAGCAATATGGCGCTAAAGGTTAATTCCAAGGTATAGGGAAGGACTTTTAGGAGTTGAGTACCCACCGGATAACCAGTAATGATGGAAGTCCCAAGTTTCCCTTGGCAGAGGTTACCAAGAAATCGGAGGTATTGAAGCCAAAGCGGCGTATTGAGCCCCATCTTTTCTCGAAGGGCATTCACAGCCTCCTTGCTTGCATAATCTCCAAGGGCTGCCACTGCAGGATCACCGGGTAAGACTCGTACAACAATAAAAACTAAAGTTAAAACAACAAGAAGAATCGGAATGCTTTGGAGGATTCTACGGACTACATAATTAAACATAAATTGAATGCCTAAGAGAAACTCACCCCATCCGTTTTTCTCCAGGGGATGGGGTGAGGGGAAATGAAATAGAATGGATCAAATCTTTAGATTCTTATATTATTTGGCTAAAATTCTTGTTTTTTCTGTGATTTGAGGAGAATAAGTTTCCCAACTCCATTCAAGCGGGTGCCCCAAGTCCACGTAAGACTTCATTGGAAAATTATACATTAAACGAATAATCGGCACAGCCCCAACATCTCTAAGAACTTTAATCTGGGCTTCTTTCCAAAGTGCATTCTGCTTCGCAGAATTAAGTTCCCACCTTGCCTTTTCGATGAGGTCATCAATACCAGCATAATGAGAAAAATTAGTATCAGGTTTTTTACCCGTTACAACAGCTGACTCGGAATAATAGAAACGGGTAAGGAAAACATCCACATTAGGCCGCCAAGCCGCATAATAAACAATCGGACTCGCATCTTGACGGACTAAGCTGTGGAAGGAAGAATGGTCGACGACTTTCAATTCCATATCAATTCCAACCTTTTTAAGTTGGGCCTGGATCGCAATCATTGGTTTTCTGTAACTACTTTCCATTTCACTAATAATGACTTCTGTTTTAAAGCCATTGGGGTAGCCGGCTTCAGCCAGAAGTTTTTTTGCTTCCGCTATATTGTTTTCGTAGACCACCCCTGCCTTAAGCGCATCTTCTTTGGTTAAAGCACCAGGAGAAGGGGGGGCTAGCGCCGCAGAATAAATCGGGGCGGCTAAACTTTTTCCCATAAAAGCAGCCACTTCCTCCCGGGAAATAGCATAAGAAACTGCTTTTCGGACTTTCATATCATCAAAGGGTTTTTTCGTCATATTGAAATAGAACATTTGTGTTTCACAAGGACCAAAACCTTTGATGGTCACATCCTGAAAGGCTCCGACCTTTTCTACCCACTTTTCCTCTTTGAGTCCTTCGATGATTTGTAACTCCCCTGTCTGGAGTCCGAATTCTCGGGAACTGACACTGGCCATATATCGAATGACGAGTTGTTTTATAATGGGAGCCCCTCTAAAATATTTATTATTCGCCACAAGAGCTGTCTTCTGCCGGGGTTCATAGGACTCAAACATGAATGGACCTGTCCCAACCGGATGGGTCTTTGCCCATTCATCACCCTTTTCTTCAATTGCTTTTTTGGAGACAATAAATCCGCCGGCATAATTGGCAACCTTGGCTAAAAAAAGGGTTTCGGAGATCGGCCTCTCTATCGTAATTTTGACCGTATAGGGATCAACCGCTTCGAAGTCCATTCCAACATATTCACCTGCATAGGATGAACGTTTCGGATCAGCAGCACGTTTCAAAGAATAGACAACATCTTCAGAAGTCAGTTCATATCCATTTGGATAACCCGGGAATGGATGAAAATAGACTCCTTTCCGAAGAACAAAAGTCCAAACTTTACCCTCTTTTGAAACTTTCCATGATTTAGCCAAATCTGGCTCAACTTTTACTTGATTCCCAGGAGGATATCGAACAAGACCATTAAAAATTGGATCGACAGTACTTCGATCGACTGTCGTGGCTGCTCGATGAGGATCAAGCGTCTGGACATCTCCTGCATCGAAAGCAATATTTAATACTTGCTCTTTTGCTAACTTTTCAGCAGCTCCTACGCCAATAACGTTGATGAATCCGACCATGAAAATAGCGATCATTAAAAAAAGAAAAATCCTCTTTTTCATTTTTCCCCTCCTTTTAGAAAATATGGATTATCAATTCATATCTGGTCATAAAGCTCAAGAAATGTCAACACCATTTTGTAACTGAAAAAACCTTTTCCCCCTTCGCTGAAGGGGAAAAGGAAGCGTTACTTGATGAGGTTTTGACTCTTTAGGAAATCACGGGCCACTTCCTCTGCTGGCTGCTTCTTACCATCGACCGTATAGTTTAAAGTAGCCATCGTGGTATCACTGATTTTTCCTGCCAACTTGTTCAGGATATCGGCCACTTGGGGAGTCTTAGCAAGGAGATCATCTCTAACGACTGGGGCAGCATAATAGGGAGGAAAGAACTTAAGATCATCCTCCAAGACAACTAAGTTGAATGCGGGGATACGACCATCGGTTGCGAACCCCGAGATCACATCCACTTGATTTTCTGCGATTGCCTTATAGACCAGTCCAGGGTCCATTCCCTTCTGCTCTTTAAATTTAAGGTCATAAAATTTTGTGAGCCCTGGGACCCCATCAGGCCTTGCCAAGAACTCGATGGTGGCTCCGAAGATGAGATCCTTTGCATAGCGCTTCAAGTCAGAGACCTTTTTAGCCTTCAGGCGATCTGCATCGGCTTTTCGCATCACGATGCAATAAGTATTGTTAAATCCCCAAGGTTTCAGCCAAGTCAATTTAAACTTCTCCTCATACTCTTTTTTTACAATCTGGTAGGCCTCATCAGGATCTTTCACTGCCGGCTTTTTAAGAATGACAGTTAGGCCGGTTCCCGTATACTCAACGTAGACATTGATATCTCCACGGACAACGGCCTCATGACATATGACTGTTCCTCCCAAACCTATCTTCCGGTCCACCTTGAAACCATTGTTCTCCATCAAAAGGGCTACCATATTTCCTACTACGGTCTGCTCTGTAAACCCTTTTGATCCAACAATGATCACGGGTTTCTCCTGTCCCTTCGCTTCCTGAAAAAAGACAGAAATTAAAACCACACATACCACGGTCATCACCAAAATCATTCCAATTCTTCTCATTTTACTCCCTCCTTTTTGTAATCGAAGACCCCTATTGATTAGGTCCTCTTCTTAACCGCCTCTCCACAACCCCTAAGAGCATGTCTGTACCAATGGCTAATATTGCTGTTGGTATGGACCCAGCGAGAAGAAGGTTCCTGTCCGCCATCACGATTCCTTGGAAGATCAGATCGCCTAACCCTCCGGCCCCAATCAAAGCAGCCAATGTGGCCACACTGATACTCAATACCGTCGCTGTTCGGATGCCTGCCATGATCACCGGAAAGGCCAAGGGAAGCTCAACCAGAGTGAGGATCTGTCGGTCTTTCATCCCTATCCCCCTGCCCGCTTCAGTGAGCAAACGATCCACATTTGTGATGCCAGAATAGGTGTTGTTGATGATCGGAAGAACACCTCGAAGAACTAAGGCAAAAACTGCTGGTTTCAAACCAATCCCAAGGATGGGGATCACCAGCCCAAGGATAGCAAGGCTTGGAACCGTCTGGCCAATGTTTGCTGAATTGACCACCACATGAGCAATCTTGCGATACCGTGTAATGAGAATTCCCAGGGGGATGGCAATGACCACCGAGAGGAGAACAGCGATGGCGCTCACCTCTATGTGCCGTAGGGCAGAAAGAAGGATTATTCCTCTCTTCTCAAAAAGATAGAACAAAAACTCCATTTCACCTCCTTTCGGACTTCAATGTTTCGTCCAATCTTTTAAGATCGATGGCGCAAACCTGGGGGCGTCAAAAATCTTTCTAACAGGATAAAGAAATAATCTGTGCCAATAGCGAGCAAGATAACTGGAACCGCCCCTGCGATGATCTGTTCGGTGTAAACACTGGCAATCCCTCTGAAGATTAACCAGCCTAATCCTCCCGCTCCGATATAAGCGGCAATGGTGGCCGTGCCAATGTTCATGACCGCAGCAGTCCGAATACCCGCCATGATGACTGGAAGAGCCAGGGGAAGTTCCACCATTCCCAGGAACTGCCAACTACTCATCCCCATGCCCTTTCCTGCCTCGATCACAGCCCAATCGATTTGAGTAATCCCCACATAGGTATTCCGAATCAAAACCAGTTGTCCGTAGAGTATCAAGGCGATCACAGCCGGTTTCACCCCAATCCCGATAAAAGGAATGAGCATTCCAAAAAGGGCAAGGCTCGGGATCGTATAGATAACGCCAGCAATCCCAATGACTGGGGTCACAAGTTTTTTTATTCGGGTGATCACTATTCCAATAGCTACTCCAATGATGGTCGAGATAATCACAGCCATCATCGCAACCTCAATATGTTCCAAGGTGAGTTTGAAGATCAATCTCAAATTATTAATAAAATAGCTGAGAATGCTCAAGAGGCTCCCTCCTGATTCCACCCTTCTGAAGAGAAGAAACAGGCAAAATGGGTCATCGTCACAATTCCTTTCAGTCGTTCCTCCTCATCAACTACGGGCAGCCAAACTACCCCCTTTCTTAACATCAATTCTAAAGTCGGCCTGATCTCTTCTTCTGCTTTCACCGTAGGAATATCTCGATCCATCAATTCTTTCACACTTCCCTGGTTTCGGTTTGTGAGAAGCTCAAATCGAATCACCCCTTGAAAGACCTCATGATCATCCACAACCAGAAGGATATCGCTCTTTCTCTCCTCCATCAGTCTTTTTGCTTCAACAACCCCACTTCTTTCTGTAATATTATTCAATGCTGGCACCATAATGTCTGAGATCTTCAATAGTTTCATAAGTTTTAATCCACAGTCTTTGCCCACAAAATCCTTCACAAACTCATCAGCCGGTTCTCCCATGATCCTCTTTGGAGTGTCAAATTGCACAATCTTTCCAGTTCTCATCACAGCAATCCGATCACCCAACTTGATCGCCTCGTCGATATCGTGAGTGACAAAGAGAATGGTTTTTTTGATCTTTGAACGAAGTCTCAAAAACTCATCCTGCAATTGAGCCCTCGTAATCGGATCAAGAGCTCCGAACGGTTCATCCATCAAGATCACAGGGGGGTCAGCCGCCAATCCCCGGGCAACCCCTACCCGCTGCCTCTGGCCACCTGAAAGTTGATGAGGATAGCGATCTCTGAAAGCTGATGGTTCAAGGTCTACAAGCCTTAGAAGCTCATCGACCCGCGTCTCCTGGGTAGTGATAGACCAGCCGATCAGTCGAGGAACAAGAGCAATATTCTGTGCTACTGTCATATGAGGGAAAAGACCTACGTCCTGGATCACATAACCAATGCTGCGCCGAAGAGCGATCACATCGATCTTAGAAGTGTCTTTCCCGTTCAAGTAGATGGTTCCATCGGTGGGGTGCTCTAAACGGTTCAAGAGTTTGATGGTCGTCGTTTTTCCGCATCCCGAAGGGCCTAAGAATACGACACATTCCCCTTCATAGATCTCGAAGCTCAAATCGTCAACGGCCTTCGTTCCCCCCGGAAAAAACTTGCTCACTTTGTCAAATCTGATGATCGTATGAGCCACCGGTTCCAATCCCGTTCCTCCACTTTATAAGGAACTTTCGATCCCTTAACAAATAGGGGTTCCCAGAATCGGCCGAAAAAAAGAGCCAACTCAAAAAAGAAGATATTACGAATGGAGAAAGGTGTCAAGATAAAACGATCACTCGCAGAGGCCCATTTTGGTTGGGCCTGACCTCCAAGGGGAGGTCAGGCGGTGGGTGGTGCTTTATGAAAAACGACTGACAGTTCCATCGACTTTCGATGGAGCAAATGTTATATAGGGGAAGAAACTTTTTGACGACCTCTCCATTAAGGGGAAAAAGAAGGCCGGAGCCGACGAAACAAAGGTTCTTTGGGGTGAGAAGGAAAACTGGGCTATTCCAGGAGAGGGGACTCCATTTTGATTGAAAAAAAAGATCACTGCTCACGCAGTTGGAAATCCTAAGCTATATCCTGAAGACTTTCCGGGGACGTCAAGGCACGATCATCTCAGGAAGGAAATCTATGGATTCTATTGCATTGGATAACATCACATTTCAATTAGGTGCAGACGATCTGGCAAAAAAACTGCACTTAAGAAAAGACAGCCCTCATGTTAATGATCTGAATCCCCTTATCCGCGAGGCCCAAATCATTGGCAAACCCAAAGCACTCTATAAAGTGGCATTCATCGAATCCAAAGGTGATGATTACGTCACTGTGGACGGGATCATGTTGAAAAGCCGTGTCCTCCGCGTCAACTTGGATCAGGCTTATAGAATCTTTCCTTATGCAGTTACATGTGGCCTGGAATTAGAGGATTGGACAAATGATATGACCGATCTGTTACAGCGCTACTGGGCTGGAGCGATCAAGGAAACCATATTATTGAGGGCTATTGATTTTCTGAAAGAACATCTGATCGAATATTATCAGCTCGGGCAAGTTTCAAGAATGTCTCCAGGATCTCTCGTAGATTGGCCGATTCAAGAACAACGCCCGCTTTTTGCAATTCTCGGTAACACAAGAGATCTTATTGGGGTTCATCTTACCGAGGGTCTCATGATGGTCCCTACAAAGTCCGTTTCGGGGATATTGTTTCCTACAGAAATAAATTTTGTCAGTTGTCAATTGTGCCCCAGGGAGGTGTGTCCTGGAAGAAAGGCCACCTATGATAAAGATCTCTATGACAGAAAATACCGCCTAAAATAGATCAGGGCTTTTTGCCGGTCAAGAAGTACTGCTTCAGATCTCCCAATTTCAGTTCAGCCAACTTAAGGTTTTCCAAGGTACGACCCGTGGCGTAAAAATCAGTATCGTTGGCCACTGAAGCCAGGTGGATCATAGCCTCATACGTGGGCATGGATCCCCCTACCTTGCGAGCTAACGAGAGAGTGAGGGAGGCTCCCATCGGAATATCTTCGGTGACATAGCGATCCTGCATGCTGATCGGCCCTTGGCTTGAGGTAACGGCAAATTGTTCGACACTCATGTTGAAACAATCCCCAAAAATCTGATCATAGGTGTAGGGATGGTATCCTAACGCTTTGAAAAGGGCTGAGCGTTCGCCATCCATCCGGTAAATGACCTTCTTCACCGAAGGGGTGAGCCCTTCTTTGTACATCCAGAACTCCCCTTTTGAGTATTCTATTCTTCCCATGTTGAGCAAGGCCCCTACAGGATGGACGATAATATTGACGTTGTATAAGGCAGGCTCCAATACACTGACCGCTGGCTGGACCACATCCGCGTAAGTTCCAGACAAAGCCTTCAAGACAGACTGGGTATCTGTAGCTGGAAAGGCTGCCAATAACATCCGGGGACCAT
>Ga0315279_10008347_pt1 | contig 12559 bp, 10 predicted proteins | sample YL17G06_20_MG_FD_203694 | JGI IMG/M metagenome (GOLD analysis project Ga0315279, IMG submission 203694) | Sediment microbial communities from Yellowstone Lake, YNP, Wyoming, USA - YL17G06_20 | ecosystem: Environmental > Aquatic > Freshwater > Lake > Sediment | place: USA: Wyoming | collected... | reverse complement strand
TCTTGTTTGACCGATTCAGGAAGACGCAGGATGGACTCGCCGGTCTTACTCATGTTCCTTCTTCTCCTCGGCTAGATGAAGTACTCAGACGTCACACCCTCGGCGGTCAGCGCCTGCCGCACCATCCGAACTGCTTGGTTCACGTCCTGGCCTGGCGACAGCCGCACGTTCAACGGGAGATCGCCCGGTGTTTCGCGGCTGCCGCAAACGACGAACAGCTCATGCGGCTCATTGAGCAGTTTAAGTTTCTCCAGGTCGTGCTGGTCCACGTTCTCCAGCGCCGTGATGAAGATCAGGCCGGCATCGGTGAAAATGCGCGCCAGCTCGCCCAGCCGCCGCAGTTGCTCCTCCCGGACCAGCGTGGCGTCGGCGTCCGCGCTGTTGTCGAGACTGTCAAAAACATTGGACAGGCTCAGGTAGTAGGTGCGGATGTCTTCCCGGAAGAGTTCCTGCTCCAGCCTCTTCGCCAGCTCAGGCATCGCCTCTTCCGGCGCACCGGCGAAGACCACGAACTTCCCCTGGTGGCGATAGCGCGCGCCACGCTCGCCAGCCGTGACGTAGCCCTTCTGCCAGGTGATCTCGCGGCGGTGGACCTGCGAGGCCAGTAGCGACTCCGCCGCCGTGACCTGCTCCAGCACCATGCCGCAGCCCGCGATCTCGTAGTCGTCCACGATGACGAAGCGCGCCGTCTTCTCGTTTTCCGTCGCCAGGTCGAAGGCCACGGGACGCGCAGTCTCAAAGACGCACTCGCCGACGTCGTGGCGGTCAACTTGCCGCTTGCCCTGGATGGATGCCAGTTCCGAGGCGTCCACGACGTTGCGGACTTCCGCCAGCTCCACGGGCACGCGTGCGGCGCCGAGTTTCAGCTTGTAGCGCTTGCCCGGCAGCATGGGCGCGCGGCCCATCCAAAAGATGTTGGCGCGGAAGCGCGTGCCGGTCCGCGCCCCCTCACCCAACCCTCTTCCCTCTGGGGAGAGGGCAGGGTGAGGGGCGGCCTGGCGGACCATCAGTTCGCCGGGTTTGATGTAGAGCTGCGTGCTCAACGTCAGTCCGATGGCCTGGCCTGCGCGAGCTTCGCTGGGATTGGCCGCATTGAAGGCCTCAATCGTCTTGACCGTGGCCGATTTGCCGGAAGGCAGGAAGAGAACGGCGTCGCCCACGCGAACAGTGCCGCTCTCGATCGTGCCTGCAACAATGCGCCGCTCGTCGCCCGCTTCGGTGAACTTGTAGATGTCCTGCACGGGCAAGCGCAGCGGGCGGGTCTCGTCGCCGCTGATCTTGGTGAAGGCTTCAACCTGCTCCAGCACGGAGGGGCCGTCGTACCAGGGCATCACGCTCGAACGCTCCACGACGTTGACACCTTCTCGCGCCGCAAGGGGGATGAACCGCGCGGGGCGCACGCCGAGGTTGGCGAGGAACGCGCTGTATTCGCTCTTGAGCCGCTCGAAGGCATCCTGTGAGTAGCCTGCCAAATCCATCTTGTTGACCAGGACAGCGACCTGCCGCAGGCCGAGCATGGAGAGAATGTAACCATGCCGGCGCGTGTTCTCCTGGACGCCTTCGTGCGCGTCAATCAGCAGCAGCGCGGCTTCCGCGCGCGCGGCGCCGGTGACCATGTTCTTGAGGAACTCCACGTGCCCCGGCGCATCGTGAATGATGTAATAGCGGCGCGGAGTCTTGAAGAAGCAGCGCGCGGTGTCAATGGTAATGCCCTGGGCCTGCTCGTTCTTGAGCGCATCCAGCAGGAACGCATACTCGAAGGGACGCGAATTCCTGGCGCAGAGCGCCTTGACCTGCTCGAGTTTCCCTTGCGGCAGCGAGCCCGTGTCGGCCATAAGCCGGCCTATGAGCGTGCTCTTGCCGTGGTCCACGTGGCCGACAACCACCAGGTCCATCTGCTCGCGGACGTTTCGTACCGCGGGCGTCTCGCCCGCCTCCCGCCTCGCGCACTCTGCGCCTGCCATGAGCGGGCGGGACGCCCGCGGCACATTTTGTGTTTCACTACTCGGAGCACTCATTACATGTAGCCCTCGCGGCGCAGCGTCTCCAACCCGCCACCGTCTTCCTTGTCCTGATCGCGGCCCGAGCGCTCCGCGATGTTGGCGAATTTTCCCGAGCGGAGTTCCGCCACGATCTCCGCCACAGTCCTGGCGTCGGACTGCACCGGCTTGGTGCACGGGAAACAGCCTAGCGAGCGGTAGCGGCGGCCTTGGCCCTGGTTAAAGTACAGCGAGATGAGCGGGATATGCTCACGCTCGATGTATTCCCAGATGTTCAACTCTGTCCAGTCCAGCAGTGGGTGGACGCGCACATGCGTGCCCGGCGCAAAATCCGTCTTGAAGTAGGTCCACAGCTCCGGGGGTTGGTCGTCAATGTCCCAGACATTTTCGCGGTCGCGGGCGGAAAAGTAGCGTTCCTTGGAGCGGCTGCCTTCCTCGTCGGCGCGTGCGCCCACGATGACGCCGGTATACGGCTCTCTGTTCGCGTCTTCCTCGTAATTGCCGGTACCGCGGTTCATTCGTAGACGCGGCCACTCGCCGGAAAGCGTGTGCTTAAGGGCCTCGCTCTTGAGGTTCCGGCAGCAGGTCAGACGGTCGCACTTGCCGTCGGGGAACGTCTGCTTCGCCGCCAGCGCCGCGCGGTTCTGGCCGACCACCATGTTCAGACGCCACTCGCGCGCCAGCTTGTCGCGGTAAGCAATCATCTCCGGCACCTTGTAGGCGGTGTCCACGTGCACGAGCGGGAACGGCACGTGCCCGAAGAAGGCCTTGCGCGCCAGCCACAGCAGGACGGTGCTGTCCTTGCCGATGGACCACAACATGCACAGGCTCTTGAACTCGCGGTACGCCTCGCGCAGGATGTGTACGCTCTTGGCTTCGAGTTGATCCAACTGTTCCACGCCGGCCCCTTCTGTGGCACCATCCGAAAATGGGCTCAATGGCTCAAATCCCACTATTCAGAGCAGAATTATATGAATTATCCATAGTAAGTCAATAGGAATAATATGAAATGTTGTCAAATGCGGGGAGGAAAGGCCGCTTGGATTTGGGCTTTCGATCACGCACTTTGCCTTTTCGTTCTTTTCTGTTTCCTTCGGGTTTCGGATTCCGAGTTTCGGATTTGGTTACGGCTCCGCCTCTCTATGCCATCGCCGTTGCTGTTAAATCGAAAATCGAAAATCTAAAATGTCCGCCTCGGCTCTTTGGTTGCGGCTCCGCCGCCGATGCGTCTCTGCGGGGAATAATGCGAGTCCTAAGAGTCCTTCCCCGCTTGTTTCAGTTCCGCCATCCTCTGTTCCAACTCGCGGATTCTGCGGCGCAACTCCTTCACTTCAAGCAGGGGTTCCTTTACCGCGGGGTCGGTGCGCATCACCCCGACGTTAGGCGCGTCGTCCCAGCACTTCAATACCGCTTCGCCCAGCTTGGACTGGGCTGTCCTCAGGTCGAGGCGCAGCTTCTCCACACTGGCGGCGTTCACGCCCATGCGCGCCAGCCGCTCCGCGGCCTCGCCGGCGGCTTTAATGCCTGCCCCGATGGCCCCAAAGAAGCTTCCTGTAGTGGAGCCTGCGGGCTTCTCCTTTTCCTCGGCCCGCTCCTCCTCCGGTTCCTCCTCCCAGTCCTCTTCCTTCCGGCGGCGGGTGGGCTTGCTGGGCTTGGTGGGCTTGCGTTTTGGCTTGGCCATGATCCGTCTCCCTCCGGCAAATCTGCCTCGTGATTGCGCTAACGCTTCTTCTGCTCCTGCTTCCTCTTCTCTCTGTCGGCATCCTGCTTTTCCTGCTGTAGCCGTTCCTGCTCTGCCTTTATCTCTTTGGGTGTCAGCGGCCGCAACCAGGCCGACCACGCAAACCACACCACCCCGAGCAGGAGCAAGATGCCCCCAATGAGGCCCAGCTTGCTCTTCGGCGGCCCGTCCTTGGGCTCGCCCTTCTTGGAGACCGCTTTGTTAAATGTGCTCTCTGCCATTGACAACTCTCCTCTGGCGTTTGCACCAGCTTACGCCAAACACGCCCAAAATCAAATGGCCATTTGCACAAGGATGACGCCCAAAGTCAAAAGTTAAAAGGAAAAAGGCAAAAGTCCGAAACTCGCCTTCGACGCGCGAGGCCTATTTTGACTTCTTACTTTTGACTTTTTACTTTGTGATTCATCCTTGCAGGCGCTCATACTCCCATGAGCTGAGGGCGCCACACATCAGCACGTCCTGGCCCAGCGTGTGTACCGAGGAGCCGCGCAGGGCGTGAGCTTCCGCCATCCGCGAAACTCCTGTCCCGCCCACGGCGGGAATGCCGCCCCGTCCGCCGATGACCGTCGGCGCGACGAACACGTAAGCCATGTCCGCCAAGCCCGCATCCACAACCGCCCCCAGTGTCTCGCCGCCTCCTTCGACCAGCACCGACAGAACGCCCCGCTTGCCCAGCGCTGCCAATACCTCCTTCATGGGCAAGCGGTCCTGCTCCGCGGCGCATTGGATTATGTCGGCCCCTTTCGCGCGCAAGGCGGCTACGCGTTCCCTGGGCGCGCCGTCGCCACAGGCCACGATCACAGGGCCTGCGTCCTGCGCTGTCCAGAGCGGCGCATCAACGGGCGTCCGCGCGAATGTGTCGAGGATCACGCGCCGCGGCTGCTTGGCCGCCCTCCCGCCGCCACCCGCGTCCGCCAGCCGGCAATTGAGCAGCGGCGCGTCGGACAGGACGGTGCCGATGCCCACCAGCACCGCGTCATGCTGCGCGCGCAAGCGATGGACCAGCGCGCGCGCTTCCGCTTGCGTGATCCATTTCGAATCGCGCCGCGCCGTGGCGATCTTCCCATCCGCGCTCATCGCCCACTTCACCGTGACCAGCGGCAGGCCGGTGGCGATGTACTTGAAGAACGGCGCATTCTGCTTGCGGCACTGCTCTTCGCAGACGCCGGTGCTGACAGTTATGCCGGCGGCCCGCAAAGCGGTGGCGCCGCCCGCCGCGACGGGATTCGGGTCCTTGGCGCCCAGCACGACTTTGGCTATGCCGGCGCGGATCAAAGCCTTCACGCACGGCGGCGTCTTGCCCGTGTGGTTGCAGGGCTCCAGAGTGCAGTACATCACGGCGCCGCGGGCCGACTGGCGGGCTTCTCCCAATGCCAGGACTTCCGCGTGCGGGCCGCCAAACTCCCTGTGCCACCCGCGCCCCACGATCTTCCCGCCCTGGACGACGACCGCGCCTGCCACGGGGTTGGGGCTGGTCCAGCCCCTGCCCTGGCGCGCCAGGCGCAGCGCTTCCTCCATGAAACTCTCGTGCTCGCCCATAAGAGAAGTTCAATCCCAATCCTCAATCTCCGATTTCTTCTCTGGGCCGCGACGCTTGCTGTTCAATCGAAAATCGAAAATCGAAAATCTAAAATGTGCCCTCTGCCTCCGTCTTGAAAATCTCATCCACGAAGACATCGGCATCGAACGGCTCCAGGTCTGTCATCTTCTCCCCGAGACCGATCCATTTTACAGGCAGGTCCACCTCCGCGCGCATGGAAATCACCGCACCGCCCTTGGCCGTGCCGTCGAGCTTGGTGATGATCAGGCCCGTCACATTGGCGGTGTGCTCGAAGTTCTTCGCCTGGCGCACCGCGACCTGTCCGGTGTTGCCGTCCAGAACCATCAGCACTTCGTGAGGCGCGCCGGGGAGCTTCTTCTGGATGACGCGCGAAATCTTCTCCAGCTCATCCATCAGGTTCTTCTTGTTGTCCAGCCGCCCGGCGGTGTCCACAATCACCACGTCGAACTCGCGGGCCAGCGCTTTCTCGATGGCCTGGAAGGCAACCGAGGCCGGGTCCTGGCCCTGCCTGGCCGGCACGTACTCCACCTGCACGCGGTCCGCCCACAGCACGAGCTGTTCCACCGCCGCCGCGCGGAAAGTGTCCGCCGGCGCCAGCAGCACCTTGCGGCCCTCGTTCTTGAAGCGGTGCGCCAGCTTGGCGATTGAGGTCGTCTTGCCCGAGCCGTTCACGCCCACAATCAGGATCACCGTGGGCTGGCCTTCCGGCGCCCATCTGGGCTGGCTGGCCTGTGGCGGAAACAGGACCTTGATGTGCTCCTTCAAGAAAGTCTCGATCTCGTCAACGCTTTTAATCTCCCGGTCCCGGTAGGCTTCCTGCACCTTCGCCACCAGTTCATCGGCCATGTTGGCCGAGACGTCGGCGGAGATTAGTATTTCGCGCAGTTTCTCCGCCGTCTCTTCGTCAACCTTGCGGCCCACGATGAACGTCAGCCCGTGGCGCAGCGCCGTGGCGGTCTTCTGCACGCCTTGCGCCAGCGTCTGGCTGGCCTTCTTGGCCAAACCTGCCACCGCCTCTTTTGCTTTTTTGAAAAAATCCCCGAATGCCACGCCTGTGCTCCAGAAAGAGCCGCAACTGCATCAATATGCGCATGATAGACGACTTGGCGTGCGGCACAAGGGCTAGGGACCAAATCTCAAACTCCAAACTCCAAATTCCAAACAAACGGAAAACACTCAAACCCAAAAAACGAAGCCGGCGTGCCAGCCGGCTTCGAGCATTGGTCCATTGGTTTTTTCCGTTTGTTTGGAATTTGGAGTTTGGAGTTTGGTTTTTACATATTGTAGGCCACTTCCCCGTGCTCGCTCAGGTCGAGGCCCTGGATCTCGTCGTCCTTGTTGATTCGCAGGCCCACGGCCGCGTCCACAACCTTCAGGATCACGAACGACCCACCTGCGGCCAGCGCAATTGTGATCGCCACGGCGATGAGCTGATTGAGCACCTGGCCGGGATTGCCATGCAGCAGACCGTTGGCCCCGCTGGGGTTCACGGCCATGGTGGCGAATACGCCCGTCAGAATGGCGCCGGTCGTGCCGCCCACGCCGTGCACGCCGAAAGCGTCCAGTGAGTCGTCGTAGCCGAACTTCGCCTTGACCACAGTCACACCGCAGTAACAAGCCGCGCCGGCCGCGATTCCCAGCCACACGCCGCTGAATGGTTCCACGAAGCCGGCCGCGGGCGTTATCACCACCAGTCCCGCCACGGCCCCGGAGATCGCACCCAGAACGCTAGGCCTGCCCCGGTGCGCCCATTCGATAAAAACCCACGCCAGCGTCGCCGTGGCCGCGGCCAGGTGCGTCGCAGTCAACGCCGTTGCGGCCAGGCCATTGGAGGCGAGCGCGCTGCCCCCATTGAAGCCGAACCAGCCGAACCACAGCAGGCCCGCGCCGATTGTTGAGAGCGTCAGGTTGTGCGGCGGCATCGCTTCTTTGTTGTAGTTAAGACGCTTTCCCAAAACCAGGCAGCAGACCAGCGCCGAGACTCCCGATGAAATGTGTACCACCGTGCCGCCGGCGAAGTCCATGGCCGGGAAGGACCCCGTGTCCGCATTCGCCACGCCCTTATCCCAGACGCCTCGCAGCAACCCGCCGCTGCCCCAGATCATGTGCGCGAGCGGATTGTAGACCACCAGCGCCCACAGCAGCGAGAACAGGAGCATGGCCTTGAACTTCATGCGGTCCGCGACCGCGCCGAAAATCAACGCCGGCGTGATGATGGCGAACATCATCTGGTAAGACATGAATACGGAATGCGGAATCGTGGGCGCATAGCCGTACGGGTCACTGCCACTGAACTCGGCCCAAGGCAAGAGCGCGAATTTCAGGCCGCCAACAACCGGCGCGCCTTTGTCAAAGGCCATCGAATATCCTATCACCGCCCACTCCACAGAGACCAGACCCATCAAGATCCAGCTCTGCATCATCGTGCCCAGCACATTCTTGCGGCGGACCATGCCTGCATAGAAAAATGCCAGTCCCGGCGTCATCAGCAGGACCAGCCCGGTGCTCACCAGCATCCAGGCTGTATCGCCACTATCAATCTTCGCGTTTGTCACCGCCGGAGCAGCAGGCGCAGCAGGGGCAGGCGCCGTGGATGGCGCAGGCGGGACAAGTGTGGCTGGTTTGTCCAGGCCCGCTATCCCCGCCGGCTTGTCTTCGGCGCTGGCAGAGCGTGCCAGGCATAAGCAAAAAAGAATAACTGTCGCGGGGACAACGAACAGCCCCCTCCTGCCTGCACAAGTCAACATCGTCTTCGTCTCCTCAAACCTTCCCCTTGTGTTTGAAGAGCTGCAAACGGTTTGCCATGCCACGCAAAGAGGAACAGGATAATGTTGCTCACAGCGACTGCTATACCGCGCGCGGCTGAAATCCCGGCTTTTTTTCGCGTCCCTCAGGTCCACCGAGTCCATTCTGTCCATTTAGTCCATGCAGTCCATTTGGTCCCCTTCCCACCAGATGAGATGCGGAATTCCACCCGCGCGCGGTATAGATGACGCCTCGCGCCATGCTGTGGAGCGGCTTGCTCTCAGGCAGCCGTATATGGCTCAATTTGAGCAGCCGGCTCCAATTGTACTGCACACCGTGGTTTAATTTGACCGTATGCAATTTCTGCCCCCAGTTCCCGGCGTTAGGCTTTGGGCCTTGGACTCTAGGCTTTCGGCGCGGCCTTCCGCGCTCTTCCCAAAGCCCAAAGCCCAAAGTCCAAAGCCTCTTTGTTGCAAACAGCGCGTCTTGCAGTAGCCTATCGCCCTAAATGTGTGGTGAACAATGCGGTCTGGAACCAAGGCACACTAGTCCGGAGAAAAAGATGATAGGCCAAGGCATTAATGGCACTCCAGGGCGGCGGGTGATTGAGGTGGCCAAGGAACTCGGTTTGGACACCGACGAAATCCTGCTGCACGGACGCTACATAGCCAAGATACCCATTGAGGAGCTCATTCGCCGGCAGGACCAGCCCGACGGCGAACTGATCCTCGTCAGCGGCATGACGCCCACGCCGCACGGCGAAGGCAAGACCACGACCACTATCGGCGTGGGCGACGGCCTGCGGCGGCTGGGCCACAAGACCGCGGTCTGCTTGCGCGAACCGTCGCTCGGCCCGTACTTCGGCATGAAAGGCGGGGGCACGGGCGCGGGTATGTCGCAGGTGGTGCCGGCTGAGGACATCAACCTCCACTTCGTCGGCGACATGTATGCCGTCGAGAAGGCCAACAACCTGCTGGCCGCGATGGTGGACAACCACCTGCAGCACGGCAACGAACTGGACATTGACGCCCGGCGCATCGTCCACCGCCGCGTGATTGATCTCAACGACCGCGCGCTGCGGGACATCATCATTGGGCTGGGCGGAGTCAAGAACGGCGTGCCGCGGCGCGACGGCTTCAACATTACCCCGGCCTCCGAAGTGATGGCCATCCTGTGCCTGGCGCGCGATTACACGGACCTGGGCCGGCGGCTGGGCGAGATGGTCGTCGGCTTCACTCACGGCGGCGCGCCGGTGCGGGCGCGGGACGTGCAGGCCGAAGGGGCCATGCAGGTGTTGCTCCGCGATGCAATCCACCCCAACCTGGTCCAGACCATGGAAGGAACGCCGGCTTTTGTGCACGCCGGCCCCTTCGCCAACATCGCGCAGGGCACCAACACGGCCATTGCCACAAGGATGGCGCTGAAGCTCTCGGACTACGTGGTCACGGAAGCCGGCTTCGCCACGGACCTGGGCGCGGAAAAGTTCTTCCATATCAAGTGCCGCATCGCCGGCCTGCACCCGCGGGGCGTGGTGATCGTCGTTACCACGCGCGCCATCGCGTACCACGGCGGCTACACGGACAGGGGCGGCCTGGGGAACCTGGCCAAGCATATCGAGAACATCCGGCTGTTCGGGCTTGAGCCGGTCGTGGCCATCAACCATTTTGCCGATGACAAGAAGGCCGACCTGGACAAGATCGTGCAGTTCTGCGCCGGGTTGAACATCGAAGCTGAGGTGGGGGACCATTACGCCAAAGGCGGGCAGGGCGCCGAAGGGATAGCCAAAGCGGTGCTGCGGTGCATCGAGAAGAATAAGGAGCGGAAACTGAAGTTCCTCTACGAGCTGGATGAGCCGCTGGTCGAGAAAATCCGCAAGATCGCGACGCAGGTCTATGGCGCGTCCGAGGTGTTCTTCGACAAGAACGCCAAACACGACCTGGCCTTGCTCAGAAAGTGCGGCTACGACAACCTGCCGATCTGCGTGGCCAAGACGCCGCTCTCACTGTCGGATGAGCCGGCGCTTAGAGGCCGGCCGCGCGATTTCCGTATTACGGTAAATGAGCTGCGGATCGCGGCGGGCGCGGGCTTTGTCGTGGTGATCTGCGGGAGCATCCTGACCATGCCGGGCCTGCCCAAGGAACCGGCGGCCGTGAGGATGAAAGTTCTGCCCGACGGCAGAGCCGTAGGCCTGGCCTGAGTGCCACGGGCTTCCAGCCCGTGGCTGTGCGTGGGTGGCCCTGATAGCGCCGGGCGCTATCAGTGTGGCGCGCAGCGCGATTTCAACGCCGAACAGAAGAGCTTGTTGGCAGACTGGGTGTGGTCGTAAATGAAGGCCGCAACTGAGCGGCTCCATTGGTCCTATTCGTCTTATTTGTCCTAATCGGCCGTACCTTGCTGGCGCCCACCGCAAGGTGGGTGGCACGGGCAACCCCGCGCGCCTATAATCGTAGCCGCAATGAACGGTTTTCGCTTTCTTTCCCTGGCGTGCTGCCTCTGCCTGGCTGCCGTGCTCGGAGCGGCGGACCTATGTACCACGGGCGTCCCGCCCGTGCCGTATCCCCTCTGGGACGGCCATGAGACCATTGCCCGCTACGCCCGCCGCGTGAATCTGCCCGAGACGCAGACACTCGACCTGGGCAACGGCGTAGCGCTTGAACTGGTCCTTATTCCCGCGGGGAAGTTCATCATGGGCACGCCGGAGCCGAAGCCTGTGGATAAGGCGGCGTTCCTCCGAAAGATCATCATAGGCCAAGCGGTTCTGGCTGCGGGCGGCGGAATCCTTCTGGTGCTTATCTGCTTCGCAATCCTGCGTGCCATTCGGGAGAGGCGCAGGTTCCAGTATTCGTTGCGACGCTTAATTGCGATGACGTTCGCTGCCGGCCTTTGCGTCCTGGGCGCTATGCACTGGTGGCACTCGCGGCGCAGTCTCGAGGAAGCGCGCGGACAATACAGCGTTGCCTTGGCTCGGTTTAAGGACGCCTATAGGGAATACACCTATTATTATTGGGAGGTACCCGCGCATGAAGTAACGATCACGAAGCCCTTCTACATGGCGAAGTACAAAGTGACCCAGGAGCAATATCAGCAAATCATGGGCGTGAACCCCAGCCATTTCCAGGGCTTGGACTTGCCCGTCGAGATGGTCTCTTGGGACGACGCAAAGGAGTTCTGCAAGAAAGGGCGCGACGTGACGAGGCGCCAACGTGCTGAGCAGCGACTGCCAGGGAGTTCCGAGGCCTCGGGACTTGCTGACGCGCGCGGCTCGGAATTCCGCCTCCCTACTGATGCCGAACGGGAATATGCCTGCCGCGCGGGAACGATTACTAAGTACCACTCTGGCGATAGGGAGTCCGACTTGGCACGTGTTGCCTGGTATCGCCCAAGAGATAGCCCCCAACCCCACCTCCACCCCGTCGGCCAGAAAGAACCGAATGCCTGGGGACTATATGACATGCACGGAAACCTTTGGGAATGGTGCGAGGACGACTTCCACACTGTCTACGCGGGCGCGCCGACTGCTGGACCCGCAAGGGATAAACTCCCTTCCGGATCAAGTCGCGTGCTGCGGGGCGGGTCCTGGGGCGACTATCCCAGGTTCTGCCGCTCGGCCATTGCTCACGTTTCCGCGCCCCACGCCCGAACCTACTTTTTCGGTTTCAGGGTTGTTCTCGCTGGACCTCCTTAACCTTTGCTTTGCTGTCCTTTTCCCCTTTTCCCTTCGGGGGTCTGCGGGCGCGTCCACAGCCGCGCGGCTGGCTCATCCTTCCCATTCTTCCCATTCTTCCCATCCGCCCCCCCCCAGTCTCCCCGACATGTATGTACCTACATTCCAACTAGGTGGGACATAATAATTAAAAATTGTGTGGATTCTCTCTTGACAGAAAATGGGACCGTGGTATTCTCATTATATTGCATTACTATTCGGGGCAGCGCGCCCGCAGATAGCAGATGCGCCGGTCCATTGTGAAGGAGGCACACCATGTACACCCAGGCGGAACAGGAAGTAGCCCTTTCTTCGCCTGCCGCAAAGCTCCTCAGGCTGGTCTTGGACAGGGAACTCGACGGCGCCATTGAATCCGCCAACGGCTCCGCGCCCGTCGAAGTGTCGCCTGTCCTGAAGCTGCTCGAAACGTACTTCAGTGCAAGCGAAATGAAGCAAATCGAAGCAAACCGAAGCATTCCGAAGCATTCCGAAGCAAACCGAAGCAAACCGAAGCAAATTGGAGCGGGAGAGACTCAAAACGGAGCGAGAGGAAGCGGAATGGAGCAAAATCGTGGGCTAATTGCCCCAAACCGCGGGAACTCGGTTCCTGCAAGCTCTTGTGCCAGCACAGCTTGGCAATACGGCGGGACAAATGGGAACAGGAATTGTTGAAGAATTGCACAAGGCAGGATACGCGCCACTGGCCAGGGTGCACGACCGGGTCTGCGGCTATGCGGCCAGGCGGTTAGCGGGCGTGGCCAAGCGCGTAGGACGTGGCATGGCCCAGAACCTGGCAGTGCGGTCGTCCT
>Ga0315279_10008343_pt1 | contig 12566 bp, 13 predicted proteins | sample YL17G06_20_MG_FD_203694 | JGI IMG/M metagenome (GOLD analysis project Ga0315279, IMG submission 203694) | Sediment microbial communities from Yellowstone Lake, YNP, Wyoming, USA - YL17G06_20 | ecosystem: Environmental > Aquatic > Freshwater > Lake > Sediment | place: USA: Wyoming | collected... | reverse complement strand
GTTAATTATTTAGCACCTTTTCTACTCACAAACCTTTTATTGGATGTCCTCAAAGCCAGCACTCCCGCGCGGGTAATAAATGTAACTTCTGGGCTCCATAAACGAGCTCGGATTGATTTTGATGACCTTCAGAGTGAAAAGAAATACGGCGCCTTTTGGAGTTACAACAAAGCAAAATTAGCGCTTATTTACTTCACCTATCACCTTGCCAAAAAATTAGATGGTACGGGAGTTACAGTGAATATTTTTAATCCTGGCGTAGCAAGAACGAATTTAGGCCGCGATTCACCTTGGTATATGCGCTGGGCGGTTATTTTTTTCAAGAACCCCAAAAAATGCGCTGAGACTCCTATTTATCTAGCTTCAGCACCAGAATTAGAGCGCATTACCGGTAAATATTTTGAAAATAAACGGGAAACTAAATCTTCTGAAGCCTCTTACGATGAAGCAATAGCAGCACAATTATGGACTATGAGTGCTCAACTTACAAACCTCTCAGTTTGAGCTCAAGATTTTCCCAATTTATTATCTATTCTGTTTCTGATATGCTTTCCTGGCTATGAGTGCTGCTCCAAGCGCTCCAATAATTTGAGGATCTACAGAGAATTGCTTAAATTTTATCCCAATCATCCGTTCCATATTTGAAACGACCCCAATATTTTTCGCAACCCCTCCTGAGATAGCGATATCTGGCTCAAGCCCTATTTTTTCAGCGAGATTGATGACGCGCTCCGCCATCGCTTTATTGATTGCAGCTGCCAGGGCAGGCTTCTTTATCCCATCGCTGATAAGTTGCATAACCTCTTGCCGGGCATAAATACTGCACTTGCTGGCAAGGGCTAAGGGATTTTTCGCTTTAAGCGAAAGGGTTCCCAGCTCGTCTAATGTTAGCCCTAAAGTTTCCGCCATAAGTTCAAGATAACGCCCCGTGCCGGCTGCGCATTTTTCATTCATAATAAAGTTCTTAAGGTTTCCCTGTGCATTTAATCGAATAATCTTGCAGTCTTGCCCGCCTATATCAATAACTGTTCTTACAGATGACAAATTATGATGTGCACCGGTTCCATGGCAGGTGATTTCACTGATTGTTTCGTTTGAAAGCGGAATATTCCGTCTTCCGTAGCCTGTTCCGACACAGTAAGTTATTTCTGAAATATCCTTGACTCCAACCCTGGGAAGTACATCTTCCATTAAGGCATTAACTGTAAGTACCGGTAATTTTTTTACAGGGATTACTTTTTGGGCGAGGATGTTACAATCATCGTCTAATATTACCACTTTTCCAGTCAAAGAGCCAATATCAATTCCTAAATAATAATTCGTCTAATGGCCTCCTTATTGCATCTCACTTGCATAGAGGGCTGCTCCATAGGCGCCAATATAAAATGGATCGAGGGGAAATGTCTTCAAAGTGAGATTTAAACGGTGTTCAAGATTTCGTCTGATTTGAACATTATGTGCTACGCCTCCCACGAGTGTAACATCCTCTTCCATATTGATTCTTTTCAATAAGGAAAATAGTTGGCCAGCGATCGAATTACAAACGCCTGCCGCAATATCTGATTCATTTTTCCCTTCATTCACTAAATAGATAACTTCACTCTCGCCAAATATACTGCATTGATTGGTAATAGTTAATGGATTATTTGATTGTGCAGCTAATTCTCCTAATTTCGAGATATCTACCTCTAGAGCTTTAGCTACAAGTTCTAAAAACATGCCCGAACCTGAAGCACATTTATCATTGATAACATAATCCATCACCCGCCCCTCCGAATTAATCTTAATCACTTTATTAGTCAATGCCCCAACATCAACTATTGTCCGCACTGAAGGGATCAATTTATAGGCTCCATTCGCGATGCAAGTTATTTCTGGCATTTCTTGATTTTTCAAGGTTAATTTTTTCCGATTCCGCCCTGTACAGACAATTTTCACTCCATTAGCCTTAACTTTAAGCGAAGAAAACATTTCATTCATCATTTTTTTGGAGATGCGCTGGGGATCACCTTCTATTGGATACATCGCTTTCGCTACAATATCATTATCCTTTAAAATGACACATTTACAATACCCAGATCCTAAATCGACTCCGGCTACAAACATCTTAATCACAAGAGAGGAAGATTAATGGACGCGTTCCTGTTCATAACGCGCCCCTGCGGCGGCGGCCGATTTTTCAGGGATTTGTGAGCGGACTTTTTTCAGAGTAATTGCATTATTTGGGCAGTTAGATGCACAAACGCCACATCCGATACATTTGTCTATGGTAATATAAACAAAATTATCCGATAAATCTTCGGAATGAGGCGGATGATGAAAAATAGCGCCCATAGGACAAAGGTCAACGCACTTTTTGCAAATTTTACATAATGCACGATCGATTTTGGGGTCAAAATTGGACTGTGCTATGCCGCGAGGGCGGTTTACCTTATGCAAGCCCTGTAGGATGAAACAACAACAAGAGCAGCAATTGCAAATCATCCCTGGCAATTCAGTCTCAAATTCAAGGTTGTTAGTAGTACTATGCACAAGCCCTGCCTCTTCAGATAGGCGCAGGACTTCCATAGCTCCTTCCTGATTTACATAGCGCCCGATCCCTTTCTCCACCCAATAATCTGCCACTCGCCCGAAGACCATGCATACATCACGAGGCTTATCGCACCGCGGCGCCCCATCCATAATTTCACTATGGTCTCTACAGGCACATCGCCCCACCGCAATCCGCTCTGCACTTGAGATATACTGACTGACGATTTCAAAAGGTAAAATTTGAAACTCCGCTGGGACCTCTTCTCCTAATTCAATAACTTTCTCTATCGCCTTCTGGTGCGGAAGAACCCGGAAGAAATTGTATGTACTCGCATTGAAAGTTTCTGGCGCAAAGGTCATAAAAAAATACTCTTCTAAGACCTGTCCTACTTCTTTCATCTTTTCTGGTGGATCTGCCTTACTCATGAAATAGAACTCAAAGAGTCCGGGGATATACGGGACTAATGAATAAGTGGTTTTCCCGCTTTTTTCAGTCCTCTTGAATAGTGCACCCTTTCTCACAAGATTCTCAAACATCTCTTGAACTTCTTCCTCAGATTTCTCCGTTCCACTTTTTCGGATGATACGATTGATGCGCTGTTCATCAATATAGGGCATCCCGAAATTGGATAGAATCTCTGCTTCTTCGGGGGTATATATCAATTCTAATAGTTGATGAAAGGTCTTCGTCTTCGGGACTTTCAAGAAAAAAAGATTCATCGCCCGTCTCAATTTTTCGTATGGATCTACTTCCGCCATAATTTCTTAACCTCATTTTCAATATTTAATTTTTACCGAATTCAAATCAAATTGATTAAATTTATAAAATTTCCTTTCTTATGAATTGTATTAAAACATTCTTGCTTCCTGAAACAGAATAATGGGATGAATTTAGCTGTCCTTCGCCTTAATCTGCTTTAGGACTTTGTCTAATCTATCGAAATCTGTTACAAGCTGTCTTATTATAATTGAATCTGGCTCAGCATTAGGAAGCTCCCCTGTTCTTGTCCTTTGAATGAAATCATCAGTATTGGATTGATTCCATTTTACTAAAATGGCTTTTATTGTGTCCTGAATGCTTTTAAGTTTAAATTTCACTAAATCTTCGGCAAGATTGCTATCTAATTGTACACTCATAAGAAATTAACCTTCTTTGAATTACTTTTCTTCAGTATTTAGTAAGAGTTCTGCAGAGAAAATCTAAGGGATTAATTCAAATCCAATTAATAAAATTTCCCTTTTTACGTGCTGAATTAAAAGTATTCTTGTCTATCACTGAGAATTTAAGTATATAATTTCCGAGAGGTCAGAGCTAATAATATAGAACTTCCTTTTAAAATTATTTTTCAAATTCCGTATTCTTATGAGTTGTATTTGTATTTTTAAAATTAATCTATTATTTGAGTTCTATTCTTAAAATTGATTTATAGTAATGTTTTTGCAAATTCTGCTATTTCATATTTTACAGCATCAATGGAATTAAAGCGCTTATCGCCGATATCAACTTCAATCGTTAGCATAGGTATATCTAATTGATCACGCAAAACTTCTCTAATTATTTGAATTGCAGAAGCAATTTGCTTACAACCTAAGTGTCCTGTCATAATAGCACAGTCTGCTTGGAATTCTTTCGCTCCCCAAAGCGTATCATCGACCATTGTTTCGATAAAGGATTGAGCTTGGTGTGTCATTGGATAATTCATCGCTTCTTTGGCAATCTGCTGGAAAATGCTTTCGACACTATCATGCAAAGGGTCTTGGATAGGATCAAAAAAGTAATAGGTGAAAACATCGACGAGCTGGCTCATGCCTAATTCCCGGTCCATCCATTCGTAAAAGCCCATATCATAGAATTGTGAGATATTAGGCCAGAAGGACCGAAATTTTTCATCGCCGATTCTGCCTTCATGATTTTTGACGCGCTTTTTCATTAGATCGCGTACCTCTTTGAAAAATTGTACTTTTTCTGGGCGTCCGGGCATGAGGGTTGTAGCCCCAGTGATTAATGGATTTACTATGCTTTCTATAGGGCATGGCTTTGCTTTCCGCATATCATTGATGTCTGCTAGATATTCATGGGCTTCGCGACTGTACTGAAGGGCTTTCCGTAATCGATCATAATCCGGTTCTTGCCCGATTAATTTTCCAATTTCGTCAATTTGCCGCATCAATTCATCCCTGACATAGTCATACGCTCGATCATTTTTGTAATGCGGAAAATCTGCTATGAACACAGGGATTTTCATTTGATTGGAGAAGAATTGATAGGAGGCAATGGTGTTGTCGCATGGCCCCGTGGGACAAATGGCGAGATCGATGTCCACAAGTCCATCAAGCAACATCCCCATAATGCCCTTTTGGGAGGTGCAGCTATGGAATGGATGACCAAAAGCGGTGATTTTATCGTAAAAGTATTCTGCCCCGTTTGGCAGAAGAGATGCCATTAAATAGGGAACCACTTCAAAACAAACTAGAGTAGCATCAAAACACTGCAACAGATCACCGGGGAATGCAAAGTGATACCCGATAATAGGTTTATCACCCGCATTGTCAATCGTATCTTTTAAGACACTTATAGCATTTCTCAGGAAACTTTTCAGCGCTATCTGTTCATCTTCAGTTACAATTCGTTCCATTATATCTAGCGTCATCATGGAAGCATGATAAAGAATTTCATAGGGTTTGATTCGTCTTCCCATCTCACTTCACCATCATCTGTTCTATAAATGCATCTACTCTCGTTTTAAATCGACCAATATCACTCATCAAATATTCCCGGTCGATGTTCAGTACAGGAATCCCCACCCCTTCCAGTTCGTGACTGAGTAGCATATTATCCGTTCCATGCAAATCACAGAATTCAAGCCGTTGCAGAATCACACCATCTACCTTTGCTTTGGCAATTTGGTCTTTCACAAATTCGAGGCGGGTTGGGTGGGCATCCATCATACGCGGGCATGAAACTCTATGATAATAGGCATTGATTAAGCCATTTAACGGGTTCGAGGTCAGATCGACATCATCCCAAAAAGACCTAACCCCATAGCAAAGTGAATCAGTGACTATAAGACCACCTACATCTTCAAAAATATTCATGAAGGCAGGATTATCTACACAACTCCCAATCAGCATCAATCGCGCCTTATAATCCTTGATTCCCTCTCTATCTTTCAAAATATCCATGATATTTGTCAATTCACTATTACATATTTCTTTTGGAATAGAACCATTCGCCACAATAAGTTGAGTGAATTCGGAACCAAGTATTTTTGGTTCATTGAGAATTCTTAAATCGTAAATTTCTCTTAGAAGGCGCCGATTTTCGTTAAAAATTTGAATGGAATTGATTAAAGCGTCTTCATTAATTTTTTCAGAAAAGGTGGTCTCTAATTGTTCTTTAAATGAATTAACCTCTGTTTTTAACCAATCCAAACCTGCTTCTGTGATCGTATGTGGAATTGAAAGAAAAAAGAGTGGAAAATTAGGATCTACGACCTTTCGACGCCAAATATCAATCATACGCCGGACATGATCGCAACTATTCTCGCAAATCATGCCGTCTAAGAAATTATATTCCCCTTGAAGGGCGAGGTTCAAAGTTGCTTTCACAAAGCTACAGTTGATTTTCGCTAAAATAGCGTCTGCTAATACTGTATCATTACAGGTTGTCCCTCGGATGCGAAAAGGCAACATATTCATTGCATGAATTAGTTCTAAAGGCACATATGAGCAATAGTACCCCAAAACTCTCTTGCCTTCCTGCTTCCATTCGTCAATATACCTGTTGCTTAGAGTTTTTGCTGCTTGAACAAATTCCAAATTGTCTAAACTCAAATTAATTCATCCTATTAGCTGTTTTAAAAAAATTAGATTAAATCAATTAGAAAATTCACGAGGTCCATCAAGCGAATTGATGAGTTGGTGGCGGAAATGGCATCCTGAAGATTCGTTTTACAAAATGGACAAGCGCTCAACAAAATATCACAACCCGTCTTTTCTGCTTCTTCTATCCGTTCATTCGAAATTTCCACTGCCCAATCCTTGAACCCTGCCTTAACGCCTCCACCTGCGCCACAGCACCACGCTTTCTCTCTGTTGCGTGCCATCTCAATTAAATTAACGCCTGGAATTGCCTGAATGATTGCTCTGGGTGCATCATAGACCCCTGCATGCCTACCGAGATGACAAGGGTCATGATAGGTGACTTTCACTTCTAATTTCTTGAACTTAAGTTTTCCTTCCTTGATCTTCTTTTCTAAGAACTCCGTAATATGTAGGATTTCGACGCCTTCGAGTTTTTGAGCATAGTTTGGATAATCCATTTTCAGGGTACGATAACAGCCTGCACAGGAGGTAATGACTGTGGTTGCCCCCATGCGTTTTATTAGCTCCAAGTTATGTTCGACCAGATCCTTTACCAGGTCTAATTGACCGGTACGGATTAAGGGCGACCCGCAGCACCATTCTTCCTCGGATACGGTATAATCTACACCTAACTTATTCAGCAGTTTAACAGTGGCTTGTGCCAAGTCCTTTTGTCTGTAGGATGATGTGCACCCTACAAAATATAAAATATTTGCTTTTTCTTTCTGAGGCACTTCATCTTCAATTCCTTGCTTCCAGTCCAATCTATGATCATGTTGTTCCTTATAGGGATTATGTGCCTGTTCAATGGATTCCGCAAAGGCTTTTTGATTTGGTAAGGGCTCAAAGCCTTGGCTCACGGATTCTGCTCGGAGCGCCTCAATAATATCAACAATCAAGTTATGGTGTCTTGATTTACAATTTACCGTGCAACTGGCACAGGTAGGGCAGCTGAACAGAATATCCCGGATTCGCTCGCTCCATTCGAGTTTTCCTTCAAGAAGTCCCCGGGCGATGTGCAGTCTGCCAGAGGGATAGAAGGTCTCAAACTGGAACTTCTTGCCCGCTGGACATGAATCACTATAATTCTGATAGAAATATTTACAGGTGCCACAGCGAGTGCAGCTGTATAATTCTTCTCTATATTTGCTCAATGCATCGCTCATTATTCATTACCCCATCGACCAGGATTGAAAATACCATTTGGATCTAATGTATTTTTGATTTTATGCATTAGATCTACCCATGTCGGATCACAGCGCTCGATAATGTAATCTGACGCCCAGACTGGCGTTTTATAGGGCATTGCCCCCATCTCGAAGAGTGATTCAAATAATTCTTTGGTTAAATTCTGCATGCGTTCTACTTCCTCTGGATTCTCTTTAGAAAACCGCAGTAAGAATCGAAAAGCCCAGTAATGACCCCCTTTCATCATTCGTGTGTAAAGGCACTTTTCAAAATTATGTTTTTCAATAACTTCAAATGCCTTTTCAACCCCTTTTGCTACCATTTCTGGGTTTGAGGTCATATATGTTCCAACCCAAGTATTACCCCCATACTCCAACATACCGCCTATTGTAAAGGGCAATCGTTTAAAGTCTCCAAGTTTAGAACCATATACTTTTTCAATAGCATCTACGGAGGTGATAACTGCTTTCGGGTCAACCTTTTTTATTTCCTCTTTAAAAACATCTCGTATTATTTCCCACTTTGCCTCATACTCTTTTGGTGTGTTGGCATCAAAATCCAAGACGAGCGCCCATCGCGGTTCGCCCTCTGTCCACACTGCTTGGCCTAACGGCACACCTAAAACCATTTTAACTGTTTCCTCTGATAGTAAAAGAATATCATTCATAATCTCACAATTCGCTAATTTCTTTGCAAATCGGTAAGTCGCCGCAAAATCATTCGACATAATGGCCTTCCAATCCTGAATTGGTTTCCGAGGCCAAACTTGTAACCCCATTTTCGTCACAATGCCCGTCATTCCCTGCCAATTAACGAATAAGCCCAACAAATCAGGCATAGGGCCGCGCCCCCACCAATGATCTGACCAGCAGGCACAACTACCAATCCGAATTAATTCGCCGGTGGGCAATACTGCTTCAATCCCATTGATTATTTCCGACATTGCGCCGTATTTTAAACTTAAATTATTTAATCCACCTAAAAGAGCGTTAGCCATAACAGACGCAAATGGGGGCGCATTAGGATAACAATAACGAAATTTCGTATTATCCAAAAATTTTTTAATGTGACCGAAGGTAACCCCTGGTTCAACAATAACATACATGTCACTTTCATCCAGACGGAGGATCTGATTCATCCGTTTCAAATCAAGGATTATCCCACCCTTCAAGGGAATAGTCAGACCACCCACGTTCGCGCCCGTAATGAACGGGACAATTGGCACCTTAAATTCATTTGCAAGTCTCACAATCTGCTGTAGCTCTTCTACAGTTTTGGGCATTACGACATAATCTGGTGCATGGGGTGGATTTTCAGTCATATCATAAGAATAGATTAAGATTTCCTCGGGTTGATCCGAAACCCATTCTTGCCCAACGATTTCTTTCAATTTCTCAGTAATCATTTCATGTTCAGCTGTTTGTTGTAACATACTCTCACCTTTTCCAATCCTCTACATTTGACCTCATTTAACCATTGTAGAGAAAATTTTATAGACTTTCAGGAGCTTTAAAAACCCTTTTTTGAACTTCATCTTGCCTCTTAAAAAGAGCCCCATAATTGAGGCTTTATTATCTAGGATATTTAAAAAATCCTGAGTATTTATTTTCACAACAACTGTAGGATTCTCAATATTCCTACTGACTTCAAATTTCCCCTCGCCAAATTTGATCATTAAGGGATAATAATCCAAATCAACCACAACATTTTCTTTGAGCGATTTGATAAATTCCCGATATTTTTGATCCGCTCCAATTTTTTTATTTAAAGCGGAATTGATTGCGATTCCAAAAAGATCGGTCGGTCCTTGAAACAGATCCATTTCATCTTCACCTCAATTTGATGATAATACCTTAGATTTTATTTTTTTGTACATTTCATGGTCTCCGATCATGAGAGCCTTAAAAGTATTGATGTTGGCGCCCAGAGACCCGTGAATCCCAATCTTTCCCAACAAGATATATTTAAAGAGCACCTTAAAAATGCCCCATCGCTGCGAAGATTTGACGATATCTTCTATAACATCAAGAATTTTCTCATCTTTGACTTTAAAATTGATTCGTGCGATAGCGGTTTCTGACTCCCCTACTTCCGCAATTATTCGTCCACCATGAGGGCGGATCACGATAGCTCCCATTAATGCAGGAAATGCCACAATAATCTCTTCGCCTTCGACTTTGCTTAGATTCGCTTTCGCCTTAGGTGCACCATAAATATCCACCAACAACCGTAGCAGATTCGCTAGCACATTTAACTTTATTTGCTCATACGATAGGTCTAAATGCTTTCTTATATCCGAAGATTTCTCAATTGCTGAAGGTTCTTTGATCTCGAGTGCGGTTTTCATAACATCATTTCCACAATTTAACTAAAAAATCCTTTGGGAAGATCAAATCTAATTATAAAAAAATAATTCTAATGAATTTATTTTACCTTATACAGTTCTTGGATATTCTCATGGCTGAGGTACCAGTAGAAGATAATTCCTGAAATGAAAAAAACGGTGAGAAGGCTCGTAAAAATACCCAGGACCCAGCCCCACCCCTTTAAAAGGTGAAGCCCAACTCCTGCAAGGATGGAGAAGATGCCGATTATAAGGAAGAGTGGCGCTAGGTTGCTAAGTGTTGAAGCTATTAGATTCCAGAGGGCGGGTGAAAGAAATTTTGGCTCTAAATCTGCAAGGGCTCCTGCCATACCCAATAATCCCGTGCCTAGGCTGTACAATCCAAAAAGAAGGAAAACAACGATAATAAATTTGAGACCGCTGGGTTTTTTCACTTTGCTTTGTTTACTTTTCCGAAAATAATCCTCTGCGGTGATAATGTCACCTTTCGTCTCATAGATGGTTCCAATTTGAAAAAGCGTTTTTTCGCAGCCCGGATGATATTTTAATTTTTCTGAAAGGACCAAGCTTTTCTGATAATAATCCAAAGCCTCATTTAATTGCCCCATCTCTTGGAGAATCATTCCCAATTCATGGAATGTTCCTGCAATCATATCCTCAACGCCGAATTCTTGGAAAGTTGGTAATGCAGTTAGAAAATGTTTTAAAGAAGCATCTAACTTGCCTTCTATATGTGAGTCTAAGCCTCGATTGAATTCCTTTATGGCGTCTCCCAGTTCCTCTTTTTCTTCTTCTACCATGATGCTTACCCTTTCAGATCAAGCTTTCTGATTCTTGGTCGCCTAAGGGCGCGTCGAAATCAGATATTCCGAAATGCCTTCACCTTTCTTACTGCCCATTTCAAAATCAGCAATTTGTTCAAAGACTTCGGTGACTCCAAATTGGGTGGGTTGTGGCAAGTGGATACTATGGCGGGTTGATGAAATTACGGTTATTACTTTACCATCTTGATCGGTAATTGTAAAAGTGCTTGATTTAGGAGTTTTCCCATCTTCCTCGGTTTCTGTTTCAATTTCCACATTCTCTACTCTTTTATTTCCTTTCTTCGTAGAAACGAATCCACCAATCAATAAATGACCTTTTACATCAATTCGTGCGATATTTACGGTCTGATCATCAAACTGGGCTGAAATCCAATTCCACTTATCAATATAAACCCAATCTCTTACTCCCCATGAGTGGTCTCGATGTCCTAACACCTCAAAATCTATGGTTTCTTCAGTTTTTCGCTGTATAAAGGTGCCTTTACAGACACAGGCCTGTTCATAGTGCCTCTGGGCTGCTGTATCAATTAAATCCAAATATTCCCCTGCTAATTCTTTCACCTTTCTGCCCTCAAAGTAATCAAAGGGCTTAAATCGCTCCAAACAATCAAATTTTAACTCATATTTTCTATCGACGTATTCGACGTGCCATTTTTTATGGGGTTCAATTAAAGTATATTTACATTTATTATCTCCAATCACATCGGGTAACCCTTCGATGGAAATTTGATTGATATATGCATTTACTGGTTTATCCTTTAACAAAAGTAAGCAGAGGACACGACTTCTTTTTTCCTGTGGTTCAAAGGAAATGCGTGAAATACAGCTAATCGGTTTAGAAATAAAATTGAAATACCAAGATTCATTCCAATTCGTAGGATACTCGCTTAAGGACAATTCCTCAAGTATATCATGCTTATACTCATCCTGTGGGCTCAAAGGTTTAATGAGACTCAATAAATTATCAATATTTAATGAACTTGCCATCTTTATACCTCATTTAATAATCTTCAATACATAGCAATTCTATTATTAATAACAATATAAGTTATTATTTTTTCTTAATTTTCTATTCTAGACCTAAATGAGAAATTTTCAATTAGATGAATCAACTTAGCATAAAGAAAATATTTTACCTTTCTATATATTTTACATAGTATGTTTTAAAAAAGAAATGAAAGGTAAATATTTTTGGCGGAAATTGAATTTAATACGGATTTTTTAAGAACAGAAGCTAAGAGAATCAGAAATTCAATCAAGGATATAAGGAAATACAGCTGCGCTGAAGTTGAAGAATTTTTACAGGAACCTACTTTAATTGATTCTACAAAATATAAGTTATTGATTGCAATTGAGGTATGTATTGCAATCTGCAATCATTTTGCTTCTAGAATGGGCGAACAGATACCTAATAGCTATTCAGAATGTTTTGAAATTTTGTACAAGTTAAATATAATTACTGAAGATTTAACCCAGAAGTTAATAAAGATGGCCAAGTTTAGGAATTTATTAATACATATCTATTGGGAAGTAGATGATAACAAAATCTATGAAATCACAAAAAAGGATTTAGGTGATATGGAAGAGTTTTTAGAACAAATAGGGCAGTTTTTAAAGGAGAAACTATAAATGAATTCCCTATTCCATTTAGATTTAAAAGAAAGGTTAAAAATTGAAAATCAAATTTCCAAAAGATTACTAGAACGAAATGAAATTACTTTTGCCTACCTTTATGGTAGTTTCGTTCTTGATATGCCATTTCATGACATAGATATTGCAATTTTTATTGATCAAATGAAAGCCGAAATAGAAGA
>Ga0315279_10008342_pt1 | contig 12566 bp, 9 predicted proteins | sample YL17G06_20_MG_FD_203694 | JGI IMG/M metagenome (GOLD analysis project Ga0315279, IMG submission 203694) | Sediment microbial communities from Yellowstone Lake, YNP, Wyoming, USA - YL17G06_20 | ecosystem: Environmental > Aquatic > Freshwater > Lake > Sediment | place: USA: Wyoming | collected... | reverse complement strand
AGAGAACCATTGAGGCCCTTTGACACCCAGCAAGATGCAATGACGTCAAGGCCTTCATCGCGCTGAACTCCTATTTCGGATAAAGTCTATTGATTATATCGTCTGTCCAGCTAACGTTGAAGACAAATATGGACGAAAATAGAGTGAGCAGTATCTCCAAGTCAAAGAGTCTTGAAGGGATGGGCGAGTTCTGGGACAGCCACGACTTTACCGAGTTCGATACCGACGCGCCTGACGTCGAGTTTCATATCTCCTGCGCAGTGCCCGTTGATCCGGATTTGCTATCCGCCGTTGAAAAGCTGGCGCACAGGCGCGGCATCGGTGTTGAAACGTTGATCAATCTCTGGCTACAGCAAAAGCTACTTGAACTTGCCCCGTCGCACTGACTTTTTTGGCAGTACCGCAAAAGTCACTCGCTTTTCAGCCTGTCATTCCGAGCGAAGCGAGGAATCTCTTTGTGGCACCGAGATTCCTCGCTCGCAAAGAACGCTCGCTCGGAATGACAAAAGCGAGTTTTGCGCTACTGCCTTTTTGGGATGTCCGCTGAAGATAGAACTGCTGCGTGTGACAAAAACAGCGGGGCGCGCCCCGCTGTTTTTATTTCGAGTTGCCAATGAACAGACATTTTCAACTGGCTGCTGTATATGTCGCGCTTCTGCTGGTTGCATGTTCCAGGCGTGCAGCCACGACGATTGTCCTTTCGCCTACACCGACGTCTCCCCCGCCAACACATTCGCCACAGCCAACTGACGTGCCATCGCCCTCCAACAAGCTGGGGATCCATCTGCTGCTCGACGATGGCCGAAATGTGTGGCCGGAGACACTTTGGCCGCAGCATTTGAGCTACGCACGCGATCTGGTCGGCGAGTGGGGCTATGTGACGGAACTCGTCCGCCTGGACGATCTCGATCCGGCCCGCTGGCAGGTCTTGTTCGATCTGTGCGCCAGGCTGCACCTCAAGCCGATCTTGCGGATGGCGACAAGTTACGACCGTGACAAAGGCGTATGGCTGGCTCCACCCGCCGATCCAGATGGCGACTATGCTACCGTCGCCGGGCGCTATGCGCGCTTCGTGGCTGCCTTGCGCTGGCCGGACACGCCGCACTATGTCATCGTCGGCAACGAGCCGAATCACGGCGACGAGTGGGGCGGCCAAACCGACCCGGTCGCTTACGCGCGCTTTCTGATGACCACCAGCCGCACACTGCATCAGGCCGATCCTGAAGTCAAGGTTCTCAACGCGCCTCTCGATCCGTTTACACCCAACACCAATGGGAAACCCTTCACCAATGGGATGACCTACTTGGACGCCGAGTCTTTTCTGGATGCCATGCGCGCCGCCCGACCCGATGTGTTTGCGTCTGTGGACGTCTGGGCCTCACACGCCTATCCCTTGGGGCCGCTGACGGAAGGTCCCTGGCAGCAGTCATTCAAGATTGATCTGCTCAACGGCGCGCAGAATCCAAACCATGTCGAGCCGCCGCCCGGCATCCACAATCGCGGGGTGAACGGCTACGAATGGGAGTTGTTCAAGCTGAAGAGCTATGGAGTGCATGACCTCCCGGTGATGATCACAGAGACCGGTTGGCGTCATCGTGAAAGCGCCGATCCGAATGCCACCGACAACGGCCGGCCTTTGCCCGATGCTTCGACCGTAGCTCAGTTTTTAGACCTGGCGTTCAACGGCAATCGCGGGCGCTATCCGCAATGGCCGGCGAGCGGGTGGACTCCCTGGCAGGCCGACGCGCGCGTGATCGCCGTCACGCCTTTTGCGCTGGACGGCGATCCCAAGGAATGGGGACACACCAACTGGCTACAATTGGACCGCGAGGGGCGTGTGCTGGGGATATACCCGATGTTCGAGATGCTGCGCAGCAATCGCTAGACGTCCGCGTTTGTAGATGCTGCGACCATGATGACAGAGCGAGTGCCAGCATTGAGGCCGAATCCGTTGAAGAAATGACCGAGGACAGATGACTGAAGACAAAACAGCGGGGATGACCCGCTGTTTTATTTTGGACAAGGCCGCTATGGGGATGGCTATCTGTCACCAGCCTTCACGCTGCCTGCCAATCCACGCCAGCCATCAAGCTGGCGACGGACAAGTCTTCGTCAATTTCGGGCCAATGCAGGCTGATGCCGCCGCCGCCGATTTCATAGTGCTCCCGCTGTTCAGGGTTGGCCTCACGCAGCAGAGGAAACCAGCGAATAGGAACGCTAATGATTCGGCCATCGGTCAAAAGGACGTGCATCATGTCGCGGTCAAACTGCACCGACTTGGCGAGAGCAGTTGCCGGCACGTAGGCTCGCCTGAATTTGGTTTCAACATTAGCCAAAGTACTCATTCCACGCCTCTACAAGTTGATTCAAGTATACCACAGCGACGCTTTCTATCGCAACTATCGTCGTTAGAGATCAGCAACTAGAATCGCGTACAAACTGAGATTCCCCTCGCGGCCCCCGGCGCGGAACGTTTCCACGACGCTCAACCCAGCCTGCGCCGCCAGCGCGCGCATCTCGTCCTGACCGATCCAATGACAATACCGCAACCCCTCGCCATCACGTTTCCAATTCAACAACGCATCACCCGGCTCAAGCTCGCGCTCGTCAACCCCAGCGACGCTCCACGGCACAATCTTTTTGCGCATCCGCTCGTTATCCATGAACTGCCACGTCGAAACGACGATGCGGCCCTGCGGCGCGAGCAGCTCGCGCGCCTGGCGCAGGATGCGCGCCCGCACGTCGGCACCGGGAATGTGATGTAGCACCGCCAGCAGCAGTACACAGTCAAAGGATGCCCAGGTCAACTTGTGTATCCAGTCTGGCTCAACAATGTCCGCTACCAAGAACTCGGCCTCTTGCATCTTGCATCCTGCATCTTGTATCCTGCATCCAGCAATCAGCTTCTCGGACGAGTCTATTCCGACGTAGGTGACGTTACGTTGTTGACGCGCCAGCATCGCCGCCACACGCCCGTTGCCGCAGCCCAGGTCGAGCACCCTTGCGCCGTCGGCAATGTAGGGTAAAATGACTTCCAATTCCCGCGCCGACTCGCGCGTTTCCGAAAACGACGTGGCGAACGTGGAATAGAATGTGCGATTGATTTGGTAGAGTCGTTCGATGAGTTCGGGTTTCATGGTTGCTAGACGAAAGACGAACCTTCGTCTTGGGTCACGCGAAGCGGTCCTTCGTCGTATAGATTATAACACGGTAAAGCAATGGCAAGCGAACAAGAACTCGCCGAGCGGCGGGCCAAATGGCTGGCGGCGCACGGCGAATCAATTGACGTGGAACGCTACGAGGCCGACCTGGTCTCGTTCATCGAGCAGATCGCGGCGGCGGAGCACCTTGCGCCGGGAGAAATCACCCGGCTGCTGTATCGCCTCTCGCGCGGAGGCAATGGGCCGCTCGCCAAAGATCAGCTCGTGCACGCCTACCGTGAGCTGGTTGCGCGCGGTGTTGTGCCTCACTCGCGCCAGACGCTCGCCCGCCTGCGCACCAAGCCCGTCCGCACCCTGTCCGGCGTCGCGCCGGTCACCGTGATGACCAAGCCCTTCCCCTGCCCCGGCGAGTGCATTTTCTGTCCCGAATTTGCCGAGATGCCCAAGTCCTACATCCCCGACGAACCCGGCGCACTCCGTGCGGGCCAACTCCAATTCGATCCCGATCTGCAAACCGCGCTCCGCATCCGCGCGATGGAGAACATCGGCCACAATACGGATAAGGTCGAGTTGCTCATCCTGGGCGGGACGTGGTCGTATTACCCGCCGGATTACCAGGAATGGTTCATCCGCCGCTGCCTGGACGCGATGAACGGCGAGGATTCTGCGACGCTCGAAGAAGCGCAGCGACACAACGAGACTGCGCCACATCGGAGCGTGGGCCTGGTGATCGAGACGCGGCCGGATTACGTGGACGCGGCAGAAGTGACGCGGCTGCGACGGTTGGGCGTGACCAAAGTCCAGATCGGCGTGCAGAGCCTGGACGACGACATCTTGACTCGCAATAAACGCGGGCACACCGTCGAGCAGACACGGCAGGCTTTCCGGCTCTTGCGCGCGGGCGGGCTCAAGATTCACGCGCACTGGATGCCAAACCTGCTCGGCGCAACGCCTCAATCCGACCTGGCGGATTTTTCCCGCCTATGGGACGACCCGGCGCTGCGCCCCGACGAGTTGAAAATCTACCCGTGCTCGCTGATCGCAGACACCGAGCTCTACCGACGATGGGAACGCGGCGAGTACCGCCCCTACACCGACAATGAGTTAGTGGATTTGGTCGCCGAGTGCAAGACGCGCGTCCCGCCCTATTGCCGCATCAACCGCGTGATGCGCGACATTCCCGCCGAGCACGTTGCAGCCGGTTCCACGCTATCCAATCTGCGGCAGGTGGTGCATCGAGCGATGAAGGCGCGGGGCCAGGTCTGCCACTGCATCCGCTGCCGCGAGGTGCGCGACGAAAAGGTGGACGCAGAGACACTTGTGTTTCAAGACCTGGTTTACGTCACCGACACAACGCGCGAGCATTTCCTGTCGTTCGAAACGCCGGAGGTGGGGCGAGGGCGAGCCGGGCAAGGGCAAGCCTTGCCCCTACTTGCCGGATTCCTGCGCCTGTCGTTGCCCACGGTTCCGCCGCAGCCAGGCTTCCTCGACGAGATCGCGGGCGCGGCGATGATCCGTGAGGTGCACATCTACGGCCCGGCGCTCGAGATCGGTGAAGAAGGCGAAGGGAAAGCTCAGCACGCCGGGCTGGGCACGCGGTTGATCGAGCGCGCCGCAGAGATTGCACGGGAGGCAGGCTTTTCTCGCTTAGCGGTCATTGCCGCCACCGGCACGCGAGACTATTACCGCGCGCGCGGATTCGAGTTGGGCGAGTTGTACATGACGCGAGTGGTGAGTGGATAGTGGACGGTGGGCAGAATGACTGCCTGGGGGACGTGCTCCAGGCACCCAGCCCGCACGTCGCCCACGCCAGCCTGAGCAGTTACGTGTTAAGCCTGAATTCCGCACCTTACTATTTTGTAACCGTTCAGTGGGTATCCGATCTTTACCACAAAGGCACCAAGACACGAAGGATTTTTGGCAAGGCGCAGTCTGCTAACAGAAAAACTTGGTGTCTTTGTGTCCTGGTGGTGAGAAAATGGCCCCGACCTGAACGGTTACCCTATTTTTTCGCGCCGAACTTGGCCTTGATCACGTCCATCAGCGAAGGCTGGCCGATCTCTTGCAACTCATAGCTCACGCGCTGCGTGGGCCGGTTGATCTCGATGACGTGGCGCAGGTCAATCGGCGTGGCGATGATGACCAGGTCGCACGGCGTGTTGTTGATCGTTTCGGCCAGGTCGGCTACCTGCTGCCCGCCGTAGCCCATCGCCGGGAGCACCGGGCCGGTCTTGGGATATTTCTTGTACGTCTCGGCAATCGTGCCCACAGCGTAGGGGCGCGGATCAATGATGTGGGCTGCGCCAAAGCGCTGCGCCGCCACGATGCCCGCGCCGTAAGCCATCTCACCGTGCGTCAGCGTGGGGCCGTCTTCGATCACCAGCACGTCCTTGCCGACAATGGCATTGGGGTCCTCGACAAAGATCGGCGAGGCGGCCTCGATGACGATGGCCTTGGGGTTCACCGCGCGGATGTTGCGCCGCACGGTGGCGATGTTTTCCAGGTCGGCGGTGTCAATCTTGTTGATGACGACCACATCCGCGCTGCGCAGGTTGGCCTCGCCGGGATGATACGTCATGTCGTGGCCGGGCCGGTGCGGATCGTCCACGACGATGTGCAGGTCGGGCCGGTAGAACGGCAGGTCGTTGTTGCCGCCGTCCCAGATGATGATGTCGGCTTCCTTTTCGGCCTCGCGCAAGATGGCCTCATAGTCCACGCCGGCATAGATGACGGCGCCCAGGTTGATGTGCGGCTCGTACTCTTCGCGCTCTTCGATGGTACATTCGTTGCGGTCAAGGTCGGCGTAATCGGCAAAGCGCTGCACGGCTTGTTTGACCAGGTCGCCGTAAGGCATGGGGTGACGGACGCTGACGACCTTGTAGCCCAAGTCGCGCAGGATGCTCACCACACACCGCGTCGTCTGGCTTTTGCCTGCCCCGGTGCGCACAGCGCAGACGGAGATGACGGGCTTGGTGGACTTGACCATCGTCGTGTTGCCGCCCATCAAACGAAAGTCCGCGCCGGCTGCCAACGCGATGGAGGCCTTGTGCATCACGACCTCATGCGGCACATCGCTGTAAGCAAAGATCACCTGGTCAACCTTCAGGTCGCGGATCAATTTGACCAGGTCGGATTCGGGGAAAATCTGGATGCCTTTGGGATAGAGCTTGCCGGCCAGCTCCGGCGGGTACAGGCGTCCCTCGATGTTGGGGATTTGCGTCGCGGTGAACGCCACCACTTCATAGTCGGCGTTGTCGCGAAAGTAGACGTTAAAGTTATGAAAGTCGCGCCCGGCGGCTCCCATGATGAGCACACGAGTCTTGGACATTTTCAATTCTCCTTCAGGCTGGTAGATCTTCGAGGGTTTGGAAACCTCGAAGGTCTAGTTGCGGATTCAGATGTGAGGCGACAAACGGGGCAAGACTCGTGGCAGTCACGGATCGCAAATATCGGACCAGTAGCAGCGCGGATGTTTCATTCGAGCTTTTCAACAAACAGGCCGCTACCCTGTAGCGGCCCGGAATAACCTACGTGGACGCTGGGGTGGCCAATGCGCCCAGCACTCCGTTCACAAAACGCGGCGCGCTATCCGAGCCGAACAGTTTGGCTAGCTCCACCGCTTCGTTGATGGCGACCTTGATCGGCGTCGCCTTGCTGATGGAAAATTCGTAAATGGCGATACGCAACACGTTGCGGTCCACCACGGCCATTTGATCCACCGGCCATTCGGGCGCGTAACGCTGGATCAACTCATCCAACTCGGCCTGATGCTTCATCACGCCCGTGATCAACTCGCGGGCAAAGGCTTCGCCTTCGTCCGGCAACGGGTCTTCGGCCAACCGTTGATCCAGCACCGTTCCGGCCGGATGATGCGTCGTATCAATTTCGTAAAGGGCTTGCAGGGCCAGGATACGCGAGCGGCGGCGGACTTTCACTCGTTCCTTCTCGTGGGTTCCAGTTCCGGATAAGCGACATCTTGAATATGGATGTTGATGGCCCCGGCATCCATTCCCACCATGTCGCGGATGGCGCGGGCGACTTCTACTTGAATCTTTTGGCCGACCTGGCGCAGGTTCGTGTTGGCGTCGGCGACGATGAACAGGTCAAAGTTCACACATTGGCCTTCCACCTCTGCCAGGATGCCCTCGTTCGCGCCGCGCCGCAACATTCCCGAAACTCCGGCGGGACACATGCGCACCACGCCGGGCACACTCAGGGCGGTGAGCCGGGCGATGGCGAGAAGAACTCGGTGCGCAATCGTTACGCGGCCTGGCGATTCGTGCATGGTTGCCTCCCGATCATTGCATCACCATCCCGCCGTCCACCGAAAGCACCTGCCCGGTGATGAACGAGGCTTCGTCCGAAGCGAAAAAGGCCACGGCATTGGCAATGTCGTGCGGCGTGCCCCAGCGTCCCAACGGCGTGGCTTTGATCGCGGCCTCCTTAAGCTCCGGCGGCAGGTTCACGGTGAGCGCCGTTTCGACAAATCCCGGCGCGACGGCGTTCACGGTAATGTTGCGGCTGCCGACTTCTTTTGCGAGCGATTTGGTGAGGCCCACCAGCCCGGCTTTCGACGCCGCATAATTCGTCTGCCCGGCGTTGCCCGCCAACCCGGCAACGGACGCGATGTTGATGATGCGCCCGTACCGCTGTTTCATCATCGTGCGGACCACAGCTTTGCAGCAGTTGAACGCGCCCTTGAGGTTCACGTCGAGCACCAAGTCCCAATCCGCCTCTTCGATGCGCATGATCAGATTATCGCGCGTAAGGCCGGCGTTGTTGACCAGGATGTCTATCCGCGCGAATTGCGCCAGGACGCACCCGACGAACTCTTTGACGCTCTGTGAGTCGGCCACATCCACGCGGCAGCCTGTTACGCGGCGGCCCGTGGCGGCGGCAATCGCGGCAGCCGTTTCTTTGGCCTGCTCTTCAAGTTTGTCGCCGCACACGACGTCTGCGCCGCGCTGCGCCAGCGTCTCGGCGATCGCACGCCCGATCCCGCGCGACGCGCCCGTCACAACGGCTATTTTGCCTTCGAATGACATAGGTCTCCCCTTTGCCAGTGATCTCGCCCACATTGTACCACGAGATTCGAGCGAGGCAAATCAACGAGATACCAGGTTTCTCGCAGTCCGCATGTATGCAGATATCTCCAAAGCCAGCCCAAAACTGTAACTCTCTTGTTACGCGCAGACTATTGCATTTTATGCCGGTTTTGTGCTACAGTATATGCGAGTATCAAAGCAACACTTGTGGTGTTAGCCCCCGCACCAACCTCGTTCTCAATTTACTTCGAGCGTCGCGAACTGCCCGTCGAGATGCAACTGTGAAGCAATGTGTCTCGATCATCCACGCCAGGCGGGGTTTACGACTTGGCGCGACCATTGTCAGTGCTTCAAATCTCCATTTACGTTGGAGGTTCGAGATGGAAAGCAAACTTACCCGTTCTATGTTGATTGCCTTCGTGTTGTTGCTGGTCGCCATCTCTGTGCCAGCTTCGCTCCAAGCCTTGAGCAGCGCTCCGGCCCCTAGTTCTGTGCTTCCCTCAAATGCGACATCGGTGACATCCTCTTCGGCTATCTCGCAAAACGTCGAATTCGTCGGCCAGATCGGCGGCCCCACCTACGCGGTAGCAGTGCAAGACCAATACGCCTATGTCGGCGTTGGGGCGAAATTGGCGGTGCTGGACATCTCCGACCCGACGAATCCGATCGTGATGGGGCAAACGGGCGCGCTGCCGGAAACCCCAATGAGAGTGGTCGTGTCCGGAGTCTATGCCTACATCGCAGACGGGAACTCGGGTTTGCGCATCATCAACGTTGCGGATCCGATGCGCCCTGCCGAAATCGGTTTCTATGACACGCCGGGGATCGCCAATGATGTAGTGGTGTCCGGGACATTTGCCTATCTCGCTGATGATTCTTATGGATTGCGCATCGTTGACGTGTCTGATCCAACCCATCCCCGCGAGGTTGGCACTTGGAGTGGCACTGCACTTTGCGTGGCATTAGCAGGCAGCTATGCGTACGTCGGTACATGGGATGGCATGCACGTCATTGATGTTTCCAACCCGGCCAGCCCGCAGCACACAGGGTTCATTGGCACCATTAGAGGAGTCTTTGGCCTTGCTGCCGCCGGTCACTATGCCTATGCCGGAACGCCTCGTAATGCCGGAGATTATCACAAGGGCCTATGGGTCATTGATGTCTCCGACCCCACCCATCCTCAAGCAATTGGCCATTATGAAAATGTGACACCCTTTGACGTGAAGGTGGCAGGCAACTATGCCTACATTGCCGATGCCTATTCAGGATTGCGCATCATTGACATTTCTGATCCAGCATTTCCGACCAAGGTCGGCTCTTATAGCTCAATGATCGGAGGAGCCCGCAGCGTGGCTGTTGCAGGCAACTATGCTTACATGGCGGAAGGAGCGAATGGCCTGCGCATCGTCAACGTCGCCGACCCGGCCAACATCGGCGAGGTCAGTTTTTATGATACGCCGGATGATGCCCAAAATGTGGCGGTTGCCGGCGACTATGCCTACGTCTATGACCAGAATCAAAATTTCCACATCATCAATGTATCCAACCCGGTCAACCTCTTCGAGACTGGCTTTTACGGTGTGCCACAGTATACCTATGGTATTCCTCTCGGCATTGCGGTCGCAGGCCGGTATGCCTATCTCGCCAGCACGAACTATGGTCTGCGTATTCTCGACATCGCCAACCCGGCCAGCCCAAGCCTGGTCAGTTGGATCGAGGGACCCGCCGGCAATATGACCGTCGCCGGCAACTATCTCTACGTTGCCGCTGGCGGTCTGCACATCCTCAACATTACGAACCCGGTCTCCCCGACCGAGGCTGGCTCCTACGACACGGGATCAGCCACGGGCGTGGCAGTCGCCGGCAACTATGCCTACGTCGCGAATGGAGATAGCGGCCTGCGCATCATCAATGTTTCCGATCCGGCCCATCCCACCGAGGTCGGGTTTTACGATACGCCTGGGAACGCTGTGGATGTGGCCGTCGCCGGCAACTATGCCTATGTCGCCGATGGGAACAGTGGCCTGCGCGTCATCAATGTCTCCAACCCGGCCCAGCCTACCGAGGTTGGCTTTTACGACACAGCGGGGAATGCGCAGAGCGTGTCGGTGGCGGGCGACTATGCTTACGTGGCGGATGGAGCGAATGGCTTGCGCGTCATCAATATCTCCAACCCGGCTCATCCCACCGAGTCTGGCTTTTACATGCTGGAAGCCCTCCGGGTTCAAGTCACTAACGGCTACATCTATGTCGCCGGCAATACGAACGGACTGGTGGTATTGCGCCGGCACGCCGAGTCGCACGTCGAATTCGTCAGCCAACTGGGCGGTTACATGAACGGCGTGGCTGTGCAAGACCATTATGCTTACGTCGGCATCGGCCCCAGCCTGGTCGTCCTCGATAAATCCACGCCGTCTCATCCCGTCGTCGTCGGCCAGACACGCCCTATGCCGGAGATGGTGCAGGGCGTGGCCGTGTCAGGGACATACGCCTACGTCGTCAATGGCTCCAGTGGATTGCGCATTGTGGACGTTTCCAATCCGGCCAGCCCGCAAGAGGTCGGCGCTTACGCGGCGTGGAATGTGGTCGCTAATGGTGTGGCAATAGCCGGGAGCTATGCTTACGTCGCCAGCATGAACGGCCTGCACATCATTGACGTCTCCAACCCGATCACTCCGACGCACACCGGCTTTATTTCCACAACAGAAAGAGCTTTGAACGTCGTGGTTGTCGGCCACTATGCCTACGTCGCGGCGGAACAAGCCGGCCTGCAGGTCATTGATGTGTCTGACCCGGCCAACCCACAGCAAGTCGGGTCATCGGGCGGATGCTCTTTCGATGTGGCGGTGGCCGGCGATTACGCCTACGTTGCCGATTGCTATTCGGGCCTACGCATCATGAACATCTCCGACCCGGCACACCCTTTCCAGGTCAGTACCCTCGACACACCCGGCTCTAGCGCGGACGTGGCAGTCGCCAACAACACGGTCTATATCGCCGACGTTTACGGCCTGGACATGGTTGACGTTTCCGAGCCGATGACGCCCACGCAAACTGCGTACTATAGCATGACGGGGGACATCAGGAACGTGGCAGTTGCCGGCGATTTTGCTTACGCCGTGGCCCAATTGGACGGCTTGCACATCCTCAACGTCTCCAGTCCCGCCAGCCCGCATGAAGTTGGTGTCTACGAGACGCCGCTGGTAGCGCCACAGGGCGTGGCGGTTGCCGGTGTGTTCGCTCACGTCACCGATGGCGGCTACCAGGTCCCTGACGGCCACAGGGGGCTGCGCGTCCTCAACGTTTCCGACCCGACACACCCAGCCGTGATCGGCGCCGTCACCACGCCTGGGGAGGCTCTCGGCGTGGCCGCGGCAGGGCCGTTTGTCTATGTCGCCGATGGCAGTAGGGGGCTGCGCGTCATCAGTGCCTTTAACCCGACGTTGCCAGGCGAAATCAGTTCAGTGGAGCCGCTTAGCGATACGCAGGGTGTGGCGGTGGTCGGCAACTATGTTTACGTCGCCGATGGATCCGGCGGGGGCTTGCGCGTCGTCAAACTCCAAGGCAACGACCCGGCTAACCCGATCCTGCTTAGTTCTCACGACACACCTGGGACAGCTAGAAGAGTGGCGGTGGCTGGGAATTACGCCTACGTCGCCGATGGTGATAGCGGTCTGCGCATTATCAACGTCACTAACCCAGCACTCCCGACTGAGGCTGGCGTTTACTCTGCCACGGGGGCTGTATATGATGTGGCGCTGGCCGGCGCCTATGCCTACCTTGCCACCAGCGACAGCCTGCACATTCTCGACATCGCCGATCCGGCTTACCCGACCGATGTTGGATCTCTTCCGATGTATGCCAGCGATGTGGCGGTGACTGCCGCAGGCTATGCCTACGTTGCCTCTGGCGTCAGCTTGCGTGTCGTCAACGTGGCCGATCCGGCGCACCCGACCGAGGCCGGCCATTACGATCTGCCGGGCGGCATCACCGACTTGGCTGTGTCGGATGACGGATACGCCTACGTCACCCTGGATTCCGAAGGGCTGATGATTTTGCGCGTCCATCTCAGCGCGCCGGCAGCCGACTTGAATGCCAATCCCAGGATTGGCGCTTGTCCACTGACTGTGGCCTTTACCGATACCTCGACGGGCGGACCGAATGATTGGTTGTGGACGTTCGGAGATGGCAGCGCCAGCACACTGCCCGATCCCACACACACTTACACGGTCGCCGGAGTGTACACGGTGAGTCTGCGTGTGGCCAACGCAGTCGGGAGCGACACACTGACCCGCACCAACTACATCGCGGTTGGCGGCGCGGTGGGAGCGGCTTTCAGCGCCAGTCCAACCTTTGGCAT
>Ga0315279_10008341_pt1 | contig 12569 bp, 6 predicted proteins | sample YL17G06_20_MG_FD_203694 | JGI IMG/M metagenome (GOLD analysis project Ga0315279, IMG submission 203694) | Sediment microbial communities from Yellowstone Lake, YNP, Wyoming, USA - YL17G06_20 | ecosystem: Environmental > Aquatic > Freshwater > Lake > Sediment | place: USA: Wyoming | collected... | reverse complement strand
GGTAGAAGTGTTATTGAATATTTGCGTCAAGCTTGTTGTTGTCATTTAGACGGTGTTCCCGTTCCATCATTAATAAAAACGGCAGGCAATTTAGCAAAATCTGCCTGAACGCTTACAAAAAAAGATATATGTTTGGCCTGAGCCAAGGTGGCACCAGACTTATGACAGCAGGTGAACTGCGGCGATGCTTTCCTGACAGCAAAGTTATAAAACAGAGATTAACGTTTATGGCCGAGACATTGATTGTTGTCGGCCCAGAAACATGACCTACAAATAGAAAATGAACATAACAACACATAATCAGCCAGTGAAAGATAAAAAAGCCAAAATAATAATACTGGCAGGAAACCGCGATTTCGGTAGATGTCCCCTCGCATCACGCCGCCCGCCGGCCCTCTGGCCGATCGCCGGAGAACCAGCCCTGCAGCGACTGCTGTCCTCCTTAGCTAATCAAGGGATAAAACAGGTAACAATCTGCGCCAACGCGGACAACTTGCTGCTGCAGAAATCTATTCATATAGATAACCGGTTGCAGGTAGAATTTCTGGATGAACCGCTGCCGGTCGGTTCAGCCGGATGTATCCGCGATGCCGCTACCAATCAAACAGATGCAATACTTGTGGCGCTCCCAGCCGCAATAACCTTCCCCCCGAAAATCGACCTGCTCCTGCAGGCCCATCACGCTGGTGGCTGTGATCTCACCGTAATGCTCAATCCAAACAATAACAATAACGATACAGAAACACAACTATCCGGCATATACGTCTGCAATCCACCCATCCTGCAACACATACCTAAAGAAGGTTATTTCGATATCAAGGAAGGCCTGATTCCACAATTGCTGCTCTCCGGCAAAAGCGTCCACACAGCTCCCTTACCTCATCACGCCGGCAACTTTCGAAACTGGCAGCAATACCTGAATGCCGTTTGTAATTATATTGAGAATATCCCAAAACCAGACCCGGATTTAAAACCCTCCAGGCAGCCTATTCTACAAAACGTGTGGACTGCCTCTGATACAAAGATTGATAAAAATGCCCGAATCCACGGGCCTGCTGTCATTATGGATGGCGTCACCATTTCAAATGACGCCGTCATTATCGGCCCGACTATACTCGAAAGCAATGTCACCATTGGCCAGAATAGTGTGTTAGCAAATAGCGTAGTGTGGAATGGCGCAAAGGTCGGCCCAAACTGCCAAATCCGACAATGCGTAATCGATTCCCAAGCTGTTGTCCAGCCTGATACCGTGGCAGCCGAAAAACCCATACTATTTAAGCAGCCAGGAATACTAACAAGCTTAACTACTAAGACCTCGCAAGTTATCACAAATAGTGAAGCTTCGTTCCAGGACCGTTTGCAGCCATATATCGACAAAATCGAGGAAAAATTGCCTGATTGGGAACCGGCTAATAAAAGAACTATTGTCTCTCTCTTTGCCGGAACACTCGTTTTTATTGCATTTCTCTGGTCCTATTGGCCCAGTCTGGCAGACCTCTGGCGAATATGGCAAAGAAGCGACGAATATTCTTCCGGCCTTCTGGTCCCGTTCATTGCCGTTTACATTTTGTGGTCAAGACGCCATGACCTCGCCAAATGTAACATAAAGCCCTGCATCTGGGGATTATTCGCATTTCTTGCAGCGCAGGCATTCAGACTATTTGGTCTATTCTATATGTATGGCTCAGCAGAAAGATTATCCATTGCTTTAACTATCGCCGCACTGGTGCTGTTACTATTCGGCTGGCAATTATTCCGAAAGGTAGCTACCATAATATTGTTTTTATGCTTAATGTTGCCCTGGCCCACCAGAGTTCAGGCCGCCGTTACACTCCCATTTCAGCGATGGGCCACCTCATCAGCAGTATTTTGTCTCGAGATGATGGGTTTTGAAGTCGTTCAAGAAGGTAATATCATCCACATCGGTCAGGCAACCGTTGCAGTTGCCGAAGCCTGCAACGGATTAAGAATGGTAACGGCGTTTTTCGTAATCGGCGGTCTGGTTGTCCTGCTGGTTAAACGCACCTGGTGGGAAAAACTTCTCATCTTCGCCTCAAGCCTGCCAATCGCCCTGCTATGCAATACCATTCGGCTAACAATCACTGCTCTGGCCTTTACCGTAATCAGCGGCGAGTATTGGGAAAAAATATTTCACGACTTCGGCGGATATGCAATGATGCCGCTGGCGCTGGCAGCAACTGTCGGTGAGCTTTGGCTCCTGACAAAACTAACTACAATCTCAGAAAAACAACAAGCAATCATAATTACGCGACAAAACGGATAATTATTACCTTAAATTACTTCTCGAGGAGAATGAAAAATGAACACTCTGGAAAAATATCTTGACAATGTGATTGAGCAAAAACCTGTTTATCTTCCTCCGCCACATACCCCTCATAGCGAACCTACGGCCAATCTGATTGGCAGTGTGCTTCGACGGTGGTATATTGCGGCAGCAATATTTTTGCTTGTTTGTGCAATCGGCCTGCCGGTAATATGGCTTTTTATCCAGCCGACATACAGCGTAACCGGCGCAATAAGAGTCGCTCCAATTTTAACAAACATCCTCTCCGGCGAAGCAGACCGTGGCGAAATATCAAATTACCAGAACTTCGTCAATACCCAGGCCCAAATTATTACCAGCTCGCAGGTCGTCGAAAGAGTAGCAGACGATTTGGCAGACAAAAAACTATCGTTCTTCGAGCCTAAAACAACAGACCCCGTGTCAAAACTAAGACGCCTGTTAAAGGGCACCCAGACAAAACCCGAGCCGGCAAGCATACTTAAACAGGCAATACTTGACCAGGTAATTACCGCCATCGCCGACCGCTATAGTGAGCTGATAAAGGTAACTATGGAAAGCCCCAACCCCAGAGAGGCCGAACAAATAGTCAATGCATTCATCAGCAACTATATGGCCATCGAGGGCTCCATCTCCACCCAGAAGGGTGACGATAACCTGGCCGTCCTCGAAAATGAGCAGAAGGTCCTGGCCAAGACACTGGACTCCCAGCGTGCAGCCATCAATAAACTGGCAGAAGAGTTCGGAACCACAACCCTGGCAGGCCGTTACGATATGAAACTGCAACGCGTCGCCAGCCTCCTCGCTGAACTCACCAAAATGGAAGCTCGCGGACTCTACCTCGAAGCGCAGGTAAAGGTCCTTGGGCAGACAAAAGAGGAATCTATCTCACCCCAGGATTTGCTTAAGCTCCGCGAAGAATACGTAAATAGCGACCCTGCTGTAAAGCTCCTGGTGGCCACTATAATCCAGTTAGAACAGGAACTGATTGTCGCAAACCAGACATTGACATCTAACAACTCTGAGCTTGTTCGCAGAAAGGAGCTTCTGGAAGCAATGAAATCACGCCTCGAAGAACAAAAACAAACCGTAGGAAAAACCTTTGATGAAACGATGGCCAAAGAACTTACAAAGAACACCAATCAGAAGCTTCTCAATGCACAGGCCGAGCTTGAACAAACCAAAGCATACGAAAACCAGTTCCGTGAAAAACTGGGCAAAGAAGATACTGAAACCATCGGATTAGGCCGTAAGCAACTGAACATTCAGGACCTGCTGGACCAATTGAACTTAACCAAACAGATGTTCGACACCGTAAGCCGTCGCATCCAGGAGTTAGAAATGGAGCGAAAACGTCCCGCAAGAATCTCCGACCCTCTTAACGCCGAGATTTCCCAAATACAGGACAAACGAATTAAATTCTCAATAGCCCTTATGTTCGCTGCAGCAGCCTGCGGAACACTTTTAGCTCTCCTGAGAGAAAAAATAGACCGTAGTTTACACACACCGGATGATATTGTCAGGCGCATCGGCATCCCGCTAATTGGAACAACCACCAGTTCACATACCGTCAAGCCAGCTCTTCTCCCTGGCCAGATAGTCGAGGACTACCAGACCATTCGTGCCAACCTCGGACTGCTTAATGGCGGAGGTATGCCAAAGAAAGTAGTTATCACCAGCCCGGGCATCCAGGAAGGCAAAACCACCTTCGCCATTAACCTGGCAACAAGCATGGCCAAATCAGGCAAAAAAGTCCTGCTGATAGACGGCGACTTGAGGAAACCGGATATCGCATATCTTTTGAACCTCCCTCACGGCTCAAGAGGTCTGCAGGATTTGCTCTCAGGAAAAGAGTTCGAGCAGGTCGTTTGCACCGTCCCTTCAACCGGTTTGGATGTCCTCGCAGCCGATTCCCACAACTCCGCCGATGCCTGCGAGATGCTCGCTTCGCCTATCGCAGCACAACAGATAAATATAATCAGTCAAAGATATGACCACCTGATTATTGATACTCCTCCTGCTCTGGCCTTTCCTGACGCACTCCTCTGGGCCAAGCTTTCTGATGGGGTAATACTGGCCAGTTTCGCAGGCCGGACAACCACAGAAGACCTCAGAGAAACAACGCAACGTCTCAAACAAATAAATGTCAGAGTGCTCGGTACCATTTTAAGTAACGTTAACGCCAGTGACAGCTACTATCATTATAGTTACAACCATTACTACTCACAAAATGTCAATACACAGAAAAACACTAAACGAGTCAGGACCAAAATACTAATGCCGCTGCAGAATCAGCAGGAAAATCCGAATAATCCCTCAAATCCGGAGCAAAAATAACCAATTTGAATCGTCCCTGAGCATAAGTTTCAAAGCCGTTTATGAATCTCATTATCATACATAGAAACAAAAATCCCCAAACCAGTAGTAAGTTTTTGCGATTTGCTGTCTCCAGCGAACCAATCGCCGGCATTGTCCTTAATGGATTAAGCACAAGTTTATCCATCGACCGCGGCACCGAAACTATCTTCGCTATCCCTCAAGAATGGGACATCAAACTCAACACAGGTTCGCCCCAAATAATATCTTATGGTGAAAATCTACAAATCCCTGCCGAGTTCTTTAATAAAATAAAAGCAAACTCCTGGCTCGTCATCTCTAATGGCCGGTTTGCTACCCAAACTAATCGTCCCCTCCTTACCAGAGTATTAACCACTATTCAGGCCGATGTAGCAGCAGTTAGTATCGAACCCGAATTGCTCGCAGGCTATGAAAAACTGCGTCTGACAGCACAGGGCAACATCGCCGGCATCCGCCGTCTCTACTCCCATTCCGCCGAGCCTTCACCTCTCCCTGTTGATTGGCCTCATCATCTTTTTATCAAAACCGATGTCTTTAATCGGATTTTCACCAGCAATACCTTACCGGAATCCTTCCCTGATTTCATCGACGGTTGCCGCACAAACACCGTGACATTCCGCGCAGTTAAAATCGCCGGCGCCGTCCTGGATTTGGAAACTGAATTCGGCCTGCTGAACCTCTGTAGAATAAACATCGAGCGTCAATCGCTTCTTTGCAGAAACCTTACTGCTGCCGACAATAACAAAATATCGCAAGAGGCAAGACTATTTGGCAAAGTCCTTTTAGGTAAGAACATTGAAATCAGCTCCAAAGCAATCATCATAGGCCCGGCTATCATCGCAGATAACGCCAAACTTGGTCAAGGTACTATAATAAATTCAGCAATCATCGGCCCAGATGTTACTATTCCGCGCGACCAGCTTATCGATAACCGCATTTTAATTGGTCCACAATTTAACCGCAACCAGAAAAACAATCTTCAAACTGCCGGTCCAAAAGGAGCTTGTCGTATGGAACTCGATTTAAGCCGCCTAAATGACAAGGCAGTTTTCCGCACCTGGCCAAGGCTCTCTTACGCACGATGTTTCAAGCGAATCATCGACTGCATCGTCGCGATAATAGTACTAATTTTATTTGCTCCAATAATTCCTTTTATCGCTCTGGCAATAAAACTAAGCTCGCCCGGCCCGATATTCTTCAAAGATAAACGCCAGGGACTACACGGAAAAATCTTTTACTGCTTGAAATTCAGAACAATGCTCGTTGGTGCCGACAGAATTCAGGATAAACTAAGGGTCGCCAGTGAAGTTGACGGCCCACAATTCAAAATGCACGAGGACCCACGATTGAGCACCACCGGCAAATTCCTGCGGGACACATTCATCGACGAAATACCTCAATTCATTAACGTTTTACTTGGCCAGATGAGCATCATTGGACCCAGGCCCTCGCCGGAATCAGAAAACACTTTGTGCCCATCCTGGCGAGACGCACGCCTTTCCGTCAGGCCGGGAATCACAGGACTCTGGCAAATCCGTAGAACACGCAAACCTATGAAAGATTTCCAGGAATGGATTTACTACGATACTGCTTACGTCAGAAACCTGTCGCTGAAAATGGACCTATGGATATGCTGGCAAACCATCAAAGTAATGGCGGAGGACTTTGCCCGCCAGTTCTAAAAACGATATTGTGGATTAAAAAAGGAGAAAGAAATGGCAAAAAGATACTTTAACTGGAAACTGGCAATAGTGCTGCTAATAGGCTTTATTGTTCTGGCCATAACGGCTTTCGGACTACGCCGATGGCAAAGAGCTAATAGAGCCGACCGTGGGCTTGCCGTCGGCAACAAAGCCTACGATGAACACAGATGGGAAGATGCCGCAAAAAATCTAGGTAGATATCTGGCCGTTAAAGCAGATAACATACCTATAGTGCTCAAATACGCCGATGCACACCTTAAAATTAAACCTCTTAAGCGAAACAATATCCAGCAGGCCCTGAACGCATATCGTGCCGCCTTACGCGCAGATAGCAATAATCGGGACGCTGTCATCCAGCTTGCAGGATTGTTCCTCGCTATCGGCACACCTGGCGAGGCCGAACTAATCACCACCCGATACCTTGAAACGAATCCGGACCCGGAAGTTCGCAGACTATTGGCCGCAGCACTGGCAAACCAGCGAAAATTCAACGAAGCAGCAGCAGAGCTCAAAAGCATCATCGCCAAGGACCCCAACCAGCTCCTCGCCTACGAAGCCTTAGGCCGGCTTACAGAGCAGCGCCGTGAAATCTTCTCCGAACCGCCCGAACAGTGGTTTGACGAAGCAATAAAAAATAACCCCTCCTCCGCTCTGGCTCATATAAGCCGTGCAGGCTTCCATCTGAGAAACCAAAACAGAGCACAGGCCCTGCTTGACCTTGAACAGGCCGAAAAACTCGATTTATCTGACCCTTCTGTCCGCCTGCGACTCGCTACCGCCCTTATTGACGCAAATGTCCTGGACAAAGCAGAGCAACATCTTACAGTCGTCCAAAAAGCCATCCCAGCAGACCAGTTCCTCTGGCAGGCCTGGGCACAACTGGCATTGCGAGCAGGCTCGAAAGAAAAGATGGCAGCCGTAGCCGAAACCGCACTCAAAGAGCTTGCTTCTCAACCCTGGGATTTTATGTCCACTGCCGCAGATTTATTCATCCAGGCTGGCCAGCTTGACCGCGCCGCCGACTGCATCTCAAAACTACGCCAGATGGATATCGCCCCGGGCGCTGTCGCCTTCCTCGAAGGTCTTGTTGCCGACCAGAAAGGCCAACCGTCTGAGGCAGCCAAATATTGGCAGCGCGCACTACAATTAATACAATTGGAGACTGCAAATCGCCTGGACAAAGAAGAGCAGTACCGTAAATCCCTGCGAGTTCGATTAGCACTGGCATCGGCCTTTACCCGATTAGGTGACACACCATCGGCGCTTCGGCAGTGGCGCACCATCGTCTCTGAAAACCCCAGCTTCTCCGAAGCTCACCTGAGACTTGCCAGACTATTAGCCCAGACCGGAAACTGGGCCGAAACTATAGAACAGACCCGCATAGCAATGCAGCTTTCACCCAATGACCCTAATGAACCTGCTTTGCTGCACTTGCAAGCTCGGATGCAATTACTTACGGCAAGTTCAACACCCGCAAACGACCAAAGCTGGCAAGAAATAGAAAATCAGTTGTCCGCAATCCAGCAGGCTACAAAAGACACTCTCGAGGTCAAACTTACACAACTGAGGCTCGCAATTTATCAAAGCAATTTCGCCGGCGCCGAGTCGCTTCTAACGCAGCTAAAGCAAGACCACCCATCCCAGTTAAAAGTCGCATTAGCCGAAGTCGAATTGCTCGCCGCCCAACAAAAAGTAGATGAGGCAATACTAAAACTAAATCAGACTATAAATCAGTTCCCCGACTCCACCGAGCCGGTCAAATTCCTCGCAGTTCTATTGGCCCAACAAAACCAACGCGAAAAATGCCAGGAAGTCATCAAAAATGCACTAACACGCATCCAGCTACCTCTTGCCCAGCGCGAATTAGGCCTATTGCTCGCTGAATCGTATGTGAGATGGCGTCAAACCGACCAGCTATATCCACTGCTCAGCGAGCTTGCACACAAACTTCCTAACGACATCCTGATCAAACGCTGGCTCCTGTCATCTGAACAGGTCGCCAAAGACACACAAAAATCACAGCAGCTTATTGACGAAATCAAGTCCCTCGAAGGTGAAAGCGGCTGGCAATGGCGATACGAGCAAGCTAAAGCCTGGTTCTCAGCAGCTAATTTCAAAGACCGCTACCCACAGATTATTCCGCTCCTGCAGGAAAACCTGCTGGCTAATCCTGATGACCAGGCAAGTCTCCTGCTCCTGGCCGCAACTTATGACCGCGGTGGTGACATCCAGATGGCTCTTTCTACTTACCGTCAGGCTCTCGACCGCTCCCCACGCGACCTGCGCGTTATTGTCCCTGCTGTCGCTGCACTCTCCAAAGCAAAAGAAGACCAGGAGGTTGAGCAAATTCTAAACCGCGCCTCACAGGAAAAGCTCTACCACCCACAGCTACAGCAATTCCAGCTCGAAAGCTACCTCAGACGCGGACAGTTAAGCTCGGCTTCTGACATCCTCGAAGATATGCTTACCAGCGACCCGAACAACCAAGCCACCTGTTTCTCTCTTGCCCTGCTTAAAATACGCCAAAACAAATTCGACGAAGCAGCTAAACTGCTCGACAACTTAAGAAAACGCAACCCCAGCTCGCTGGAGGTGATGGTCGCACAAATCCAGCTAAATCTCCGGCAAAAGAAACCTCAAGAAGCGATTGTCCTCTGCGACCAGATTGTAAACAACCTCAACAACGCATCAGCCTACATCATCCGGGCTCGAACGTTGGCTTCCCTCGGCCAAACCGATAAGGCAATTGAAGACCTCAACCACGCTGTAACTATTGAACCAAACAACGTCGAAACCTGGGCGGCCCGAAGCGACTTCTATTTTATCACAGGCCGGCCTGACAAAGCACAAGCCGATATCCAGCAAGCCCTGTCTTTGGCCCCGGACAACATCCAGGTCCAGAAGCGGGCAGTTTCACTATTGTTCGCATCTGGCAATCCCGACAAAATTAGCCAGGCAAAAAGCATTCTTGACAAGTCTTTGGAATCAACCCCCTCAGATAGCCAATTGCTATTACTTAAAGCGCGCTCACTTCTTGCCGAAGGCACAGCTCCAGCCATCGAAAATGCTACCCAGATCCTTCAAAAAGCCACTGAAGAGCAGCCCAAAGAAGCTGAGGCTTGGGTGCTATTGGGTGAAACCTTGCTAAAGCAGGGACAACCCGGAAAAGCTGTTGACACCGCCCTGCGAGGCCTGGTCCACAAACCCAACGATAAGACCTTGCTATTATTGAAAGCTCGTGGTGAAGCAGCACGCTCACCCATCCTCGCAATTCCAACCCTCAAAGAGCTGCAGGCTCTGGATCCTAACGATGTCGATACGTCCATCCTGCTGGCTAATACATACATCGCAGCGGGCGAACACGAAAAAGCCGTTGAATTGCTTAGAAATCAGCTAACCTTGTGCACTGATGCAACACGTCGAAGATGCAATATCTCATTCGCAATCGCTTTATATAAAACTGGAGATAAAATAGAATCGCAAAAAATATTCGACTCACTTCTTAATTCAGAACCTAATGACCCAGCTCCCATATTTGCACAGGCCCTACTGCTCAAAGATGACAAGCTCTGGAACCAGGTAAACCAAATCGCTACTGACTGGTTCCAAAAACATCCCAATGACACACGCACGCCTATCGCCATCGCTCGAGAGTTAATAGCTGTTGAAGATACTGAAGCAAAAAAAACAGCCGAGGAAATACTTAACACTGTAATCAGCAAAGACCCAAACTGCATCGATGCAATGAACATCCTCGCTATGCACCTGCAGCTTACAGAACGCTCCGACCAATCAGCTCGACTTTATCAGCAAATTCTCAACCTCGAACCCAACAACCCCATTGCTATCAACAATCTTGCCTGGATACTGTGCGAAGAACAAAGTGCATTCCGGAAGGCGCTCGAGCTTGCAGAAAAAGGATTGAAGATAGCCCCGAATTACATCGACCTTATCGATACGCGTGGTGTTGTGTATTATCGCCTTGGAGATTTTAACAAAGCCATCCAGGATTTCACCACCTGTGTTAAGCTTTATCCAAAGGAATCCCCATCTGGAATCGCCTCGCGTTTCCATCTGGCAAGGGCTATCGCCGCACTGCGCCGAATGCGAACGGTGGGCTTAAGGTCAACCGTCGCCGCTATTGGGGAAAAAGACAAGGTGATTGAATATCTAAACCAGGTTCTGAATCCAGAGGCTCAAACTAAAAGTTTATCACCGAAAGACCTCGCCGAGGCGAGACGTCTGCTCGAAGAGCTATTAAAAGAAGGAGGTTCACAATGACACAATTACCAAATTCAGAAAACAATAACATTGGCAATGGCCCCATCAATAGCCGTTGCCCCGAGCTTGCCTTGCTCGACAGTAAACAGTGGATGTATGTTCAAAACCGCTACAACCTAACGCAGCGCGAGCGCCAGATAGCAGAGCTTATCTGCCAGGGTCTGCGCAATGGTAGCATAGCCAGGTCTCTGCGTATAAGACCCGGAACCGTAAAAACTCACACAAGAAATATCTATCGAAAAGTCCAGGTCAAAAGCAAAATCGCAATGCTTGTAAGATTTGTTACCGAGGCAAGGTCTCCCGCTGCGCAATATGATGATATGTCCACCTTCCCAATTATTGACTAAACAAATTTTTCAAAAAACATATCTTTTTTTCACATGCCGGTCACTTTTAACAGATTCCCTCCATTATTTATTAGACACACCATAAAATAACTAACCACTTTTTAGACTACAACCACATTTCTACTATTTTTTCACCATAGCCAACTCATATCAACCTCGGCTTACATTTCTTATCTTCTACCACTTTGGTAGTAATCTAATTGTGATAGAATCTCCTTTTTTCCGCCTCCACCCCACCTCACATCCTTATCTTTTTTGTAACCGTTCACACTGATAATCGCTGTTTTTAGCCTTAAAAAGCGGTTTCTTCATACTTCATTAGCCGTTTTAGCGTGTAAATGGTATCGTAAATAGCGGTTTTTCACTCAGTATCGCCATTTTAAGCCCGTAAATGGTTACCTTTCTTTTCTTTTTACCATTTTTCAAAAAAATATAACATTTTTTACAAAAATCCGTTTTTTTACTTGACATAAGATAGGTGGTCTTGGTAGATTGGAGAAAGTAGGTAACGTCAGCAAGGAGGACATACACTCGCAGTGTGTTCTGCGCTTAAGTTACTACTACAGATGCGCGACTGTAAAGCATCTTTTCAGGAGAACATGGAGAAGTGGTTTCGGATAAAAAAAGTAGAAAATTATCAGGCATATTGCTGTCGATTCTGCTAATGACATTACGCAATATCGTGGCAGTAGTAAGCGGCTGTGATAGTGTTTGTTTTTCACCGGCATTTATCTTCGTTCGGTGGGCTCGCGGACCCCCTGAACCTACATGGGGCAACCTTGTTTATTATAAAGGACCTTTGCGCGCAGGCCCTTTATGTGCAACCTGGAGATTCATTCGATTTTTTCTGGACATTCAGAACATAAAATAAGGACAAAAATTCGGAGAAGGGAAGATATGAAAAAGTTAATAACAATTGTTGTAGTAGCAATTTTGGCTCTGCCCGCATCCCCATCAAAGGCGGTCTTTACAGTTGATTTAAGCTACCCCACTGATGTTGTGAGCGACCCGGGTATCATTCTCTCCCACTGGGGAGAACCTGAACCGGTACCACGCTCACACGGTGGTTACGGTGGTTTTGGCTCCAGCCTCGATTACTATGTGCCCCCCACCACTGCAAGCGTAGATAAATATTGCAGAATGGTCTGGGGCAACGATGCAAGCGGCGACACAGATAATTACGCGGTCATTACCTATCCCAGGCCAATAGAGTCCGTAACCATTAGACATCTCGATGGTAGCGCTAATGACAGCTTTTATGTTTACGTCGATGGAGTTCAATGGGGCACCTATATTGCTCCTGCACCCGGCAAAACATACAGTGAGCAATGGTTTGAAACCACGTTCATCGGTTCGCCCGGCGCGACCTTGAATATTACATTAGTCGCTACCCAACGATGGCAGTATGGGTACGGGTGGGGGCAGTTGGGTATCGACCGCGTTAAGGCTATACCTATACCCGCTCCGGGAGCCATTTTGCTGGGTGGTATCGGAGTAGCTCTCGTTGGCTGGCTCCGAAGAAACAGAAGTTTTTAAACAGACACAAGCAACAAGTAAAATAAATGTATGTAAGTAAAT
>Ga0315279_10008340_pt1 | contig 12570 bp, 10 predicted proteins | sample YL17G06_20_MG_FD_203694 | JGI IMG/M metagenome (GOLD analysis project Ga0315279, IMG submission 203694) | Sediment microbial communities from Yellowstone Lake, YNP, Wyoming, USA - YL17G06_20 | ecosystem: Environmental > Aquatic > Freshwater > Lake > Sediment | place: USA: Wyoming | collected... | reverse complement strand
CGCGGGAGCATCCGGACCTGGTCGGATTCACCGCGGTTACGTCGGCATTCCGCGATGCCGGTGATGTTTGCGCTCGTGTCAAGGACCTGGCGCCGGCCATTGCCACCGTATTCGGCGGCGCGCATGCATCGGCATCGGGCGAAACGCTGCTGCGCGGCCATCCTGCCATCGACTGTCTTGTCATGGGAGAAGGCGAATTCGCCATGCGCGATCTGGCCGGCGGAGCCGATCCGGCAGACATCGAGGGCCTGGTCTATCGCGATGGATCCGAGGTCCAAAGCTCGCGCCCGCGGACCACGCTGTGCGCTATGGATGATCTTCCCTTTCCGGCGTATGATCTTCTGCCGGGGTTTCCGCGCCGCTATCTGATGCCGCTGTTCGGCTACCCGCGTCATCCGGGCGCAACGATCATCTCATCGCGCGGATGCGTGTATCAATGCTCCTATTGCGACCGGTCGGTCTTCGGCCAAGGGTTCCGCTGGAATTCACCGGAATACACCTTTGAACAGATGCGCCGCCTTGGCGCAGATTTCGGCGTGCGCCATGTCAATTTTTACGACGATCTCTTCACGCTGAACCGTGCGCGCGTGACCGCGATATGCGAGAAACTGGCATCGGCCCGCCTGCGGGTGACATTCAACTGCATCGTGCGCGCCGGCCATATCGACGATGAGCTGGTCCGCCTTCTCAAGCGCGCCGGGTGCTGGATGGTCAATGTGGGCATCGAATCGGGCGACCAGTCGATGCTGGACGCAAACAAGGACGGTCTTTCGCTTTCGCAAGTCCGCTCCGACGTGGACAGATTGCATGGTGCCGGCATATGGGTCAAAGGGCTTTTCATGATGGGCTTTCCCGGGGAAACCGAAACGTCAATCGCCCGCACCCGGGACTTCGCCTGTTCGCTGCCGCTTAAAGATGCGAATGTCACCGCGTTTACGCCGTTCCCGGGCGCGCCGGTGACGCGCACGATCCGCGACCACGGAGTGTTTGATGAAGATTGGTCCAAAATGGACTGCGAACATTTCGTGTTCGTTCCCGGGACCATTGGTTCGCGGGCAATTCTGGAAAAACGGCGCGCGGAATTCATCCGGGCGTTTTACAACCGGCCGTTCATGCACGGCGCGTATCTCAGGATGCTCATCGAATCGCCGCATTCATGGTGGCGGCTTGTCAAGTCCGCGCCGGCGTTTCTGGGGTATGCGCGGGGGTTGAAATAGCAGGAATCCGCCAGGTTACCATGACATTTCCGGCGAAATCAAACGAATCCGAGGGAAATACGCAGCATAGCGTGATGCATCACGGGTCAGCAGCGCCATGCTGGAAACCGCGGCATGGGCGCCAATGAAGAAATCGGGCAATGGAGATCGCTTCGCCCCGCCGGTGCGCCGATATCGCACGAAACATTTCCCTGCAAGGAATGCTGCTTCCCAGGGTATTTGTTCTCGCTCAAATAGCCGCGCAGGAATAAATTCCTCAATACTTTCAATCGTATCAAACCCCACTGAAATTTCCGCATATATGACGGGATTGATGACCAACGGACCGTCATCCGCAGCCTTTCGCAGCATCGCAGAGGACCAATCATGCCATTGTGGATCTTCCGACATGATGTCAATTATAATGTTGCTGTCGACCAGAGTGCGAAGACCGGACATCATTCGCCTCGCGTCAATGCCAATATCTGATCGGTGGTCATGTGAATATGCGGTTTGGCCCTGTGCAGGGCTTGAATGACCTGCCGGCCTCTTCGTGAAGAAGACGGGGCTTTGCGCAGCTGAATTAAGTCGCGGTGCACCCGGAATTCAACTTCCGAATCCGGCATAAGACCGAATTTTTTCCTGATCTCAAGCGGTATGGTCACCTGGCCCTTAGAGGTAATACGCATAGCCAGTCCCTCCTGGATCGGCATGGTAAGAATAATACCGGTAAGAATCTTACTATAATATACCGCGTTCCGGCGCGATCGTCAAGGCATCATGCGCGAATTCAATACCGCGCATCGGCGTATTCCACCCAGCCGCCGGCCGTTACCAGCGCTTCGTCGAACGGGCTCAGGGAAAACGCCGATTCCCTGCGCTGATCGCCGGCATTGAACACGAGCTTTCGGGCGTCCAGGTCGATAGCGCACGAGACCGCGCCGTTCTTTGCGAATGCAAGCAAAGCCTCGATCTCCGTTTTCGGCAGCTCAATGGCCATCATGCCGCCGTTGAACATGTTCTGCCGGAAGATGCGCGCATAGCTTTCGGCGATGACCGCGGTGATATTGTTGACTTCCAGCGCCCATGGCGCGTGTTCCCGCGAGGACCCGCAGCCGAAATTCGCGCGCGCGACGATCACCCGGAACTCCGTATGCCCAAGGGCGGCCGGATCAAAGCCGGGAAGTTCCAGGTCTTCCATCAGGTGCGGTTTTAAATCATCCTTGCTTGCGGCGTTCAGATACTTCGCCGGAATGATCTCGTCGGTGTTGATGTCGCTGCGGTCCAGGAAGAGGACGGGGCCTCCAAAGGTTTTCATACAAATACTCCGGAAAAAGTGACAAAGTAGCAAAGAAATCAAGTTACAAAGTTGAATGGCCTGATTATTTAAGTGTTCGGATAAAGCTGCTCATCATGCGTTCCATTTCTTTCGAGTCCTCAATAAGCTCATTATATTCCGCATCGGGAAGCATGCTGAGGTTATGAGATATCTCAAGCTGCGTCTGGACCTCGAACAGTGAACCCATGGCGAAATGCATAAAGCGCGCGAAATCCCTTTGGGCATGCCGTCCGAATCCTTCGGCGATATTACTTGGGACGGAAACCGATGCTCTCCGCAATTGCGAAATGAGACCCATGGTCTCGCTTCGTGGGTATTTCATCGTCGCTTTATATACTTTCGTAACAAAAATCATGGCCTTCTGCCAGATGAGAAGGTCGCGAAATGTTTTGATTTTCGAATGGTCTCTGTTTTCCATGGCAGGTCCTTTCTGGGTTGATTTTTCATTCCATCAAATGCGTTGTTTTATGCTTTGTAACTTTGTCACTCGTCCGCTCTGTCACTTCATGAACTTCCTTGGGTCCGTCAGTTTTCCCGTGATCCCGCTGGCCGCCGCGCTTGCCGGGCTCATCAGGTGCACCATGCCGCCCTTGCCCATGCGTCCGTAAAAATTGCGGTTGGTCGTGGAGGCGCACACTTCGCCTTCGGCCAGAACGCCGTTGCTCATGCCCAGACATGCGCCGCAGGTCGGATTGGTCACGCAATAGCCTGCGTCCATGAACGTCCGCAGGATACCCTCTTCCATGGCATCGCGGAATATCGCGGGCGTTGCCGGGCTTACAATGCCGCGCACGCCCGGCGCCAGACGGGTGCCCTTGACAATTGCGGCCGCCGCCCGCAGGTCGGACAGCCGGCCGTTGGTGCAGGAGCCGATATATACCTGGTCAATCTTGACATCAGGCAGTTCGGCGAGGCGTTTCACCTGGTCGGGCTTATAGCCCACCGTGGTGCACGGTTCGATCGCGGATGCGTCGATATCCACGGCTTTCGCATATGCCGCATCGGGATCGGAACGCCATCGCGCAAAATCGGCCAGGGCCTTTGTCCGGTCGTTGCCGTGCGAGGCGGCGATATGCGGCCAGAGAAAATCCACGGTCGTTGCATCCGGCAGGCAGACGCCGGAGGTGCCGCCGGCCTCGATGGCCATATTGCAGACGGTCATGCGTTCGTCCATGCTCATGGCGTCGATGACCGGGCCGCGAAACTCGATCACATGGTCCGTGGCACCGTTCACCGTCATGCGGCGGATGATTTCCAGAATCACATCTTTCGCATATACCCCTTTTGACAAGGCGCCGGCCACGTTGACGAGGATGCTTTTCGGAGTGCGGAACGCGCACACGCCCTTGAGAATGCCCACCTCCAGATCGGTCGTGCCCACGCCCGCGGCAAAAGCTCCGAACGCGCCGTGCGTGCAGGTGTGGCTGTCGCCCATGATCACGGTATACCCGGGCCGGATGAATCCCTTTTCCGGAAAGATCGCATGGCAGACGCCGTTGGCGCCGATATCGAAGAAGTCCCGAACGCCGTGGCGGTGCGCCCAGTCGCGCAGGATTTTCGCCTGCGTGGCCGACTCGGTGTCTTTGGACGGTGTCACATGGTCGATGACCGCTTTGATTTTTGATGTGTCGAATACGCGGTCTTTTTTCCGCCACATCAGGTCCATGATGGCAAGCGGCGTGGTGATCTCGTGGCACATGACCACATCCAGCGACAAGATTGCGGTCCCGGGAAAAGGCTTGTCCTTAACATGCGCGCTAAAAATCTTTTCAGTGATCGTTTGACCCATATGCGCCTTCCTTGCTGCGACTGATAGTACGGTTAATGGCTATCGAGATCGAGATAATCTTTGTGCGGCGGCGTGACGCTCCAGATCGCCTTGAACTCAGCTTCCTGGTCGTTGACCAGCGTGTGCGGCAGATGCGAACTGAAGGAAATACTGTCGCCTTCGGAAATAATATATTCTTCGTCGCCGACTTTCATGCGCGCAAAACCGGCCAGCACGTAGCCCATTTCGATACCGTCATGTCCCCGTCCCGATAGCCCCACCTGCCGTCCTGGCTCAACAACCAGCAGGAACATCTCCGCAGGATAGTTGGCATCGGCGCTGGTCACCAGCTGCTCGTAAACCGCGCCTTTGGATCCGGTGCGGAGACGATCGCCGGCATGGTGGATCCGCACGGGCTTGTTGGACGGCAGGCGCCGGAATAGGTCCACGATGTTCAGATCCAGAGTCAGGCAGACCCTCATTAATGTATCAATGGATGGAGCGACTTTCCCGCGTTCTATCTGGCTGAGCATACTGATTGAAATGCCTGCCTTTTCCGCTATATCTCCTTGATTTTTATTGAGTTTTTCGCGATAGAGCCGCAAAATAGTCCCTAATTGCGGCACTATATCTTTTAGTATTTCTTCATTCATTACATATATAATAAATTATTTCAAGAGAAAAATCAAGGAAAATTCGCTTTTTTTTCTCACATTAACTATTTTACCTATTGAATTGAGATCAGATTCCAAGAGCGGCTCAAGGTGCCAGTAATAATCCTATGGAACGGACGTATCGCAAAAGGGTCCTGCCGGCGTAGCCCCCATCAGACATGTGTCCGATGGGCCACGCGCCTGCATCGGAAATCTGTTTTGCCGCAGTGAGCGCTCATCCATAATCAAAGATTGATAGCCGGGGAAAATATATGGACATTAAAAAAGAATATCCTGAAGCGAACCTGCAGGAGCTTTCCCGCGAGGTCGAAAGCAGCGCCCTGAAGATTGACGATATCGATAACCTGAAAATGTTGACGGAAAAGAAGGTCATCGAGCGTGTTTCCGGCGATATCGTCAACCACATCCAGGACGACGAGCAGATCCTGCATACCCTGGGAAAAAAGCCCGGCAGCTACTACCGCGACGTCATCTTCGCGCTGATCCAGATCCGCCTGCCCGAGGAAGAGGCCGAGCGCGACTGGAAGGCCATCCTGAGCCACAAATACATGATGAGCGAAAAGCTGCAGCGCAATGTGGGAATCCATGTGGCAACGCTTGACTATTATACCAATATCAAGCGCAAACTCATCCATCCCAAGATCGTAGACGCCAACGAATATGCCGATACGGCCGAACGCGCGCTGACCGACGATTTGACAAAAGCGTACAACCGCAACTTTTTCGAGCAGGAGCTCAAACGGCTGTTTGTTCTTGGCAAAACGGCAAACCAGCTGTTTTCGCTCATCATGCTCGACCTGGACCATTTCAAGATTTACAATGACGTCAACGGACATATCAGGGGCGACCTTGCTCTTATCGAGACCGTGCGTATCCTCCACGCCGTCTGCAGCCAGGAGGACACGGTGGCGCGGTACGGCGGCGAAGAGTTCGCCATCCTGCTGCCGCAGCAGCGCCTGGACCTGGCGCTGAAAACGGCCGAGCATATCCGCGGCGCTATTTACGATTACCGGTTTATGAATGAGCAGACGCTGCCCAGCGGAAGATTGTCGGCGTCGCTGGGTGTTACCACCTATCGCGACGACATGAAAGCGCCTCTTGACATGGTGGCGGAGGCCGATGTGGCGTTGTATCGCGCCAAGAATTCGGGCCGCAACACCATAAAGGCATTTTTCAAGGAATAGGGCCCGCAATGGAACGTCAGGAGATCCGCGGCGACACGCGGCTTGTCGCCCTGCTGGGCGATCCGGTTGCGCATTCCGTCTCCCCGCTGATCCATAACCATCTTTTTGCGCGTCTGGGTTTACCGTTTGTCTATATTCCCCTGCGCGTGGCGGCGGCCGACCTGGGTGCGGCCGTGCGCGTGCTGCGTTCAGCGCGCTGTGCCGGCGCCAATATCACCATCCCGCATAAACAGGCCGCAGCGCCGCTGTGCGACCGGCTTTCTGATTTGTCAAAGATGACCGGCACGGTCAATACGCTCTGGTTTGCCGAGGAATGCCTGCACGGCACGACCACCGATGCCGACGGCTTTTTCGGTGCGCTGGCATGGATGGGCCATGATCCCGCCGGCGGCCGGGTGGTAATCCTAGGCAACGGCGGCGCGGCCCGCACTCTTTCGTTTGCCCTTGCGCTTGCAAAAAAATGCGCCGCCATAGCGCTGGTCGGCCGCGATGACACACGGGTGGGATCGCTTGCGGCGGAGGTCGGCGACAGAACCGGCTTTGCCGTGGCGCACGCGACCTTCGGGACAAAGGCCGCGGCGCAGGCGCTTGCGGCATGCACGCTGCTGGTGAATTGCACCTCCGTGGGCATGCATCCGGCCGCCGACGCTTCGCCGGTCGACAGCGCGGTGCTGCACGCGGGCATGACGGTGTTCGATACGATTTACAATCCGGCAAAAACGCGTCTTGTGGCCGCCGCCGAACGCGCCGGCTGCCGCGTGCAGAACGGGTTGCGCATGCTGTTGTACCAGGGACTTTCGTCGTTCGCTCTCTGGACCGGAATGCGGCCCGATGAATCGCTTGTGGATGTCAACGAGCTGACGCGGGCAATGGGCAGGGCCTAGCGGCTCGCGAACGAGGATAACGCCTCGATTTCAAAGGAAGTCTGCAATGCGCTGGATCGTCAAACCATCGCGTTTGCGCGGTACGATCGCCATACCGCCGTCCAAGTCGCACACCATCCGCGCGCTCCTCGTGGCCACGCTGGCCCAGGGCACCTCGATCGTTCGCAATGTACTCACGCGCGGCGACGGCGGATCGGCCATTGCCGCAGCCCGCAGTCTGGGCGCTGCCATCGACCTTTCCGACGATGTGGCCACGATCGTCGGCGCGGGCGCCGACCGCGACGCGGGCGGCGACGAGGTTTTCACCGGCAATTCCGGCACCACCACCACGCTCTTTGCGTCCGCCGCCGCCCTGGGAAAACGCGCGCGGCGATTCGACGGCGATGCGTCGGTCCGGTCACGCCCCGTCAAGACACTCCTGGAAGCCCTGCGCATGCTGGGGGCGTCGTATACCTGCGAATCGCCGGCCGGCGACGTGCCGTTTACCATCCGCGGTCCGCTTGCGGGCGGCCCGGCCACGGTGAACGGCATTTCCTCGCAGTTCGTTTCGAGCCTTCTGTTCGCATGCCCCCTGCTGCCGCGGAACTCGGAAATAACGGTTGTCAATCCGCACGAAAAACCCTATATCGCCCTTACACTCTGGTGGCTTGACCGCATGGGCATCAGTTGCGCCGCATCGGCCGACTATACGAAGTTCCAGGTCCCGGGAAAGCAGCGCTATGCCCCGCTTGACTGTACGGTGCCGGCCGATTTTTCATCCGCAACCTTTGCGGCCGTGGCGGCGGCCGTCACCGGCTCGCTGCTTGAACTCGCCGGACTTGATTTTTCGGACCCCCAGGGCGACAAGGCGGTCTTTGAGCACCTTGCGGCCGCGGGCTGCGCAATCGAAAAGAACCGGAATTCGGTGACCGTTTCATCGCCCGCACCATTGCAGGGCCGAATGTTCGACCTCAACGCCACGCCGGACGCCCTGCCGGCCCTTGCGGTGCTCGGATGCCGCGCGCGCGGCGAAACGCACCTTGTCAATGTAGCGCAGGCGCGTATCAAGGAAACCGACCGCATCGCCGTGATGTGCACCGAGCTTTCCAGAATGGGCGCGCGCATCGCGGAGGAACGCGACGGACTCATCGTGCGCAACGGCCCCCTGCACGGATGCGCGGTCAACGGCCACAACGACCATCGGGTGGTGATGGCGCTGGCCCTGGCCGGCATGATCGCGGAAGGGGAAACCGTCATTGAAACCGCCGAATCCGCGGATGTGACGTATCCGACGTTCGTTGCGGATTTCCGGAAATTGGGCGCGGAAATCCGGGTGACTGATTAAAAGGCAGGAAGACCATGCAGGAAATCACCGTTCCCCTTGGCGCACGGTCCTATCCGATCAACCTGGGCTCGGGCATCGCCGATCGTCTGCCCGAGGCGCTGATTGACCGGTTTCCGCATTCCCGTTTTGCTCTGGTCACCAATACAACGCTGTTGTCGCTGTACAGCGGGCGGATCGAAGCCTGGAGCCGGCATCTTCGGCTGACGATTCACGCCGTTCCCGACGGCGAGCAACATAAATCAATCGAAACCTGGAAATCCATTCTCGATGCGCTGGTTGCCGCGCGACTGGAGCGGACGGCCGTCATCCTTGCCTTTGGCGGCGGCGTGGTTGGCGATATGACCGGCTTCGCGGCGTCATCGTATTTGCGCGGCGTCAATTATGTGCAGGTGCCCACCACCCTGCTGGCCATGGTCGATTCGAGCGTGGGCGGCAAGACCGGCGTCAATCATCCTGCCGGGAAAAACCTGATCGGCGCGTTCCATCAGCCGTGCCTGGTGTGGGTTGATACGGATTTTCTGTCAACGCTGCCTCCGCGCGAGTTCCTGGCAGGCTACGCGGAGCTTTTCAAATATGCCTTCATCGGCGGCCGCGATATGTTCGATTTCATCCGCAGCTTTCACGGCCGATTGATTCAACGCGAGACCGGACCGCTGCATGACGGCATCAGCCGCGCCATCGCCATCAAGGCGCGGATCGTGGGCGCCGACGAGCGGGAATCCGGCAGCCGCGCCCTGCTTAACTTCGGTCACACTTTTGCGCATGCGATAGAAAAGTATTTCAACTACGAATCGGTGCTGCATGGCGAAGCGGTCGTCTGGGGCATCGTATGCGCGATCGACCTGGGCAGGCGCCTGGGCGCTTTTCCTTCCGGTTCCCTGCCGCTCTACGAGCTGATGCTGCGGCTTCTCAAACCGTCGCCGCTGCCGCAGACGCCCGACGCCGGCCGCCTGTACGAGGCTATGTTTACAGACAAGAAAGTCAGCAAGGGCCGGCTTCGTTTCGTCGTTCCCACGGAACCCGGCTCATCGGTGGTGCGTGACGACGTTTCGCCGGAAACGGTCCTGGCAACGCTGCTCCAGGTGTTCGGCGCCTGATCGGATGTGGTATATTTAAGATATGCCTATGCCGGCTATTGAGGAATCCTCCCTTGGTGTTCATCAGGCGGTGATACTGTTGCCGCCCGCAGCGCCCGATGCACCGGCGTCCGCCGCCGCGAAAGCGTCTTCCGCGGCTGTTTGCGACGCACCGGTTTCCATCGACAAGATCATAGGCCGCGCACTGCTGCTATGTCAAGACCTTCCCGCGGCGTATGCGCCCTGTCGGACCCGGATTGAAGATCTGCGCGACCGCCTGGCCACGGGCCGGCTGCACCTGGCCGTACTCGGCCAGTTTAACCGGGGCAAGAGCACATTCCTGAATGCGTTGCTCGGGTTGCCGGTCCTGCCGACCTCGGTGCTTCCGCTCACGAATGTGCCCACCGTCATCCGCTACGGCGCCGAACTCTCCTGCACCATACGCTTTCTTTCCGGCAAACCCGACCGCGTGGTCCGCTCGTCGGCGGAGGAGATCCGCGCCGCGCTGATGCACCATGTCACCGAGGACCGCAATCCCAAAAACCGGGAGAATGTCCGCGAGGCCGTGGTCGAATGTCCGGCGGAATTCCTGGAAAACGGAACCGTGCTTATTGACACGCCGGGATTCGGGTCAACGCATGTGCACAACACGAAAACCACCGTTGACCTTCTGTGCGAATGTGACGCCGCGTTCCTGCTCCTGTCGGCGGACCTGCCGATCACCCAGTTTGAAATTGAATTCCTTAAGGAAGTCAGGAAATACGTGCCGCGGCTCTTTTTCATCTTTAATAAAGTCGATCTGCTTGCCGGACATGAGTTGATCCAGACCGATATTTTTATTAAAAAGACGATCGCCGCGCATTTCGGCTACTCGACAGACCTGATTCTGATCCCGGTGAGTGCGCGCGCGGCCCTGGAAGCTAATAGCCGCGACGAATCCGATGCGGCCTGGAAAAAGAGCGGCATGGAGCAGGTGAAGGAAGCGATCGACCGTTTTCTGTCCGGCGAAAAGTATTTCACTTTGTCATATGCATTGCGCAAGAAATTCGGCGTCGCCCTTGACGGCATCGCGTCGATTATAGAGCGCGATCGCATGGCTATTGCAGGGCCTGTTGATGACCGGGAACGCGAGTATCGCGAAATAGCGCAGCGTCGCCAAGCACTGTCGTCGGTATTGGACCGCGAATCCGAAATGGCGCAGGCCGAAAAGCGGGCACTGATCGAATTCGTTGAATCGGCGGGCGCGCGCGAAATACGGAATGCCGAGGCGCAGATCGCCGCGTATCTGAATGCGCTCTGCACCGCACCGGGCGACCCGTCCGCATCGATCCGGTCGACCTTTCCCGCCTTTGTAGACCAGACGGTACGCCGGATCAGCGCCGCAATAGTTGCCTCTGTCAATAAACCTCTGCGCAAGGCCGCCGCATTGCACCAAACGGCCGTTGAGCGGGCGGTGACAATAGTCATGCCACACGTGGGTGATGCGGTTGCGCGGCAGGTGCGCGAATGTCTGGCCGGCATGGATGAATTCGAGATGGCGGCGCCCGAGCCGGCATCGATGGATATTTCCGAGGCGCTTGGCCGCCTGAAGACCGGTCTGGGGGACCTTTTCATGCGCGCGGCGGATCGTTTGCAGGCACGGACGGACCGGTATGTGCCGGTGCTCTGCGATCTGTTGCACCTAAAAGCTGCGGACAGCGTCGCGAAAGTCAAGGAAAAGTGCGGCGCGCAGGCAGGCAGGTTCGCGGCGATCGTGACGAAGTGCCTGGAGCTGCTGATACACGCCAGCAAAAAAAAAGAGGCCGCACGCCATGATGCATGGCAGACGGCGTTCAAAGCCGCCGCGCCTCAGCTTGAAACGCTTGCAAACGCCCAGAGTGAACTCGCCGCAATCCGCTTGCTGCTCGGGGACTGACGCCGCACGGATCACACCGCGGGTCTGCGCCGGGCCGGCTCACACCACCACGCGAGGATTATTCCCACGATCAAAAGCAGGCCGGCGATTTTAAAGGTTTGTGAAAACGACCGCGCCAGCTGCCCCATGAAGACCGCTTTGACTTGCGGAAATAGAGCGTCGATTTGCCGGATCTGCTTTTTATACGCGGCCTTGATGACCGCCGCCTGCATGGACGCCGCCGACGCGAGCGCCGTATCGCGGCGCGATTCGAATTGCCGGATGATGCCGGCCCGCGTGGGCAGGCGGGTCTCCTGCGTGAACTTAGTCGCGCGTAATTGACCGATGATAGCCTCTTTGGCCACCTGCTTGAGTACCGGATCCTCGGCAATGATCGCTTCGGCCTGCCGCTTTGCCGCGGTCAGGTTGTGGTTAACGTACCGGGTCAGGACCATGACTAAAAGCGCCACGCCCACGACCGCTCCAACGGTGCGGGCGATATTGCCGACTCCCGAGGCGATGCCGATTTTGTCGGCCGGGACGGCGCGAATTGACGCCCCCACGATTGGCGGCAGGGACAATCCCATGCCGGCGCCGCACAGCACCAGACGCCAGATGATATCCATTGTGGTTGATTTTTCGGAAAGATCGCCGAATATCCAGATGGATGCGCATACCACCGCCATGCCTCCGGCGGCAAACCAGCGACTTCCAAAGCGGTCCGAGAGCGGACCGGCAAGGGCCGAAAAAACCATGGCGGAGAGCGGAATCGCGGTAATGATGATCCCGGCACGCACCTGCGACATCTCCATTACCTGCGTAAGAAAAAAGGACAGGAAGAACACCCCGCACATCAGGCCGATGCCCGAAAAAAAGAGCGCTGCCATGGCAAAGGAAAACGGCCTGCTATTAGACAGAAGAGAAAGCGGCAGCATGGGCTCCGGCGTCGACCGCTCGACCGCCGCAAAAGCGATCAGGCCGGCCGCCGAGGCCGCGAACAATCCCAGGATATAGGCCGAGCTCCAGCCCTTGTCGTTTGCCTGCACCAGCGCCAGGGTCAGGCAGAAAATGCCGGCCGACAGCGTGAACATCCCGAGCCAATCGATTCGGCGCGAGGCGGTGGGGTCTTTGGATTCCGCGATGAGAAACAGGGTGCCGATCGCGGCAATAATGCCCTGGGGGAGATTGATATAGAAAATCCACTGCCAATTGAAATAATTGGTAATCATGC
>Ga0315279_10008339_pt1 | contig 12570 bp, 13 predicted proteins | sample YL17G06_20_MG_FD_203694 | JGI IMG/M metagenome (GOLD analysis project Ga0315279, IMG submission 203694) | Sediment microbial communities from Yellowstone Lake, YNP, Wyoming, USA - YL17G06_20 | ecosystem: Environmental > Aquatic > Freshwater > Lake > Sediment | place: USA: Wyoming | collected... | reverse complement strand
TGTCGAGGCTCTGAGCGCTTTTCTCGCTGTAGCGAAGCTGGCGGACCACGGAGAAGAGGTTTGCCGCGTGCAGTCGCCGGAGCGCTTCGTTGAGCCCGCTCGAAGGCCGGAAATAAGCCAAATGGAATTTACAGCCCGAGTCTTTGAGGCCGTTGCGGAGGACGTCGAGCGTCGCGCGGGAGGAGGCACAGCGACGGGTCATATTCTTCGGGCGGATGCTTGCGATAGCCTCCCGGCGCGGATTCGCCGTAAGGCGCCGCCTCTTCGCGGATACGGCTCATCTCCCCGGCGCAGGCGTCCGGACCATACCTGAGCAGCCCGCATTCAATCGTCTTTTCGAAGCTTCGCTCGGAGACTTCAACCGTCATGGTTTTTCTCCTGAGGCCGCCATGGCCCTCCGGGTGGCCACAAGATTAGTAATTTCGTGTTTCACACCATGGCCTCGGCATACGGCCTGATGACGTTCCAGATCCGGCAAACAAGGGCAGCGTGGTAGAGATCATCCGCCGTGAATCGCCGGTCGCGCAGGCCTTCCCTTAGCGCTTCAATAGCCACGTCCAGTCCAATTTTATTCCTGTATTTGAAACAATCGGCCACTGTTTTTGCCGGGCCGGTTACTTTGAGGATAATCCCCAGGATGTTATGTTGCTCCACACCATAATAAAGAGACGCCTCCGAAAACCGGACAATTCTCATCCGCGTGTTGCTGATTCTAGGTTTTGCGGATTTCCTGTCGATCGCGATCCAGACCTGATGAGGATTCTGAGTCCCGATCCCATGAAAGGAGAGGGCCGACAGGAGACAAATTACTCCGCCGGGGACTTTTTTCGTCACCTCCAGGAGGCTGAAATGTTCCGTCTCTACCTCTCCCGGCTTCATGTAGAGACCGCGCTCGGTTCGGACGACTTGTCCTTTCCGACAAAGCCGGCTCAGCGCCGTCCTGGACAGACCATGCTTCTTCAGGTCGCGGGAGCGAAGAAACGCGCTACCTTTCAGGAGCTCCAGGATTTTCTCTTCTTGAGTCATGGTCCGTCGCACTAATGTTGCATAATATTGACATTTATCAACATGTGCCGACTAATTGTAACATCTATTAGGAGGTAATTCAAGCCTGAAAGCCTTTTTTGTTAATGAAACTTTAGTTATCGCAGTCCTTATTAAAGGATAACGACTTATCCTTTAATAACGATTAATAACGATTTTGGATAGAAATGCCATAAATTACGCGCAAGTGAGGCCAAGTCTTGGGGGAAGAACCATCGCTTATCCGCAGGATTCGATTGCTTGCTTTCAGGAAAATCGGATTCATGAAATTCCTTGATGAGGAGATTAAAAACCGCCTTTTGCCTTCTATGCCGATGATTATATGTTGTCTTTTATAAGAGGCAATAATAGATAAATATTTGTCTAGTATAGGAGACAAATAAATCGAATCCTCCCCTGGCAGGCGAGAAGATTCTTCAAGCCGTTTAGGAGTTTTTTATTTTAGTGGCCAAGCTTTTTCAATTCTTATTCGTCTGGATATTACTTCGGGCGAAACCTTGAATTCTTTACTTATAAGCCTAGACACAGCCTGTATGAGGTTTTCTTCGTCATTACCGGCCATTTTTCTAAATTCCTGCAGCTTTGGCCTCAGATCTTTTATCGCATTAATCAGAGCGACTCGTGGTACAAGCAGCCGCCCGGCGAACTCATAAGCATGCTGCTCGAACCAATTGAGATCTTCCTCTAGAAAATCTTCGTGAAAGTGGATCCAGTCTTCAGGTGTTCTGAAATCGCATTCTTGTATTTCATTTTTATGTAAGACATAATGGCCTGCTTCATGGGCGTAAGTAAATCTCAAGCGATTTTCTTGCTTCTCATCCATATAAACGTTGTAATCGATACAAATATTCTTAAGGTCCCTGGTCAAGAAACCATCTAAATCAATCTTGTCCTTGAGCCCAATAATAGGAATTGGCTGAATTCCAAGTTGCAGTTCGAAAATCTCAACTATAGGGATAGGCAGTAGATCTGGAGGATGCACATAGCGTTTCCTAAACTCATCAGCTTTTATTCTTATGGAATCAAACTTTAAACGAGGCGGATGGATAAAATGGACAAATTTTCCTTTCACTAACTCTTCCTAATTTTTTCAAGAAGGTCTTCCAATTCTTTTCTAGTTGGCTTTTCCCCCCGAAGCGTCCGGAAGAAGATAGGGAGTTTATAAATAATCGTAGCATCCTCCAGCAGCTCCGATGGAATATAGCTAATTGAGGCTAAATCAAAGAGCAAGTGCCAATCCTGAGATTTTTTACTCAGACCCAGCGTTCCGGCGATTTCCTCGAGGATAGGGCGACTCTTGGGTGGAGGAAGGATCCCTCTCTCGATTTTGCTCCAGTTGCTTGGATCCACTTTTGTCTTTCTGCAAAATTCTCTCAAAGTCAGTCCTTTCTTGATTCTCTTATTCTTAATAAACGTTCCAAAATCCATATTTTTCTCTCCTTTTCTGTGGTAATTATTTACAACATGGTATAATTCTACCACATTTCTTTGGTTTGTCAAGGCCCCTGGATTCCTTTAAGACAATGCGTATTCCGACGATTCCGACCACCCATTCCGATGCCCACCCAAAAAGTGGCCGGCTTCACGTCGGAATCAGTGGCCGGAATCCCCCGGAAGGGGTGGCCGGAATCCGTCGGAATGCCCGGCCGGAATGGCTCGGAATACGCAGCTAGTATCCAACTTTTTGCTGCGACTTGGATCACGAGCCTGTAAATATATTGCTTGTCATATCACGCTGATTATCTTAGGATTATACTGCAAGTTAGAGGGCTTTTCCGGTGAAATCATCCGATATATGCCTTTCAAGCAGGGAAAACCGACATAAAAACAACTCGCGGTGTGATACCCGGCCGGATTGGCTCAGAATATGCAACCAGAGAAATATCGAGAGTGTTCCCGCAATAGTTATATGTCCCCTGATTTCACGCTGATTTCATATGGCGAGCTTTAATTTTTCGATAGCCGCGTCACTTCGATATTCAAGGGGTTTAGCATGACGCTCCTGAAGCCTTGGACGTAGCCTTCGGTCCATACCTGAACGTCGAAACCATTGTCGATAAGCTTGTTAATGATGGCGAGCGCATCGTCTTGTGGCACGTCGGTGTCGGTACCTTTATATTTAATCATCCAAAAATCCAAGGAGTCACGTCTCAAGATCATTTTGCATGTACGCGGGGCTCTGGACCTCTCAAAACCTTCGTCGAGGCTATTGTTCGTCATGTGCAGTTCGAGAACGCCGATGGCGTTTGTAACTTCGATATCCGCCGGGATGTCGTTCGACAAAATTCCCAAGAAGATGCCTCCGCGTCCGTCCCAGGTCGATGTCTTGGCCAATCTGTACCAAAAATGAGCATAAATCTCGAAGAACAACGCAGGGCTTCCTTTGGATTTCGGCACGCTAAAGCTAATCAATGTAGGAGACACAAAGTCTGTTCTCAAATTCGGATCGCTGATCGTAACGACATAAGCGCCTTGAGAATAGCTCCCCGCGTTTCCCCAAGCAAGATGCTCGATAGCTTGGGGCTTATCGGCGGCTGCAAGGACCAGGGCCATAGCCAGCACAAAGAAAGCGATGCATTTCAATTTGTTGATAAGCGTGTTTCCCTCCTTTACATATCCTAGTCTTTATTTTCTGGGAAGTCTAGGAATAAACAGGGGCCGGGCTAAAACCGCGACGCATGCTACGAAACGATGTCGACCTTCCTGTTATTTGCAGCCGACCGTACGGACCGAATCCGATCCCTTGATCGCTAGGCCGTTCATCATCTTGCCCTTGAGATAAGCCTTCGTGTCTCCGCATTGAATCCCGGATTCTTTGGTCTTGAAATGAAGCATCAGGTCGAGATCACCGTCCTTGTCGACATCTTCGAAGGCATAATGCGAAAGAGAATTTTCCTCTCCCGTTTTGCCGAATCGAATGGTCGCGGGATTGATCTGGGAGACATCCAAGCCGTCTTTCGCCAATATCGCGACCGGAATCTCGCCGTTGCTCTTGGGGTTGATGCTGTTATTGGCATCGCCCGGCTTGATGTCGATGGCCACGGTAATTAATTTCAGCGGGCCGATGGCTATGTCATACGGCCCAAACTCTACCTCTACAGTAGCAACAACAGCATTGGTCGTGGTGTTGATCACTGACACCTTATTGGAGCCAACGTTCGTTACGTAGACAAACGTTCCGTCCGGGGTGATGGCTAGGCCACCGGGGCTATCGATTCCTTCTACAGTAGCAACAACAGTGTTGGTCACCGTGTCGATCACGAAGACGTCGAAGACGTTGGTCGAGGATGGGTTCGGCACATAGGCAAAAGCCCCGTCCGGGGTAATGGCCACCTTGAGGGGCTCTGCTCCTGCCCCTAAATTTACAGTACCCACAACAGTTTTGAGGTTGATATCGATCACCGACACGTTAGCGGAGCCTTGATTCACCACATAGGCAAATGCCCCGTCCGGGGTAATAGCCACCCCCCTAGGAAATTTCCCCACAGACTGTACGGTGGCCACCAGGATGTTGGTCGCCGTGTCGATCACCGAGACACTGTCCGAAAAAACATTCGTCACATAGGCGAAGGTCCCGTCCGGGGTGAAGGCTATCCCCCGCGGTGACTCCACCTGTACAGTAGCAACGACAGTGTTAGTCGCTATGTCGATCACGGAGAGGGCACCCCAGGAACCCTCATGCAACACATAGGCAAATGCTCCACTCGGTGTGATGGCGATATCAAATGGCGCGTTTCCCACGGGGATCGTAGCCACCACGGTGTTGGTCGTCGTGTCGATCACCGAGACGTTGTGGGAGAAATAATTCACCACGTAGGCAAATGTCCCACTCGGAGTGACGGCTATCCCGGATGGCATGCCTCCCACGGGGATCGTGGCTACCACGGTGTTGGTCGTCGTATCGATCACCGAGACGTTGTCCCAGCCCTGCTGCGTAACATAGGCAAGATGCTGAGCCTCTGCCACGATAGGAGTCAGCATTGCCCCAGCCAGGAGGAAGGCCCGGAATGATAAGCGGATCATTCCCCTGCATAGCCTAATGATCGATTTGTCTTCATGCTTCATTGTTTCCCTCCTTTACATATCCTAGTCTTTATTTTCTGGGAAATCTAGGAATAAAAGTTTATAAATCGGAAACTCATACTTTTCAACATGAATCTGAGCAAATTGGTTTCCACTGGCGAATAATAGGGGTAATCTTAACCTACCGAATCCAACCAACCTTGTTCGCTCAATCTATCCCATGCAATACGAATATGCTCTGTGCTGAACATTCTGCGCTTCCTGTCATTCCATTCATGAACTGCTTGAATTGCCATAATCGGGCTCGAGGCCGGCTTTTTCTCATGAACTGCCACCCAATGCACAGAAGATAGCAGCTCTAATCCATAAGGCGTTTCAAATCCTTCGATCAGCCTCGCGACTCTATCCAGCCGGTTGGCGGACATATCATGACCTGCAAGATTATCGTCTGCCTCTTTAATCGCGCCCGCTAAAAGCTCTATCTCCACATCTGGCTTCTGGCTATCGCCATATCCGCGGGTGAAATGCCCTTCCATGATTTCGATAACTTTGTTCAGATTATGAGCGTAGGGGCCATAGATTCCTGCCTCATATCTCAGACGCAAAGGCTCTCCCGCCTCCTGCAAGAAATAAGCCATCTTTTGTATTTCCAGAAGGGTTAAGCGATAAGCCAATTGGGTATATTGTTGGACAAGCTTTATTAAAAGCGCTCTGGCAGAAGTCATTCTCGATCGCTTGGTCCGCACAAGCATAGTTTTAGCCTCAGGCGCGCCTGTCGGCTCAAAAAGGACGACATGCACCTCCGGCAAAGCAGCGAATGCGCGTTCGATGAGCGGCCTAACGTCTTCCCATCTAAGTCCGCCCAGTCCACATCCCAGGGGGGGCAGCGCAACGGAGGAGACGCCTAATTTACGAATCTCATTGATAAGAGAGGTCAATCCGATTTGGATATCTTCTATTCGCGACTTTTCTCGCCAATCGCGCTTAGTTGGGAAGTTGATAATATACTTAGGATTGACCAAGGATCCGGTAGAGAAGACAAACATCTTCCCCGCCTTTAACTCGCCCGTTCGGCAGACGCGCTCATAGGCGTTGAAGTTATCGGGAAAGGCTTTCTTGAATTGGAGGGCAATACCCTTGCCCATGTATCCGACGCAATTGACCGTATTGACCAGTGCTTCCGTATCGGTCTCGATTAGGTTACCGCGTGTGATCTCGACCATTTATTGCCTCAGTTAATAGAACCATTCGGGTTTAACAATAACCGGCGGACGCCGCGAGTTTCCCCTGAGCAAGCGTCCGGCCCATACCGGAGCAGCCCGCACTCGATTGTCTTCTCGAAGCTTCGCTCAGAGATTTCCATCGCTTCCCCCTTTTTCCCTCCACGGCCCGCCCGGCTCCCAAGCCATGCGGAAGTCACGATCATAAGAGAGCGCCTGAAGTACCGGAAACAGGAAAGTTTTCATTCTCGTCACGACTTGAGGAAAAGGCAGCGACAGACTGTCTTTACCGGTTCTATTCAAGAATGCCTTCCACTGGGTGTTTTTATCCTTATCCAGAGCGAAATCCTCGGTGAAAGCGACTGGAAGACGGGACGGAAGTGCGGCTTTCCTTGCTTTGAAAGTCTCCCGAATAGCTCTGCTGAGATCTTCGCCCTCGAACAAAAAACGATCCGACAGGATGACAATATCATAGAAATCCTTCATCCTGCTGTTCAGGGCGCCAAGCTTAATCATCGCTTCCAGCTTTTCCGCGATGGAGGTTTCTTGCCGATAGGCCTTAACCCGAGGTCCGGGCATGTCGAGAAGCGTGGGGTATATGATATATTCCGGCTCGGGCCAAACGGCATCGCCGATACCGATATCCACTTGGAGCGGGATTCGGATATTGCCCATATGCGCCGCGAATTTAACACTGTGGCCTTGATATCCCGTTTCATCCCGTATCGGTTCTACGGTCATGTTTTTGTCATCGAAGGAAAGCCCATCAGGCTCCACTTCCATCCGTCCGATCTTTGAGAATGCCGTGCGGATCGAATCGGCCGATAGATCTCCGAATCCGAGGAGGTCAAGGTCTCTCGTGGTGCGCGGCGTTTCTCTTATCCACAATGCAAATAGCATGGCTCCTTTCATGATAAAGCGCTCGGCGTAATCTGACTTGCCGAGCCGATAAAGCCACCGTTCAAATGCATACCTTCTCAGAACGGGCGTGAAATCATGAGACCTTTGTGGGTCGAGATTGAGCAGACGTTGATGGACTGACGCCGCAAGGTTCTTAATAAGATTTTTGTTCATGACATAGCTTCAAGATAGGGCTTCATGATTTTTTGAACGCGGCAGATCTTGGCGTAATGCCATAGCTCATCACGGGTAGCCTTCCGAGACCGGAGACAGTCCCTGAGTGCCTCGATAGCTATATCCAGGCCGATCTTGTTACGGAACTTGAATACATCGGCTATGGTCTTGGCCGGACAGTATATCCGGAGCTTTCCTCCCGAGGCACTATGAACTTCAATCCCCTCCGAAAATGCTTTACCCGAGAGATACACGAATCTCAGCCGAGGAACATTGATTCTTGGACGCCAGGCGTTATTGGGCAGCGCCATCCATACCTCAAACGGCTCTTGAGTTCCTATTTCATGAAATCGAAGCGCCGACAGAAGACAAAGAATGCCCTTGGGAACAAGCTTCGAAGCTTCTAGGAGGCTGCGATATTCTTCCATTTGTCCGCTCAGCCGATAGAGCCCCCGGCCTGATCGTTCAATTTTTCCTTTCTTGTATAGATAATGCAGCATTTCACGGGAGATCCCCTCATTGGCAAAGTCTCGAGAACGAAGACTCCCTCGGTTCTTCAGAATTTCGAGGACCTTCTTTGTTACTTCACCAGAAAAACGATTTTTCTCCATCTTTTTCACTATGCTTTAGTTATGTAATTCTTGTTACTCCACTCATTTGACAATACCTAGGTAATTATAAACATTTACCTAGGTATTGCAAGGATCATTTTCTTACTAAACCTACCTCTCTTTCAGATTACTCCAAATTACTTCATACTACTACAGGCTAATTAAGAAACTTCGTTAGAGCCCAACTTATTAAAGGATAACGACTTAGCCTTTAATAACGAATTGGAAAAAATGCCATCATTTAGACATAAGTGCAGACAATTTTATTCGAATGCGCTCGGGGAGTGCTTCTTGCTTATATCTGCACGGCCACCCGGTTCCCTTAAAAGGCTAGCTGAATTCGGCCACCGGGCGCGCGGGATAATGCTCAATAGATACCATGAAAATCGAATGTCGTAAATTGGATTTTCTTGGTGTTGATCACGCGTCCCGATATTGCCGGTGTAGACAGCGATAATATTCCCGGTATCTGAGAATTCATCGGATGATTCGGGTAATTAAAGCTTTTTAAACGGCTTGCAATCCGACATATACAATTTTATGATATTACTGAAGCCTAAGGGTTTTCCAATGGGATCATTCAAGAAACAATGTTCGGAGGGGGCTGCCGCTCTTTAAAAGGTCATAGCCCCGCCCCCTTAGCTTAAGGGTTCCCCATGAATGGAGGAGGATATATGGGTACAGAGATCAAAACTTGGCAGATCATTAATGGAAAGTTAACGGCCATAGATTCCACGCTCAAGACTGAAAAGCGCACGGAGCCCTTCGACTTAGAGCCATGGCTCGCATCGAATCCAGAGATAATAGGTGCGGACCTCATGATTATTGGACGGCAAGTTCCAACCAAGTCGGGGCCGATAGACCTCCTCGGAATCGACAAATCTGGAAACACTGTAATCATAGAGATTAAACGTGACGAGTTGCCACGCGAGTCCTTAGCTCAAGCAATTGATTACGCATCCGATATTGCCGAATGGACGGTTGAGCGATTGGGAGATGTCTGCTCCGAATATACAAAGAAGACGTTTGAGGACGCATTCAACGAATCTTTTCCCGATGTTGACCTTGAGAACGTAAATCTCAATAGCACTCAAAGGATCGTTTTGGTCGGATTTTCAATCCAGGCATCGCTGGAAAGGATGATCGAGTGGCTGTCCGACTCCTACGGTGTGAATGTCAATGCGATCGTGCTGAGCTATATAAAAACGAAAAGTGGAGATGAACTGCTTACAAAGACTTCTATCATCTCAGAAGAGATGGAAGAGGAAAGGAGGAGAAAACAAAAGAAATTCGAGATTATCATGTCCGATGATCCGGGCACTCACGATGTCCATGATCTTAAACGATTTCTCGTCGAATATCTTACGCGGGACAGGGTTACGAACAGACGGATGCGAGACATATTCTTCCCTGCCCTCTTAAAGACGAAAGTGCTCACTAGGGATCAGATGATAAAGGCATTTATTGAGTTTGATCCGAACTATGACGAGTCAAAAGTCGGATACTACCTATCTCTGGTTTCATCACAACTCGGAATGAAGAAGAATGATTTCCTGCGGCAGGTAGTAGCCTACGAATATCCACGGCATAACTGGGAAAAGGACAACTTCTCAATCAGAGAACAATACCGGGACTTCGTCAAGGAAGTCCTGGGAGAAGTAGAAAACATGTGATGCGAACAACCAACTGCAGACTATATGGACAAGCCATGCGTGAGCCGGAGCGTTAGGTGACATGGGTTCAGCCTCCACTATCATGAAATGTGCCAAATGCTCGACCGTCCTCGACGACGCACCGAACGTTTCTGTTGAACAAAGACAATCCTGTCCTAGCTGCGGGTCGACGGCAAGGGCGTTCGAGGTTGAGATCCTCGAGACCGTTAACATCAGTGAATCCCTAGGGATGAAAGCACGCCACGGTCCTACGGGACGTCCATTCCACGAAACCAAATCAGGCGCCGACTTCCATCGCACTTCGGCTCGATGGATGCAGCGCGATCTGGTTATTGATCGTGAAAACGATCGATACTTCGAGCGCGTTATCGACCCAGAGACCGGAGAGGTCCTGCGCATCTGTGAAGAACCTCTTAGCCAACATCGGGGACATGGAAAAGCAAAAAGAAGATCTAATGAACGTTAAAGCCGAAATCTATTATAACATATGAATTTTAATCGAGATTCCTGAAGGAAATAATGCGATTATTTTCGCGGTTAGCTTCTTTTATAGCGTTGTGGCTTTTTCGCCGCGAATGGCAAGAGATGCGCCTTAGATTAAAGAAAATCTATCATTCGCATCTAAATAATATCCACGATCGACCCACCGTTCTAGCTCAGCAGTTGTTGATTTCTGGTGAAGATCATCGTTTCTTCAGCCACGGCGGAATTGACCTTATTGCGATTTGTCGCGCGCTCTGGCGAGGGATCGTTCTCCGCCAACGTGAAGGGGCGAGCACTATCGAAATGCAGGTGGTTCGTGTTGTGAGCGGAAGGTTTGAACGAACGCTACGGCGCAAGATTCATGAGATAGCTCTAGCGACGCTCGTAACCTGCGAGATACCCAAAGAGTTTCTCCCCGCCGTCTACCTCGAAATTGGCTACTTTGGGTGGCGGATGAACGGGTTCGAGGCCGCGTGTCGGCGGCTCGGTGTTAGTGCAGACGCATTGACGAGCGATGAAACAGCACGGCTCGTCGCACGGCTTAAGTATCCGCAACCCCGTGTCACTGGATCCGAGCGATGGCATCAAATTAACGCTCGTGGGCGGCACCTTCTTCGGCTGCATTCGGCACATAAGCATAAACACACCTACAAAAATCTCATGATGGAATCTCGATATGAGAGCATTTGACGTATCACCAGCGATAGAGCCGCTCCGTGAGGTCTACCCCTCGGCCGATGCTATTATTACAGCAGTCCGCGGGGGCGACAGGGATGCCCGTTATGCAATCGCCAGATTGTGGCTCTCGGAAGGTATCCCGTATTCCTTCAAAGCGCTGCCTGGCCTATACGAATCTCTACGCCGCTGGCTTGCGCTTCGACTCGAAGTTCAGGCAAAGGAGATAACAATAATTGGGAGTGGCCGCCAAGGCTTCTGCTTAAGTCCTGGAAAAGACCTCGGTCGGCCGTTCGGCGACCATTCTGATCTTGATCTCACGATTGTCTTTCCTCGGCTGTTCAGAATATTGGCTGCTGCCTTCGAGCGTTGGAATAAGGAATACATGGCTAGAGCTGTGTCCCCACGGAACGATAAGGAAAGGAAGCGCTGGGATCAAAATACAGAATCGGTGCCCTCTGGCCTTATACGCGGCTTCATCGATCCACACAAGATTCCTACTTGGAACCGCTACCCCGAAGCGCAGATGATCGCGCAAGCGAAATATGTAGCACATGAAAAGCTAAAAGTTACGCCGGCTGCGCCAGCCGTGCGGGAGCTGAACATCCGGGTTTACCGGGATTGGGATTCTTTTATCCGGCAAATGGCGATTAACCTAGAGTCCGTCGCGCTCTCCTCGGTTAATATCAAGTCGATGCCAAATGCCTATTAAAATCGCGATCCTTGGCTGGGGCTCGCTGCTCTGGGATCATGACGTCGAGTTTGATAAGCATTATCATGAGTGGCTCTTCGATGGCCCTGTATTGAAACTTGAATTCTCGCGGATTTCGGAATCTCGAAGTCAGGCGCTAACGCTCGTAATAGACGCTAACAACGGTGCCCCCTGTCAGGTCGCATATACACTGAGCAAGCGGATAGACCCGGAAGACGCCATCTGCGATCTTACGTCTCGAGAGGGGACTAAACGGAAAAACATAGGCTTGTATTTCCTTGACGGTTCTCGTCAACAGAGTCGTGATCTAGGGGCTTTCGAGTCAATCAGCGCTTGGGCAAAAAGTAAAGGAATTGACGTTGTCATTTGGACTGACCTTGAAAGCAATTTCAAAGAAAAGAGCAAATTTGACCAAGATTTTTCTGTAGAAAGCGCCATAACATACATTGCCGCCCTTGATGCCGAAGGGAAAGCAAAAGCAATCGAATATGTGAAGCGCGCGCCAGATTTCGTTTATACACCACTGCGCAAAGCGTTGAAGACACAGCCTTAGTTCCAATTTTATAGATAGCCAATTATTTGGCGGATTGAAAGGCTACGCTTGCAGATCGCCGAATTTAGACGCTATGGGTTGCCTAATAGACGTGCAATTATAGAACAGTGGAAGAGGTTAAGAAGGATTTAATAAAGCGCTTGGGGGAGCTATTGGGAAACGCGACCCTTTCCGACGCGGTCATGGACCGAATCATTCACAACGCTTACCGGCTGGAACTGTGCGGGGAATCCATGCGGAAACGCCGCTCACCCTTGACTCATTCCGGCCACAAGGAAGTATAATGATCCTCCAGCGTCGCTTCGCTCCGATCAGTGTCCGGTTTGAACCGGAATCACTGGACGGATTGATCGGAATAAACAGGGGGGAACCCAACTGTTACGCCAACGTGATAATTTCCTAAATGGGCAACGTGAATATTTCCGGTTATTTGGGCTAAGGTACTCCTTCGGACGGAAGGAGGACCGGTCTTGTGAGAAAGGATCTAATCACGTTGACCAGA
>Ga0315279_10008338_pt1 | contig 12571 bp, 10 predicted proteins | sample YL17G06_20_MG_FD_203694 | JGI IMG/M metagenome (GOLD analysis project Ga0315279, IMG submission 203694) | Sediment microbial communities from Yellowstone Lake, YNP, Wyoming, USA - YL17G06_20 | ecosystem: Environmental > Aquatic > Freshwater > Lake > Sediment | place: USA: Wyoming | collected... | reverse complement strand
CGGCCGTATCGATGGCTTTGGCCGTGGATGCCCCGACGCCCAGGGTGATGTAGGGATGAAGCCCCGCGGTGGGAAAGATGTCCCACCTGAGGCTCAAGTGGAATGAGAGGGGTTTGAGCAGGAATTCGCCGGCGGCGTTCCCGTGAAATGCTCCCGTCGTGTGCGTGATCCCATCCTCCAGATCAAGCGATCCCGTCACTTCGGGAAAGCCGACCTTCATGGTCGACTTTTCGACGGCAAGGCCCAAGCTGAAAGACCCATACCGGCCGCCCGGATAGAAACGGACCTCGGCCCCATAATTGTCTCCGCTCGAGTCGAACACGATATTCTGGCTGTAGCCCGTTTCAATGATCGACGGATAATCCGCTTGAATGTCTTTCAGGAACTTTTCCTTGAGGTCGGAGGCCACCGTGTCGTTTAAGGAATCCTCGATCAGGGACTTGACGAGGTTAAGACTCCACCGGGAATAATGGACCCCGAACTCCCAATGGCCCTGGGCCCGGAGAAAGGGCGCGCCGGACGCGAGGAATAAAATCGCCGACACGACCGCGACGATGCGTGTTCTTGACATGCTCGTATCCTCCTCCTCTTATTTTCCGGTAATCATGGGAACAATGCAAGGGCCTCATGGAAACCGTGGAGGGGGAACTTCTTCGGCCGTGCTTTCGTATAATCAAAGTGAACATGCTCAGGCTTGCCTTTGTTTACCCTTTCTTATATAGTCGCCCATTATCTTAACTAATTGACAAGGAGGTCTGATGAGGAAGCCCCGTCATGATTTCTTTTCGCCTATCGCATGCCTTCTTATCCTGAGTGCGGCGCTCGCCGCCGGCCTTTGGGCCGATGACGCGCTGCACAGGGTCTGGGCCGTCAAGGACTGCCGGATCGTCACCCCGGGGGGGGCGGTCCTGGAGAAGGCCGTGATCGTCATCCGCGACGGATTGATCGAAGCTGCCGGCGTCGGAATCGCCATTCCTCCGGACGCCGAGGTCATCGACGCCGCCAAGCTCACAGCCTATCCCGGCCTGATCGACGGTCTTGGGAAGTCGCTCCTCAAGCTGCCCGAAGAGAAGTTCGACATGACCAAGGCCTATTCGGGCGATTATAACGACAAGGACCGGGGCGTGACGCCGGACCTGCGCGCCTACGATTACGTAAGCCTGGGTAAATCCGTCTTCGAAAAATACTACAAATACGGATTCACGGCCGTTCAGGTCATGCCCGACCGGGGCATCCTCACAGGCCGTTCATCGTTCTTCTGCTTGAGCGATCCCGACAAGAACAAGTCCTTGCTGCTCAGGGACCTCAGTCTCGGGATCGGGTTCAGTCCGCCCGGCATCATGGCCTATCCCACTTCCCTGATGGGCCTCTATGCTTACCTCAAACAAATCCTGCAGGATTCCGTGTTCTATGATGCGGGCCGGGACCGCTGGAACAAAGTCATGAAGGGGATCGCCCGGCCGGACTACGACCCCGTTCTCGAGGTCCTTTCTGACCATGTGGCCGGCAGGAAGCCGGTCATCTTCCTCTGTCGCAACCAGTATGACATCCGGCGGGCGCTCGTCCTCGCGGCCGGGTCCGGCATGAACGCCCTCATCTGCGACCTGGGGAACGAGGCCTCGGCCGTCATCCCCGAGCTGAAAAAGGCCAAGGCCAGGGTCCTGGTTACCGTGTCCTTCAAAGCCCCGCTCTCGAGCCTCTACTCCCAGAAAGGCAAGGCCGAGCGGGAGAAGGCCGAAAAGGAGGTCTACCCGAAGAACCCCGCCCGCCTCGCCGAAGCCGGCATCCCCTTCGCCTTCTCCTCGCTCGATACAGACGACCCGAAGACCTTCACCGAAGGCGTCCTAAAGGCCATTGAAGCCGGGCTCCCTCAGGACAAGGCCCTGGCGGCTTTGACCACGGCGCCGGCCTCGTTCTTCGGGCTTGACAAGGCCCTGGGGACGATCGAGCCCGGCAAGATCGCCAACATCGTGCTCGCGGAAGGCGATCTTCTCATCAAGGACGCCAAGGTCCGGTATATCTTCGCCGACGGAAAAAAATTCGAAATGAAAGAAGCCAAGGCCAAGGAAGGCGAAAAACCCACCGTCAGCGTGTCCGGAAAGTGGGATCTCGCGGCCGAGGGCGTGCCTAAACTGACCGTGGATTTTGTCCAGGAAGAAGCCGCTCTTTCCGGAAAGATGGTGACACCGTTCGGCGTCTTCGACTTCACGGGCGGCTCGGTCACGGCGAACCAGATCGATTTCGAGATGACCCTCTCGGTCGGCGGCCAGGAGATCGATCTTTACATCTCCGGAACGGTCGAAGGGGATACCATGCGCGGGACCATCGTTCAGGACACGTCGGGTTCCGTGGAATTCACGGCCAAACGGATTCCGGGGTAAGAGGACGACCATGAAAAGATACATGAAAACAGCGATCGCGTTATTTTGGGTCATGGGACTCCTCCTGACCGGCCTCGCCGCCGACAAACCCCTGCTCCTGAAGAACGGCAACATCATCACCGTGAGCGGTGAGACGGTCGAGGGTGGCGACATCCTGGTCCAGGCCGGGAAGATCGTCCGGGTCGGGAAGGATCTTAGCGCTCCCAGCGCGGAAACGATCGACCTCAAGGGCCAATGGGTCATGCCCGGGATCATCGACTCGCACGCGCACATCGCGGTCGAGGGCGATGTCAACGAGATGGGGGACCTCATCACGTCGGAAGTGGATGTCCGGGACATCATCAACCCCGAGGACATGATGATCTATTATGCGCTGACGGGGGGCGTGACCACGATCCATACCATGCACGGCTCGGCCAATCCCATCGCGGGAAGAGGTGTCGTCCTCAAGCTGCGCTGGGGGAAGAGCGCAGACGAACTCATCTTTCAGGGCGCGCCGCTCACCAGCAAATGGGCCCTGGGCGAGAACCCCAAGCAGAGCAACATGGGCGGCGCGGGCAAAGCCCGCTACCCAAAATCGAGGATGGGGGTTGAAGCCGCCATCCGGAAGGAGTTCGAGCAGGCCAAAGATTACGTAAGGCATTGGCAGGAATATGAAAAGAAACTCAAGGCGAGCCGGGCGGGTAAGGGAAAGGTCCCCGCTCCCCTGCCCCCGAAAAAAGATTACCGGCTGGAGGGCGTCGCGGACATCTTGAGCGGCAAGCTCTGGGTTCGCTGCCACGCCTATCAATCCGAGGAAATGCTGTCCATCATGCGCCTCTGCAAGGAATACGGGGTCAAGCTCGCCTGCTTCGAGCACGCCCTCGAAGGCTACCGGATAACCAACGAACTCGTCGCGAACGGGGTTGGGATCTCGACCTTCGTCGATTTTTGGGCCTACAAGTGGGAAGCCTACAACACGATGCCGCACGGCGCAGCCCTGGCCGCCAAGCGGGGTGTCCTCGTGGCCCTCAACTCGGACGACCCTGAGCGGATGCGCCGTCTCTTCAACGACGCGGCCAAGACCGTCCGCTTCGGCGGGCTCTCGGAGGCCGAGGCCATCAAGACCCTGACCATCAACCCGGCGAAGATCCTGGGCATCGACAAACAGGTCGGAACGATCGAGCCCGGCAAGGACGCCGACCTGGCCGTTTTCAGCCGCCACCCCCTCGACCCCTACACCGTCTGCCAGATGACGATCGTCGACGGTACGGTCTATTTCGACCGGGCCAAGTATCTCGAGGAGAGAAAAAAAGCTGAAGAAGAAAAGAAAAAAGAAGCCGAGGCGAAAGCCCCCAAAGACAAAAAGACCGGAGCGGAGGTTTGACCATGAAGATGCGGATTCTCCTCATATTGATCGCGCTGGCGGTTTCGACCGCGCGGCTCCCCGGCCAGGAGGCCGGGTCCTCCTATTTCATCAAGAACGCCACGATCGTCCCGGTCATCGGTGAAATGATCCCCAACGGAAGCCTGCTCATCGAGAACGGGAAGATCAAGACCCTGGGCCGGGACCTCCAGGCGCCGGCGGGGGCACAGGTCATTGACGGCACAGGGATGTTTGTTTACCCGGGATTCATTGACGCTTTCACCCATTTCGGCTTGAGCGAGATCGGGGCCATTCCCAGCACGGTGGACCACCGGGAGATGGGCAAGGAGAACCCGGAGGTCAGGACCGCCTGGGCCATCAATCCATTCTCGGTCCATTTCGGCACGGGCCGCGTCAACGGCACGACCGCGGCGCTTGTCGCTCCGTCCGGAGGCACGTTCCCAGGGATCTCGGCCCTGGTCAAGATGGACGGCTGGTCCCTTCCCGAGATGGCCGTCAACGAGGCCGCAACCTCCCTTATCAATTTCCCCATGACCCCGCGCCCGCCCAAGGAAGGCGCGAGCGTCCAGAAGGAGTCCGGGGACGAGGTGACCTCCAAGATCGTGGACAAGATCAAGGACTACCTCAATGAAGCGCGGCGCTATCTTCAGCTCAAGAAGCTGGCCGCGGAGAACCCGGCCGTCGCCGCGCCCGCGTTCAATCCCAAGTACGAAGCCCTGGCCCCGGTCCTCGACGGGACGCTTCCCGTGATCGTCTCGGTCGAAAAGGCCAAGGACATCGAGCTGGCTATAAAGTTCATCAAGGAGCAGAAGCTCAAGGCCATATTCAGAGGCTGCGTCCAGGGATTCAAAGTCGCCGACAAGATCAAACAGTCCGGCATCCCGGTCATCATCGACAGCCTGTACCAGGGACCGTCCGAGCCTGAGGACGGTTACGACGCGCCCTACCGCAACGTCGCGGAACTCGTCCGGGCGGGCGTCACGATCTGCTTCTCGTCGGGCGACGACCCGGCCTTCGGCAAGGACCTGACCTACCACGCCGCCAAGGCCGTGGCTTTCGGACTCGACCGGGACGAAGCCGTCCGGGCCCTGACCATCAATCCGGCCAAGGTCTTCGGGGTTGAGAACCGGCTGGGCAGCCTCGAACCCGGCAAGGACGCCGACCTCTTCCTGGCCACCGGCGACCCATTGGACGCCCGAACGGAAGTCAAGCTCATCTTCATCAACGGCCGTCCCATCGACATGTCCAACTGGTGGGAAAAGCAATACGAAAAGTGGAAGAACAGGCCGACGAAATAAAAGCGCAAATATCGCCGACCGAACCTCGATTTATTGATTTAACAGGTTGATTCTGCTATTTTGGACTATCGAATAAGATCCTCAAGGAGGTCACGATGTCCAAGACATTATTGATCACATTCGCCGTCTGCAGCTTCTTCGCCGTCACGGCGTTGACGCTCCAGGCCGCCAACCCGCAGGTCCTGTTGAAGACGAACAAGGGCGACATCACCATCGAGCTTTTCCAGGACAAGGCGCCCATATCGGTCAAGAACTTTTTCTCCTACGCGGATGAGAAATTTTTCGACGGAACCATCTTCCACCGGGTCATCAAGGGATTCATGGTCCAGGGCGGAGGGATGACGGTCGACATGCATGAAAAGTCCGCCAAGCCGCCCATCAAGAACGAGGCCGCGAACGGGCTGAAGAACAAACGGGGCACTCTCGCCATGGCCAGGACCCCGGAGATCGACAGCGCCACCTCCCAGTTCTTCATTAACCTCGTCGACAACGCCTTCCTGGACCACCAGCCCAACGACGCCGAGAAGTTCGGCTACGCCGTGTTCGGCAAGGTCGTCGCGGGGATGGACGTCGTGGACGCCATCGCCGGCGTCGCGACCGGGTCCAAGGGGGGGCACCAGGATGTTCCCCGTGAGCCCGTCACGATCCTCTCCGTGACCCGGCTGGAAAGCAAATAACCGCGAAACGGCCGGCGGGGCCGGGCCCCGATCGCCGGAGCTCGCATGTCCGACACCATCTTCGCGATCGTTCATCTCTTCGTCCTCCTGGGCGTCCTGGGATACTCGGTCTTATCGATCGTCCGGGGGAACGTCGCCCGGGGCGGGCTCATCCTCGTTCTCCTGGCCGTCTATTACTTTCTGGTCCTCCACAAGGCCTTCCGGAAGGAGATCGCCCGCAAGAGAAAAAAGTAGGGGCGATTCTTCAAGAATTTCCCGGGAAAAAGCAAACGTGCCCGACGGTCAGCCAAGAACCGTCTTTACATTTTCCCCCGGGGGGTCTATGATTTTCATCTGGTACACGTCATGGAGGCATGGATGAAACGTTCGAAGGCCGCCCTATTCGCGACGCTGGCCGTCATCGCTCTCGCCCCGTTTCTTGGGGCCGCCGGGAAGCTCGACAAGAACCTGGAGAGGGCTTTCCGGACCATCAACCCTTCGGACGGCTATGCCTACACGAAAACCCTGGCCTCCAGGGAGTTCGCCGGGAGGCTCACCGGGCATGAAGGCTACACCGCGGCCGCCAGGTGGGCCGCGGACAAGTTCCGGCAATGGGGCCTGAAGCCCATAGGCCCCAAGGAGGGATACCTCCAGGCTTATCCATCCCCTTACACCGTGGTGGACAAGGCCGAGTTGACGCTCTATCTCCCCGAAGACGCCGGGCCGCAGAAAGGGCCGTCCTTCAAGGAGATGAAGCTCCTCCCGGAGAAGGAATTCCTGCCCCTTCTTTTCACCGACAGCGGCGACCGGACCGGCGATCTCGTCTTCGCCGGCTGGGGGATCTCCGCCCCGGAACTGAATTACGATGATTACGCCGGGCTCGACGTGAAAGGCAGGTTCGTCCTCTGCTTCCGCGGCACGCCCGACGACGCCGAGAAAGGTTTTCAGATCTACGATGAGCACCGCACCCGGATGAGGACCGCCAAAGACAAGGGCGCCCTCGGGATCATCTATATCTACCCTGAGGCCGTCTCCAACCCCAATGGGGACTGGATCGAGGGCTTCACCCCGGCCATGATCACCGAAAAGGCCGCCGACCTCATCTTCAAGGAAAAGGGCGGGAGCTCCGCCGAGCTGAAGAAGGCCCTTTCGACTTACAAACGCCCGATCTCCTTCTCCCTCCGATCGAAAGCCCGGCTGGCCGTCGAATCGCGCAACTTCCCCAAAGGGACCGGCTATAACGTCGTCGGCGCCGTCGAAGGCTCGGACCTGAGTCTCAGGAAGCAGTGCCTGGTCATCGGCGGCCATTTCGACCACAACGGCACGCACATGGGACTATTCTTCCCGGGCGCCGACGACAATGCCAGCGGCAGCGCGGCCGTCATGCAGATCGCCCAGGCCTTCTCCAAGCTGGACGGGAGACCGAAGCGTTCCGTGGTCTTCGCCCTCTTCGGAGGGGAGGAGATGGGGCTCCAGGGCTCGACCTGGTTCGCGGACCACGTCCCCGGGCCGTTCGAAAAGGTGGACGGCATGTTCAACTTCGACATGGTGGGCGAGGGCGACGGCATCGGGAGCGGCGCCAGCGCCGAACCGGCCGAGCTCAGGAAGGTCCTGGAAGAAGCCAACCAATATGTGAAAGCGTTGAGATACACGGGGACGATCCGGGAAGTCGGCGTCCGGGGGTCGGACTTCGCGCCCTTCTTCGCCAAGGGGATCCCCTGCATCAGCTTCCATTCGAACGGTCCACACCTGGCCTACCACCAAACGGGCGACTCCATCTACCGCATCAATCCGGACATCATCGCCGACGCGGCCCGGCTGGCTTTTCTCAGCGCCTATTATTGGGCGGACCGCTGAGGGAGGGACATGAAGATCGCCAAGGAAGGTCTCCTCTTCATCGGGCCTTCGCTGGCCCTCGCCGTTCTTTTTCTCACCGTGGGGTGCTGGCCCTTGGGCGCATTCTTCCTCCTCCTCGCGGCCGCGTTCGTTTTCTTTTTCCGCGACCCCGTGAGGAAAATCCCCGAGGACGGGCGCCTGATCCTTTCGCCCGCCGACGGGAAGGTCCTCAGGGTCGAACCCCTCTCCTCCCATCCCGACCTCTCGGGGCCGGTCACGCGCGTCTGCATATTCCTCTCCCTCTTTGACGTCCACCTGACGAGGGCCCCGCTCACGGGGACGGTCCGCCGCATCGATTATCATCCCGGGAAGTTCTTCCCGGCTTACAGAGACGAAGCCAGCGAGCTCAACGAATCCAACTCTTTGCTGATCCAAGGAGAGCAGCTCGCTATTTCCCTGAAACAGATCGTGGGTGTCGCCGCCCGCCGGATCAAATGCTTCGTCCGGGCGGACGACCGCATCGTCCGGGGGCAGAAGATCGGCCTCATGTATTTCGGTTCCCGTGTCGAGGTCTGCCTTCCGCCGGGGACGAAGATAAAAACCGACGTTGGCCAAAAAGTCAAGGCCGGGGAGAGCGTCATCGCCGAGGTCGAACCATGAGAGTCAATAAAAGATACGGGGAGATGTTCCTCCTGCCGAGCCTCTTCTCCCTCACCAACCTTTTCTTCGGCTTCCTGAGCATCCAGATGAGCCTCCACGGCCGTTTCCGCTGGGCCGCGTTCTGGATCATCGTGGCGGCGTTCATGGACGGGTTCGATGGCATCGTCGCCCGCGCCACGAAGACCCAGTCGGAGTTCGGGATCGAGCTCGACTCCTTAGCGGACTCCGTCTCGTTCGGAGTGGCCGCTTCGCTCCTGATCTACCTCTGGGGCATGGGAAGGACGGGAGCGCCCGGGCTTTTTTTCAGCTTCGTCTTCCTCTCGGCGGGAGTCCTGCGCCTGGCCCGCTATAACGTCCGGACCAAGGCCGTGCCCGACCGGAAGTTCTACCAGGGACTGACCATGCCTTCGGCGGCGATGTTCATGTCCTCCCTGCCCTTCCTCCATCCGGCCGCCGTGCAGTCCAGGGAATGGGCCTTCCTTTTCGCCCTCCTCGCGCTCTTCGTTTCATTCTTCATGATCAGCACGCTCCCCTACCGGAACTTCACGAACGCCCTCTTCAACCGGAGAATCGACATCCGGACGGCCCTGTTCCTGGCCATCGTCGTCTGCGGGCTCATCTTCTATACGAAGATCTTCCTGGTGACCTTCCTGTCCATGAACGTCCTCTCCGGGCCCGCGGTCGCCGCCGCGCGCGCCCTCAAGAAGAGCGCCCGCAGAAAACCCCGGCCGAAGGAGATCCCGTCCTGACCGGAACCGCCGCCGCAACCTTTTTCGCGGACCGGCCGTTCATATTCCCTTGGGCAGGGCCTTGTCTTCATGGAGAGAATGGACCTCAGTCATAACGGCGGGCGGGACCACCGGTCCCCGACCGGCAGAATTCCCCGCCGGAGAAAACGGGCCCTCCTTATCGTCCTCCCCTTTATCGCCGTGATCGCCGCTCTGGTTATCCTTATCATCCCGCGGCCGGGCGCGGCGCCTGAGGTCCGGCGGACCCCGATCCCCCCCGCCCCCGCCGTCATCAGCCCGGTCCCGGCTTCCCGGGAGCACAAAGAGACGATCTCCAGCGGGAGCACGCTGGCGGAGATCCTGCCCAAGTACGGTTTTCTGCCCAAGGAAGTCCATGACCTGAAGGAACAGGTCAAGCCCGTTTATGACCTGGGGAGGATCCGGGCCGGCCGCGAGATCCGCCTTCTGATGATCCCCGGAGGCGGATGGACATCGCTCGAGTACGACATCGACGAGAACAGGTTCCTTGTCGTCCGGAACGAATCCGGCCGGTTCCGGGCGGAGATCAAGGAGGTTCCCTTCGAGGTCCGGACAGCCTTCCTCTGGGCCCCGATCGAGGACAGCCCCATCGCGGCCGTCAACAAGGCCGGCGAGGAGGACTTTCTGGCTCTCGAGCTTTCCGACATCTTCGGCTCCGATATCGATTTTTACACAGACATCCGGGAGGGCGACGCGTTCAGACTCGTTTACGAGAAGAAATTCCTGAACGGCCGGTTCTCCGGTTATGGGAACATCCTGGCAGCCGAGTTCACAAACCAGGGGAAGACCTACCAGGCCTTCCGCTTCACCTACCCGGATACGCGGAAGTCCGATTTCTTCGATCCCGACAGCAACTCCCTGCGCAAGGAGTTCCTCAAGTCACCCATGAAGTTCGCCAGGATCTCGTCACGTTTCAGCCGCAGCCGCTTCCACCCCATCCGGAAGATCTACAGGGCCCACAACGGCGTGGACTACGCGGCGCCGCTCGGGTCTTCGGTCCAAGCCACGGGCGACGGCACCGTGACCCAGGCCGGATGGAACGGCGCGGCCGGCCGGATGATCAAGATCCGTCACAAGAACGCCTACGAGACCATGTACCTCCATCTCAGCGGGTTCGCGGCCGGGATCAGGGTGGGCGCAAAGGTGAACGCCAAGCAGGTCATCGGATACGTCGGCTCATCGGGAGAGTCCACGGGGCCCCACCTGGATTACCGCATCACCTACCACGGGAAGTATGTCAACCCCATGGGCTGGAAGTTCCAGCCGGCCGAACCGCTCAGGAAGGAATTCCTGGAGGCCTATAAAACGGAGATTGAAAAATTGAAGCTGGCCCTGGACGCCCCGAGGCACTACCTCAGGGCCTGCCTCGCGGTCAGTCCTTTTTAGTCGTGCCGCCGCTCTTGCCGCCCGCAGAGGAGGCGGAGCCGGCATGCTCGCCGCGGGGAGCTCCGGGCGAATAGGACGAGGAGCCCGACGCGTCCGACCCTTCCGAGAAGCTTCCGGGGTAGGAAGCGGAGACGCCGGTGGAGCTCAGCCGGACGCCGAAACGCTCGATGTCCCGGGATGAGATCCTGAGCTGCGGGCAGCGCACTTCGTTGGTCGCACTCGAATAATCGATCCGGACGCCGAGAGAGCGGGCGATCCGGACGTCCGGATTCCAGTCCCGGAACCGTTCGACCGGTCCGAAGCTCAGCGATCTCAAGGCATCCATCGAACGGTCCAGCAAGCGTCCGTCCATCCTCCGCAGCATGGGGTCCGGAGCTCGAGCGGAGTCGGCTTCCGGTCTCCTGAGCCCGGGTCCCGAAAGCTCATTGGATTTGAAGACTCTCATGGCCTCGCGGGAAGGCTCCTTCATCATGACCCGCTCCGCGGCATCGGGGGACACGGGTGTCGAGGCCGCTGGTTTCATGACCTTGTCCCACGTCAAAGCCCTGTCCTGGATGCGCCGCGCGTTCAGCCCGGCCTTGTCGATGAAAACGAGGTGGGCAGGAACGCGGTTCAGGGATTCGAGGACCCGCGGGTTCTTTCGTTCCAGCCCGGCGATCACGTTCTTGTAGGTCGCCATGATCTCCTTTGGTATGGGCAGGGAATTTGACTCGCCCTTTTTCAATTGGTTCTTGTGGATCTTGGTCAGGACCGGCTCGGACGGCCGGGAAGGCTCCGGAGGCCAGTTGTAGGTCCAAGAGTCTCCCTGGGTATAAAAACCATACGCGCCCCAAGGGCCCCAAAACGAGTCCATGTAATACCAATCCCAAAGGCTCCAAGGCCGCCAGGCGTAGCCACCGTTGAAAAAATCCCAATCGGCCCAGGCCGGAGCGAACAACGAGCCGGGAAGCCAGACCCAGCCCAGCTTCTTGTCCCACTGCCAAATGCCGAGGTGGTAGGGCACCCAGCCCCACGGTTCGTCCGGGACCCAGAACATCTGGTTCTGGTAAGCGGCCCAATGGCCGTAAAAGTAGGGCTGCCAGTTTCCCCAGGGGTACCTGTCGTTGTAGAAAGGGCGCCAGACATAACCGTAGAGGGTGTCCCACAGCCATTCGCCGTACGTATTGCCGTAGTTCTGGGCGAAATAAAAGACGGCTTTGGGCAGTTTTTGGATGGGTTTGGGAAGCGCGTTCTTCCCTTTATGGAGGTCCGCGAAACCGGCGTTGATCTCATCGTTCCACTTCTCGAATTCCGTGCCTTCGACGTAACCGGCCGTCTCGAACTGATGGTCCTTGAGGACGACCAGCCGCTGGAGCTTCTTGACGTCCTTTTCCCGGGCGGTCCGGGCGTCCGGCCCGAACATGGCCGAGGCCTTCCCGTAGCGCACCTGGATATCGGTCGACCCGTCCTCCAGGGCCTTGATCATGGCCACGGTGTTATGTTTCATCTTGACCGCGGCGTTGGCGGTCAGGACCTGGAACACCTCGCGGGAGTCATATTCCTTGTACATGACGTAGACCCGGCCTTTAGTCAGGGACAGGTTTGAGATGCCGTTCATCCGGCTAAGGCTCCGGGCAAAGATGGTCTCGATCTTGAGCTCGGTCGAGATATCGAGCCGGACGATCGTCCCGGTGTCGAACTGGACCTCGCACCTTCTGATATCCGTCGTCCGGACGGTATCCCCGGGTCCCAGGGGCGCATTCAGGACGGCCGGCTCCGGCGCCGTCCTCCCTTCCCGCAGGATTACCGGCCCGCCGCCGTCCGGTCCGGTTTCGGTGAAGCTGATATGTCCGAAGTAGAAGTCTTTGGGCCCGTCGACGATTTTGTATTTGTCAGAGGCCGACAAAGATATGGCGAAAACAAAGATCCCCCACAGGGACAATATCCCAAGAGTCTTGAATTTCATGACCGGTTCTCCTTCCCTGAAGGATTCATGCCAACTTAATTGTAGCATATTCCGTGCCAAGCCCCGTCTGAGGAAACGCGTCAACCGAGGCGATGCACCTGTCATTTCCTGAGGACAAGTGTCTTTCCATGGGCTTGGGGCTTAGACGGGATCGACCGTCCTTCAATGGCCGTCCTGGGAGGGCCCTTCCCTATGCCCTCTATTAATTCACGGCTATCGACGGCCATCAGACACGCGAGTTCTGAAGGCGCCGAGAAGGGCGGTCCGGGAAGGGGG
>Ga0315279_10008335_pt1 | contig 12574 bp, 13 predicted proteins | sample YL17G06_20_MG_FD_203694 | JGI IMG/M metagenome (GOLD analysis project Ga0315279, IMG submission 203694) | Sediment microbial communities from Yellowstone Lake, YNP, Wyoming, USA - YL17G06_20 | ecosystem: Environmental > Aquatic > Freshwater > Lake > Sediment | place: USA: Wyoming | collected... | reverse complement strand
GGCGGCTTCGGGCTGGGGCTATCCATCAGCAAGGGGCTGGTGGAGGCACACGGCGGGCGCATATGGATGGAAAGCGAGGTGGGGAAGGGAAGCAAGTTCACCTTTGCCTTACCGCTGGCAACGACGTAACAAGTGGTACAACTATTGGGGGCAGGTTACTTCCTTCACACATCTGTGCTAGAATTGCCTCTTAGAATGCAAAACACACGGCAAGCCGCGTGTCAGACTCTTTTTTGAATCTTTTAAGGCAGGTGCTGCGTCCAGCATAGCTATAACTGAATACACGACAACTCCTCTAACCAAACGGGGAGTGAATCTTATCGGAGGTGGTAGGTGCAAATGAGAAAGCTGCTGGTTATTGGTTTGATGGCGCTAGCGCTATTCCTGGGTCTTACCTTTAATGGCAACTCAGTCACAGCTTCCCCCAGTAGTCTAACTAATTCTGGCTTCGAAACAGGAGATTTCACGGGATGGTCAACAGGAACTGTGACCGATTATGCCGGGGTAACGGGCACTGACAATTTTGAAGTTTTCGCCGAGACATATACCGGGACATTTCATGTATCTCCCTACTCAGGAATATATATGGCCCGGTTGGGTTCACCTCGCTATGAAGGGCAACCGATAGGTGACAACACCATTTACCAGGAGTTTACCGCGGTTACGCCTACCCTTACCTTTGCCTACAATATCTGCACCTACGACTACAAACCTTATAACCACTTCCGCTACCTGGTAAAGGACCTGACTACACCCTCAGACATAGTTTACTATGAGCAAACAGCCTGGGGAGTTCCTCCCGCAGACTTTAAGACCACTGGCAAGGCAAGTGGTCACGATTGACTTATCGACTCACTTAGGACATTCTATCAGGCTCGAAATCAGTTGTGCTGGTACGGGTGATACTAATTACGGTACGTGGGCCTACGTGGACGCCCCGGATGATATACCTCCAACCGCTACTGTCAGCAGGAACCGCGAGCCCAATCATAATGGCTGGGATACGGCTCCCGTAACAGTAAACCTTACCGCCACTGACAACCCCGGCGGCACAGGCGTTAAAGAAATCCACTACAGCATAAACAGCGGGCCGGAGACTATCGTCCCTGGCGCCTCGGCTCCTGTTGAACCCACCGCTCAAGGTACATACGATATTACCTATTTCGCCAAGGATAACGCCGATAACGACGAGACTCCCAAATCTCTGGCCGTAAAAATCGACTGGACACCACCCACCACAACGGCTACCACCAGCCAGGCCTCCGGTGGACAAGGCTGGAATAATAACGACATCACCGTGACCTTGTCCGCCATTGATAACCTGTCCGGCGTGGCCCGAACGGAGTACAACCTCGACTCCGCCGGCTGGGTGGATTACACCAGCCCAATCTCTATCTCGACCGAGGGCACCTACACCCTCCTCTACCGCTCCCTGGACAAGGCAGACAACCTAGAGCCAGCCAAGAGCCTCACGATAAGGTGTCGACAAGACACCACCCGAAGCCTACAACCAGTTCGACCCGGTTAGTAAGGACGTGCTGGTCTTTGGGCGGGATAGTCAGTCGGGAGTGACACCCGGCCCGGTGGCACCCCTCTCGGTGAGCTTCACCAAGTGTTTTGATGATGACGATGAGCACAACGGGGGAAAGGCAGAGCTCCGCACCTACAAAGTCGTGGACCTGGCGGGGAACAGCCTGCTGCTGGTGGAGAAGGTGAAGAAGAAGGGGCAGGAGATCAAGGTAGAGGTGGTGAGTCTCCAGTACAACGGCGGTCCGCTCATCACCCCGCCCAAGAACACGAAGAATTTCGAGTGGGCTACCGATAAGCGCGGCTCCATCAAGGAGCTGGAACAGAAGATGACGGTAGGCACGGGGAAGGACAAGCAGGAGGTAGAGGCCAAATACGAGGCTAAGAAGAACCAGACGACCATCAAGATACACAAAGCGAACCGGGAGACCAAGGTGGTCAAGACCGGTCTAGTGCTGCTGCGGATGGCCACCGACAGGGGGAAACTGACCATCGAATACTAATAAGCTTCGGAGCACGGGCTCCAATGGCAGTCCAACCGCCGAGTAGTAGTCACCGCACTGGCCAGCAGGTCAGTTGCCAATGACTCTCTTAGTCGGCAGTCAGGCGAATGACGGGTATGGTTCTATCGGGAGAGTGACATCATAAAAGTGGCGGCCCGAGGAACTGAAACTCGGACAGCCTGAAAATAATTGAGGCTACGGATAGAGCCACATTGACGCAAGATTCACGTTGTTTAAGATATGTTGCACAAGAGGTATTTTGTTGAGCGCTTTGCTGCTAGCACTCGTTATTACTGGCGGCACGTTTGCTTATAGCTACAACACCCGCTCAACTAACATAGTGGCGGTTGGTAAAGGGGGAGACTTCGCCCGAGTTTCGCTTAACACCTCAATTAACTCGACCTGGGCAGTTTTTGGGAACTACCGGGGTTCCATCCCCTCTGGAACTCTGTTTAACATAAGTACCACATCGGCCAACTACACTGGTGATTTAGTCGCCACGGTTTACTTAGCCAATGGCGACCAGCTATCTCACGTCTACAAGGTATTGGGTCTTTTCATAGAGGCGAGGTACCCGCGTGGCCAAAAAGTAAATATTAATGACGACGGCGTAGTAGACGCCAAGGATTACATCCTTCTCACCTTGCAAAACCAATCCGGCCACATGTACATAAGGCAAACCGTACCAGACACTTACACTATCATGATCCAGAGTGGCTATTACATCAGTCACCGGTGGAGCACGGGCTGGCCCAGCGGTTACCAATCCCCGATTATCTATTGTGACGTCGCCCCGCGACCACGATGACACGGGGGTGGCTTTATGGCTCGGTCATATCCACCTTGTTCACATCTATCAACCGGGTAGGATTGGCTATATTGTTTGGGTCAAGACCCCCCTTTATCTTAGCCAGTATCCGATGAAAATTACCGAAGGCCGGCCCTATGGCGTGAGCACGCCAAGCACCGGAAACATACCCGAGTGTCTTCTCTCCTGCGCCCTGTTGTATAGCCTCTTCCAAAGCCTGCCCCATTATTAGGTCGCCATCGTCCGTCTTCTCTCTAGGGAAATCGACCTCGGCAGTGGCAAAATGGCCAAGGTCGTAGGAAACACACCAGCCTGGATGGTTGCTATCCAAGAAAGGCGGGGTATGCTTATCCAGTATCTCCCAAGCAACGGGCAAACTTCTGAGGGTATCATCCAAAGAATCAAACGTTAAGCCTGTTAGAAAGTAGCCACTCATTCGCATCAGTCGCCCGCCGAGGACGCCTCTGATGCTATTGTTGGCAGTATAAGGAGCCCACCTCTGATAAACCTCATCCGGTATCAATCTGCCGCCAGTTTCCGTGATAATCTCCTTCAGCACCCTCTCCTCAAACTCTAGCTGCTTCTCCGAAGCAAATCCCCAGAGACAGACCTGGACACAGTTCTTAACATTGTTCTGCCAGTACTCCTGTACCCAGGTGCTCCAGTACTCCTCACGACACTTTGCCCAGAATATATCATGGATAAACGGGGGCATTGTCTGCACCACCGCCCCGATTTCAGCCTCACCAATCTCCCGCATAGCGTCAATTGCCTGTTCAAAGGTTGGGTAGGTAAAAAGATACCACTTGAACCTTGCCGACGGTAGTTCACTTTTCTTCTGGGGTGCCACCCCCTCAGTGGGCAAGACACGAGGGCCAGGCCAGGGATAAAGTTTAACCCCTATTCTGGTTATGATGCCCAGAGCGCCAAAGTGCCCCAGTACACCTCTAAGTAAGCCCCTGGCATCTGGTCCCGGACCGTCACCCCAGAAGTAGCCGCCTCCAGGAACAGCCAGGGAACCCGTCCTTAAAATCTCTCCTGTAGGCAAGAGCCACTCCACACCCAGTACATTACGCGACGCATATCCTGTTCGGTAAGCCGTGCCGTGGAGCCCAAACATGGTATGATTGGCCAAACAAGACCACTCAGCGGCACAGGGCGTGCCAATAAACAAGCCCCTCTTCATAGCTTCAGCCTGAACCTGAGCGAGGCTGACATAGGGCTCAACTACAGCACACATGTTTTTCTCGTCTATCTCTACCTTGTTCATCCTCTTGGTATCAATAAAACACCAGTATGGTTTAACCGCTGCCGTAGTGACAAAATATAATCCCGAGCCCAGTACCGCAAAAGGAAACTGGTAGCGATTAGCCAGCTTTACTATCTGTCGCATATCGTCGGCACTTCCTGGCAAAACAACGAATTCCCCCCTGCCGCGAGTCTGAAAACTGGGTGTCTGGGATTCCCGGCTATAAGCTTCTAATACCGCCCGGTCATCCGAGACATACTCGGAACCAAGAATGTTGACGAGCTCATCGTATATTCGCTTATGCTTTTCATCACCCCGTGGCACTTTGAATCACCTCCCCTAAATGCCCGATGAAGAAGTTACACAATATTGAGAATCCCCTGATTTTACCACTACTCCTGTTCCTAGCCAAGTATGCCAGCAAAGAGCTTCAGTGCGGGGGTATAAGTCAAGGTAGCGATGCCCCCGTAACCCAAAAGCTCCGGCGCTAGGCACACAGATTGACTCAAGCACAAGCCCGTGATAGACTAAAAAAGTATATCGCATTTGCACCAATAGACATGGGAGGCTAAAACTCTGGATGAAACATACGGGGAAAAAACCAGAGCCGGGCCAGGTAAAGCCCAGCCGCTGCCAAGTTAACATACTCAAGGAGAGGTGCAAAGGGTGCCTGTTCTGCATTGAGTTCTGCCCAAGGCAAGTGCTACACGAATCTCCAGAGTTCAATCGTAAAGGCTATCATCCCGTTTATGCCGATAGCAATAGCGATTGCCTTAAATGCGGCCTATGCGAACTACTCTGCCCCGAGTTCGCCATCCATATCGGTCCTGTTGAAGAAGAGGCAGCTCATGACTAAAAGCAAGCCCTTAACCGGCGAGTTCTTCATGAATGGTGATGTCGCCTGTGCCGAAGGAGCGATTAGCGCCGGCTGCCGCTTCTTCGCGGGATACCCGATAACACCAGCTACGGAGATTGCCGAACGCATGTCACTGCGTCTTCCCAGGGTGGGCGGTATCTACACTCAGATGGAGGACGAGATGGCATCAATGAACGCTATCCTCGGGGCTTCTTGGGCTGGAGTCAAGGCAATGACAGCCACATCGGGGCCCGGCTTCAGCTTGATGATGGAGAACCTCGGTCTAGGCATCATGCTGGAGACTCCCTGCGTTGTGGTGAATATGCAGAGAGCCGGACCATCAACCGGGCTGCCAACACTGGTGGGGCAAGGCGATATGATGCAGGCTCGTTGGGGCTCCCACGGCTGCTACGGGATAATCGCTCTATCACCCAGCTCCCCACAGGAGATATACGAACTCACGATAAAGGCGTTTAACCTTTCGGAAAAATATAGAACTCCAGTGCTTATCATGTCGGATGAAGTCGTGGGGCATATGAGCGAGAAGGTGGTTATACCACCACCAGAAGGGATTACGCTGTTTCCACGACGAAAACCCAATGTGCCGCCAGAACAGTATCTGCCCTACGCACCTGACGCTGACCTCGTGCCCCCCATGGCCAATGCCGGCGAGGGCTATCGATTCCATGTCACCGGCCTTACCCACGACGAGAGGGGATACCCAGTAATGAATGCCGAGGCACAGGACAAGCTAGTCAGACGGCTAGTGCAGAAGATAGAAAGAAACAAGGAAGATATAATACAGATTGATGAGGATGGAGTAGACGGCGCAGATGTCGTGGTCTGCTCGTACGGTATTTCGGCTCGGGTCTCACAGTTCGCGGTCGAGCGCGCCCGACAGGAGGGCATTCGCACCGGCATGCTAAAATTAGTTACGGTCTGGCCCTTTCCTGAGGAGAGGATTAGAAAGCTTGCCAGGCGAGTCAAGGCCTTCGTGGTTCCCGAGATAAACTATGGCCAGATAGCTCTTGAAGTGGAGCGGTGCGCGGGTGGAGCGGCGGATACCGTGCTCGTGCCTCATATGGGCGGCAGTATACATCGCCCGGAATCAATTCTGGACGCCATTAGGAAAGCAGCCAGGTGAACCAAGCCATCTTAGAACAGAAACACCCCATGGACGCCTACCTGAGGGAGGACCGGATACCGCATATCTGGTGTCCCGGTTGCGGGTTGGGCATAATTCTGCACAGCTTCCTGCGAGGTCTGCTTAAGTCCGGGCTACCACTGGACAAGGTGGCAGTAGTATCAGGGATAGGCTGTACCGGCAGGGCCGCCGGTTATGTAAAACTGGACTCGTTTCACACCACCCACGGCCGAGCTATACCCTTCGCTACCGGACTGAAGCTAGCCAAACCGGAGCTGAAGGTCGTGGTCTTCAGCGGGGATGGTGACCTTGTTGCCATCGGGGGAAATCACCTTATTCATGCCGCTCGCCGCAATGTCGATATGACGGTAATATGTGTCAACAACTTCAACTACGGCATGACCGGGGGGCAGTTGGGACCTACCACACCACTAATGGCGCGAACCCCAACTTCACCCTACGGCAATCCTGAGCCACCATTCAATATACCATACCTGGTAGCAGCCAGTGGCGCAGTTTATGTTGCCCGCTGGACAGCAATGCATGTCCGTTGGCTGGAAAAGAGCGTCAGCGAAGCGTTGCTAAAGCGAGGGTTCAGTCTGGTCGAGGTGATAAGCCCGTGCCCTACTGTCTACGGTAATATGAACCGCCAGCCAACCGGACTAGACCAGATGAGATACTATCGGGAAAAGAGTGTAGTGAGAAACGGTGCCAACCCCAAAAATGTTGACATCAGCCTCAACGGAGAGATTATTGTCGGTAAATTTGTTGACATTGAACGGCCCACATTCTCTGACAGGCAAGAGGAAATTACGCGAAGGATTTTCGCACCCGAATTGCCGGAGCGCGATACTTCTCAGCAGGAAGCTACAGAGGTGTGAACCGTGCCCGAATAGGGCGGGATATGTAGGATGAGTCGAGAGGAAATTGTAATCGGCGGTTTTGGAGGTCAGGGTATAATCCTTGCCGGCTATATTATCGGTCAAGCCGCATCCATCTATGACCGGAAGAATGCCACTCTGACCCAGAACTATGGCCCCGAAGCAAGAGGAGGAGCCTGTCGGGCACAGGTAGTCATCTCGGATAGCCCGATTTCGTACCCCTATATCGATAGTCCGTCGGTGCTGGTGGTCATGTCCCAAGAGGCATACACCAGGTACGTTCCCGAACTCAGCAAAGACGCCCCCCTGCTCATTGATGAGGACCTGGTCAAGCCTAATAAAGTAACCAGTAACAAAATTTTCGCCATCCCCGCCACCCGCCTCGCCCAGGAGCTGGGCAGAAGAGCCGTAGCTAATATTTTAATGCTTGGCTTCTTTACTGCTGTTACCAAAATCGTTCCAGTAGACGCGATGGAGAAGGCGGTACTTGTCTCAGTACCCAAGGGTACTGAAGAGCTAAACATGAAAGCCTTTGAACGCGGCTATAACTATGGCTTAGAGAAACTAAAGAGCAGCCAGGAAGAGGCAAGATAAGCCAGGGGATAGTTGGACTATAGCTTTTACAGCTTCACCAGCTTAGCCGAATAGATGTCAGGCAGAGACAGTATTTGCTGACGCTGCTTCTCAGGCAGTGCCTCATCTAGAACTAGTATCATTAGGGCTTGCCCCCGTGGCTTGAGGCGACCCAGGTGCATGAAGCTAATGTTAATATCAGCGTCACCCGTTATCTTGCCTACAGCGCCAATAAGCCCGGGACGGTCTCGGTGGTCGCAAAACAGGAAGTAGCCACCGGTGGGCACAATGTCAAACCAGTAGTTATTAACCCGGACAATATGTGAATCACCACGCATCACTGTCCCGGCTACAGTAGTAGTCCCGGCACTGGTGGTAACTTCTACCGTGACAAGACTGGCATAGTTTTCGCAGACGGCTCCCTTCTGTTCTACCACGGTCAGACCGCGCCGAGCCGCCACGATATTGGCATTGACCAGGTTAACTCGTTCCTCGCTGACCTCCTCAAGTAATCCCCTGACGACAGCCGCCTTGAGAGCATTGGTGTCATAACCGGAAATCTCGCCATCATACTTAATCCGGATGCTGTTCATCTGTCCCTCGGCTAGCTGGCTGACCAGCCGGCCCAACGTAGATGCCAGTTCCACAAACGGCGCCAGAAACGAGAGCGTCTCCGCGGAAATAAAGGGGGCGTTCACCGCATATCTGGGTAGCCGTCCGTTAAAGACATCAATAATCTGCTCGGCTACATCCTTGGCGGCATTGGTTTGAGCCTCAGTAGTAGAGGCGCCTAAATGGGGGGTGACAATAATATTGTCGCTTCCAAAAAGCACACTCTCGGTAGCCGGTTCGGTGGAGAATACATCCACCGCAGCACCAGCCACCCGCCCCTCTTTCACGGCATTAGCCAGTGCCTCTTCATCAATCAGCTTACCCCGGGCGCAGTTAATAATGCGAACCGTCGGCTTCATCTTAGCCAGCTCTTTGGCGCCAATCAGCCCCTCGGTCGATGGCGTTAGTGGCAGGTGGAGAGTAATAAAGTCGGCTTCTTTGAGTAACTGCTCCAAGGAAACAAGCTCCACCTGGAGTTTTTTGGCATGGTCAACGGAAACGAAGGGGTCATAAGCGATAAGTCTCATTTGAAGACCCCGGACACGCCTGGCTACCTCTGAACCCACGTTACCCAGGCCAATGATACCCAGCGTCTTATCTCTGACCTCAACGCCCATAAAATCGTTGCGCCGCCACGCACCCGACCTGAGCACAGCATTAGCCTGCGGGATATGACGGGCCAGGGCGAGCATGAGAGCAATAGTATGCTCCGCCGCCGAAATGGTGTTGCCGGTAGGTGCGTTAACTACCACGATGCCGCACTGGGTGGCTGCCGGCACATCAATATTATCGATGCCGGCACCGGCTCGACCGATGACCCGTAGCTTTTTCCCAGCCGCGATAACCCCGGCGGTTACCCGGGTCTGACTGCGCACTACCAATGCGTCATACTCGCCGATAATGGACACAAGCTCCTCTGGCTTTAGCCCTGTCCTGACATCCACCTCAGCCTGGGTGCGCAGAATGTCTACACCTTCGTTAGAAATAGGGTCACTTACCAGGACCTTCATCTTAATCTAGCACTCCTGAATCCAGCTTTGGGTAATACTATCCTTAGTGCTGATATCACCGCCTCAATATCACCCTCAGTCACCCACCCCAGGTGACCAATGCGGAATATCTTGCCGTCCAAAGTTTGCTGGCCACCAGCCAGTACAATCCCTTGCTCCTCTCTCAACATCCTGACCATCTTCCTGGTATCAAGCCCTTCTGAGGCAGCGGCTGCCGTCACCGTATTTGAGGCATGACTCTCTTCGGCAAACAGCTTTAGACCCAGCGATTTAACCCCATCTCGGGCTGCCTTGCCCACCCGGGCATGCCGGGCTATGATATTGGGTAAGCCCTCCTTCAGCATCATATCCAACGACAGCAATAGAGCATACACTGTAGTAATAGCTGGTGTCCATGGGGTCTGCCCTTTTTCCAGATAGCTCTTGGCCCGGGTAAAATCCCAGTAAAAATGGGGCATCTTGGCACCAGTATGCGCCCGCCATGCTTCCTGGCTGACACTGACCATAGCTAGCCCCGGTGGTGCCATCCACCCCTTCTGAGAGCCAGTAACGGCAACATCGCAGTGCCACCCATCTACCGGTAAGTCAATCGAGCCTAAGCTGCTGATAGCATCAACCAGCAGTAGCTTATCAAATTCCTTTACTACCGAGCTAATCGCACCCAGGTCGTTAGTCACACCAGTAGATGTTTCATTGTGGGTAACCAACACGGCCTTAATCTTAGGCTCTGCCTGCAGAGCCTGGCGAACCGCATCAGCATCAGCCGCCTTACCCCATTCAAAGCGAAGCGGGATTACCTCAGCGCCAAACTGCTGGGCAATAGCACCAAAACGTTCTCCGAAAACACCGATAGACACTGATAACACCTTATCTCCCGGAGACAAAGTATTAACGATAGCCGCTTCCAAACCACCCGTTCCTGAACCAGTAAGCAGGAAAACGTCACCCTGGGTCTGGAATAGCGTCTTCAGCTTAGCCGTTACCTCGTTAAGCATCTGCTGAAACTCTGGACCCCGATGATTTATCATCTGCTTGCTCATCGCTCGCAGGACTTCATCAGGCAGAGGCGTAGGTCCTGGAACACGCAAACTCACCAACTTTCCTCCTTTACTAAGTAAATCAATAGTCTGCTGGCACAAAGCCAGCCTTCTAAAAACCCCTTATGCTTATTTTATATCTAACGGCTTAACAACACAATTGCGACTACTGCCAAAACCAAGCCCAGCACCTTGGGTACTGAAACCGGTTCGTGCAGCACTAATATTCCAAGAAGAGCGGTAATCATGGCATTAAGCCCATAAATGGGCATAACCACTGACACCGGACCTTTGGCAATCGCCATGTAGAGGGTAAGAACGGCAACCGTCATGGGCAATCCGATGAGGACGGCATACCACCAATATATTTTCTGGTCGGGCATAATAGGGGTCTTGGTGAAGTAAATGTAGCCAAGGATAATCGGGAAATAGATGACGCCTGCGGCGAGGGCAATCACAGAGCCGGCAACATGAGGCGATAGAAGCTTGGCCAGAAAATAGTGAACCCCCAGAAGCACCATGGTTATTAGAGCCAACGGCAAATAACCCATGACACCATCTTCCTAATCAGTATTAACCACCTTAGCCAAGCGCCGCTTGCGCATTTTGGTCAGCGCTAGGTGGACTTAATATAATGTCGCTTGCCCACCTTTATAATGCTGCCTTTAGCGACCTGGAAATGTTCGTCACTAACATTCTTGCCGTCCACATCCACAGCCTTTTGCGCAATGAGACGTCTAGCCTCGCTCCGACTCTTGGCGATACCCGATTCAACCAGCATCTCTAATAGTTCGCCACTAACTGCTTCGGGTATCTCTTCCGGCACCTCCCTCTTCTGAAAGACCCTAACAAAATGTCTTTCAGCTTCGGCGGCCGCCTTCTGGTCGTAAAGCTGGGTTATAATCTCTTTAGCCAGACGCTGCTTAAGGGTCATCGGGTTAACCGAGTCCTGGCTAAGTGCCTGTCTAAACGTCTCCAGTTCATCGTCGGGGACATCGGTCAATAACTCAAAGTACTGCATGATAAGGCTATCCGGGATTGACATCGCCTTGCCGTATATCTCTTCAGGCGGCTCATCAACACCGATATAGTTACCCAGACTTTTGCTCATCTTTTGACTACCATCGGTGCCGACGAGAAGGGGAACCAAAAAGACCTGCTGCGGGCGCTGCCCCACCATGCTTTGCAGCTCTCTACCCACCAGCAGGTTGAACTTCTGGTCAGTGCCGCCGAACTCAACATCAGCCTGGACAACCACCGAGTCGTAGGCCTGGAGCAACGGGTAGAGTAATTCAGCGATAGTAATGGGGCGCCCTGCTTTATACCTGGCATTGAAATCGTCTCGAGCCAGCAACTGGGCTACGGTAAACTTGCCGGTGAGCTGAATGACATCAGCCAGGGTAAACTTACCGAACCACTCACTTTGCCACCTGACCTCTGTCCTTTCTCGCTCCACCACCTTGAAGAACTGCTTCATATAGGTGTCCGCATTAGCCCGAACCTGCTCCAATGATAGCATCGGTCGGGTAACCGAAACACCGCTCGGGTCGCCAATCTGCGCTGTCCAATCACCAACAATGAGAACCACCTGGTGGCCTAGCTCCTGAAGCTGACGCAGCTTCCTCAGCGCCACCATATGACCCAGATGGATATCAGGAAAGCTGGGGTCAAAGCCCTCCTTCAGCCGTAGTTTCTTACCGGAACGGAGCTGCTCCTTCAGCTCCTGTTCCACTATAACTTCAGCTACGCCCCGCCTCAGTAAGTGGTTAATATCCTGGTCGGTCATAACTTTTTCGCCGTTGTCCGTAACTAGCCTTTACCCTGGCTATATAGTATGGCTCTGCCCTGTTTTATGTCCGCAGCTATCTGCTCCTTTAGTTCTGCAGCGGTACCAAACTTCTTCTCGTCGCGGAGTCGCTCCACAACATCAACCCTTAACTCGCGCTCATACAGGTCACCAGTATAGTCAAGGATATAAACTTCTACCGTACACTCCCCACCACCAAAAGTGGGACGCCGACCGATGTTAGTCATTGATGGGTAGGCTTTATCGCCAATATAAGCCCAGGTGGCATAGACTCCGTCAGGGGGGAGAGCCTGTTGCGAGTCGGCGGCTATATTGGCCGTCGGGAAGCCCAAGCCTCTGCCTCGGCCTACCCCGGTAGCGACACGCCCATGAAGGCTAAAGTAGCGACCTAACAGCCGGCGCACCCTTTCCATATCGCCACCAGCCAGAGCCTTCCTGATTGCAGTGCTGCTGGCCACTTCACCATTTATCACGACCGGGGGTATCACCGTCACCGTGAAGCTCATCTCCTGCCCCAAGCTGCGTAAGGCGTTAATGTCGCCTTCACGGCCCCGACCCAAGGCAAAG
>Ga0315279_10008334_pt1 | contig 12574 bp, 8 predicted proteins | sample YL17G06_20_MG_FD_203694 | JGI IMG/M metagenome (GOLD analysis project Ga0315279, IMG submission 203694) | Sediment microbial communities from Yellowstone Lake, YNP, Wyoming, USA - YL17G06_20 | ecosystem: Environmental > Aquatic > Freshwater > Lake > Sediment | place: USA: Wyoming | collected... | reverse complement strand
AGGTCCGGCGGTGGGAGCAGGATCGGAACAACCGGCAATGCGGCGTCCAGTGGCACTTCACCACCACCGACGCCCGCGTCAGGTTGCGCCGTCTCTACCCACAGGTTCAGCTGTCATGAAGCACTAGTACCTACTTGCAGAAGAAAGCATACCAATACTGTGGAAGAGAAAGGCCATCTGCTGGGACTTCGACAGCCAATTCCGCATACATGAACTTGCGAAAGTAGGCACTAGTGCCTACTTGCAGAAGAAAGTGTGCCAATACTGCGGAAGAGAAAGCCCATCTGCTGGGACTTCGACAGCCAATTCCGCGTACATGAACTTGCGCAAGTAGGCACTAGGGCGCCGCGTCCCCGACAGACGGGGAAGGGCGCCCTCCAAGCAGTCTGCGGCATGTAGCCCCGGTGCCGGATCGTCACGCCCTCCCGGAGATCACGATCTCCGGCGCAGCCAGTAGGCCATAGTCGCGGAATCGTTTCCGCTGGCCTGCGACGCCGCGGTATGAACGGTCGGACGCGCCGGTATGGTTCTCCTCGTCCTCATCGTAGTGGGCGCCGAGCATGTTCCGCAGCGTGTTGGCGACCTCGACCTCGATCACCGCGCGGCCAGGCGCGACACGGCCCGTCAGATCGCAGGCGTACGGGGGCCAGAGGACGTGGTCAACGACCGCGCCGTTCACGCGCACTTGCGCCGATCCGGCCAGCCCGGCCATGTCGAGGACGACGCGGGCCGCCGCCGGCAGCTCCGGAAGGTCCACCTCGGCGCGATAGGACACCGTCCCGGCGTAGAATGGCAGTCCGACGCGGTGCCAGGCGCCGATGCCGATCGCGTCGTCGCCTGGCTCGGCAACGAAGGCGATGTCATCCTTCGTCGTCACGCGGAAGTAGCCGACGAGCCAAGGAATCTGGAAGTCCAGCGCCTTCGCGTAGTTGCCCTCGACCTCCAGGACGTTCTCGCCCGCGCGGAGGCCGGACAGCGCAAATGTCCGGATCGCCGGGTCCATGATCCACCCGGTGCTGTCGAGCGAGACGGGAGCGCCGTTGAGCGCGAGGCGCGGCGCGCCGCCGAGTTCGATCGCCAGCTCCACCTTTCCTGCCGGCACCGTGGCGAGCGAGAAGGGGAATTGGGCCGTCAGATGCCCGCCCGCGGCCCGCTTCCCGCTGCCGAAGCGCTCGTGCACCTGCCACACGGAGACCGGTTCTCCGGGCCGACCGCCCTCCATGACGCGGCAGAGGTCGAGCAGCAGGACGTTGCGCGCGGTGCGTCGACCGGTCCATGTGGGCCGGATGCGCTGCTTCTCGATGCGTGGCACCGGGGCGGGGATCTCGACGGCGCCCGGGATCGCGACGAACGCCCGGGCCTGTCGCGGCGCCCATTCGAGGTCGAGCGCGAGTTCGCCGCCCGTGGTGCACGGGGCCAGCGGTCGCACCTCGCCTGTCGCCGGCTCCCACTCCTCGACGTGGCCCGTGACGCCGACCGTGCAGCTCAGGCGCGCCTTCACCGGCTCCCGTGAGATGTTCGCCAGGTACATGACCTCGCGGTCGCCCCAGACGCGACGGTGGACCTTGATCGACGGCGCGCCCCCGCCGTCGAGGGTGCGCAGGGTCACCGTCCGCGCACCGAGGGCCGCGAGTTCGGCGATGGCGGTGGAATAGTCGAAGTGGTCCACGCCGTCGGTGACGCGGGTCGCGCTCGCCGCGAGGAAGTCGCGGGCCTCCGTCGATGGTCGGCCGTCCACGAGGCGCGGCGCGGAGCCGATGGCGACGATCCTCCCGCCGCGGCCGGCGAAGGTCTTGAGGAGCGCGAGCGTGCTCGAGCGGATGTTCACCGACGGAGGCAGCACGACCAGCCGATAGTTGCAGCGCCCGATGCGGAGCCGGTCGCCCTCGACGGCCGCGTACCGCGCCATGAGCTCCTCGTCGCCAAACTCGAAGTCCACCTGGGCGTCGAGAAGGTTGACGGAGAGGAGCGAGACGTGCTTGTCGATGGTCTCGAAGGGCAGGTCGGCGTCGAAGAGGTAGTTCTCCGTCTTGTACTCCGCGCGGGTGCGGAAGTGGCGGTACGTCGCCTGCATGCTGGCCGCCGGGTGGATGACGAGGGTATCGACGACGCGGCGGCCCTGGTTGAGAAGCCAGCCGGTGCGCGCGGTGGCGTCGAGGTGCTTCTTCACGAACGGCCAATACGGCTCGTGCCAGTCGATGGCGGGTGGGCAATCGAGCTTGCGCTCGGCGCGCATGCTGTAGAACGCGGCGTGCTGGCAGATCATCGTCACGCCGAGGGCCATCTGGAAGTTCGTCGCCGTCTGCATGCTCTCGGGGCCCATCGCGTGGCCGCCGACGCCGTAGCTCTCGCTCATGAGGCCGCCTTTGTCGAGCTGGTTGCTCACCGAGGCGGCCTGTTTGATCATGACGAGGTAGTACGCGTACGCCTCGCGCTCGAAGCGGTAGCTGTAGAAGTCGTTGCCCAGCACGTCGATGCCGGGCAGCCCTTGGTACTCGTAGAGCGGCATCGTGCTGCCGAGCTGCCGCTGCGCCTCCTTCAGCGTCGTCTCGTACACGTAGTGGCCGCTGTAGGCGATCCGATGGTTGCCGCACCAGCGATGCATGGGGTAGCCGAAGCCCTCGCGGAAGAGCTCCGCCGCGAGAGACCAGAAGTCGAAGCGGAAGGCCTCCGCGTCGGGCAGGTCGAAGAAAAGCTTCGGCAGGTGCAGCCCCATCGCGTAGCCGCGTCGCTTCTCGAAGATCTTCGGCAGGTCCTCGCGCCACGGCAGCATGGCCGGCCCGAGGAACATGCCCGCCTCGTCCATGAAGCTGTGGGTGATCGTCGTGCCGAAGTGCTTTCCGAAGCGACGGTAGTACTCCGCGTGCGTCGTCTCGAGGAACGCCTCGGTCGCCCGCGGATCGAGGTAGTTGATGATCATCTCGTCGATGCGCGCGGTGAAGAGGAGAAGCCGGTTGCCGAGCCAGTGCGCGGGCTCGAGCGGCAGAGGGATCGGCTCATAATGGATACGGTCCAGGAGAAGCGTGACGGACCCCGTGGCTGCCGCACCGCGGTTGGTGCGCTGGCAGATGCCGTGGCCCGGGTCGCTCCGCGTGACGACGAATGCGGCCACGAGGCCCTCGCGCATCGGGTCGAGGTCGCCCTCCTTCTGCGGCGTGAGGTCGTGCATCCTCAGGTGCCACATCATGAGGTCGGGGTAGAGCTTCCCCATGCGGCCACCGGCGCTGCCCGACGGCCAGCCGAGTTCGTCGTAGATCCACGTGACCGTGCCCTTCTTCGCCGCGTGCTCGACGACCGCGTCGACGGCCGCGAACCATCGCTCGTCGAGGTACTCCGCCGAGTCGAGGCCGCCGCGCGCATGGAGGACTGCGCCGCCGGCGCCCGCCTCGACGAGCCGGTCGTACTGCCACACGAGGCGGTCGGGATCGAGATGGTCGTTCCAGAACCAGAACGGCACGGGCCGGCTGGTGACCGGCGGGTCGAGGAAGGTTGCTCGTGCGGTCTCGAGATCCATGGCACACTCCTTGCAGGCGAATGGTCGTCTCGGACGGACGGCGCGCGGGAATGACGGCGCTGTCAGCCTCGCGGGAACCGGGCGGCCGGCCCGGCCATCCAACGGTCGGCGCGGCGCTGGCCCCGGAGGATAACGTACGCGGAACGCAGCGCCTGGGCCAAAGGCCAAGACGTCGTGCGCGCCGGGTTGCACGCCTCCTGCGCGGCCAGGGTCATTGCATGAAAGACGGGGCACAGGCGCAATCCGGCGCCTCCCAACCGATGCGGTGATGGACGAGCCAATCGGCTGCGCCCGGGACGTCGTCCTGAATGGTAGGGATTCCCCGGCGAACGCTTCGCGTTCGCTTCACGTCGCCTGCGGCGACGCCGCTCGGAATGACCGCGCGCGTTCAGTCGCACGGTACCACCGAAGATGTGCCATCATTCCGAGCGGAGCGGCGAGGTACTGGCGCCCGTTCGGCTGATGCGTGTGCCCGCCGCGAAGTCGAGGAATCCCTGGCGCTCGTCGTGCTGGCCCCTTCTGCGAATCGTGCCCTACGCGCCGCCGATGCAATCGCCCTGCCTGCGCGGCCCCTCTGGTTGGTTCGGCGTACGGGATTGCCGTATCATTGTGGGAACTCTCGGAAGCAGCGACCCCTTCTGCTGGCAGACGACGCAATCATGGGTACGTGCTGGTCCTCCCCCCGCATGCGTGGGGTGCTCGCGTTCGCACTCGCGGCGCTGGCGGCATTGGCATCCGCCCAGGCGCCGGTGAGCCGACGCGAAGCCGACGACTACACCTTCGCCCGCCGCCTATTCGAGCAGGCCGACTATGACCTCGCCGAGCGGCAGCTGCGGGACTTCCTCAGCACGTACCCCGAAAGCCCGCGCGTGCCGGACGTCCGGTTCATGCTCGCCGACTGCGACTTCAACCGCGGGCGCTATGCGCGGGCGCTCGAGCAGTTCGAGCGGTTTCGGATCGAGTTCGGCGCCTCGCCGCACGATGACGACGCGTTGTACCGGATCGGCCAGAGCCAGTTCAAGCTCGGGCGGTACCAGGAGGCGGCCGACGCGTTCAGCCGGCTTCTCCTGGCGTATCCGAACAGCAACCTGCGCTATGAAGCGGAGATGTTCCTCGGCGAGGCGCGCTTCGAGATGGGCCAGCTCGACGCGGCGGCGCGCAGCTACGCCCAGGCCGCGCAGGGGACCGGCGCGGTCGTGCCGCATGCCCTCTACAGCCTCGGCTGGGTGCAGCAGAAGCTCGGCCACTACGAAGACGCCGTGGCGGCCTACGAGCAGATGCTGCGCCTGGCCCCGGAGCATCCCCTCGGCCCGCAGACCCAGTTCAAACTCGGCGAGAGCCTCTACCAACTCGGCCGCTACCAGCGCGCCATCCAGGCCATCACCGAGGCGCTGCCGAAGCTGAGCGACCCGCAGGCGCGCGCGAACGGCGAGTACCTGCTCGGCGAGGGCTACCGCGCCCTCAAGGACTACCAGCGAGCGCGCACCCACTACCGCATCGTGATCGACGACTACGGCCGTACCTCCCTCGCCCCATCCGCGACGTACGCCATGGGTTGGACCTTCATCGACGAGCGGGACTACGCGGAAGCCGCCCGCGTGCTCGGCGAGATCCGCACGCGTTACCCGCAGGCTCCCATCGTCGCCGAGGCCGAGTTCCGCCGGGCGGTGGCCCTCAAGGAGCTGGGCAGGCGCTCCGAGGCCGAGCAGGTGCTGGGCGGCGTCGCACAGGATTACCCCAACTCCGCGATCGCCGACGACGCGCTGTACGAGCTCGGCGTCCTCGCGTTCAACCGCCAGGCGTATCCCGACGCGGAGCGCTCGTTCCGACGCATTCTCGCGCGCCACCCGGAAGGCGGCCTCCGCCCGCAAGCCACGTACATGCTCGGCGAGACCTGCCTTGCGACCGGCGCCCTCGACAGCGCCATCACCAACTACACGACGGTCATCGCCTCCTTCCAGTCATCCCCGCTCGTGCCCAACGCGCTGTTCCAGCGCGGCTGGGCGCGCTTCAAACGGAAGCGGTACCAGGAGGCGCTCGACGACCTGCGGCAGCTTGTCCGGGGATGGCCGCAAGACCGGCTCGTGCCCGACGCGCAGTTCCTCATCGCCGAATCGCACTACGCCGTCGGCAATTACGCGGCGGCGGAGGAGGCCTACCGCCTCGTCGTAAGCCGCTACGGGCAGGAGGTGGTCGGCGCACAGGCGCACTACGGCCTCGGCTGGACTGCGTTCAAGCAGGGCAAGTGGGATCACGCGATCCGGGAGTTCCAGATCGCGAAGCAGCAGTCGACGAACCCGCAGATCAAGGCCGACGCGGCGCTGCGCATCGGCGACTCGTACTATAACCAGGCGCAGTTTGAGCGGGCGCTCGCAGCGTATCGCGAGGCGACCAGCACGGGAGAAAGCGGCCCGCGCGCCCTCTACTACGCCGCGCAGAGCCTGTTCCAGATGGGTCGCCTGCCCGACGCGATCCGCACCTACCAGCAGGTCGCCCAGAGCTTCTCGACCTCGGACCTCGCCGACGACGCATGGTTCATGACCGGCTGGTCGAAGCTCCGCGCCGACGACTACCGCGGCGCCATCGATGCCTACCGCTACCTCGTCGTGAACTACCCGGAGAGCGACCTGGCGTCGCAGGCGCAGATGGGGCTCGGCGACGCCTACTACAACAGCGGCCGGTACGACGAAGCCGTCACCGCCTACGAGGATCTCCTGCGTCGCTGGCCGCGGTCGGACAAGATCCCCGCCGCCATCAGCGGGATCTGGGACGCCTACCTGCGCGAGGGACGGATCGACGAGGCCGTCGCGCGCACCGAACGCTTCATCGCGGAGCACGCGAACAGCGCCGCGTCGGCGGGCTTGCTCATGAAACGGGCGGACTGGTTCTACTCCGCGGGTCGGTACGACGAGGCGGCGCGGATGTACCGGCGCATCGCGGACGAGTTCCCGACGGCGGACCTGCCGAGCTCGCCGGCCTTCTGGGAGGCGAGCGCCCTGGCGCAGCTCGGCAAGCGCGCGGAGGCGATCGCGCGGTTCCGCATCGTGGCGGCCGACCGCGAGAACCCGCTGGCCGCGGACGCTCAGGAGCGCATCGGCGACCTGCAGATGGAGCTCGGCGCCTACGCCGACGCCCTCCGCAGCTACACCGAGTACGACAGGAGCTTCCCCACCAGCTCGAAGCGGGCGACGGTGCTCGTCAAGGAGGGCCGGGCGCACCTCCGACTCGGCAACGAGATGGCGGCGGACGAGGCGTTCCGGCGGGCATCGGACATCGGCGGCAACTCCATGGCCGGCGCGGAAGCGCGCCTGGCGCTCGCGCGGCTGGCGATCAAGCGGGGAAACTATGTTGGCGCGCGAGCGCTCGCGGACACCGTCCTCACGACGCATGCCGATCAGTACGCCGCCGAGGCGCAGTACCTCGTCGGAGAGGTCGCCTTCGCCCAGGCAAACTGGGATGACGCCCGGCTGGCGTTCATGCGGGTGAAGCTGGTGTACGAGTCGTTCCCGGAATGGGTTGCGCTCGCCCAACTGCGGATCGGCGACTGCTACCGGGAGAAGGGCAATCCGCGACAGGCGCGGGAGCAGTACCGGCAGGTGCTCTCGGCACACCCGGCGGATACGGTCGGCGTCGAGGCTCGACGGCGGCTCGATCAGGTGGAGGGGCGCTGAGATGCGGCTCGCGGCCCCCGCGTTCGTCTGCCTGGTTGCGGCCGGCGGTGTCCTCGCGCAGCAGGCGGAGCGCAATCGGCCGGTGCTCGAGATCCCCGAATCGATCGACATCGCCGGGCGCGCGAGCTACCAGCAGGTCACCGAGGGAGAGAAGGTCTTCGTCTACTTCGGCATGGCGTTCCCCGTCGAGCGGACGGCGGATCAGGAGGGCCCAGGCCCCGGCGAGCCGCTGCCGACGCTGACCTCGAAGGAGCTGTACCCGATGCTCGTCCGCCACGGCGGCGCCCGGGCGACATCCGTCGAGGGCATGGCGCAGAACTACGGGAACGGGCTCATCGGCGCCCGGCACGTGGCGGACATCCGCGGCTGGCTCGGCTCCGCTGACGCCGAACTCGGCGGCGGTGCCGGGCACGTTGACGGCGCCGACTGGCACCGTGAGATGGTCTCGGGTCGCGCCCAGCGAGCGGCCACGTGGCGTACCACGTACGACGGCAGCGTTCTGGTCGAGAGCGGTCGCACCGGCGTCTGGGGCGTCGAGGCTCTGTCGCACCGCACCTACTACGGCATCGGCGGCGGCGCCGGGCTCGATCACGCCTTCGCAGGCGACCACGAGGTGCGGCTCGGGGTGGACCTCCGCCAGCGCGACGTCGGCGACCCGCGGATGAACGTGTCCGAGCAGTCCCTCACGTCGGACCTCACGTGGCAGAACGCGAGCGGCCGCTTCTGGCTCAAGGGCGACGTGCTGGCGGATCTCGTGCACACCTCGCGGGATAGCGGCACCGCCGGCACGAGTTCCGCCGTCGCCGTGAGCGCCGAAGCGTGGACGCGGCCCGAGGAGAACTTCGGCGGTGCGCTCGGGGTGACGATCTACAGCGCCAAGTACCTGGGCGGCGATTCCTTGCGGACGATCCGGCCATCCGTGACGGCGTGGGCGCGGCTGTTCAATACGGTGAAGTTCAGCGCGCGCCTCACGTCGGGCCTCGAGCGGTTCGGCATCTGGGAAGCCTATCAGCAGCAGCCGATGCTCAGCCTCGATACGCCGCTCCGCATGGCATTCCACAGCGTCGACATCGACGTGAACGGCGAGGCACCCATCCGCCACGCGCATCTCATGAACATCGGATTGCGCGAGCAGGTGATCAGGGACTACCCCGTGTGGAAGCGGCAGGCGGCCGGAGAGCCGTTCGTCGCCGACTACGGGTACGCGATGGGGCAGACGGCGTCCATCGCGTCGTTCTACGGCCGGTACAGGTACACGTGGTCGAGCGGCTCGTCGGACGTGCTCGCGATCTGGCGCAAGCACTCCCTCGTGGGGCAGCGGGTGCCGTACGTGCCCGACTGGGAGGTCCACGCCACGACGGGCGTGCCTCTATGGCGGGGGATCACGATCTCGCCTACCGCGCAGGTGATCGGCCCGCGGGCGGCGGTCCGCCCCGTCGCCACCCTCGACCGGCTCGGAGCCTATGCCGTCCTGGACCTGGAGGCGGCGTACCCGCTGCGCGGCGGCTGGCTGCTCACGGGTTCGCTCTTCAATCTGCTGAATCAGAACTACGAACGGTGGCAGGGCGTCAGGGAGCCGGGCTTCCACGTGCAGCTCGGCGCAAAGAGGACCTGGTGAGGCGATCGCAGGAAGGCGGAGCCGGGGCGCACCGGAGGCCATGGCGGCCCGGACGGAAGGATAGTGAAGGAGTCAGGCCATGACGGTTCTCTCGCTGGTGGTCAAGGGCGGATGGGTCATGATCTTCATCGGTCTCTGCTCGATCATCGGTGCATGGGTGTACATCGAGCGTCTTCTGATGTACCGCCGGGTCGATGTGGATGCCGGACGGCTCATGGGCGCTATCCGCCCGCTCATCGAGGCGGGGAGGCTCGAAGAGGCGGAACGGCAACTGGCCCGCATCGACGCAGGGCCGGCGAGCGTGTTGCGGGCCGGGCTCGGCGCCTGGAGCCGCGGCCGCGAGGCGGTGCGGGACGCGCTCGAGGCGGCCGGCAATCAGGAGGTATTCCGCCTGGAGGAGCGCACGAGCATGCTCGCCACGGTGGCGGGCATCGCGCCGCTGCTCGGCTTCCTCGGCACCGTCACCGGCATGATCAAGGCCTTCCAGCAGATCGAGAACCTCGGCGGCAACGTGAACGCGACCGTCCTCGCCGGAGGCATCTGGGAGGCGATGATCACCACCGCCGCGGGGCTCATGGTGGGCATCCCGGCGCTCGCGGCGTACAATCACTTGAACAACCGCATCCATCGCATGTCCGCCCAGATGGAGCAGTCCGGCGGCGAACTGATGAGCATGATGGCCTGAGAGGCGGCCGGCGATGAAGCTTCGCACCATGACTCCTCCGATCAGCGTCTTCTCGATGGGCTCGCTGACGGACATTATCTTCCTCCTGCTGATCTTCTTTCTGCTCTCGTCCACCTTCATCCTTCAGACGGGGATCAAGGTGGCGCTGCCGCAGACGACCGCCGGGGAGCCGATGGCGGAGCGGATGCTCATCGTGAGCGTCACGCGGGATGGGTCGACGTACCTGAACGAGAACCAGGTGAGCCGGGCCGAGCTCGTCGCGCGGCTTCGGCAGATGATCGTGAGCCGTGAGCAGGTCATCATCATCCGCGCCGACCGGGACCTCTCGCTCGACCGGGTCGTCGAGGTGATGGACGTGGCGAAGAGCGCGGGTGCCTCGCGGTTCCTCATCGCCACGCAGTCCGAGCAGGAGTGACTCGCATGGCGCACGCCCGGTGGTCGACGCCGCGCGCGCGGCTGGTGTTCAGCGCAGCCCTGTCGCTGGGCGGGCACGCGGCCCTGTTCGGGCTGCTCGCGCTCATCGTCGTCAACTATCGGGTGACGCCGCCGGAGTTCGTCGAGTTGAACATCGGGCGCGTCTCGCAGCAGCAGATGCTGCGGATGATCTACGAGGCGCAGCACGCCGACGCGTTGAGCGAGCCGGGCGAGCGGGCGCGGACGCCGACGCAGCGCTTGCCCCGGATCGACGTGCCGACGATCCGTCCGGACGAGGTCGAGCGCAGGCTCCTGCCGGAGCGGATCGCCGTCCGGGACGAGAAGCCCGTTCCGCCGCCCAGGGCGCCCGCCATGGCGCCGCCGCCGTCGCCGAGCATGGGCGACCGGAAAGTGCTCTACGAGGGCACACGACAGGTCGAGGTCGGGCCGCGGCCCGGCGAAGGGATCACCTCGGAGCACGTGGGCAGCGACATCCACCCCGTTTTCCTCATCGAAGGCGAGCTTCAGGGCCGGCACTTCCACGAGGCGGCGCTCACGACGGTTCCCGACGTCCCGGCGCGCACCCAGGTGCAGCTCGACGTCGTCGTGGCGCCATCGGGCTCGGTCATCAGCGTCCTGGTCGCGCGGAAGGAGAACGCGCGGCTGGAGACGTTCGCGGTCAACTACATCCGCCGCTGCCGGTTCGATCCGCTGCCCGGTGACATGCCGCAGGAGAACCAGTCGGGACGCATCACCGTCACGTTCACGCCGCGTGTCGACTAGTGCCTACTTTCGCAAGTTCATGTATGCGGAATTGGCTGTCGAAGTCCCAGCAGATGGGCTTTCTCTTCCACAGTATTGGTATGCTTTCTTCTGCAAGTAGGCACTAGGGGGTACGCAATGCCGAACCCGTTGTGGTCCAATGTCGCGGCCCTGTTCCGTCCTCGCTCGCCGCTCGGGGATGTCCTCCGGAAGCTGCCGATCTTCGCCCGGCTGAACCGGGCGCAGTTGCGCGAGCTGGAGCACATCGTGCACGAGCGAACGTACCGCGCCGGCGAGGTGGTCTTCACCATGGGGGATGCCGGCGTCGCGCTCTACGTGATCCTTGCCGGCGAGGTGCGCATCGTGCTGCCGGCGCACGAGACTGGCTCCGAGGTCGAGCTGGCTCGACTCGGCTCGGGCGACCTGTTCGGCGAGCTCGCGCTGGTCGACTCGGCGCCGCGCTCCGCGACCGCCGTCGCCGCCACGCCAACCGAGGTCGCCGCGGTCGCGCGTCCCGACTGGCTCGACCTGATCCGTCGGCACCCCGACGCGGGGGTCGAGATGCTCCTGCCGCTGGCGGAGCTGCTCGCCGCGCGGCTGCGGGCCGCGAACCGCATCCACGTCGAGAAGACGCACGGCGTGGCCGTCGAGGAGCAGCCGACATGACGGGACCGGAGGAAGGGCGAGGGAATGTCTGGCTGCCCGTCGTCGTGGCGGCGGCGGTCCTCGCGGCCGTGGCGTACGTGTTCCGCTCGGCCGTGACGCCGCTACTTCTCGCGGCGCTCATGGCGTACCTTCTCAACCCGATCGTGAACAGCGGCGAGCGACACGGCCTGCCGCGGTGGGCGACGATCATGATCATCTACGTGGTCTTCTCCACCGCCGTGGCCCTCGTCGCCGTGTACGCCAGCCCCCTCCTCGTAGCCCAGTTCCAGCAAGTCCAGACGCAGTTTGCGGCATTCTGGCGGACCGTGCCGGCGTTTCTCACCAACGTGGCGCGATGGGCCCACTCCCATGTCCCGGGGGCGCCAACGCTCCTTGGCGAGCCGGAGGCATTCGCCCAGCGGGTATTCGCCGAGGCGGAGCGCTGGCTCACGAACACGGTCCGCCAGGCTCCCGAGCTGCTCACGGCCCTCCTCTCGAACCTGGTCGATATCCTCACGTTCCTCGTCATGGTTCCCTTCGTCGCGTTCTTCCTCCTGCGCGACGGGCGGGAGTTCCGACGCGCGCTGATTCGCCTGCTCCCCAACCGCTACTTCGAGACGACGCTCGGCGTCATGGGTGGGATCGCGGACTCCGTCGGCGCGTACCTGCGCGGGCTGGTGCTCGAGGCGTTCATCGTCAGCATCGTCTCGGTCATCGGGCTCCTGATCGTCCGGCTGGACTATGCGGTAGTCGTAGGTATCGTCGCGGGCATCGCGAACATGGTGCCCTATCTGGGACCGGTGATCGGCGCGCTGGTGGGGATCCTCGTCGTCCTGACAAGCGGGAGTTCGAGCGTCTTCGCGGTCATCGTCGTCTTCGTCGTCGCCCACCTCATCGACGGCTGGATCATCCAACCCATCGTGATGTCCCGCAGCGTGAACCTCCACCCGCTCCTCATCTTCCTCGCGGTGGTGTTTGGAGGCAGCTACGGCGGACTGCTCGGCCTGGTGCTCGCCGTGCCGCTCGTGGGGGCCGCGGTCGTGACGGTTCGAAAGCTCCGCGAGGGTCTCCAGCCGCCCGTGTACCCGATGGGCCTGCCGGAACACCCCGAGTTCTAATACGCTGCTGCTTTAGTAATGCTATACGATCCATGAGGTAGCGCAGAGCGATTTGATGCGACCAGGGGTCAGGCTTTCCCACGCGTCACATCCGGCATCGAGCACGGCGTCGTAATCGAGATACGCCCGGTTCGCCAGGTGGCTGCT
>Ga0315279_10008333_pt1 | contig 12576 bp, 6 predicted proteins | sample YL17G06_20_MG_FD_203694 | JGI IMG/M metagenome (GOLD analysis project Ga0315279, IMG submission 203694) | Sediment microbial communities from Yellowstone Lake, YNP, Wyoming, USA - YL17G06_20 | ecosystem: Environmental > Aquatic > Freshwater > Lake > Sediment | place: USA: Wyoming | collected... | reverse complement strand
CGGACGCGGATGCCCGCCTCCTCCAGGGGGAGGACGGTCTCCAGGATGCTCCGGCCGCCGGTGATAAGGTCGTCGATGATTAGCGCCGTCTGGTTGGGACTGTAGAGGCCCTCGATGTCGTTTCCGGCCCCATCCTCTCGGGGGTGGAGGTAAATCATGGGTACCTTGGCAGTGAGGGAGTAGGCGGTGGCCAGGTGGAGGCCGCCGAAGGGTACGCCCGCCACCAGGTCAAACCGGGCCACGCGGGGCTCGCGCATGCTCTGAAGAGCTACGATTTCCTCCAGGGTGACCTGTGCCGCCCGCCAGAGGGCGGTGGGGTTGCCGATGAGGAGGCGCAGGTTGACGTAGACGGGCGAGTGGACGACGGTGCGGCCGAAGCTGAAGTCGCCGAACTGGATGGCACCAAGCTTCCAGAGGGTCTCCGCGAGCCAGAGGTTGCTTCGTCGGTGGAGAGCCTGGGGCATGGCCGACCTCCCAGCGCTCAGAATATAACAAGAGAGACTGCGTCCGTGTGGACGCAGTCTCTCTTGGTCACTATTTGGTTATCGGTTCGCGGCTCACAAGACCCCACCGCAGGGGTAATCCCCCGATACAGACGGTTTCATTCCCTCTTACAGGCGCCCACTCTGTATCAAGTGCCTGTGGGGCCCGCCGCTCCGCGCTGCCCTGCCGGGTCCCGACAGGGCCCTACATGTCAACCTGCCATACCCCCCAACGTATGCGGTCTACCATGATGGCACCCTCCTTTCGGACTGTGCACTCATGGGGCCGTATGGCCTCGAAGCTATATTAGCAGTTTGTAAGGCTCTTGTCAATACAAATCTAGGGGGTCACGCCAGCGGATATGAGGGATTCCACTTAGAAGCCGCGCTTCATCATCACTACTTGCCGCCGGTGGCCTCGAGTGGCACCTCGGCGACCTGGGGTATGGTGCGCCTCAAGAGACCGAGTCGGAAGCCGCTGGCTACTATCGCCACACCCACCACGATGAGGGCGGCGCCCAGCAGAGCGTTGAGCCCCAGTTCCTCGCCGAGGACGGTGGCGCCCAGCAGCAGGCCGACAGTGGGGATGATGTAAGTCACCAGGGAGCTACGAACGCTGCCCACACGCTGGATGAGCCAGTAGAAGACCACGTGAGCCAGTCCGGTGTTGACGACGCCCAGTGTGACCCACGCCAGCCATGCCTTGGTCGAGAGGTTCAGCGCCGGGGCACCCTCGATGGCGAGCGAGAGAGGCGCCAGAAGGAGAGCGGCCATGGTTAGCTGCACGGCCGCGAGGGTTACGCGGTCCTCGGCCTGGAGCCGGGCGCGGGCGAAGACGGCGCCAGCACCATAGAAGGCGGAGGCGCCCACCACGGCCAGGTGGCCCAGGAGATCGGCCCGTCGGAAGCTGGCGAGGTCGCCGCCACTGAGGACGACGACCCCTCCGAACCCCACCAGCAGGCCCAGGACTGTGAGCGGCGTCAGGTGCTCGTCGACCAGGAAGAAGCTGGCGAAGATGGCGGTCCAGAGCGGCATGGTGGAGTTGAGGACCGAGGCGATGCCGGTATCGATGTGCAGCTCAGCCCAGGAGATGAGAACGAAGGGGATGGCGGTGGAGCAGATCGCCACCACCAGCAGGTCCCTCAGCACCCAGGGCCGGTCGCTCAGGCGGAGGCCGCGCAGCCAGACGATAGGCGCCAGGGCCACCGCCCCAAAGAAGATGCGGCCGGTGGCGAGCTCAATAGGCGCCGTCTCATCGACGACCACCTTGATGAAAAGGAAGCTGGCCCCCCAGACGCTGCCCAAAGCCACCAGGGCGGCCAGATAGCGAGATGACATGACACTCTAGTCTAACTCGCCCCATGCTCTGGAGGGAAGCTGTCGCTGAGGCGCCCGGCAGGACAGCTCCTCTCAATATGCCCTGCCCTCAACGGTCCTTGGACTCATGAGGCCAGTCAGCTCCTCCTCCAAGACGGTCACTTGATCGCCCTCACCTTGAAACGTGAAGGTGAACTTCCAGTGGTTGACGTTCGCTATCTCATCGAAGTAGAGAACGAAACCATTATCTGATTCCCATGATCCCTTCACGCCCGCGGGCAGATCCCCAAGTCCAGGCACAAAGCGATAGGTATTGTCCAGCCCCACGGAATACTGCCTGGAGTCCCCAAACCTTAACAGGCCCGTGTCTTGACCGGAGAAGTCCAGGGAGAAAGACTTCTCATTGAAACGGATCAACGGCTCCGAGAGTTCATATCTCCTCCCGGATATCTTCCTGGCCATCTCGGGCAGAGGCGATGGTGACCCCGCCTCCGGCGCGGCGGCTTGCTGAACCCTGGACTCCAGCAAAGCCGCGCTGTCTGGATTGGCAGGTAACGGGGTCTCGGATTCTGCTGCTGGGACGATGAAAGACAGTAACAGTGTTTCAGCGAAAACCATGAAATCCTTGCTCTCTGCTGCAGTCACGACGACCACGATATCCTTGTCGGGAACAAGATAGAGGAGCTGTCCCCCCCGGCCCCTTGCCGCACTGTATGTATCCTTGACCCACCATAGATAACCGTAGCTCCAATCCGTACCTTCCATGTCAACCGGCACAGAACCGTGAGCCGCTATTGCTGCCTTTGCATACTCTGAGTCCAATACCTGTTGGTCATCCCACTCCCCACCCCTCAAATAGAGATACCCGAGCTTGGCCATGTCGTGAGGCCTGAGGCTTAGATCCCCCCAGCCCCAGTTGTTCCCCTGTGCATCAGCCGGCCAAGCGACGTCACTGATGCCCAAAGGTCCAAAGAGGTACTTCCGGGCGAAATCCAGAGCACTCATCCCCGTAGTCTGCCTGATGATACCTGAGAGAAGATGAACGTTTGGACTGCAGTAGTTGAAGCTCGCCCCAGGCTCGTCCACCATTGGCAGATCAAGCGTGAACTGAACCCAGTTGGGGCTCTGCATCATCTGTTGCAGCGTCAACTCGGTCGGGACATTGACGCACTCAAACCCTGACCGCATGGTCAAGAGATCCCGCACAGTCAGCATCTTCTTGTTCTTATCAACGTTCGCAATGGTTTGCCCGGGGAACAGGTCCAAGACAGGCTGTTCAACCCCTTTGACATACCCCTTCTCTATGGCAATGCCAATCAGCGTAGCGGTGAAGCTCTTGGTTACGGAGGCAAGATCGTGTCTTGTGTCGGGGGCGAACGGGTAGAAGTAGGCATCCAGTACAATGTGGCCGTGGCGTATGACCAATAGGCTGTGGATGTTGATGTCCTTTTGTTCGATGTCGTCAAGCATCTGGACCAACATCTCAGAATCCATCCCCTGCTCCTCCGGGGTCGAGGTTCGCCAACCATTGGTTGGCCAATAGGTTGACGAGTTGGACGCCGAGTTGGATCCGCCCGAACAGGCTCCGCCTCCCATGAGCGCCATCAATACCACCGTCCCCACAAGGATACTCCAACGCGGACTGCGTCCCGCGGAAGGACAAGGCGGCCGTCGCATGCGGTCCTCCCGCCGCGCATCACAGGATCTGCAAAAGGGGACATCGGCCTCGTTCCCGGACCCCGAGTCCGACCGGGAAGGCATGGCCCTTCTCCTTCCCGACTCTCTGCGTGGACGACAGGTGAGGCGAATACTCATGCGGTATCGAGCCGCCATGCCGACAGGTCGAGACCTCCCCCTTTTCTTGACCCGCCCTTAGGAACAAACCCATAATAGCGCCAAGACGGTACGCGGAGGAAGAGAACCTGGTGCGCGTCCTGCGGGTCGGTCTGGCTCAGATCAACCCCACCGTGGGTGACCTCGAAGGCAACGTGGCTAAGATCCTGGAGCACACCGAGCGCGGCCGCGAGCTGGGGGTGGACCTGCTGTGCTTCCCCGAGCTGGCCATCACAGGCTACCCGCCGGAGGACCTTCTCCTAAGACGCCGCTTCATCGACGACAACCTGCGCGCCCTGGAGAAGGTCACGGCAGCCAGCGGCGGCCTCACTCTGGTGGTAGGCTTCGTGGACCAGGATGACGACATCTACAATGCCGCCGCTGTCGTCCACGATGGCCACCTGGCCGGCGTTTATCGCAAGCAGTACCTCCCCAACTATGGCGTCTTCGATGAGAACCGCTACTTCCAGGCCGGCAGGGAGTCGCCGGTGTTCCGGGTGGCCGGCGCTAACGTCGGCCTCACGATCAGCGAGGACATCTGGTACCCGGGTGACCCCGCCCGCAGCGAGGTTTTCGGCGGCGCTGAGGTCATCATCACCATTACCGCCTCACCCTTCCACGCGGGCAAGCGCCAATTCCGAGAGCGCATGCTCTCCACTCGGGCCAGCGACAACGCCGTCTTTCTCTGCTACCTGAACCCAGTGGGCGGCCAGGACGAGTTGGTGTTCGATGGCGGCAGCATGGTGTTCAACCCCCGTGGCGACTTGGCGGCTCGCTGCCGCCAGTTTGAGGAGGAGCTGCTGGTCTGCGACCTGAACTTGGAGGAGGTGCGCGAGACCCGCCTCCACGACCCGCGGCGACGTAAGGACAAGCCGGCGACGGGGGCGTCGGGCCCGTTACCCATCATCGAGGTGTCCGGGGAACGCGCGACCGGCAAGAGGCCGCCCCTGCCGCCCTCAGAGAATACGCCGCTGGACGCGCTGGCCGAGGTGTACGCCGCCCTGGTGCTGGGGACGCGGGACTACGTACGCAAGAACGGCTTCGAGAAGGTGCTGGTGGGACTCTCCGGCGGGATCGACTCCAGCCTGGTGGCGGTGATCGCTGCCGATGCCCTTGGCGTCGAGAACGTGGTCGGCGTCTCCATGCCCTCGCGCTACTCGTCGGAGGGGAGCCGCACCGATGCCGCCGCCCTGGCCAGGAACCTGGGCCTGCGCCTCCTATCGATACCTATAGAGGGGGCTTTCACCGCCTCCCTCCAGACGCTGGCGGAGGCCTTCGCCGACACTGAGGCAGGCGTGGCCGAGGAGAACCTGCAGGCCCGCATCCGCTGTAACATCCTCATGGCCCTCTCCAACAAGTTCGGCTGGCTGGTGCTCACCACCGGCAACAAGAGCGAGACGGCCACCGGCTACTCCACCCTCTACGGCGACATGGCGGGCGGCTTTGCCGTCCTTAAGGACGTGACCAAGACCCTGGTCTACGAGCTGGCCCGCTATCGCAACTCGCCAGAGGCGGGCGGCGGCGCCCCCGTCATCCCCCAGAGCGTCATCGACAAGCCGCCGTCGGCTGAGCTGCGCCCCGACCAGTTGGACGTGGACAGCCTGCCCCCCTACGAGGTCCTGGACCCCATCCTGCTGGCCTACGTGGAGGAGGACAGGAGCCTGGAGGAGATCGTCGCCCAGGGCTCTGACGAGGCGACGGTGCGGCGCGTCATGACCTTGGTGGACCGCAACGAGTACAAGCGGCGCCAGGCGCCCCCCGGCGTCAAGATCACCCCTCGCGCCTTCGGCCGCGACCGCCGCCTGCCCATCGCCAACCGCTACCGAGGCTACTAGCCGTGGGGGTAAACTGGCGGCGTCTGTGAGCCGGTCCAGGGCAAACGAGACCTTGGCTCTTTGTCGGGCGGCTGGGAACCGGAAATGCCGATAACCGAGGCTGATACCTGCCGCAAGTATGTTGTCCCGAGGCTCTACGAAGCCGGCTGGACTGACGACCAGATCAGCGAGCAGAAGACGCTCACGGACGGCCGCATCGTGGTGGTCGGAAACAAGGCCAGGCGGCGCAAACAAAAGAGAGCCGACTATCTGCTTCGCTATCGACCGGCGTTCATGATCGCGGTCGTTGAGGCCAAAGCTGCCTACAAGCATTACGCTGATGGCCTCCAACAGGCAAAGGAGTATGCCCAGATACTCGACCTGAAGTTCGCCTATTCGACCAATGGCCACGGGATAATCGAGCATGACTTCCTGACGGGCGACGACACTGTCCTGCAGACCTTCCCCTCACCGCAGAAACTTTGGGAACGCCAGCGGCTCCACGAGGGAATCCCGCAAGAAGCTGAGCAACGCCTTCTGTCCCCGTTCTACCACTTCGCTGACAAGCGACCGCGCTACTACCAGGAGATCGCCGTGAATCGCGCGGTGAGGGCCATCCTGGAGGGCAAGCGGCGGGTTCTGCTAACCCTGGCGACAGGGACGGGCAAGACCCTCGTCGCCTTCCAAATCTGCTGGAAGCTTTGGAGTACGCGTTGGAACTCCACGGGCGAATACCGAAGGCCTCGCATCCTGTATTTAGCGGACCGCAACATTCTTGTGGACGATCCGAAGGACAAGCTTTTTGCGCCATTCGCCGACGCTCGCTGGAAAATCCAGGGCGAGGCGATCAAGAGCCGCGAGATGTATTTCGCCACGTATCAGGCGATCGCCAGGGACGAGCGCCGCCCGGGCCTATTCCGTGAGTATCCGAGGGACTTCTTCGACCTGGTAATCGTTGACGAGTGCCACAGAGGCAGCGCCAGCGACGAAAGCAATTGGCGAGAGATCCTCGAGTACTTCGAGCCTGCCTACCAGCTCGGCATGACTGCGACCCCGCTTCGTGAGGACAACCGTGACACGTATCGTTACTTCGGCAACCCGGTCTACACCTACAGCCTCCGCCAAGGAATCGAGGACGGATTCTTGGCGCCGTACCGCGTGCACCGTGTCGTCACCACGGTTGACGCCGCTGGATGGCGTCCGACAAAGGGCCAGCTAGACCGGTATCGAAGAGAGATTCCTGACGCCGAGTACACGACGAAGGACTTCGAGCGCATGATCGCTCTCAAGGCCAGGACTGAGGCGATTGCCCGCCATCTAACCGATTTCTTGAGGAGCACGGATCGATTCGGCAAGACAATCGTCTTCTGCGTGGACCAGGAGCACGCAGAATCACTGAGGGAGGCGCTGAACAACCTAAACCTCGATGTGGTCCGAGAGCACCCCGACTACGTCTGCCGTGTCGTCTCCGACGAAGGCGACGTCGGCCGCGGGCACTTGAGCAACTTCCAAGAACTCGAGACCACAGTTCCCGCAGTTGTGACGACTTCCCAGCTCCTGACAACTGGTGTTGATGTGCCGATGTGCAAGAACATCGCGATCGCTCGCGTCATCAACTCGATGACCGAGTTCAAGCAGGTAATCGGGCGCGGGACACGAGTTCGTGACGACTACGGCAAGCTGTATTTCAACATCCTCGACTATACGGGCAGCGCCACCCGTCTGTTTGCGGACCCAGAATTTGACGGTGAACCCGCCCTGATTACCGAGCAGGAGATAGATGAGTACGGGCAGACCATCGAGGGCACTGAGCAGGTGGTTCAAGGGGAAGAGTCCCTTGAAGACGAAGAGGCAGAAGCCGTTGAGGTTGCCTCCCTGGGTGATGACTCCGAGGGGGAGCGGCGCAAGTACTACGTCGACGATGGTTCGGTTGAGATCGCCGCTCACATCGTCTATGAACTCGACTCAGACGGGAAGCGAATCCGCGTCGTCAAGTTTACCGACTACACCGCTGAGAAGGTGCGCAGCATGTGCCCTTCCGCGGCGGCACTGCGATCAAAGTGGAGCAATGCCGAGGAGCGTGCGGCGATTATCGAATCGCTGGAGGAACGCGGAATCTCATTCGATGCGCTCGCCACGGCGACAGGACAGCCCGATGCCGACCCGTTTGACCTTCTTTGCCATGTTGCGTTCAACGCGCCTCTGCGCAGCCGCCGTGAGCGAGCCGAGAGGCTGAGGAAGGAACAGAGGGATTTCCTCGAGGGGTACGGTCTGGAGGCCAAGCAGATCCTAAACGACATCCTGGACAAATACGTTGAGCACGGAACGGCCCAGTTCAAGCTGCCGGACATACTGAAACTGCCGCCGATCTCCAGCTTCGGCAACGTGCTGGAGATCGCCAAGAAGTTTGGGGGCACCAAGCAGCTCAGGAGGGCGGTCACCGAACTGCAGGCGGCGCTCTACGCCGCGTAAGGGAGGGAACATGGCACGCGGAGCCGTCACCTCTAGTCAAGCGTCAACCTCCCAGCAATTGGCATCTGTCATCAAGTCGGCTCGCGACATCATGCGAAAGGATAAGGGCCTAAGCGGCGACTTGGACAGGCTTCCTATGCTCACGTGGATCATGTTCCTCAAGTTCCTCGACGACATGGAACAAGTTCGCGAAACCGAAGCGGCCCTGGGGAGTAGGCCATTCCGTCCAGCCATTGAACCCCCGTATCGTTGGCGGGACTGGGCAGCCAACCCCGGCGGCATAACGGGGGACGAGCTCATTGCATTCGTCAGCCAAGATGAGGCTATCAGGCCTGATGGCGTTCGGGGGCCCGGGCTTTTCGCCTACCTTCGCTCGCTTCAGGGAATGGATGGCGGCGACCGTCGAGACGTGATTGCGCACGTCTTCAGGGGCACGGTCAACCGCATGATCAACGGGTATCTGCTGCGCGACGTCATCAACAAGGTCAACGGGGTCAATTTCAGGTCAAGCGATGAAACTCACACGCTCGGCATGCTCTACGAGTCGATGCTCAAAGAGATGCGTGACGCTGCCGGCGACTCCGGCGAGTTCTACACGCCCCGACCTGTGGTGCGGTTCATTGTCAAAGCAATCGACCCTCAGCTGGGCGAGGTCATACTCGACCCGGCCGCAGGCACGGGCGGGTTCCTCGTGTCTGCATTTGAGCATCTCCAAGAGCAGTACAACAGGGTGGAGGATCATGAGCGGCTACAGCGCGGCACCCTGTTCGGCGTAGAGGCAAAGCCGCTGCCGTATCTGCTCTGCCAAATGAACCTGCTACTGCACGGTTTCGAATACCCAGAGATCGACCCTGGCAATGCGCTTCGTTTCCCGCTGCGCGAAATCGGGGACAAGGAGCGAGTGGACATCATCATGACCAACCCGCCGTTTGGTGGCGAGGAGGAACCCGGGATTTTTGGCAACTTTCCCGAGGATAAGCAGACTTCTGAGACAGCGCTCCTGTTCCTCCAGTTGGTGATGCGGAAGCTGCGACGCCCCGTGGGTGGCTACAAAGGCGGTAGATGCGGCATCGTGGTTCCTAACGGTGTTCTCTTTGGCGACGGTGTGTGCGCCCGAATCAAGGAGGAGCTCCTGGAAGACTACAACCTCCACACGATCGTCCGCCTGCCGAAGGGTGTGTTCGCGCCCTATACCGATATCGAGACCAACTTGCTTTTCTTCGAGCGGCCAGGACCGACGAAGGAGATTTGGTACTACGAACATCCGCTGCCCGAAGGCCGAAGGGGGTACACCAAGACCAACCCGCTGCAGTTCGAGCACCTTCTGCCGTGCCTCGCTTGGTGGAAGAAGCGCGAGGAGAATGATCGTGCTTGGTGCGTGCCAGTGGATCATATCCTCGGGAACGGTTACAACCTCGACATCAAGAACCCCCGTAGCACGTTGGGTTACGAGCATGTACCTGCGCAGCGACTGGTCAGTGAGATCTTGCACAGAGAGCATCGCATCGTAGAGGTTTTGGCCGAGATTGAGCAGGCTCTGAAGAGGGCGCAATAATGAGCGATGACTGGCCCCGGGTGCCTCTGAGAGATCTGCTGAAGAAGTCGAAAGACTGGATCGAGATCAAGCCCGACTGCTGGTACAGACAGGTCACAGTGCGTCTATGGGGACAGGGAGTCGTCGAGCGGAACAAGGTCAGCGGCGCCGAGATTGCGGGGGCGCGCCGCCTAGTAGTCCGAGGGGGACAATTTGTTTTATCCCGGATCGATGCGCGCAACGGCGCGTTTGGTGTCGTCCCCGAGGATCTGGACCGGGCCGTGGTGAGCAATGACTTCCCAGCCTTCGATGTTCAATCGGATCGTATCCTGCCCAGTTACCTTGACTGGCTAAGCAAGACTCACAATTTCGTCGCTCTGTGCAAGGCAGCCAGCGAGGGAACGACCAACAGGGTCCGCCTGAAGGAGGATCGATTCTTGTCGATGACGATTCCTCTACCGCCCCTGGAGGATCAGCAGCGGACTGTGGCACGGATCGAGGAATTGGCTTCGAAGCTCGACGAAGCCAGGAGATTGCAAAGAGGGACGGAGACGAGCATTCATAGGATGTTGCTCAGCGCCTATACTGAGATTGCTAGAGACGCCCCATCTCTTCCTGTGAGCCAGGTGGCGCCCCTGATACGACGACCTGTGCAGGTGGAACTGTCCAGACAGTACCATGAGCTTGGGATACGCTCCTTCGGGAAGGGTACATTTCACAAGCCCGCGGTGGATGGTACATCACTCGGGAACAAGAGGATCTTCAGAATTGAAGCGGGCGATCTGGTGTTCAATATTGTCTTTGCTTGGGAAGGAGCCGTTGCCGTAGCCAGAGATGAAGACCACGGCCGAGTCGGTTCGCATCGCTTCTTGACCTGCGTCCCCATGGGTGGCTTAGCAACGGCTCCCTATCTGTGTTTCCATTTCCTGACCGACCGTGGGCTTCAACAGCTGGGCGAGGCGTCCCCAGGAGGCGCCGGGAGGAATCGAACGCTCGGAATCAAGGCCCTAGAAAGGACCCAAGTGCCGATCCCGCCTCTTGAGAAGCAAGTCTGGTTTGACACCATTGTGAGGAAGGTGGACGAGGTCAAGCGCTTGAAGGCCGAGTCCGGCACCGAGCTGGACGCGATGCTGCCTTCCATCCTCGACAAGGCATTCAAAGGGGAGCTGTGACCCTGCCCTGAACGGTGGGGTCCTCCACGCATCGCTATTGCCCCAGGGCTGTCAGCCACCATGACTTGAATCGAATCGAGCCGTGGAATGCGGCAACAAAAAGTGGTCGGGGCGTCCTCGGGACCAGCGGCGGCTCAGCCCACGAAGGCACCCCGACCAGCGGAGGGAGGGAGACCAGTCTGAAAGTTGGACCCCATCGCGGCCCTGCCAACCGCAAAGCCGGAGGGGGTTCAACCTAGTGGCAGCCCGCCGATACCTCCCCTGCCACTCTTGTCGCCGTTTCCGCCGCCTTGCTGAACCTCCGTTAGTTTTTGTGGCCGGGGCGCCCTCGGGGCCAGCGGCGGTACGGTAACCCGCGAGGGTGCCCCGACCCGCGGAGGGAGGGAGACACCTTTATTCGAGTGCAGCGCCCGAAGGCCTCACCAAGAGGACCGGCGCCACCCCCGATTGCACCACTATCGAAAAAACTTGCCTGACGCGATCCTCGTCGGCGACGATCAGGACGCGTCCAGGCTCGTTATCCGCCGCATGCGCTTGCGAGGGCCTGCCTGCGACGGGCTCCTTCCCGGTCAAAGCAAGCCTCCAGGGGCTTTTGAGGCGCCCTGGACCCCCCGCCACCGGCGCGCTTCACTCTAGTGACAAATCTCACCAGCGATAAGAGCCGTCCGTACCAAACTGGCAGGGCCATTTGGCCCCAGGGCCCAATACCATGCAGGGCTTCGGATAGGCCTGCTGGTGTATAATGACATCGCGAACCTACGCTTGCGAGAAGGAAGCAAGGTGCAGGCCCTCTCTACTCGTCTGCGATGGACTACTATCGTCGTCGCGACGGCCCTTCTGCTGACCCTGGAAACGGTCATGCTGGTCGTCGTGGAACCTCTCACCACGCCCTGGGTGGCCGTTCTGCTGGCGGCCTCCGTCACCCTCGTGGGCGTCACCTTCTTCTTCAGGTTCATCTTTCAGATCATAGAGGCTGTCGAGGTGCACCTGATCCAGCGCAATCGCCAGCTCTTCGCCCTGAACGCTGTCGGTGACGTCCTGGGGCAATCCCTGGAGCTGGAGGACATGGTGGGGCGCACGCTGGAGAAGGTGCTGGAGGTCACCGATAGCAGGGCCGGCGTGGTCTTCGTGCTGGATGAGGACTCCGGACGCATGATCGCCTGCGGGGCGCGAGGAGAGGGCCATGAGGCGCTCCTCGGTCTGGGCGGCGGCACCATCGAGGAGGTGGCGGACAGCGTTGTGCTGCGCACACCTCAGGATGCAGCTAAGGCGGTAGCGGAGGCGGCGCGCGACAGCGGGCTGGCGCACCTCGCCATCGTGCCTCTCAAGACAAAGGGTAAGGCCGTGGGCATGATGGCCATAGCCTCCGAACGCGCGCGCGAGCTGGGTGAGACGGAGCAACAGTGGCTGGCTTCCATGGGAGCCCAGATAGGCGTGGCCATCGAGAACAGCCACCTCTACAGGGCGGCGCGCCGGCGCACTGAGCAACTGGCGGCCCTCAACGAGGCCGGCCTCAGCCTCACCTCTGAGCTGTCGCTAGAAGCCGTCTTGCAGAAGGTGGTGGACCTTAGCCGACAGGTGGCGCAGGCACACTACGGAGCCCTGGGCGTCCTGGACGAGCAGGGACGCATCCAGGAGTTCATCACCTCCGGCATCAGCGCCCGGGAGCGAGAGCGCATCGGGCGCCCTCCCGAGGGCAAGGGGGTCCTGGGCCTCATCATGCGGGAGGGCAAGGCGCTGCGCCTGGCCGATATCAGCGCCCATCCCCAGTCCGTCGGTTTTCCTCCTCATCACCCGGTGATGCACACCCTCCTGGGGCTTCCCATCGTCTATAAGGGGCGCACCATCGGCGACCTCTACCTGACGGACAAGGAGGGCGGCGCCGAGTTCACTCAGGAGGACCAGGACGCCGTTACCCTCTTCGCTGCCCAGGCAGCGGTGGCCATTGAGAA
>Ga0315279_10008331_pt1 | contig 12576 bp, 12 predicted proteins | sample YL17G06_20_MG_FD_203694 | JGI IMG/M metagenome (GOLD analysis project Ga0315279, IMG submission 203694) | Sediment microbial communities from Yellowstone Lake, YNP, Wyoming, USA - YL17G06_20 | ecosystem: Environmental > Aquatic > Freshwater > Lake > Sediment | place: USA: Wyoming | collected... | reverse complement strand
ACTTTCTGTTTGGCCGTCCCGTATTCGAGAGCAACGAGTTTGTGGGAGAATTGACGTTGCCGTCCAGAACGGCGAAGCGAATCCTCGCCAAGTTGGTTGATGAAGGGTTCCTTATGGTGTTGCAGGAAGCCAGTGGCCGGCGTCCGGCGACTCTGATGTTCAGGGAGTTGATATCCATCGCGGAAGGCAGGGGGATCTCTGGAATTGGGCATTAGAGGGCTTTGTGGGCCACAATCTGCCAAATGTGGCCCGAAAAATCATTTGTGCGCCATGAGTGGCCCACAACACGCGGGCCGCAAGTTGATTTGGAAATGTCAATACTTGAATGAGCGACGTAAGTGTCTGATTATTCAGAATAAAGGATGATCGAGCAGCCTGCCGTAATGCGGATGTTTTCAGAGCTGATTTCCCTTGCGGAGGGCAAGAGAGTCACCGAAATCCCTCAAAGGTAGCTTGAGGGACATATTTTCGGATTCATGAGGAGCAAATGGATTTGTGCCTCATAGATATCCAACAAAGTTGAACCGGAGGTGGCCTTGTGGTGTCAGCGCGTTGTCAGCGTGTTGTACTTGCGTTGTTCGCCATATTTCGCGTCTTATGGCCTGGAAACCGTTTTGTCAGCCATGAGTGGTCTGCAAATTACGACAGGAGTCGTAAGTGTCTGAATACTCGGAAGATAGCCTGATCGAGCAGCCCGCTCTGGAACTGTTCGAGGAACTCGGTTGGGACACGTACAACGGGTACAACGAGTTTGCTGAGGCAGGCGGCAGTCCTCTGCTTCGCGAGACGCGGGGCGAGGTCGTCTTGGTGGCGCGGCTGCGGAAGGCGATTGAGCGGCTGAATCCGGGGTTGTCGCGGGGGCTATCGAGGAACTGCTGCGCGACCGGAGCGTGATGAATCCCGTGGCGGCGAACCGGGAGGTGTACGAACTTCTGCGCGACGGCGTGCGGGCAGAGTTCCTGGACCCGAAGACGGGCGAGGCGGCCTCGGAGTATGTCCGCGTGGTCGATTGGGATCGCGTTGAGAACAACGATTTCCTCCTGGTGAATCAGTTCTGGGTGACCGGGGAGATGCATACCCGCCGGGCGGATCTGATTGGATTTGTGAACGGGCTCCCGCTGTTGTTCGTGGAGTTGAAAGCGAACCAGAAGAAGCTGAAAAGCGCGTTCGATGACAACCTATGGGACTACAAGGACACGATCCCGCACATCTTCTGGTACAACGCCGCGATCATCTTGTCGAATGGCAGCGAGAGTGTGATCGGGAGTGTCTCGGCGGCGTGGGAGCATTTCGCGGAGTGGAAAAAGATCAACGACGAGGGCGAGGTGGGCGTCATCTCCCTGGAGACGATGATCCGCGGGACGTGCGACCCGGCGCGGTTCCTCGACATCGTCGAAAACTTCACGCTGTTCCAGGAGGTCCGCGGCGGGCTGATCAAGCTGGTCGGGAAGAATCACCAATACCTCGGCGTGAACAACGCCATCGCCGCGTTGAAGCGCGTCATGGGGATCGCGGCATTCCCGAAGCTGGAGGCGCCGGCCGCGCTGGTAGGCAGGGCGGCGGACGGTCCAGGGGAGTACCAAGTCGGAGCGCATGGGCGCCTCGGTGTCTATTGGCACACGCAGGGGAGCGGGAAGTCCGTGTCCATGATCTTTTTCTCGCAGAAGGTGTTGCGGAAGGTGCCCGGCAACTGGACGTTTGTCGTCGTGACCGACCGGGACGATCTGGATGACCAGATATACAAGGAGTTCGCCCGGTCGGGGGCCGTGACGGAAACGGCGGCGCAGGCCACGAGCGCCCGACATCTGCGGCAACTGCTCGGCGAGAACCACCGGTATGTGTTCACGCTGATCCACAAATTCCGCACGGAAAATGGCGAGGCGCATCCCGTGTTGTCCGAGCGGTCGGACATCATCGTGATGACGGACGAGGCGCACCGGAGCCAGTACGACACTCTGGCGATGAATATGCGGACAGCGCTGCCGAGGGCGGCGTTCCTGGCCTTCACGGGCATGCCGCTCATCGCGGGGGAAGAGCGGACCCGCGAGGTCTTCGGAGACTATGTGTCCGTCTACGACTTCGCGCAATCCATCGAGGACCGGGCGACGGTGCCGCTCTACTACGAGAACCGGATCCCCGAGCTTCAACTGACGAACGAGAACCTGAACGAGGACATCTACGCTGTGGTCGAGGCGGCGGAACTGGATGAGGACCAGGAAAAGAAGCTGGAGCGGGAGTTTGCTCGGCAGTACCACTTGATTACGCGGGATGACCGGCTGGAGGCTGTGGCGCGGGATATTGTGGCACACTTCATGGGGCGGGGGTTCCGGGGCAAGGCGATGGTGGTCAGCATCGACAAAGCCACGGCGGTGCGGATGTACGACAAGGTGCAGAAGCACTGGAAATTGCTCATGAAGGAAATCGAGGGGCGGCTCAAGAAGACCGGGCAGGAGGAGCGGGAACAGATCAAGTCCAATCTTGAATACATGCGCACGACGGATATGGCTGTGGTCGTGTCGCAGGGGCAGAACGAGATCGACGACGTGAAGAGGAAAGGGCTCGATATCAAGCCCCACCGGAAACGGATGCTGGAGGAGGACCTCGACACGAAGTTCAAGGATCCCGATGACCCGTTCCGTATCGTGTTCGTGTGCGCGATGTGGATGACGGGGTTCGATGTGCCGTCCTGCTCGACGATCTACCTGGACAAGCCCATGCGGAACCATACTTTGATGCAGACGATTGCCCGGGCAAACCGTGTGTTCCGAGATAAGGTCAACGGCTTGATCGTGGATTATATCGGCGTCTTCCGGGATCTACAGAAGGCGCTGGCCATCTACGGGCCTGGGATGGGGCCGGGTGGCGCCGGCGGGCCGGTGAAACTGAAATCCGAACTTGTGGCGCGTCTTCGACGGACAATTCTGGATGCCGTCAATTTCGCGCGGGAACACGGGTTTGATATCGAACCCATCAAAGCAGCCAAGGGTTTCGAGCGCGCGAAGCGGATCGATGACGCGGCGGAAAACCTGCTGGTCAACAGCCAAGTCAAGAAGGGCTACTTGGAACGGGCCAACCAGGTGGGCCGGTTGTTTAAGGCCATTTTACCGGACCCGGAAGCTGGGAAGCTGGCTCCGGAAGTGACACCCATCACGGTCATCGCGCAGAAGATCCTGTCCCTTATGCCGACTGCCGATATCTCCGACGCAATGGCTGAAGTGGAGCGTATCCTCGACGGTTCCATCGCCACAGAAGGCTATATGATCAAGGGAACGCCCCAGGCGAACCTGATCGACCTAAGCGAGATTGACTTTGAGGCGCTAGCAGAGAAGTTCAAGGCGGATCGGAAGCGCACTGAATTTGAGCGATTGAGGGCGATGGTTGAAGAGAGGCTGAGCGACCTTGTGGAGAAGAATCGTAGCCGGGTTGATTTCCTTGAGCGGTTCCAGCGGTTGATCGATGAATACAACGCCGGGAGCGCCAACATCGAGGAGTTGTGGCGGCAACTGGTCGAGTTTGCCAAGGGGCTCGACGCCGAGGCGAAGCGGCATGTTTCCGAGCGGCTAACGGAGGAGGAATTGGCGCTGTTCGATATCCTGACGAAGCCTGAAATGGAGTTGACAGACAATGAGCGTCAGGAGGTTAAGAAGACCGCCCGCGAGCTTCTGGAAACCCTCAAGAAGCAGGAGTTGGTTCTCGATTGGCGGAAACGCCAGGCCGCTCGCGCCGGTGTCCGACGCCTGACGAGTGCACAGTACACACGGAGCCACGTGTAAAGAACTAACATGTTTACAAGGTTGACGGGAAGCCCGCTGCGACCACGAAAGAGACGATAGCTTGTCGGGGTGACTTGCATTCGCCTGGACCCATAGTGGACCCACGGCCTACAGCACGGAAGGCAACACGGAAGGAGAACTATCAGAAAACCCCCGTATTTATTGGTTAATAATGGTCGGGGCGACTGGATTTGAACCAGCGACCCCTAGACCCCCAGTCTAGTGCGCTAAACCGGACTGCGCTACGCCCCGACCTCTGGAGCCTCTAACTCTTGTTACTCCGCCTTTGCGCGAAACAGCCAAGAGCTTTGGGGCAACCTCAACCTCTGTTGAGAATGATAACAGACCAGTCTGCGGAAAGCAATTGCCTTTCTCTTGATGCTGTGAAGTCCACCGCTCAGCCAACGACGGGAATACAGCGTGTCTGAGCGTGAACATGCTCAGCCTCGAAAGAAGTTGAGGGGTGTGCTATGATGTCGCTAACGTAAGGGATGAAGGGGCAACGCAGAGTTGCTGAGGGGACAGCGCTATGGAACCGGTGGCTCTTACTCTTCTCGTTGTTGTTCTCGCAATTGTCTTCGGCGCGGCATGCGGCGTTTGGTCCGCATTCCGACTGCGGCGCATTGACTCGGACATCCGGGCACTGCGTGACGAATTGGCTGAGGTCCGGCGTGGACTAAGACGTGCCCCCTCTCTTCCGCAGGACTCGGGTCGCGCGTTATCGACTGAGAAGGAACCGACACCGCCTCCTCAAGCAGCGGAGGCCAGACCGCCCGAGCAACCCCCGCCGAAACCGGCGCCGGTCTTTGTCGACAAGCCGTACACGCAGAGAGAAGCGGTTCCTTCGCCGCCTCAACCCGAAGCGCTGAGACCGGAACCTGCAAAGCCCATCGAAGGACCCGAGTGGCTCAGGTCGCTGCCTTCCTTCGAGCAGATGCTGGGCATCAAGGCACTGGGCTGGGTGGGCATGTTCATGGTGCTCGTGGGCATGGCGCTGTTCCTGAAGTACGCGTATGACAACAATTGGATTGGTCCCGAGGGACGCCTTGTTATAGGTGTCGTCGCCGGCTGCATCGCGCTAGGGTTCGGCGAGCGGTTTCGTCGGAACGACTGGCCGGTTCTGTTTCAGACGCTGAGCGGCGGCGGGATTGCCATCTTCTACATCTGCATCTTTTTCTCCTTCCAGGTCTATCACCTCTCCGGCGCAACTGCGGCAATGGGACTCGCGGCGCTGGTCACGATCTTCTCCGTAGCGATGGCTGTTTTTCACGAAGCCGTGGCGATTGCCATTCTGGGCCTGATTGGCGGGTTCCTTAGTCCCGTACTATTGTCAACGGGCGTGAACCATCCATACGCGCTCTTCGTCTATGTCGCCATCCTCGATTGCGTCGCGTTAGGCGCCGCGTATTTCCGACGCTGGCGGGCGCTGGACTTGCTGTGCTTCGTCGGGACGGCGGTCTTGTATTACGCATGGTATGACCGCTTCTACAAAGCTGACCAACTCACCCCTGCACTCATCTTCAACTCGGTGTTCTACGTAATGTTCCTGCTGATTCCGACGCTTCACGGGATCGTTCGGCGGCTGCCCGAACGCTACGAGGACCTGGCGCTTCTCGCGGCCAATGCCGCCTATTCGCTTGTCTGGTATTACGACCTCCTGTTCCAGCATTACCGGCAAGCCCTGGGCTTTGTCGTCATCGGCCAAGCAGTCTTGGTTTTCCTCTTGTTTCATGTCTATGCCAAACGACTCGGGAAAGACGCCTACACCGCTCAGAGTCTGCTTACGATCAGCATGGCCTTGGTTGCGATTGCCGTGCCCATCCAACTGAAGCTCTATGGGATTCCTATCGCATGGGCGATGGAAGCAGTCGTCTTCGCGATATTGGGGACGCGAATGGGCCAAGTGACGGGCCGCCTGGGAGGCGTCGCGGCACTGATTCTAGCGGCAGGCGGTTTGGTGCATCGGTTGCCGCTTCACACGGCAAAGTTTGTGCCGGTCTTCAACATACCGTTCGGGTCTTGGCTGGTCGTCATCGCGGCTGCGGTAATAGTGGGTCTGGTCCTGCGGCGCGGCGAGAAGCGAGCCGGCGAGGGTGTCTATCTATACGGGGCGGCGTTCCTGCTGGCGGTGGTGCTCGCGTCAGTTCTCCCGTCGATGGAGGTCTGGCATTTCTGGCGCTTCGTCGACGTCACGCATCGCGCAACGCACCAGATGAGCTCGCTCTTGGTACTGTGGACCCTTATTCCGGCTATTGTCACGGTTGTCGTTGCCCGCTTCGGCGATGTCAAGTTGGCCCCGCTTGCGTGGTGCGCTTGGGGTGTTGGCGGGCTGATGTTTATCGCCGGGCTGGATGAGTATACGTGGGAATCACAGTACCTCGTGTGCAATGTTCTATTCCTCCCTCGAGTGCTCTACATCCTCGGTCTCTGGTGGATGTCGCGCCCGTGGCGCATAACCCAACCCAACAATGCAGCTACCATTTTTCGTGTTGCCGGCCATGCCCTGCTGGTCGTACTCGTCGCTTTCGAGCTCGAGCGTTGGGGGCATCACAGCGCGTGGGTGTCGCATCGCATGAGCATCAGTCTGATCTCCGGCGCGTGGGCGTTGCAGGCGTTCATACTGGTATGGATGGGCTTGGCCGGACGCGACCAGACGCTTCGGATTGTCGGCTTTGCCGTGTATGCCCTCGCTGTTGGCAAGGTCCTGGTTGTGGATACCAGTCAGCTTCAGGAAGTGTCCCGCATCGTCTCATGGATGGCCACGGGACTCTTCTCGCTCGGCACCGGGTACTTCTACCACCGCTACAGCGCTGCTTTGCTTCGAGAACGCGGAGGGAAACCGACATGACGCGATGCTCCGTGCTTGCGTTAGCGGTCCTGGCGGCATTGGGCGCGCATGCTGCATTTGATATTAAGGACTGGTCGTGGCAATGCGCCGTCACGGCGCCGCAGGAGCCTTCGGAGTTTTGCAGCCTCAAGCTTTCGCCGGAAGTGTTTGATAACGCCCTTCCTTCCCTTAACGACCTTCGCCTGCTCGATATATCAGGCAACCTTGTCCCGTTCATCATTCGGCGGGAAAAGACCGAAAACGCGGATCGCGTTGATTGGCGCGACGTGGAGATCATGAACCGCACTTTTCTTCCGGAGCAGCAGGCCCGCGTGACGTTGGATTTCGGAAAGTCCGTCATGAAGAACGAACTCAAGGTGGCGCTGTCCGAGGCCAACTACCGGCGGCGCGTCTTGGTCGAAGGCAGTATCGACGGGCAGGACTGGAAAGTCATCGCGGAGGATCAGTGGCTATTTGACGTCAGCCTTCCGGGCAAGGAGTTCAAGGTCGATACGATTTGCCTGCCCGGCAATGACTTTCGATATCTCCGTCTGACCGTCTACAACATGTCCGACGACCCGCGCCGGATTTCCGTTCAATCGGTGCGTGCGGCCTTGCATGAGACGATTCCCGCATCCGGCCCGATATTTGTTCCCGTGGTAACGCTGACGGGTCCGGTTCCGGACGAGAAGAAGACGTACCTTGCCTACGAGATCGACGTGGGTTATCGGCATCTGCCGATCATACGCATCGCGCTCGATGTGTCCGACCCGCATTTTTACCGAGGCTATGAACTTCTCGGTCGCAATGAGGCCACCGAGAAAGTGAGGCGGCCCACAGAGACCGGAGACGAATCCATCGAGCGGGAAGTCCCGTGGAAACCCGTGTGCAGCGGCGTGCTCTTTCGAGCCATCGAGAAGGACAAGACCTCCGAATCGCTCGCTATCGAGCACCCCAACGCGCATTACCGCTACTTCCAGCTTCGCATCTTCAACGCGGACAATCCGCCGTTGACGCTGAAGGACGTGTCTGTTGCGCGCCGCGAGATAGGTCTCTTATTCGAGAAGAAGGCCGAGTCGGATTGGATTCTGATTGGCGGGAATCCCAACGCGAATGCTCCCAGCTTCGACCTCGCACGATCTCTGCCTGACCTGCCCGAATCAAAGCTCGCCTCCGCCCAGTTGGGACCTTTGAGCCACCTCGGAAGAGCGCCCGAGCTTGCTCCCTGGACGGAACGTCACCGGTGGCTGATCTGGGTTGCTCTTGTCGTCGCGGCGGGCATGATGGTGTCCCTCATCCTCATCAACTTGCGGAAGCCTGCGAAGAGTTCCGAGTAGGTGCAGAACAGGCACCCGCGGGCATCCTATACGCTCGTTTCGGAAGCGGCTTCCGGTATTTATGCTCTTGATTCTTGTCTCAATGCTGTCACAAGGACTACTCCAGTGATTCCGAGGGCAAGCAGCAGGACTAGGAGCGCCCAGGGCGCGGCCAGCGGCACTTCAGGGGGCGTGTCGTCGGCATCATATGGGTTGTGGCCGAACACATACTCGACCGTGTCCGGTACTCCGTCCCCATCGCTGTCGAGGTCCAGGAAGTTAGGAACACCGTCCCCATCCACATCCGAATGCGGGTGTTGCGCGGTCCCGTTTCCGATCCACTCGACCGCGTCCGGTATTCCGTCGCCGTCACTGTCCGGATCCAGGTAATTCGGGATGCCGTCCCCGTCCGGGTCGTCCGTTCCCTCGACCCCGTCCGGAATGCCGTCGCCGTCGCTGTCCAGGTCGTTCACCAAGAGGCTGAATGCGTGCGTCTCACTCGCCGCCGGTGTCTGCGCATCGCTCAGACACAACCCAAAGGAATAGAACCCCGCTGCCGTCGGCGTCCCCGTCACTTGGCCGCCCGCCAGGCTCAATCCCGGCGGCAACTCGCCCACCGTCCGCGACCACGTGTACGGCGTCTTGCCGCCCGTACCCAGCAGCGGTGCCGAATACGGGTTTCCCTTCCGCACCTCCGGCAACGCCGGCTCCGTCAGAATGGACAACGGCAGGTAAGGCACATCAAACAGGAGCGCAAACACGCTGAAGTGCGCCGTGCTCGCCTGGACAAAGTTTTCCGTGGCGTTTACCGCGCTTGCTGCCACGTTCTCGAACTGGTTGCTCCCGGTTAACCCCTTCACCGTCAACCAGTCTTCGCGATAGACGGTCCCGTCCAGGATCCCGTCGCTGTCCGTGTCCGGATATCACACCGTGATCACCGGCATCTTGTCCGAAGCAAGGTCCGTCTGCCCGCTCTCGAGACTGAACTCGACATACGGTCCAGCAACCAACTCCTGGCTACTGAATTGCGGCGTCAACGCCGCCGGGTCCGGAAATCTCACGGTCAGCGTCGTGTCCGACGTCAACGCCCCTGACGGCAACTCCACCTGCACCGGCTCGAGGTGCGAACTCCCCGGACGCGCCGACACCACCCGGTTATCCGCCGCCATCGAGACTGGCATTTGCAGCACATGCTCTCCCATGAAAGCCAAGTTGCCGGCCATGTCTATACAAGTTGGCTGCCCGCCGATATGCCCCAGCAGCGGCAGCGTATGCTGGGCGTATGCGCCTGTGCTGGCTGCCCGCAACAACGCCAGTGGCAACCAAAGTTTTGGCGATAGGCATATGCCTATCCTCAGGTACGATTTACGTGTGGATTTCATGGCCTCCTCCTTTTCTTCTTGGCATGACCCTCGGTGGCCGGAGCTAGAGCGCTCCCCGCGAGTTTGGCTTCATCCGTCGAGAACGTGACATTCTTAGCCTTGGGCGGTCGCACGGTTTGACCGCCTCCGCAAGAAACAAAATTCCCTCATATGAGACAAGGTCCTTTTCTCCTTGCTATCGCTGATTGCCATGAACTGTTGAGCCAGATCTGCGAATAGCTAGCTGCGGAAGCAATCCCCACCATGCCGGTTGACTTAACGTACTTATGCCATGTCTCTGACATCCTGTCAATGGGAATCAGTGGCTGCATCACTGGGCTTGACAAGTTCGTGTGTGTAGGCTATTATGCCGGTAGATTTAGTGGGGGATTTGACCAATGGCTTTTTCACAGAAGACCGTATATGCGCTGCGGGCCACGTTCGAGCTCGCGCGGCGGCTGGACGACAGCCCGACGACTGTTGCCGTGATCGCAGAGGCTCAGGCCATACCGCCTCGTTTCCTAGAGAACATTCTGGTGCAGTTGAAACTGGCCGGCGTGGTTGAATCGGTGCGTGGCAAAGAGGGCGGCTACCGCCTGGCCCGTCCGCCGGAAGAGGTGACCGTTGGGCACGTGCTTCGCGCCATCGAGGGGTCCACGGAGCCGGTGAGCTGTCTAGGGGAGAAGATGCAGGACAACTGCCCGATGCGCCACGATTGTGTGTTTCTCCCTATGTGGGAGCGGGCGCACAAGGCCATGCTTGCCGTTTACGACGGCACTACGTATCAGGACCTGCTGAACGAAGATCTGGCACGTGTTCAGAGACGCGTCCCCGCCTATTCCATCTGATTGGGGATTGACGATTGGGGATTGGGGATTGGGGATTGACGATTGGGGATTGGCGATTGGGGATTGACAATCGGGGATTTCAGATCTGTGATTTCAGAACTCTTTCGGGGGTCTTTCCGAGCATACAGAGGCAGGCAAGACTTATTCCTCCAATAAGAGAAACCAATGCGGCCGAACGGGCCAATGCTGTTCCAAGGCCCGTGCTGGGTTGCTCCGCCAGGAGAAGGTCGAACCCAAGCCTCATGGCGGCGTACGCGGTCAGGACCATCGCGGTGGTCCATCCTGCGCGTCTACTGTGGGCGAAGACAGTCTCGGCCACCAACCAAAGCAGCGCGGCTGAGACGCTGTAGAACAGGGGAACCGGCCAGACGGGCGCAGACCGCTCCGACTCGGCCAGCCGCAGCATCTCGGCGTAAGTGAGTGTGTATTGCCCGGCGTGTCTGGTCAATTCGTCGGGCGGGGCGCGACGCACGGCGCGCAGGAAATCTATGTGCCCGAATAAGTGGGTGGCGCCGTTTTCATCCTTGTTCAGCAGGACCTCCGGCGGTTTGACGGTTCCCGTGGCCACCTGCAAGGCGTATGGGCGGCTGCCATAGGGATACCGTATCCCCCAACCCGGCGGGCACTCTCCGCCTGCGCAGCAACCGGCAAGCAGGCAACCGACCTTGGCTACGGCGAAGGCCGCCAGTGCCGATGGCGCGAACACGTCGAGACAGGCCAATACGCCGGTACGCTGACGCCACAGGCCGAGCATCAGAACCGGAATTGCGATGGCCAGGAAGATGGAAAAGGAACCGGAGACGTGCTCGGTTGGCAAGAGCAGCCTGAGCGAGAATCCCCGGGGGCCTTCTTTTATCAGGCCTGCTGCCAGCCGACTTCCCAGCCACCCCACGATCACAGCCACGGCCAAGGGAATCAGCAGTGACGTGTGGTCGATCGGGGATCTCCCGGCACGCCAAGCCAGTGTTCCCAACGCGGCCACGATTGCCAAAAGAAGCATGACCGGGTAAGAAAGGATGACGAAGTCCTCAGTCTGAAATAGGATGACTCGCATGCCCGCCTCTCTCTCATCGCGTTCCCTTCAGAACCGAACTTCTTTCCGCGCGAGAAGAAAAGCCCCCCTATCAGACGAACGAGCGATCCTTTTCACGCGATTTGTTGTCACGCGGGACGCCCAGCGCGGGGGGCTCTCTTGAGGGTTCTAGTGTCTACGTTCCTAAACTGCTCACTCGAGACACTCGGGAAGCCAGGTGTACTGCCCCTTTGCGGCAGAAGCGCTGTTTCCTGCCCCCGCAAACACGGTCGGCCCGAACAGCATTAGAACGACTGCCACGAGAACCAGCCACACCCAGATCGAACGCCTTTTCCCTTTCTTCATGTCTTTACCTCCTCGTTTGCATTGCGGCCTTGCCTCACGGACCTGGGGATAACAGCAAGCACTTGACCCTTGATTGCATACCCCAGTCTAGAGGCGATCTGACACTACCACCTCCCAACCATAATAGCCTCCGTTCTCCCAACTGTCAACACAAACACGCGACACTGCCAACGCTCCGAACTATGACCCCACTGCGCTTGATCGAAAGGGTATCTTCGTGCAAGCAGCGACATGAAGACAAGGAAGCCCGCACCCAAGCCTTGGGACATCTCATAGCGATCGTTCGATGGTGCGAAGGGCCTCAGCCTTTCCTGGGAATGTACCGGACTCCGTCAACGAACTGGAAATCGCCGTCCTGCGTCCACACGACCGCATCGTTGTCTCGGGCTGTGGCCAATATGACGCTGTCCGCCATCGGGAGGCTCATCTCCTGTCCGATGGTCGCGGCATCCATCGCAAGTACGCTCGTCAGCGGAACCACTCTGCCCTGCTGCATGACCGCGATCGCCTCCAGCGCGGCACTGCGATCTACCTGTTGAAGGAGACGGCGAAAGACCTCATAGATGCATATGGTCGGGACAATCAGCCTGGCCGTGTTTTCCACGTGCGCAGCGAAGAAGCGCGCGTTGGGGCCGTCGGCAAAGTACTCCAACCACCCACAAGAGTCGACCAGGTTCATATCCTGTCCGCATCGCGCCTGACGGTTGTGTCGATGCCCTTGAACCTACCCCGCAACGATTTCACTGGGCGGACCCGGACCACCTCAATCCGCCCATCGACCTCAAAAACCTGCATCTTCTCGCCAGGACGCAGTTTCAGCGATTCCCGGATCTCACGGGGAATGACGATCTGGTATTTCGGCGATAGCGTGACAGCTTCCATAACACAACCCCTTCGATCTAGGTCTTGTTTAACGATACCGTGATCGATGCCCCCGTGTCAAGTGGCAGCAATTCCGCAAGAGTGTTGAGGGATTGAGGGTAGATATTGTTGTGAAGGGGTATTGGGAGTAGGGGGGCAAATTCGCATTCGTTTTTGGCTTGACTTTTGGGCGGCATTCTTGTATATAGAGG
>Ga0315279_10008329_pt1 | contig 12577 bp, 11 predicted proteins | sample YL17G06_20_MG_FD_203694 | JGI IMG/M metagenome (GOLD analysis project Ga0315279, IMG submission 203694) | Sediment microbial communities from Yellowstone Lake, YNP, Wyoming, USA - YL17G06_20 | ecosystem: Environmental > Aquatic > Freshwater > Lake > Sediment | place: USA: Wyoming | collected... | reverse complement strand
TGCCAAGCGGTTCAACCTGAACCGCCTGCCTGACCAAGCCGGAGAGACGGTTAGGATCATCAGAATCGGCGATTACGATGCTTGCCCTTGCATCGGCGAACACGTCAGGAGGATGAAGGAGATCGGCGTCTTCCAGGTATACTCAACAAGGTACGAAGGGAGGGTGAAGGTGCGGTTTAAGCTCCTTGATGGCTCTCCGGCTGCTTCTTCTGTTGGAAACGTGCATGAGTGAGGTTACAGGATTTGTGTCCTTGAAGGATTAGAATGATTTCTTTATATTTGGCGGCGGGTTAACGCGGGCGTAATTCAGTGGTAGCCCGCCACAAGGCACGGCGGGTAAAAATGCCAGTCCCAAAATGGCTGACAAACGAAGTGAGTCGGTGCCATTTTGAGGATCCCGACGTTTTTGGTCAGGACTTCTTCCAAAACTACCCACGAACGTTTTTTGTGAGTGGCTGTAGTTTTGAGAATCCCGACGCTGTTTGTCGGGACCAAGTTAGCATGAGGTGTAAACGCGGGCGTAATTCAGTGGTAGAATGCCAGCTTCCCAAGCTGGACGTCGCCGGTTCGAACCCGGTCGCCCGCTCTGCGAGAACAACTGGCTCACCTACTTTGGCGGATAGGCCGTTGCCTTGTTTTGTATCCCTTCACTATCCAAAGGTCTGACACGCATTGCCGATTCAAGCTTTTCAAACCATCGCTCCATTCACACTTATTCTTCAACCATTAATGAGGAGGATGCCATGAAGAAAGTCCTGATTGGCTTCGTTGCCGTGTTTGTTGCAATGGAGGTCGTGAGTCTCATTGTAGACTACTGGCTGCTTAGCTCAACCTACGAATCCCTCAAGAACCTCTGGCGACCCGACATGCAATCCAAAATGTGGATCTTCCACGTCGTCATGCTCGTTGGGGCGTTCTTCTTCTCCTTTGTGTTCTCAAAGGGATATGAAGGGAAGGGAATTATGGAGGGTGTCCGGTACGGGCTCTACATCGGCATCTGGATGAGCATCGGCATGGCGTACGGAACTTATGCGATGATTGCAATTCCATACTCGCTTGCTCTCCAGTGGTTCATCTATGGTGTCATCCAGTACATTATTTACGGCATCATCCTCGCGCTCGTTTTCCAAAAGAAGCCCGCGCCCCCGGCGACTCAACCATGATTGATCGCCGATGCCACTGATCACGACACAACGAGCCCGGTTTAACCCGGGCTCGTTTGTTCTTGCAGGCGCGCACAGATGAGTTGCATGACTTCGGGGAAATTGCGTGAGCCGGGATTTTTTTGTAGATTGCGCTCGCTCTCTTCGAGAAGGCAATTCCCAAGGATCGCAACAACGAAGAACGACCAGCGTCACCGGGGATAACCTTGCACAGACTCCAAGCGAGCCGCCTTTCAGGTTCATGCTCAGCCAGAAGCTAACCCGCCAAAGAGCACGGCAGAGAATTTGTTGCGTGGCTCGATTCGTTTGTACACTACCAAAAGCGCGGAACTGTTCCGCCTTTTTTTTCGTCAAATAAAGACTACGGAACTTTATCAGAGACAACGATTTAGGAGGATCGAGTGGATATCAAGAGCATCAACGAAATGATCCAGCGCGAGAGCGGCTTTGTGGATACCCTTACCGCGGAGGTCGGCAAAATCATTGTCGGCCAAAAGCAGATGGTGGACCGGCTGCTCATCGGCCTTCTCTGCAATGGACATATCTTGCTTGAGGGGGTACCGGGTCTGGCCAAGACGCTCACCATCAAGACGCTTGCTGCAGCTATCAGCGCAAGATTTCAGCGGATTCAGTTCACTCCCGACCTCCTCCCCGCCGATCTCATCGGCACGATGATCTACAACCAGAAGGATGGCAAGTTCTTTACCAGGAAGGGACCGATCTTTGCCAACCTTATCCTTGCCGATGAAATCAACCGCGCTCCAGCCAAGGTGCAGAGCGCATTGCTCGAAGCAATGCAGGAACGACAGGTGACCATCGGCGAGGACACGTTCAAACTCGACGAGCCGTTTCTCGTACTCGCCACCCAAAACCCCATCGAGCAAGAGGGGACGTATCCGCTACCCGAGGCACAAGTAGACCGCTTCATGCTCAAGGTCAAAATCGGCTATCCCTCCCGGGAAGAAGAGCTGGTGATCATGCGACAGAACGTGATTGGGGACCAACGCGAGACGAAGACGGTTGTTTCCCCAAAAGACATCCTTGCCGCCCGCGAAGCCGTCAAGAATGTATATATGGACGAGAAGATCGAGCGGTATATCCTCGACATCGTCTTCGCAACGCGCCAGCCGGGCGACTTCAAGCTCGAAAAGATCTCCCCGATGATCAGCTATGGCGCATCACCCCGCGCGTCCATCTATCTGGCTCTTGCATCCAAAGCACATGCATTCCTCAAACGCCGCGGGTACGTCATTCCCGAGGATGTCCGTGCCATAAGTCTGGATGTCTTGCGACATCGAGTGGCTGTAACGTACGAAGCCGAGGCAGAAGAAGTCACGTCTGAGCATATCGTGCAGGAAATCCTGAATCACGTTGAGGTCCCATAGCGCATTTACAATTTTCAATCTTCAATCTACAATCTTCAATCTACAATTTCCGTGGAAACAAAGGAGCTTCTCAAAAAAGTCCGGCAGCTCGAAATCCGCACCCGTGGGGTGGTGAACCAGGTGTTTTCTGGAGAGTACCATTCTGTGTTCAAGGGCCGCGGCATGGCGTTTTCCGAGGTTCGTGAATATCAGCTCGGCGACGATGTCCGCACGATCGATTGGAATGTGACAGCCCGCTTCGACCATCCGTTTGTAAAGGTGTTTGAAGAGGAACGCGAACTTACGGTGATGCTTCTGGTCGATATGAGCGGCTCCCTGTTCTTTGGCTCACAGGGGCAGCTGAAGCGCGATATCGCAGTAGAGCTGAGCGCCATTCTTGCGTTCTCTGCAATGAAAAACAACGACAAAGTTGGTGCCATCCTGTTCTCGGATCAAATTGAGAAGTTCGTTCCTCCACGCAAGGGGCGATCGCATGCGCTGCGGATTGTGCGCGAGCTGATCTCGTTTGAGCCGAAACGCCCGCACACAAGCTTGCGAACAGCGCTTGAGTACCTCAACCATATGCTGAAGAAACGAAGCATTGTGTTCGTTATCTCAGATTTCATCGACAGCGGCTATGAGACGGCGCTGCGGATTGCCGGGAAACGGCATGACCTGATTGGCATCGTTTTGCTCGACCCGCGAGAACACGAAGTTCCCAGGGTTGGACTGATAACGTTCCGCGACGCAGAAACCGGCGCTCAACGATGGATTGATACATCCGATCCCCGGGTGCTTGCCGCGTATCGCATATACCGACGGTCAACGGAAGCCGCTCACCGGTCTATGTTTATCAAGGCAAAACTCGATGGCATCGAGGTCCGGCTCGACCAGCCCTATATGAAGCCTCTGATTGATTTCTTCAGGCTCAGAGAACGACGCTGGTGATCGCAAAGAATGCGAATACCTCGCTACATATTTCCTTTCTTGCTGGTATCCGCCGCGTTGGCGCAGGAACCCAAGCTCTCGGCCCGGGCGGATTCGCCCCACTACAGAATCGGCGACTGGGTTATCTTCCACGTCGAAGCGGAATTCCCAAACCTCGTGCAATCGATTGGGCCCGCAGTCAAAGATAGCCTGGGGCCATTCGAGGTTCTCAAGGTCGATACTGCTGAGTTGCAGCATGAGAACGGCCAGCAGCAGCGGGGGTGGACGTTTCGGCTGATAACCTTTGACACCGGGAATGTGTTCATCCCAGCTGTTCCGTTTGGCTACAAAACTGTTGGTGATACGCTTTCGCGAACGGCATTCACAAATCCCGTTTTTCTTTCCATTGCCGGTGTCACCGTTGATCCGAAGGGCGACATCAAGGACATTAAACCACCGCTTGATGCACCTTGGAAATTCGAAGACGTTCTCCCCTACCTGATCGCCCTCGTCTGCATTGCCCTGGCAATAGCGGCGTACCTCTACTACCGCAAAAAGAAACGGCAGCGAGAGGAAGCTCTGGCACCACCCAAGCCGGCGATCCCACCCGGTGAAGCGGCAATCGTCGCGCTGCGCATTCTTGAAGACAAGCGTCTCTGGCAACGGGGCAAAATCAAAGAGTACTACTCCGAGGTGACGGAGATCGTGCGCAGGTTCTTGGAAGATCAGTTTGGCATGCTCGCCCTGGAATCAACATCGGACGAGATCATGCAGCAGCTGAAACCCCTCTCCCAGGCGCAGCCTCTGGTGAACCAATTTCGGTCTTTCTTCACTACGGCGGATCTCGTCAAGTTCGCCAAGTACGAGCCAACACCGATGGAACATGATAACGAACTGCGCTGGGCTTATGAGTTTGTTCGCACGCTGATGCCGCGCTTGACTGAGCCGGCAGCCAGGGTGAAGGAGACTGCCGATGTTCGGTGACGGGTTTGCATATCCATGGGTCTTGTGGGGGCTTCTGGCAATTCCCCTCCTCGCCTTTTTTTACTGGAGGCGCCGAACCAGAATGGTCAGCGAGGTAACGTTTTCGTCGCTTCAACCGTTTGAGCACACGCCGCGGTCGCTCCGCGAGAAGCTCAGGGATACTCCTGTCGCGCTTCGGCTTCTTGCCTTAGCGCTGTTCATCATCGCACTTGCCCGTCCACAATCTATCTCAAGCAGAGAGAACGTCAGCACCGAGGGTATTGATATCGTCCTCGTGCTCGACATCTCCGGCAGCATGCTTGCAGAAGATTTTAGCCCGAACCGGCTGGTGGCGGCAAAGCAGGTCGCCGACGAATTCGTCGACGGTCGGATGAATGATCGAATCGGGCTGGTGATCTTTTCCGCGCAAAGCTTTACGCAGTGCCCGCTGACGACGGATTACCCCGTCCTGAAGTCGCTCCTGAAAGAAGTTAGGAAGGGAATGATCGAAGACGGAACTGCGATTGGACTGGCTCTCGCCAACGGCGTCAACAGGCTAAAGGACAGCAAGGCAAAAAGCAAGGTGATGATCCTGTTGACCGATGGCGTGAACAACAGGGGTGAGCTTGATCCGATCACGGCGGCAAAGGTAGCAGCTACCTATGCGATCCGCGTGTACACCGTTGGTGTCGGCGCACAGGGCGAAGCTCCCTATCCTGTCGAGACACCCTTTGGAATCCAACGACGACTCGTTCCGGTTGATCTAGATGAGAAAACTCTCACCGCGGTCGCCGAGATGACGGGCGGAAAATACTATCGCGCAACGGACAACAGAAAGCTTAAGGCAATCTACAAAGAAATCGATCAGCTGGAGCGGACAAAAATCGAGGTGACGGCCTACAAACGCTACTCCGAATTGTTTTACGGGTGGCTTGCAGGTGGTTTGCTTGTGCTGCTGATTGAGGTCGGGGTCGCGGCGACGGTGCTCAGGAAAATACCTTAGAGTTGTCAGCCATCAGCTTTCAGCTGTTAGCTAACACCAACCAGCCCAGGGTGAAGGCAGCTGAGAATTATCTCGCAAGAAAGAAGAGATTATGAAGAATTTCAGAGATCTCGCGGTGTGGAAAAAGGCCCATGAATTGACGCTCGCGGTCTATCGCGCCACCAAGCATTTTCCAAAAGACGAGACCTACGGTTTGACAAGCCAAATGAGACGCTCAAGCGCCTCGATTGCTGCAAATATTGCCGAGGGTTGTGGAAAGCGAACCGATGCGGACTTTGCCCGGTTCGTGCAAAATGCTTTTGGTTCGGCAAGCGAGTTGGAATACCACCTTTTGCTTGCGCGAGATCTGGGCCTATTGAAAGCGGCTGAATACGAAGACCTGTACCTTAACACTGTCGAAGTGAAAAAATGCTCTCTGGTTTGCTTCGAAGGCTGAATGCAGACCGCTGACTGCTGAATGCTACAATGCTACGCTTCGCACATCCCGAATACCTCTGGGCCCTCTGGCTCATCCCAGCAATGGGAATCGGTTTCTTCCTTCTCCACCGCTGGAAGAGGCGGTTGCTGCGGCGATTCATTGCCGAATCGCTCTTCCCGCAGCTTGCGCCCGAGGCGAGCACGGCCAAGAGGTTTCTCAAGCACAGCCTGCTACTCTTTGCTACTGCGTCCCTCATCGTGGCGATTGCAAATCCGCAAGTTGGCACTCGGCTCGAAGAGGTGAAGCGCGAGGGAATAGACCTTTTTGTAGCGCTCGACGTTTCGCTGAGTATGAAGGCAGAGGATGTTCGCCCCAACCGCCTGGAGAAAGCCAAGCGCGACGTTTCCGATCTTTTACGGAAACTCCATGGTGATCGCGTTGGACTTATTGTATTTGCCGGGGATGCCTTTGTGCAGTTCCCGCTCACGGCTGATTATTCTGCTGCCGACCTGTTCATTAATGCCGTTGATGTCGATGCTGTGCCCACGCCCGGGACGATGATTGGAAGGGCCATCGAGGTTGCGCTTCAATCGTTCCGAACCGACCTTCCAACGCAGAAAGCCATCATTGTGGCAAGTGATGGTGAGAACACCGAGGGGAACATCGCTGAGGCTGTTGAGCAAGCAAAGAAACAAGGGGTGCGAATTTACACGATTGGCATGGGCACACCCGACGGAAACCCCATCCCGATCTACGACAACGCTGGAACCCGCGTGGACTACAAGCATGACCGGTCTGGAAGCGTTGTGCTTTCGCGCCTCGACGAATCCATGCTTCAGCAGATCGCGTTGCCGACGGGCGGAAGCTATCGTCGTGCCACGAACGGCGGGAACGAAATTGAGGATATCTTCAAAGAACTCTCCACGCTACAGAAAACCGAGATGGGAAGCCTGCAGGTAACTGGGTTTGAGGATCAGTTTCATTACCCTCTGCTGCTCGCGATCCTTTTGTTGATTGTTGAACATCTCCTTTCAGAGCGAAGGGGAAAAATTCTTTTGAGAATGATGAGGCTGGTACCGGTCGGAAGGATTTTACCCCTCTTCCTGCTTTTCGCGGTCTCATTCACGCATGCTCAGACGGTTCGCTCTCACGTCAAGAGCGGAAATGAGGCGTACGAAAAGAACAAGTTTGCTGACGCAGAGGCAGAGTACAAAAAGGCTCTTCAACTGGACCCTACATCGCGTGAAGCTCAGTTCGATCTTGGCAACGCTTATTACAAGCAACAGCGTTTTGACGAGGCTCAGCGGAGCTACAACGCCAGCATTACAACCGCCAAGAAGCCCGTTGATCAATCCATGGCATACTACAATCTGGGCAACGGCCTTTTCAGATCTAACAAGATCCCCGAGTGCCTTGAAGCTTATAAACAGGGATTACGTCTTAATCCTGACGACGAAGACGCTCGATACAATTACCAGCTTGCGAAAGATCGCCTCAAACAACAAAACCAGCAACAGAGCGATCAGAACAAGCAGCAGGATCAACAACAGGATAAGCGGGATCAGCAACAGCAGAACAGCAATCAACAGAAAGACCAAAAGAATCAACAGCAGCAGCAACCCCAGCCACAGCAATCGAAGCAGGATAAGCTGAACCAGCAGCAGTCGCAGGCCCAACAGCAAAAGAACCAAATGCCGAAAGAGCAGGCAGATCGCATACTCGACGCGATGCGGAATAACGAGAAAGAGCTCCAGAAGCAGCTTCGGAAACGCCAGGCAGCTCGAGTTTATATTGAGAAGGATTGGTGATGACGTTGTTGTTGAAATGCGCACTCTCTCTAATCTGCGTCGCAGCGCTTGCCGTCGCACAGGATGCCACGTTTGTTGCAACTGTTGATCGGACAACGGTGAGCGCCGGCGAACAGTTCGAAGCCTCATTTACCGTGTCTGGCTCAGATGTCAACGGAGTAAAAAACTTCCGCGCTCCAGACTTTGGCCCGTTCGTCGTTCTGAGCGGACCCAACCAATCGACCAGCATGCAGATCATCAATGGTCAAATGTCTGGTTCGCTGACATATTCCTACTATCTCTATGCCCGTCAGGTGGGTAAATTCACAATCGGTGCGGCTTCTGTTGACTACCGGGGGACGACGATTCGCACACGGCCGCTGCAAATCGAGGTCGTCCAAGGCAGTCCTCAGGCTCAGCGAAAGGGTACAGAGGATACTCAAAACATTGCGGACAATTTGTTCATCCGGGCAATTCCAGACAAGCAGCGTATCCGCCAGGGTGAACAGGTTACGATCACCTACAAATTGTACACTCGCCTCCAGGTCTCTGGCTATGATCTCGCCAAAGCGCCTGTATATCAGGGCTTCTGGTCGGAAGAAATTGAGCAACCGAAGCAGCCAGCCGTGACCACCGAAATGCATGAGGGAAAGCAATACCGCGTAGCCACGATACGGAAGACAGCCCTCTTCCCTACCCAGACGGGCAAGCTCGCTGTTTCTCCTCTTGAGGTTCGGTGCGCTGTTCAGATGCAGTCGCGCCGCAAGACCAACGATCCGTTTGACTCGTTTTTCAACGACCCGTTCTTTTCTCGCCTGCAAACGGTTGAGCAGGATTTCAAGTCCAACGCTCTGACGATAACTGTCGATCCTCTTCCCGGCGGTGCGCCAATGGATTTCAAGGGCGCAGTTGGGAGGTTTAGCTTTGCCGCGAGCGTCGACAAAAAAGAAGTAAAAACCGGCGATCCTCTTACGCTTCGCCTTTCCGTCTCGGGATCTGGAAATGTCAAACTCCTTGCCCTGCCAAAGCCGTCGCTGCCGGCAGATTTCGAAGCCTACGAGCCCAAGATTTCAGAAGAGATTTCGCGGGAGGGTGGGGTCATTCGTGGAAAGAAGACCGCTGAGTATCTCATCATCCCGCGCAATGCCGGCGAGCGCGAAATTGAACCGATTGCGTTCGCATACTACGACCTCGAAAAGAATGGCTACAGCATGCTCCGGTCGCCGAGATTCGAATTCACGATTGCTCCCGGGAAGGATGTAGGAGGCGGCGCAACGATCGCTTCCAAATCTGATATTCGTTTGCTTGGAGAAGACATCCGATTTTTGAAGCTTTCCCTGGGTCAATTGCAGCGCGTTGGCGAATCGCCCATTGCAGGCAGTTGGTTCGCGGTTGCCCTTGCACTAGCCCCCGTTCTCTTTGTAGGCTCTCTTGTCTATCGCAGGCGCCAGGAGAAGCTTTCCGGGAACATCTACCGGCTTCGCTTTGAGAAGGCCGGAAGGGAAGCAACCAGGCGGCTCAAACATGCGAAGAAGCTTCTCTCGCAAGGAAACACAGAGAGCTATCACGCAGAGATATCCCGGGCGCTGCTCGGGTACCTCGAGGATAAGCTACATCTCTCGCGTGCGTCGCTCACGCTTGATCAGGCGGTGGTGTTGCTCGAGGCGCGTGGTGTCACGGCAGAGACACTTCAATCCCTGCGGTCGTGCGTGGAGAGAGCTGAATTCGCACGCTTTGCGCCGGCGGCAGACACCCGGGAAACACGCTCAGAGTTACTTGGCGCCGCAGCCGAAGTGATCAACAGCGTGGAAGGGGCCTTCGGCAGAAGAAAATGAAACTGCGCTTACTCATATTGACTTGGCTTGGCTTCTTCTGTTCGCACCAGTCTGCCGTAGCCCAAACCGCTGTCGACGAATTCCAGCGGGGTAATACATACTATCGCGAGGGTCAATTTGAGCGGGCCGTCGATGCGTACGAGAAAATTCTTAGCCAGGGCGTGACAAGCCCGGCGCTCTATTTCAATCTCGGCAATGCATACTACCGGACAGGCAAGAACGCTCTCGCTATCCTTGCCTACGAGCGGGCCCTGCACCTGGAGCCCAACGATCCAGACATCAAACACAACCTCGATCTGGCAAACCTCAAAACCGTCGATCGCATAGAGCCGCTCCCTGAATTGTTCTTCATTGAGTGGCTTCGGAATCTTTCCGCCTTCGTTCCCCCCGGCACGACGGCGCTGCTGTTTGTGGTGTGTTGGATCCTTTTGTTTGGTGCTCTCACCGTTCTGAATCTTCTGACCCAACCTACCACCCCTCTTCGCGCCCTTCGCGGCGTCGCCATGGGATCGTTCCTGCTGTTAATACCCCTGGGCGTGCTGCTCGTGACACAGGGAATCGAGTCGCGGTCACATAACGATGCGATTGTCACGGCGGCTGTCGTTACCGCAAAAACATCTCCGGACACTCAGAGCGTTGATGCCTTTGTCGTTCACGAGGGATTGAAAGTGAAGCTGAGTGATTCGGTCAGCGAGTGGGTAAAAATAACACTCGCCGATGGAAAGGTGGGTTGGGTGCGCGCTCAGGATTGTGAACGAATATAGTACTCGTCGCTCTTTCACGCCGATCGGCTTTCCCCCTGCTTGATCAAGCGGGCCGCCTCATTTCACACGTCGGCATCAGCGGGGCGGAGGGGAACCGTGCACCCCCAAAGCTTGTTTTCAAGAAACGAGCAAAAGGGTTGGCCTCTTTCGCCCTCCCTTTTTCTTCCACAATCCCTAGTTTTTCCCTCGTCGGCTTATGTCATTAGAGAATCAAACGGCTGATCTCTCAGCCCTTCGCATAAATCGCTCAAGCACTCAGGACTCTCCATCCCCTGGATCTAAAGCCCGATTGAAGCTTCTCGCTGGCCTTATCGTTATAGCTGCAATTGTTTTTGCGGGCTTCTGGCTTGTTCCCCAAATCTTCGATCCGCCTGCTGAGGTTCAACTCGCGCCGGTTCTTCTGTCTTCTCCTTCACAGGCAAACGCTGTGCTCACTGCGAGCGGCTACGTTGTCGCGCAACGGAAGGCGGCTGTCGCGTCCAAGGCGACCGGCCGGTTGGAGTACCTTGGCGTTGTTGAAGGCGATCGCGTGAAGAGGGGCCAGATCCTCGCGCGACTCGAGGATGCAGACCTCCGAGCCAACCTCGATCAGGCCCGGGCAAATCTACGGCTGAACGAGGCCGAACTCAAAGATGCACAGCAATGGCTTGCCCGGCAGAGGACCTTACTGGAAAAAGGATTGACGACCAAGGCTGATCTTGATGCTGCAGATACGCGCCACCAGCGCGTGCTTGCCACAATTGAAGTCGCGAAAGCCTTGGTTGTCGGCGCCGAGGTGTTGCTTGAAAACACGCTTATCCGCGCGCCCTTTGACGGTACGGTTCTTACCAAGAACGCCGACGTTGGTGAAATGGTTGCACCCATGTCGGCAAGCGTAAGCTCCCGCTCGGCTGTTGTGACCATTGCAGATATGAGCTCTCTGCAAGTGGAGGCGGATGTCTCTGAATCCAACATCGAGCGCATAGCGCCGAATCAGCCCTGCGAGATCACGCTTGACGCCTACCCTGAAACACGGTATCAGGGCTTTGTCGCGAAGATCGTACCAACCGCCGATCGTGCAAAAGCCACGGTCATGGTGAAGGTTGGCTTCAATTCGTACGACAGCAAGGTCCTGCCGGAGATGAGCGCAAAGGTCTTGTTCCTCTCAAAACCTTCTGATGTATCTCCAGCGGCCATGCGGTCAATGCTGGCGGTCCCTCTGACCGCTATGGCAACGCGTAGCGGCAAGAAAGTTGTCTACGTCGTTCGTGAGAACAAAGCTGTTGAAGTCCCTGTGATGGTCGGGAAAGAGCTTGGATCGCTCATCGAGATTAAAGAAGGACTCTCTGTGGGCGAAAAGGTCATCGGCAAGCTCGACGAAGGGATCGCCAACGGAACGAAAGTGAAAGTGCAATAGGCTCAAGATCAGGGCTGGTGGATCCACAATTCACACTGTCCCCTATCGGCTGAAATAACTCGCTAACAACTACTGGACATACGCATGACGTCGCTTATCGAAATCCAAAACGTTTCAAAATCATATTGGCGCGACAGCTTTGAGATTCCTGTCTTGAACAATATCTCCCTTCGCATCCCGGAGGGCGAGTTTGTTGCTCTCATGGGTCCTTCTGGATCGGGCAAAACAACGCTGTTGAACCTCGTCGCAGGAATCGATCGGCCCAACAAAGGAACGATCACCATCGCAGGAACGGAAATCGTCAGCCTCAACGAAACACAACTCGCTAAGTGGCGGTCAACCCACGTCGGATTTATCTTCCAGTTCTACAATCTTATCCCTGTGCTCACGGCGTACGAAAATGTCGAGCTCCCGCTGCTGCTTGCCCCGCTCTCCAAGAAAGAGCGCCGGCAGCATGTGGAAATGGCTTTGACCGTCGTCGGCTTGAGGGACCGCATGCGCCACTACCCCAAACAACTGTCCGGCGGTCAGGAACAGCGCGTGGCGATTGCACGCGCCATTGCAACTGATCCGACGATTCTCGTTGCCGATGAGCCAACGGGGGATCTTGACAAACATTCCACCGACGAAATCCTGTTGCTGCTGGAGCGGCTAAACCGAGAATTCAAGAAGACCATTGTCATGGTGACCCACGACCCGCGTGCAGCAGAACGGGCGCTTGTCGTCCGCCACCTTGAAAAGGGAGAACTGAGATAGAGATCGCGTATGAAGGTCTTCAAACTCATTTTCAAGAACACCCTTCGCCATAAGCTCCGTACAACCCTTACGATTCTTGGAATCGCCATTGCTGTTATGGCGTTCGGATTGCTGAGAACCGTTGTAACGGCGTGGTATTCCGGCGTTGAAGCCTCCGCGGCAAACCGTCTCATCACGCGCCAGGCGGTTTCGTTCATCTTT
>Ga0315279_10008327_pt1 | contig 12581 bp, 23 predicted proteins | sample YL17G06_20_MG_FD_203694 | JGI IMG/M metagenome (GOLD analysis project Ga0315279, IMG submission 203694) | Sediment microbial communities from Yellowstone Lake, YNP, Wyoming, USA - YL17G06_20 | ecosystem: Environmental > Aquatic > Freshwater > Lake > Sediment | place: USA: Wyoming | collected... | reverse complement strand
TGAAGAAGGCTTTTCCGCGACTGTTCAAAAAATAACTCTTTTTGGGTGAAATCTATGGGAACAAAACACAGTCCAATGCAATTGGTTTTGGACGACCTTTCTGTGCTTGTGAGTAAGAAGAAAGTCGCGCCGACTCTGATGCTTCCGAGGATTGTGCCAGTGCTTGAGAAGGAAGGCAAGCTCGTGGAGATTCAGAAGCGAAGGCTTTACCTGAACAGGGCAAGCAACGAGCCGATTCCAGACGGCGTAACCTACAGGGACACGTACTTTGACGGAGCCACTGAGGTAACAGAGCCGCTGTTTGCGCAGATGCTGCCAGACGGTTCGCTGAAAAGATGCAGCCTGTACCAGAAGACGACAATGATGTCGCCTGACCCGAAGAGTCCGTTCATCAGTCTGAGCGAACTTCAGAATTTCGTCTTCGACGGCGGAGTCTACGAGGTGTTCATCAGCGCGGGCAAGTACAACAAGAACGAGTATTCGCGTATGCTGCAGAAGACGTTTGAGAAGGCTGAGGAACTGGTTGCTTCGAAGAAAGCCATGAGGTTCAAGTTCGTGCACAGGGACAACAGCATGAGACTCTACATCGCGCATCTCTGGCCCATAATCCAGAGAAAAGAAGACCATTCGTTGAAATTTACGTTTTTGCTCGGCTTATCGACCACTGCTCTTCACTTCGAAAACATGATGGACGTACCTAATGCAGCGAACGTGTCAAAGGACAACATTATAGACGAGCCAGAAGTCGCAATCGACGCGATTATTGCTTCGGCGGGACGAGTCAAAGGAGTCATAGAATAATCTCCATCTTTTTGGGTGATTAGTTTTGCGCAGACAGGAATTCGTAAAGTTCAAAGAGGAATGCGGTCGCTTAGACGCAGACTGGATGAATTTTGACATCGCCAACATTTCATATGTGGAGGCAATGCGACAGCTTCACAGGCAGTACGGAGTCCAAACGGAGAAGGAAGAGAAGGCGCAGTTTGTGGCTTGGGAGGCTCTTGCAGAATATTATGATGATAGGCCAGCAGAGGAGAAAGTCTACATTCCCGAGGGGTTCCAGCCGAACGTGGATTTCAACAACTGTCTTGTTCTGAGCTTTAGACAGCGCGACTTCGGCTTCGCCCTCAACTTGTTGAAAGCAACGTTCAAAGGTAATTTCATGGAGAAGAGCAAAGCCGAACTGGAGAAGAGCAAAGAGATGAAGTTGCCGTTCAGGATAGTCTCGTTCATAGGCGCAAAGGAAACTACCAACAGAATTATGGAAGAGATACAGAAGCACGACATCCATCCGAGGGTTCTTCGCAATTCGTTCTTTCGACGAGACTTTCTCCACTACTATAACGGTCGTATGTTGATGATGAGCAAAAGAGATTTTAGGGAGTTCGTCAAGAAGCAGTCGCTGAGGAACGAGCGGATAGAACAGCGGATATTCAGGGACATGCTGGAATGATGCGAGGTAGGGGAGCAGGCTTACCCGCCAGCCTCATGAGGATAGCTCTTGAGTAAGCTGGAGACCGCAGGTTCAAATCCTGCCCTCGCATTTCCTACTTGTTTGGGTGATGAAAGTGCCAGAGAAGTATCCAGAACATCAAAAACTCCGAGCAATTCGTGAAAAAAGCCAAGAGGTAGGTTCATTCATTGAGTGGCTTAGAGATTCCAAAAAATTCGTCTTTGCTCAATGGATGGATGTAGAATACGAGGATGAAGACATCTTCACTGAAGAGAAAACAAAGCATACTTGCAATGAGCTTGTTCCTCAACCACTTTGTATCGAAAAAACGTTAGCCGAGTATTTTGGAATCGACTTAAAAAAGCTTGAACAGGAAAAACGCGCCATGTTGGAAGAGTTCAGACAGCAAAACTCAAAATCCACATAATTTTGGGTGAAGAAGAGTGATGAAAGCTATCTGGAAATTTCCAATACCTGTGACAGACGATATATTCGAGTTGTTAATGCCTAAAAATGCGGAACTGTTACATGTGGGCATGACTGAGAGCATGGCAGAGATTTGGCTCTGGGCTTTAGTAGACCCAGACGCAGATAAAGAACCACGTCAGTTCAAGATTTACGGAACTGGACACCCAATCAGACCAAACCACGGCACTTATGTTGGCACAGCATACGAAAGCGGAAAACCGTTAGTATGGCACTTGTTCGAAGTCAACCTAATCTCTTTTTGGGTGAATGTCATGCCTAATCCACGATGCTGTATCTGTGGCTACGAAATCAAAATCAACGCAGAAACCGACAAAGAATTGACTAGACAAGACACTCAATCGTTCCAAATCCATGAAAAATGGGTCTGTGGTTCGTGCGGTGACGAAATAAAAAACAGAGAATAACCTCTCTTTTTGGGTGAAAATAGAATGCCGAGAAAGAAAGAAGAACAAGAAGCAGTCGTGCAAGACGAGGAAGACATCACCGTCACGCAGGAAGCAGAGGAATCTGGCGAGGAAGAACAGGAACCTGAAGCTCCGCAGATAGCACCGAAGCCAGCAGAGCCAACCGAGTTCACGTTCAACATGCCAGCCGCACTGTTCCAAGACGTGGTCAAAGCAGTAGGCTCAATCGTCGGTTACGGGTTGGAAGAGAAGGACACGCCAGAGTTTCTGCTCAAAGTCGACGAGAACGGAATCACCGTCAACAAAATGGATAAATCGAGGGTCGCGATGATTTCGTTCGCTCTCACAAAGAGAGGCTTCGACAACTACGTCTGCAAGAAGGCTGGAGTGATGTGCTTCAACTGCAACGACCTTGCAAACGTCCTCAAAGGCGTTAAGAAGGAAACGAAAAGCGTGGACCAAACAATAAAAACTGAGGGCGACATGCTGGAGCTTGTGGTCAACGAGCCCGATATGACGCTGAACCTGAAACATTCGGAGTACAACCGCACATTCACGCTGAGAGCAATTGTGTCAGAAGATGGAATAGAGGAAATGCCGATTCCGAAGCTGAACCACACGGTAACGTTCAAGACGTCTGCCAAGAATCTCAGAAGAATCCTCGACGACGCTGTCAAGACGGGCGGGGACCACATCTGCTTAACCGCGCACAACGCGGGCATAGCGTTCGACATCGTATCCGAAGACACTATACTAAAGTATCACGGCGACCTTCCGAAGACCGAGAAGCTCGACGAGTTCCAAGCGCCTGAAGGCGGAGCGAAAGCCACGTTCAATCTGGACTTCCTGAAGAACGTCGTTGAAAACATGCCTAAAGACGCAACCGTGGTAACCTGCAAGTTCAGCAACGACATGCCCATCCAGATTGAAACTGGGATGTTCGACCGACTGACCTTCTTCATGGCACCGCGAATCAGCCACGAGTAAGAGCGACTGCTATAATCTCTTTTCTCTTTTTGGGTGGCGAGTCAGGAAAACATCGAAATCCACCTTAAAAATGCGAGCCAACGCGATGCTGAAAACCATTGTATAGGTGCGAGCCAATCTCAATTTGAAAACCACATGGCAGATGCTCCTTTTTGGGTGAAAGAAGAATGGAAGAACTGAAAATCGTCGTCAAAAAGCAGGTACTGATGGACAGACTCAATGTAAACAAGAAACGATTCGAAAAGTCGTTCAAGGCACTATTGACGGCATACGAAAAAAAGGTTAAGGAATACCAGAAGCAATACGGCGAACATGTGAAGAAAGTCGCAGCGAGGAAAATGAAAGCTAGCGAAAGCTATCGTGACCAACCATCGCCTCCGCCTGAACCAGTGGACCGCACGAAAGACTACGACTTCTACCTTGACATGTTGCTCAGACACCAAGGGGAGACAATAGAGGTTTCGGAGATGTTGTATAGACGTCTATGGAGTGACAAATGGGATTGGACTTCTAGTCACTACCACAATATGATGTTCTATGCAAGTGCTGGCGGAAGCGGAAGCACAGAGATAGCTTCGATGGCCGATGCCTATTCTGGAGAATAACTCCATCTTTTTTGGGTGAAATGAATGGCAATACGTTTCTGGCAAGTCAGAGATGATTCTTTCTCGTTTGGCTACTCCACGCATAGGCAGCCAGACGGTAAGTTCCATGCCTACAAGTTTCAACGGCAGTCTTCAACTACGTTGCGTGGCGGCCAGGTCAAAGATGTTGCCTTCGGCAAGCGCAGAGTTGCAAAGGCGAGAGCATATCACTGGTACTGCCGACGGAAGGAGGCTTTAGATAAAATGGTAAGGAGAAGCGAAGAAAAACGGAAAGCCAAGCCTCAGCCCACAGCCACAGAGAAAAAAATAAAGGCGCTGAAGAAGAAAATCGACAACGCCCGCAAGCGAAAACAGGAAATGGTCAAGGTGGTTACGCAGTCGCGCAAGCGCATAAAGCGTGCCAAAACTCAGTATCATAAATGGCAGAAGAAGGAGCAACGATGGGTCAAGGAGCTGGCTGAAGCCGAGAAGGGAAACGAGGGCAAAATCAAGAGTTTCGTGGAAACGCTTGAACCGTAACTTTTTGGGTGAGGATGATGAAGTTTCGGACAATAGAGGAAGTTGAAAAGTTCCTAGAGGAAAAGGTTGCCCTACTGAACAGGATGATTAGACAACATCCTAAAAGCCCCGCGTTTATTTCATGGTTTAATATGAAAGAGTTCATTGAGAGTGAATTGCTCGGGCATACGGTCGATTATGAGATGTAAGTCTTTTTGGGTGAAGAAAACTGGCTAACCCTCCAGAAACGGAAGTTGACTTCCACGCAGGCGTTGACTATGCAAAGATTCGAAGGATTGTTCGTGAGGAAATCGACCTTGCCATTAAGAATTTATTTCAGGCTGCTCAATCAGTCGCAAAGAAGCAAAAATCCCTTAATTTTTGGGTGAAGAAATATGTCCGAGAAAAAACCAGCAATTCAGATGCGATTCCTCGTGGAGAACTTTTATGACTTGCAGCATCTGCGCATAGAAACCTTCAACAGGCTTGTAGCGCTTGCTAAAACGAAGCTCACCGACGCAGAATACGCTGAATCTATCAAGCAGTCAAAAGTTGAGAAGCCGAGCGACCTAGCAGACCTCTGGGTAAACGGCAAAATCAAGCCGTCAGACGACGTAGGAGAACTATTGTGGTATCACAACAGCCTGCACGAAACGGAGAAGCAACTGGCTAAACGCCTCAACGCATGGAGCGCCGTACACCCGCTTCGCATAACGTATCTAGGCAAAATCAAAGGCATAGGCCCAATCCTGAGCAGCGGGCTTCTAGCGTGGATAGACCCCATAAGCAGGTTCGACACGGTCTCGAAGCTCTGGGCTTACTGCGGATTATCCAGCGAACACTGGGAGAGCCAATGCAAAAAGGGACACAAGCTCTTAACAACCCACGCGCTCACTCTCTGCCCGATTAAGGTAGGGACAAAACGCACTGTCTGCAACGCGAAGATGCTCAGCACTGTCAAGGTCGACAAGCCCATTAGGCGGAAACGCGGTTTCATAATCTGCATCAACCCACACTTGAAGACGTTGATGTGGAAGATAGCCGCCAGCTTCGAGAAGCAGGACGCCAAGAAGAGCAGGTACAGGAAACTCTACGAAGAAAAGAAGGCGTACTACGCGAACAGAGCAGACCTGAAAAAGGCTGTCGACGGCAAGGTGAAGGGAGCGAAACTGCACATCCGTTTAATGACGATGCGTTTCACGGCGAAACGGTTCCTCAGCGACCTGTGGGTAACGTGGCGCCGACTTGAAAACCTAAGTATTACGGAACCTTACTCTGTTGCCATGCTCAAACACACGGGATACGAGCCGCCTGAAACAGACAGCGACTAGCCATGATATTAGTGAAAACCACTTGAGCGGTGCGAGCCATTCAAAATATGTAACCCTTTGAGGATTTGCGAGCCACTTCAAGGAATGTAACCCACATAATGATTGCGAGTCAAAGTGCCTTTGAACCCCGTTTCGATTATGCGAACCATATTGTGTTTGAAACCCAGTTACTTAATGCGAGTCAGATTATTCCTGAAAACCGAGTCAACATGTGCGAGCCAATACAAACTTGAAACCCATTGTATAAATGCTAGCCGCCATATCGTTGAAAACCAAAGTGAAAATGCGAGTCATTAAAAGCGTGTAACCCAAACAACAAATGCGAACATATTTTCTCTTTTTGGGTGATGAATTTGGTGATGTTATTCGTAAACGAGAAAGCATGCAGTCGCTTACTGACTAAAGGCTCTGTGGTCACGTTCAGGCATCAGCACCACAGGGTCGGCAGAGACTGGTTCACGGACAAGCGGGGCGGAAAGAAAATCGCAGACATAGACATTGAGCAAATCGGACGCGTGTACAGAGCGCAAGACTTGGCTCCATATCTTGTCGAGAGCGGGTTCGAAAGCCTTGAAGACTGGCTGAAAGCAATCGAGCGGCTGACTGGGCACAAGTATCCTGACGGCTTCCTCTATCGAGTCCGTCTTTTTGGGTGATATAGTGAAGGTTGTAGCGCAAACCAAAGAAATGACCGTCATAGACCTAGAAAACGCTGGGACCATAGTAGTGGATTGTGGTTTTGAAACAGGCGGAATATATCTAACGCCTAAAATTCTTCGAGTCTACAAAGACAGAATAGAACTCGACGCTGAAAACTTGGGAAGAAAGAAAACGTTCAAATTCTGGCTACACGACCTGCTGATAATGAATCGAGCCCTATACAGGATAATGCACCCACGTCCATAATCCTTTTTGGGTGAAAAGATGAGGGCGGAAAAAACATTCGATGGAATAAGATTGCTTCCACAAACTAAACAAGAGAATGAGATTATCAAGAAAGTTTGGAACGCGACACATCCTAAAACTCAAATAGGTAAGATATGGCGAAAAGGTGACGTTGCAGGTTGGGAGCCAAGCATTGTGCTTGATACTAGAAATCTGAGGTTCTTTGTGTACTGTGGAGAGCCAGCTAATAAGTAACCTCTTTTTGGGTGAAAGAAATGGAAAAGATTCAATTGCCAGAGCTGACGCATACAGGCATAAAGGTGTTTCAGACTGTCTTTACAGAAGCATATTCACAGTTCGCCAAGGACAGACAGAAACTAATCGTGAAGCAGTTCCGCGAGTCCGAATCCGACATTAAGGAGGGCTACTACCACACTAGAAAAGTCCTCGCCATCTTGAACGCGAACGGATTCCTCAAGGTCATCAGGCGGAAACCAGAGAAGCTACCGCGCAAGTTGTGGGAAAAGGCGGGAACCTTCGACAAGAGTTCCGACTATTGCAACGCCGAAGTGCGACTGCGTAAGGAGAACAGCCAATACGAGTTTGACACAAGATACTCGGAGGAAGTGCCAGAGAATGCAGAATTCAATAAGTGGGTAGGCGAATACAAGCACTACAAGAGAGCAAGCCTCTACTACCGCGTACAGACGCCCGACGTCCACAGCTACCTAGAAGTGTTTCCTACAGGGAAAGGGTTCAAAGCGTTCGCCGACGGAGACTTCTGCCCGATAAAGCCCGTGTCCATCTACCTTGGAGAAGGCGAGCATAAGATGAGCACAGACAAAATCGGCATAGGCAAACCATACCTAGGCTACCAGTACCTACTCAACAAATACTTCATTGGAAAACGTGGCGAGTATAACATTTGTGAGACAAGATGGTTCGGCCAGTGGCTCAGAGGGTTTGATGTACTCTTTACATCGAAGCTGTGCTTCATGACTGTAGACGAAGCCGTTCCAGAAATCGAGGCGTTGATAGCAGAATTGAAAGCCAAGCTTCCAGCGGGAAGGCGTTCATCTAAGAAGCTGACGCTACAAAAGACAAGCAAGCTAGAAAAGTTTTATAACTTCGCGACCGTAAGGTGATGAACATGACTGAACGATTAGACAGGTTCGAAAAAGCTCAATACGTTGTAATCTGGCGCTTGCCATGCGACTGCCCAAACTGTGGACGAACCGCCACGCGGTCCTGCGTGTACGGATATGCTAATGTTGATGCGGGCTGCCGCGTCTTCTGCGTTCACTGCGGACACGCTGAAGGGCGCTGAACAACTCCATCTTTTTTGGGTGAATGGATGCCAGAACCTGAAACTGCAAAATGGGAAGAGCAACTGCTAAAGGCAACATATGTAAACGCTAAGGCACAACTTGATATTGCTATTCTGGTTGCTGATTCGCTGGGCAAGAAGGTGTTAGCTGAACATCTACAATTCATTCGGAATGACTTGGACAAGTGCGACCCCCATTTCAAATAGCTCTCTTTTTGGGTGAAAAATGATGATTGCGGAACTCTTGAAAGGAGAAAAATTCAACAGTAACAAAACTGCTATAATTCCCGCCCTTAAAGGGGAACGTGTAAGAGGCGGGGTCATCAGACAGTCCGATTATATCATTGTCTTCGACAGCGGAGCAAGTTTGCTGATAGATGCGAGTGGGAGTGGTAGCTTCTGGGCCGTTTCTGCGGAGGAAACGTGTAAGAAGCTCACAGAGGAGCTGGAACGACTGAAGAGCAGCCATGCCTCGTTCCACACTCTGGTGGAGTTGCTGGACACTGATAAAAAGGCTGAGCAGAGTTCGGACAGGGTCAGCAGCTTCATTGAAACACTAGAAGAGACTAGAGTTAATACGAACGCGCTGGGAGACGCCATCAAAGACGGACACCCACCCAGCACTATAGAGTGCCACCTATGCCACCGTGAGATGACAAATAAGGGCTTAGACATCACTGGTCGAATGACGACTGGGCTCGACGAGCAATATCTGGCGGAGTTCAAAGCTGGACGAGCCGCATTCTACAGGCATTATCACAACGGAATCAATCATGAACACCTCGTATTTCACGACGGAGTAGTTTGGTGCTGGAATAGTGAAGGAGCAACCCCTCTCAACTGGTATCGTCCCGTCATTCCTTAATTTTTGGGTGAAGAAATGAGCAAATCGATAAACCGTTTCGTCGGCATAGCACTGATAACTTTCGGCGCACTCGGAACGCTGGTCTGGGGATACAGGTTCTACCATGCCAATACGGACTGGGTCATGTTCCTGCTCACAACGCTAAGCATAGCCGTACTCATGTGTGGAGCGTACCTGACGGGATTCATGGAGAAGGAGAAGAAAGATGCCCTACCGTAGATACAGGAGTAGCTGGTGGCGATGCGGAAACCTAAGCTGCACTTTCAAAAGCAAAATCAAACAGGAAGTCATCGACCATGAAAAAGCGGTTCATAAATGGATGGTGTGAACGTGTTAAGCGACCGCTACGAGATTAAGGGCAACCGCGTGTTCATGGACGGCAGGATGCTCGGCTGGTTCACACGGATAGAAGGAAGGCAAGTCTACGTTTCGCCACGGCAAGAACTGCCTCACAAAATGCGGATTTACAGGGGCTGGGGAGTGTCGAAGGAACTGTTGGAGTGGCTGAAGGAAGAGGGGTTTGAAGAGGTGCAGTTACGAGTGGGAAAAGCACGTGTCCTGTCAACGACCGTGCAGCACTATCTTGACAAGGGCATTCCAGACCAGTACCAAAACTTTGAGCAGCAACTATTCCTTGCCGAGTCAGGCAACTTTAAAGAGCACAAGCTGACAATAGGGCAGATACTAGGATGACTCCAGTTTTTGGGTGAGAAAATGACAATGGTGGTAAATAAATTCCAACCGCATCATCTAGGATACAAAAACTGTCAAACCTGCGGAGAAAAGATGAATCGGAGTTCTGTATGGGTTAGAGTCGACTTTCCGAGAAAGAACATTAGTGAAGATTCAGGCCTTACCGTAAACAGCTATGTTATCGAGTTCTGTTCTCTGAAATGCTTCCGAAACTTTGATTGGACCAAATTACACACGGAAGAGGATTGGCTACAAGGACATACAGGAAAACATGATTAACTCTTCTTTTTGGGTGGGTCGAAATGACAAAAATACTCGTTTCTGAAGATGGAACAATACTTTTCTTTGAAGAGGGTAAGCCAATTAGTCAAATGATTGGAGGTGTCATCATCGCCTGCAAGATATGTGGACAAGAAGAATTAGTAGTAAAAGGAAGTTTCTGTGACAAATCAAAACTATGTGTTAAGCATGCAAGACAAGAACTAAAAAGAAGAGGAATCTGCTAACTTCAGTTTTTGGGTGATGATATGCACATCCAAGAAGTGGAAAAAACGATAGGCATCCCATCTGAAAAATGGCGTGGACGATGTCACGAAATTGCTGAATTAATGCTGAAACATAAACTCGTTAAAGGAAGGCTCAGGTACGGATATTGGACTGGACCAGTTTCAAGAAGGTCAAAGTTCGAAAAATATCCAGACGGTCTGATACATCATGGATGGATTGAATTATCTAATGGACAGATACTAGACCCGACAAGATTCGAGTTCGAGCAGAGGCACCCCTACATTTATGTTGGAGCAAACGACTACTATGATGCTGGTGGAAACAAATCTCGCATGAAAAACATGTTGCCTCCACCAGTATTTGACTTTACTGAAAAATGCACAATTCTAACAATAAATGATGGAAACGCCATTAAGTTCATTGAAAATCACTTAAATAGAAAGGTTACAGATAATCACGTAGTCGTCACGGTAAACCAAGCATTTTGGCTTGCAAATTTATCACTTCTAGTTCTTAAAGATGCTTGTAAACCTATTTTCACAGCGTTGATACAAGCCGACCTCGAAGCATTCATTCCTATCGATAACAATAGACTTGCATTTGAGAAACTGTAAACCTTTTTGGGTGAGAGAGAAACTCTTAAATGCTGAACCTATAACTGTTATAGTTGGGTGGAAAACAATGGCATTACTGCATATTTTGAACCCTATGTTTGGCGACAAGAAAATCGTGTGGATAGCAGGCGACAAGAAAAGCAGGGAGAAGGCTCGCAAAGCATTTGAAGACAAGCTCAAAGAGGGGTGGCTCGCGTTCAAAGTCAACCCTGAAGACCCGCATAAAGGCGAAATGCTCAAAGAGTTCGACGCGAAGGCAAACAAAATCATCATGACTCCTGCCGCAGGCGGTGGCTGAAGTGTCGTTGCAAGCTCCGAAGTTCGAGAAGAAGCGGAAAGAGCTTCATCCTAAAGGCGAGTGGACCTGCCCTAGCTGCCATACGAAACATGAGCATCCGCATTGGAAAGACCATCATCAGGAACAGAAAGTGGACAAGACGTTTTGCGACGGCTTCTGCAAGGAGTCCGATGTCGGCAGCGAGTTCGAAGAGGATGGAACGCCCAAACCATTCTACTGCCCACGTTGTGGCTACACTGAGGAAAGGCTGCAGATTGTGAAGGTGGAAGCTGGAGAGGTGCTTGAAATTGACTGATTGGGATTCAGCAGTCATAGGAACGGCACTAGGCGCAGTTGCGCAAACATGGCTCAGCGCTACAACGGCAACCTCACCACAAACCTCGCAAACAACGGCAACTACCGATTGCAATAACGTGTGGCAACAGCTCGCTATCGGAGCAGTCGCTACCGCTACCGTGTGGTTCGCAACAAATATCTTCACTCAAGCGTTCACTCAATGGTTCAAAATTCCAAGAGGACACAGCCCCGAAAACTTCATGTTCGTGCCTGGCAAGGAAGCCGAAGGACTTGGACCGACGCAGAGGCTTGCACCGCTGGACGAGATGCTCGAAATCGATGGGTTAAAGCCCGTGAGAGAACACTTGGAGAAAATGCTGAACGATGTAGCCTACCGTGAGGAGCAGATGCGGCAACTGAACAGAATCAACAAAGAGACAAACAGACCCGAAGTACAGTTTAACGAGCAGCTAATCCATGCGAAGCTGAATGAAATATTGCTGGCATACAGTCCCGTCAACAGATGGCGAGTCGTAGCCCATAAATTCGCAGAGAAACGTGCTGACGAAAACGCTGAACGGTTATTCAATGAAGTCTTCACGCCTGAAGAAGTGCTGAAGCTCGAGGCAGACAAGAAAATCCTAATCTCGCGCAACGGCTTCACGTTTGAGCTTGGAACGCAAGGAGAGATTACGCAACTGCTACCAGACGGGCAGAAGCAGAAGTGGTGCCTCATCGCAAAAGGAACGGGCCTGCCGCTCAAAGACGTGTTAATAATGAAGAAGCTACTGCTCGAACATGCGCCAGAAATGGTTGTTCAGGTCGCCAACAAAATCAACCACTAACCCCTTTCTTTTTTGGGTGAATTTATGCGTCGCAAAATCTTTGACGAAGACATAATCTTTCTCCGTAAATTGGGCATGTCTGGAATACAGATTGCAAAAATCCTCGGAGTAAGCTACGTAGCCGTCAGTGTGAGATACCGCCAACTGATACGGGAAGGATACATAGAGAGGATGTATAAGCTGCCTGATACATTGTGGCTGCGGTATCATCAATGGGAAGAAGAACTCATCGCCCTCCTAAAGAGGAAAGGATGGTTAGAAACAGCTAAACTGGCTAAAATGAAGCACTATTGCACGTGTCAAAAACTCATTAGGGAAGGGGTTCTGCAGAGGGTGCGCTTCTGCTTCATGCATGGAAGCGGACGCTATAAGAGGAACATGGAGACAGTTGTCTTTAAAAAGCATTTTCAGTCCAAGACGTTTGTCATTGTGAATGACAGGAAATACATCGTCAGACTAATGATGACTGCAATACGCATACCGAGAAGAAGAGATGCGAAACAA
>Ga0315279_10008326_pt1 | contig 12582 bp, 14 predicted proteins | sample YL17G06_20_MG_FD_203694 | JGI IMG/M metagenome (GOLD analysis project Ga0315279, IMG submission 203694) | Sediment microbial communities from Yellowstone Lake, YNP, Wyoming, USA - YL17G06_20 | ecosystem: Environmental > Aquatic > Freshwater > Lake > Sediment | place: USA: Wyoming | collected... | reverse complement strand
ACCCTCGGCCAAATCTATCAAGCCTAATAGACGGAAGAGCAAGCTAAAGGGGGCGTTTTTGGAATGTTGTGGGCGAGGTGCAATCGGGTCTTCGAGCATCTCCCCGCCAAAGAGCTTGTCTGATAGCTGGTTAAGAATCTCCATTGCCTCCCGAGGTCGGCCGAGTCGATAAAGAAGCCAAGCCTGAAGGAGCCAAGCTTTAAACATTATTCCACAGGGAAAGGCTTCGTCTGAATCCCGGAAAATTACTTTGCCAGGAGCAGGGACCTTCCCCTCGTAGCCCTGGAACAGCCACCAATCCGGCCTCTGTGAAGCGTATTCCGTCAGGTTGAGGATTAGCATGTCCTCCGGGGATAACGTGGTATTTCGGGCAGCCCTTAGGAGATCCCCGGAATAGTCGTCACTTGCGGAAAAGATACGTAACAAAAGGTCTGCCGAGTTAACCGGAGGTAGGTCTCGGCCATTTACAATCTCAAAATAGGGAGGAGTGACCTTGGTGCATAGGGCTGTGAGTGCCTCGTAATAACATTTTCGCCTAACATAAAATTGAACAAGAGAAGGTATGTCGGCTTTCTTTTTACATGACTGGCATTGGACTTGATAAGGTTCCATAGCGAGGGCTAAAACATCCATTTTTTCTTGGGCCAGGCGGTAAAGGCTGTGGGCTCCGCAATTTGAACAGGGAATGAAGAGCGGGTCTTGGAACGAAGGGCCGAGTGGCATTTCTTGTCCTTTCCCATTAGGGGGGCTACTAGCTTAACTAATCCCCGTCTCTTAGTCAAGGGCTCGGGACCCCTCTATTCCGGAAATGGGACAATGGACATGGATTTTTTCATTTTGGACAAAAAAATATCCCCTAGGATTTAGGGGAGTCAAGGGCTGTTGCCCTTAGGAAGGAAATAGCTGGGTGGGGCGAATGGCGGGTTTATTGGGACTTACCGCAACTTCTCATTCTTATTCCCGGACGCAGCTTCGGAGAAGAAAGAGTTGCGGAGTTTAGGCATGATTTCGATTATCTATCGTAACCTTATTCTTACAAAATAAACATTGAATTCATTTTCCACCCGAACCGAACCCATGAGAAATAAGAACCACAATAAGCGACGCCAAGTTATACGAAGCGTGAGCGAAGATAGGAACTGTTAAATTTCCCTTTTTCTGAAAATAATAACATAAAACTGCCCCCAGACATGAAAACTCAATCACCATTATCAAGCCCAAAGGAAAGTGAGCCAATCCAAAGATCAGACTACTTACAATCAGGGCTCCAATCACACCTATCCTTCTTTTGAATGCTTGATAAACAAAGCCGCGATTAAATATTTCCTCAACAAAAGGACCTAGGATGACGACAATTAAAAAAAATCCCAGAATTCCAGACAAGCCGCTTTTCAATATTCCGAATCTCGAATCGGAAGGAATTGTGAAACCAAACATGGTAAGTATAAGATTAACACCCATATTAATAAAGTTGAGCAACACCCCTAAACCGATACCCTTCCAAATATCTCCCTTAACCATCGGCCATTTAAGGCCCAAAAAACTCAGAGGCTGTCGCCTTATGAGACAGACAATCACCCAAACGGCTAGTAATAAGAAAAAATCACCAAGAAGTTCAAGTATAAAATAATGTGTTGCCCAATCCTCCCCTTTTGGCATAAGGTAAAACAACATAAGAAACCAAAGTAGCAATACCAAAATAACGTCCTTGGGACCAGGAAGGACAATATCTTCCCTTTGTTCGTCAATTTCTGATCCCTCACCAGAAATCATAGGCATTACTCCTTGTCCATTATCTCCTGCAAACGGTAATCGTGGCTGCCGAAACCGATGGCTCGGGCATGCTCCAACTATTCCAGGCAGGGGAAATCGAAGGCCAGCTTCCTGGAAGCAGCCTGGGACTGAATCGGAGCTTCAGCTTCGTCATAGAAATTCAGGGATTAAGACCAGGATGTATTGTAACAGAGGATGGAGGCGAAAATCAAGGACCGATTTAACCGGAGAAAAAACGGTTTTAAAAAGGTATATTGCAAACAACGACCCAATATCGTAAAGAGCAATGAAGTCATTATCCGCAATAATAAAACCTTCTTTTGCTAGCTTCATGGGCATGTAAGGGCCGTCTTCAGGGACTAAACCATCCAGAACCCCGTCGAAAGTTGAGTTTTCAAGAGACGCTCACTTTGGGATCTACCTATTCACACGTGAACCTGGGCGTGTCCGCAGTGGAAATGGCTTTGCCATCAATGGTTATTACCAGAAATCAACAATCCTGAAGCATAATTACGCTTTCGATGCGTTCAAAAAGAAGGCATTAACTAATTGATATTATTGGGCTTATGAATTCATAACCAGAACATCTTTTGGGATTACATTAAGGAGGTCCAGAAGATTGGTCAAGGGGCTGGATGGCAGGAAAACCTAGGAATAATATTAACGCTGATTGAACTGATTTCTGGTCACTTGACAAATTGTCTATTTTGTATTATGTTATATACTTTAATAAACAAATATTCGAATATACAAATGCTTTTACAAGTTAATGGCAATTACGAAACCCTAGAAGGACTCAAAGAAAGATGGGAGTCTATCAGGTCATTTTTACGTCGGTACCAAGATACAATGGAAACATGGGAAAGGGAAGGCCATAAACATCTTATTTGTGTAGACCATTTTAATGAACCATTATGGGTCGACTTTCTAAAGTATTTTTCCCCCCAAATAGATGGGGAGAGTTGGTTTCCTGATCATTTCCATTATTCACCTAAATTCGTCAATATTATGAAGACTAAAGTAAACCAAATTAACGCTCTTTGTCCTCAGAGACCAATATCAATAGCATTAAGAATTTGGGTAGAAAAAGGCATCAATATTAGTCAGATACAAAACGCTTTTCTTTTTTGCTTATGGGTTTGGAATTGGCAAACCAGTTTTAAAATGATTAATGAATTTGTTGCCGATAAGAAGGATGATTATAAAATCAAAAGTATTCATTTAAAGAGATTATTAGAAAAACCTCCACCCACGACAGAGCTTGGCACGAAAAAACTCGAAAGTGATATAAAAATATATTCTGACGAGGTAAAGCTCCTTGGGGAAGCCCTTAAACAATATAACTATTTTATTAGCCCACCTCATAGGCCTTCCAGATTATGGTTTAATTTCTTTCTATGGTATGTCGAAACCATAATCAAAACCCATCGGAAAAAGGATAAATGGGGAGATATTGAAGCACTAATTCATCTGCTATTTAAAGACGAATTAGCTCTTTCTGACGAACCCCTAGATAATCGAAAACGTATTATGAAATCGCATGGTGTTTTCAATATTCGAAAATGGGAATCCTCATTACCATCTCCGGATCAATTACTTTTAAGTGAAGAGGAAATTGCAAGGGTATTTAGGAGTATTTTTGCGACGCAATGGCAGGGCGTTACATGAATTATAAACTCGAACTGGCCCCAGCTAAATTGAATTAAAAAGGGGTGTGGAAGTTGAGGATTGGCACTTGACACGGTTTTAAGAGCTTCGATCCACGGAGCGTCTTTTTCGAGGACCGGCTTGGGGACGACCTGAGCCGGAGTTTTGTTTCCCAAGGACTGGTGAAACCTCCGGGTGTTATACCGGCGAATGTAGCCTTCCCAGCCTTGCTTGGCCTCCTTCAGGCGGTGTCCTTGCCCTCTCAGCACCTCCACCCCGGCCACTAACTCCCCTTTCCCTCGAGCTGATAGAGTTTTTTTGCCCCTCGTTGATCAGCAGCTGCTCCGCCAATAGCTTCCTCAGCTTCCGGTTCTCCTCCAGCACCGGATCCCGATTCTGGGTGTTCCGCTTGTCTTTCAGGTTCTCCTGGGCCACCCGCAGGAAGGTGTCCCGCCACTTGTAGAACTACGTCGCTGAAACCCCATTCTCCCTGCAGAGCACGGCTACCGCCCCCCCCCACCGGAGCACTAACTCAAACCTCTTCTCGTTTTTTTTGTTCAGTCCTAAAGGGGGCCAAAATGAAGATGTTCCAATGCGTTATAAATAAAAGAAAAAACTCGGATCATTTAGGTATTACTTACAAGGTACTTTGGAGCCTCAAAAAAAAGGTATATTATTCCATAAATAGAGGTGGTAATTTCTTAAGAAATGAAACCTGGAGGGAGGTGAACCAATGGAGACGAAACGATTCCTGACCTTCAAGGAAGCCAATCAGCAGTTCGTCGGGCTAAGCGTTGCCACGTTGTACAGTTGGAGCTCTCAAAAAAAATATCCCTTCATCGTGAAGTGTGGGTCTAGGGTATTTTTAGACACCAACGGCTTCTTAACATTTCTTGAACAACAGCAGAAAGGAAAATGAACAATGAAAAAGAGAACGAAACTCTTCGAAACCAAAAGCCTGTTGTTGGTATCCTGGCTCGAATACCTTGGATATCCCCTCATGAAATTTAGGTCCAAGAAAGGAGTGGCTGTCTTTGGCTACGATGACAATGACGGTTTAAGGGATGCTGTGGATGATTATTCCCATAGAGAAGTAAAGGTTGTGCCGAGAGAGCTATTTGAGGCTTCCCGCAAAATTGCCTCGTGGTCAAAAAGGAGAGTTAATCAGGGAGTCTTCAAGTCCAACTGGTTGTTGTAGTTTGAAATAATAAGCCAAGGCACGAGGTGACCATATATACAAAATAAAAGTCTCATCACGGGTAGCTCACAAGCGTTCCGAAAGGTAGCAATATGAAGACTACTGAATCACTGGAAACCCAACCCAGGTGTCTGGAACCTCAGCACCTAGCCGACCTCCGGAGGTCCGGTCTCTCCGACGAAACGATTGAGCGTTCGGGTATCTACTCGTGCTCAGCGGAAGAGGGGACTGGTATCGTGGGGTTTCCTCTCAAGACTTCATGCTTGGCTTTCCCTTACCAGGATACGGATGGGGACGGAACACCCCCCTATATCCGAATTAAGCCAGATACTCCACACGTGATAAGCGGTAAACCCGCAAAATATCTCACCCCAAAAGGAGCTGGGAACCGGCTCTACATACCACCCGGTGTTGAAGCCAATTTAAGAGACCCTTCCAGACCCCTTTTAATTACTGAAGGAGAGAAGAAGGCTCTGAAGGCTACACAAGAGGGCTTGGATTGCGTCGGGCTCAGCGGGGTATGGAGTTGGAGAGGGAACCTTGGAAATGGTAAGAGCGGACCTATTCCCGACCTGGACAGGGTTGAATGGCATGGCAGAGAGGTCGTCATCCTCTTTGATACGGATTCACCCGAAAAGCCAGAGGTGAGGATTGCGGAAAAGGCCTTGGCCCTGCATCTGAAACGAAAAGGAGCAATGGTAAAGGTAATCCATCTCCCAGGCAAACCTGGGGTAAAAGTAGGACCTGACGATTTCCTGGTTTCAAACCCGGTAAGTGCCCTTTTGGACCTCATACAAGAAGAACCCACCGCCAAAGAGAACCCTTTCATCTCCCAAAGTGAAAAGCTAATCAAGCTTGCTGCAAAATGGCACCTTTTTCATGACCAGCATGAGAAGGCCCATGTAATCTTGGACGATGAAGTAGTCCCTTTGAACAGTAAGAAGGTCAAGAGCAGGATGGCCTACGAATATTTTAGAAAAGAAGGGAAGGCCCCAAATCATGAAGCCTTGAATCAAGCTCTCAGCGTCCTGGAAGGGCAGGCCCTGTTTCAATGCCCGAAGCAAATATTGCAGCTCCGTATTGCGAAAACAAATAAGTTCTTCTGGGTCGATTTGGGAGATAAGCGGGCAGTCAAAATGTCTCACGAAGGATGGGAAATCGCCAAGGCACCCCCGATTTTTCGTAAATACCAACATCAGAAACCCATGCCGGACCCGGTTCATGGCGGAGACCCCTGGAGAATCTTTGAATATTTGAATGTTCCCGAAGGCCAGAAGCTATTGTTCTTGGTGTGCATCTCCTCTTACCTGGTCCCGGACATCCCCCATCCCATTTTTCATCCTCATGGACCTCAAGGATCGGGCAAGACCACAATGTTCAAAATCATCAAGCGGCTTATCGACCCGTCCAGGATTGAAGTATTCATCGCTCCAAGAGACCCAATGGAGCTTATAAGGGCCCTCGCTCACCACCATTTATTGTTAATCGACAACCTGGGGAGTCTTCCCTATTGGGCGCCGGACATTCTTTCGCCAGCGTGCACAGGAGGGGGAGTCATAAAACGGAAGCTCTTTACAGACGACGAGGACTTCGTTATCGAAGTCAATTCTTGCATTGGCCTGAACGGAATTAATCAACTCATTACCAAACCCGACTTAATGGACCGGAGCATCTTGTTGTATCAGGACCCCATTGACCCCGTTCAACGCAAGGAGGAGTCTGTGCTCTGGGATTTGTTTGAGAAGGCCAGGCCTGAGATATCGGGAGGATTATTTGATGCCCTCTCGAACGCAATGGCCATTTTTCCCGGTGTCAGTCTGGAACGGCTGCCACGAATGGCCGATTTTGCACGCTGGGGGTACGCCATCGCTCAAGCTCTTGGAAAGAAAGGCACGGACTTCCTATTGGCTTATCAGAATAATATCACTGGCCATATTGAAGAGGTTGTGCGCAACAGCTTGCTCGCCCAAGCTGTTTTAAGCCTGATGGAAGGTCGGGAGGAGCCCTGGGAGGACACGGTCATGTCCACATGGGAAAAGCTTCGTGAATATGCAGAACCTTCGAAGGCTGACCGCCTTTTCTTTAAGAACGACAAGACCTTTCCGGGTTCGTACCGAGGACTGAAAAATAGTTTAGAGCGGATAAAACCCACCCTCCAGACGTACGGCATCGAATATGAATTCCCTGGCCGGATGGCAGACGGATTCCATATTATTTTCCGTAAAGCCCCGGAAACGACTTCAGGATGTTCAGCAAGTTCACAAACGACCAAAGAGGGCCCTCCTTACGTGCCTCAGGACATTTCCACCGAAGAAAGATCAGCTGTTCCCGAGGATGTCCCCCCTCAGGAGGGTAGTATAAATGAACACCATGAACTTGATGAACATCTTTCACCAACTTGGCGGGAAAAACCAAGTGGGGACCACAAAAACGGGGAATCTCCTCAAGAACAATTTAACGTATTATTTGAAACTGCGATTCACGGCATAGAAGAGCACTACCACGAGGGGACTAGGGAACATATCCATGAGCACCATCCAGATCTCGAACGCAGAATTGATGAAGCAGAAGAACGGGTTCAGAACACATTGAGAGAAGGGCTCCAAGGTAAGTCAACTCTTGAGGAGTTTGGGGCTGTCCTTCGGGAATGGGTTCGGCTGGAACGGGAGGCTATCAGGCTGTTTTCAGAGGCTGGGAAGAGTGAAAACCAATCAAAAGAGGAGGTTGTGAGATGATCATCGGAAAGGTTCAGATCGAAAATTCTCAAAGAGAAAACATCAGAACCTGGGTTCACTCTGGGACTGTGGTCGTAGATGACAAGGAATACCCGTTCCTGGTCACGGATAGATACCTGAAAAAAAAGAACAAGAAGGTAAGCTGGACATTCGTAAAAGTGGCTTGGGTCAATGACACGCCACCAGAAAAGGAGAATGTTGAAAAAGAGATTTTCAAACACCTCCCCCCGCCCGGTTCCCTTTGGGAGTGGACGCGAAAAACCCCTATCGGCACCCCGCAGTGCCCTGCTCCAAGGGGTTATGAAGGCTATGATTAAGACATGTATACAAATTTGGGCTTTTAAAACAGAATTTTTCAATAAAAAATCACCTAACTGATTGACTTTAGAGGTGTTAATTAGGTAAGATGACCTTTGGGGAATGAACGAGGTTTTCTGGTTTCCTGTATGGCTACAAAGCGGGTCAGGAGGGCTTTGTGGAAAAGCCAACGGGGTAGTAACGGAACTAGGGGCCAATAGGCCAAAGGAGGGCAAAATGCATGTAACGATCCTGTTTCCAAGAATACCTATTGAGAAAAGGCATGAGATAGAAGACACCTTAGAGGAAGCGGGGTTCCGTGTGGACGGTGGAGGGACAGATTTGCGGACGGGGTTCCAGGACATCACCCTACGGGTTCCGGCATCGAAACTCCGAAAGGTAAGGCTGATCATTAAGAGATTCGGCTACGGATTTGAAATTCAATAGAGCGAGGAGGCACGATGGGTGTTTATCACAAGGGCAATAGCTACTTTATAGACTACTGGTATGAGGGTCGCCGTTACCGGGAGAAGGCAGGCAGGACCAAACGGGAGGCTGAAGCGGCCTTAGCGATAAGGAAGGCCGATATCCTGCGGGGGGAATTCCGAATCAAAAAACAGGCCAAGGTCCGGTTCGACGATTACGCTGATCAATACATAAGAGACTATTCCGAGAAATTCAAGCGCGCGCCCAAAAGAGACAAGGTTTCGCTCGTCAGTCTTCGCCCATTCTTCGGCTCCTACTCGATGGGGAAAATCAACAGATTCTTAATTGAGCAGTATCAGGGCCAGCGTGCTCAGAAAGTAAAACCCGCCACAGTGAACCGTGAGCTGGGACTCTTGAAGCACATGTTCAGCCGAGCTGTTGAGGCTGGGCTCGTTATGGTTAACCCCGTCAAACAGGTGAAATTCCTGAAGGTCGATAACAACATGACCCGTTTCCTCTCCCAGGACGAAGCTGGGAGACTTCTTGCAGCATGCTCCGAAGATTTCAAGCCAGTTGTCCTCACGGCCCTTCTGACGGGGATGCGTGTTAGAGAGATTCTTGATCTTGAATGGAGTAATGTAGATCTAACCTTGAGAACCATCTTGGTTACCCACACCAAATCCGGAAAGGACCGTCGGATTCCGATAAACGACCGCCTTATGGATGTCCTAGTCCAGCTGAAGAAGGAAGCCAAAACCAAGTATGTGTTCGTATCAAAGTATACGGGAACGAGGTTCATTAATTACCGAAGAAACTGGATCAGTGCTTTACGCAAAGCCGCGATTGGGCATTATCGGTTCCACGATCTTAGACATTCGTTCGCCTCGCACTTGGTGGCGGCTGGGGTTGATCTTGTTACCGTGAAGGAGCTTTTAGGCCATGCATCCATCATCATGACGATGCGCTACGCGCATTCCGCTCCAAGCACTCAGAAGGGTGCAGTGGCCCTGCTCAGCGATAGGTTCGACGTAAAAAGTAGCCACAAAGTAGCCACCGTGGTTGCAGCCTGAAAAAGCGGCTGTGACCATAACTCTTTGAAATTGAAATAGATATAAATCCATTACTAACTGATGGTCTGTGCCTGAACACGGCGTGAACACCTCGTGAAGGCCTTGGAAACCCCTTCCAGTTTTCGTAAGCCTTTCGGCCCTTCCCCTTGGGGGTGGGTTTTTTGCTCAGGGCGCGTAACGTAGCATTGTCGGCCCTACTTACGCGAAAAAGTGGAAAATAGGCCATCATCCGGGGGGCACTTTCCCGGGATCCTTTCTTGATTTTTCCTTCCCTTTCTGATAAAATAGCCAACAAAGTAGGGATCAAGGATTTGAAACGCAGAGGATATGGGATAAGAGAGATGCCGAATCAAGTTCGGCATGACCTGCAAAGAGAGATATGATACCGAGTACGAGGATTCAGGTAAATGATGCACCCTCGGTCTGATTCCCGGCCAGGCTTGGTCATCGTGGGAGCAGGGCCGGCCGGCCTGACCGCGGCGATCGTCGCAGCGCGAGCCGGAAACCGCGTCACGGTATGCGAGCAGCTCGAGCGGGCCGGGGCCAAGCTTCAAATTACGGGCGGGGGACGCGCCAACCTGACGAACCTGCTGCCCCAGGAAGAGTTCACGGCCGCGTTCGGACGGCAGGGACGCTTCATGCTGCCTGCGCTCGAGGCTCTGGATCCCTCCGGCTTGAGGGATTTCATGAAGGCGCTGGGGGTTCCCACGGATGCCCCAGACGGGCTTCGCGTATACCCGAGATCGAATCGGGCGCCGGACGTGCTGGAGAGCCTCCTCAAGGAGTGCGAGCGCCTGAACGTGGACCTCCAGACCGGGGTGCGGGTGAGCGAATTGATCCTCGATAACGGTCGCGTTCGAGGGGTGATGGCGAATCGAAAAGTCCTTTCCGGAGAACACGTCATCATCGCGGCCGGGGGGAAGAGCTATTCCGAGCTGGGGGGAACCGGCGGAGGATACCGGCTCGCCCTACTGGCTGGACATTCCCTGGTCACCCCGGTTCCGGCCCTGGTACCGCTGTTGACGCGCGAAACCTGGCCGCGGATCTGCGCCGGAATTTCGCTCCCAGCCGTGGTCCTGAACATCGCCCAGGCCCACGGCTCAGGGGAGTGCTCCAGCGGGGCGCTGCTCTTTACCCATCAAGGATTATCCGGGCCGGCAGCCCTGAACTTATCCGGACGAGTGGCCCGGCTGCTCCTGGCCCGCGAAAGCGTTCCCGTGCATCTCGATCTGTTTTCAGGAACTCATGCGGCGGCCTGGCAGGAACGTCTGGACTCCTGGCGGCGAGAGGAAGGGAAGAAACAGCTGACCACCCTTTTGGCCAGCTGTATGCCGCATTCCCTTGCCGAAGCCGCCTGTACGGAGAACGGATGCCGGCCAAACATCCGGCCTGCGGAATTGACGGTCCACCAAAGGGGCAGCGTATGTCGGTGGCTGGCGGGAATCCCGCTGACCATCGTCTCCACCGAGGGATTCGACAAGGCCATCGTGACCTCCGGAGGCGTCGCGTTGAAGGAGGTCAACCCCAAGACCCTGGAGAGCCGCCTGGTCCAAGGGCTGTACTTCGCGGGCGAGGTCCTGGACCTCGACGGACCCTGCGGCGGATTCAACCTCCAGTGGGCCTTCTCCAGCGGATGGCTGGCAGGAACCTCGGCGGGACGGTTGGGTCGTTGAAAAAGATGTCTTTTGAGAAACTTTACCCACACGAAATCCAGGGAGACAGGCATGGCCTTAAGCGCGTTTGACGACAAGACGAGGCCACCAAAAGAAGATGAGCTTACGGCAACCCTCGGGAAGACCTATATCCTTTGGAACGAGCTGAAGAAACGCATCACGTCTCGATTCACTCCGCTCTCCATCGAGTGGAGATTCTCCAGCAAGGCCACGGGATGGGGACTGCGGCTCAAGCAGGAGAAGCGGGCCGTGCTCTACATGACCCCGTGCCAAGGATATTTCCTGGCCTCCTTCGCCCTGGGCGAGAAGGCCGTGAAGGCTGCCCGGGAGAGCGGCCTGCCGGCTCCGGTTCTGGCGGTCATCGAGAGCGCCAAGAAATATGCCGAAGGCCGGGGCGTGAGACTCGAGGTCCGAAGCGCCGGGGACGTCCAAAACATCGAGAAGCTCGCCCACATCAAGATGACAAATTAACGGGAGGTCCGATCCAATGAACACTGAGCCCCAGGTCATCAACTTAGGCTTCGTCAACGCCTTCCTGCTTCCGGCCGGAGACGGGTACGTCCTCATTGACACGGGCATGGATTCCCAGTGGGACCTGTTGGAAAAGGAACTTCTCAAAGCGGGTTGCCTGCCCGACAAGCTCAAGCTAGTGGTCATCACCCACGGGGACATGGACCACATCGGCAACTGCGCCAGGCTTCAGAAGAAGTATGGGGCCAAGATTGCCATTCACCCCGGGGACCGTGCCATGGCCGAGACCGGGGTCCCCCAGAAGCGCAAGCTCAAAAGCTTCCGGATGAAGATCTTCATCACGCTCGACAGGCTGACCCGGAAGCGAGAGCCGTTCGAGACCTTCAAGCCCGACCTCCGGCTCGCGGACGGGCAGGACCTCCGGGACTACGGGCTCTCCGGTAAGGTCATCCACATCCCGGGACACACCAAGGGGTCCATCGCCATCCTGACCGAGGCTGGAGGGTTGTTCGCAGGGGACACGGTGTTCAACCGCACCAAGCCCGAGGCTTCCCCGTTCATCCAGGATGACCAGGAGCTGCGGGACAGCCTGGCCAAGCTCAAGGGCCTAAACGCCAGGACGGTCTATCCCGGGCACGGCAAACCCTTCCCGTTTACGGCCCTTGCGGAGATTGAGGTTTGAGGTCGGGGAACCGGACTGTTGACAAAGATTCCATGAATTTGATAAAATGATGCGGTTCCGTCGTAAAAACCCTAACACCCATTTGAGGAGAGTTTGATGAAGAGGTTCGTCCTGACGGTCATCCTAACTTTGCTGATGCTGGCCGGCACCTCAGCCTTCGCCCAGAAGCCGGTGCGCAACGTGAGCCCGAAGAAGCATCCCAACATCGCCGCAGCCCAGAAATTCTGCCAGAAAGCCTACGAGAAGACGGTCGCGGCCCAAAAGGCCAACGAGTTCGACCTGGGCGGCCACGCCGAGAAGGCCAAGACCCTGCTCGATCAGGCCAATACCGAACTAAAGGCGGCTGCCGAAACCTCCAACCAGAACCTGGGCAAGTAGGCTTCAGGGTTCGTTCATTCCATTAAGAGGGGCGGGGCCCGAAAAGGCCCCGCCCATTTGCAGTGCACGATTGAAAACCCCAAGACCACCCTCGTAGCGACCGTTGGGTCGTTCCGTTCCGCACTCCCCGGCATTGACATTTATAGAATCATGCTACAAAACCCCCAAGCTCTGCTTGGGGGATGGATAGCATCCGATTAGAGCAGGGGTTTTTAGGGGACGGCGAGTCCCC
>Ga0315279_10008325_pt1 | contig 12583 bp, 7 predicted proteins | sample YL17G06_20_MG_FD_203694 | JGI IMG/M metagenome (GOLD analysis project Ga0315279, IMG submission 203694) | Sediment microbial communities from Yellowstone Lake, YNP, Wyoming, USA - YL17G06_20 | ecosystem: Environmental > Aquatic > Freshwater > Lake > Sediment | place: USA: Wyoming | collected... | reverse complement strand
GGGCGGAGCCCTGTCGAAGGCCAATCGCCAGCGCTTGGTCGATGCGGTCGCCGCGCGCCTGCCGGTGGTCGAGGTGTGGCACGACCTGCTGCATTACACCGATCGTCAGCGCTTCGTGCCGTGGAGCAACCACAAGGTGCGGCGGCTGCGCGCGGCCCCGACGCGGGCGCGCCGCGACGCCGAGGCCGAAGGCGAGTCGCCTTACGCCGGGGCATGGGGCATCTATGCGAAGGGCGAGCCCCGCAAAAGGGGGCCTAACCGGCTCGCGGCCTACGCGGACTTCGTCGTGCGCGGGGACTACGCGTGCTCTGTCGGCTGCTTCACCGAGGCCGAGTTCCGCGGCAAGGGCATGGCCCGCTCCGCCGTCAGCGCCGCGACGCGAGTCATCCTGCGAGCCGGCCGCATTCCCCTGTACGCCGCCGACGAGACGAATCTCAGTTCGCTCGCCGTCTGCCGCTCCCTGGGGTATGTCAAGTTCGGCGAGGGCCTGCACTGCTTCATGGCGTCCGAACAGGAGCGAGCCCGGCGCGAGCGGACCGAGCGCCAGGCCGAGCACAGAGCCGGGGATTACGCAATACGCCGCTGGATAATCGACTAGCGCTCGCCGCGCTCGTGCTTCGTAGCGAGGTGGCCTCGCCACTTCGCAGAGTAGCAAAGGTCAGCGGACGTTCTTCAGCCGCCGCAACCCCCGAGCCTCCCCCACCGTCTGGCGGGCGGCCTGCGCCTGTTCGCGGGTCATCTCGCGCTCGCTGAAGCGCGCCACCAGGTAATCGCCCGTAACGACGCGCACCTTGGGCATGAGCGACGCCAGGTATGCAGTCCTGCTCAAGCGCCGCACGTATTCATTGGGCGTCTCCCAGTCGCGGCGCGGCAGGCCCCGCTTGCCCAGCGCGCGTGTCAGCTTCTCGTAGCTCAGAAGAACTTCGCCGCGATAGTCGCCCGGGCGCAGGCTGCGCTCGCGGCGGCGCAGCGCCAGGTAGTCGTCAAGCCAGCGCGCCTTCGCTGTCAGCGCGGCCCAGGCGAGCGCGGCCAGCGCCGCCAGCACCAAGAGCGCGTAGCGGCGCAGCACGCCGGCCGCTCTCTGCAGCCAGCCGCGCCGAGGCCCCGTCGTCGCCGCGTCCTGTGCGCTCGCCGGCGACGCCTCCACCGTCACCCAGCCCTCATCGGGCAGGTAAGCCTCGACCCACGCGTGCGCATCCGAGCCGCGGACGATGTAGGCGTCCGCGGCCGCGTCCCACTCGCCCGGCGCGTAGCCCACGGCCACGCGCGCCGGTATCCCGACCGCGCGGGACATGAGCGCGGCGGCGGTGGCGAACAGGTCGCAGTAACCCACGCGGCTGTGAGTCAGGAAATAGAGAGCGGCGTCCGCGCCCGCCGGTGTCGCCGGGGCGTCCAGGCTGTAATCCGCGCGCGCCTGGAGGTAGGAGACGATCGCCGCTATCTGCGCCTGCGGGTCAGTCGTGTCACCCACCGCCTCACGCGCAAGCTCCCTTATCTGGCGCGCGCTGTTGGGGATGCGCAAGAGCTCGGGATCGCTTGCATCGAGCGCGCTGGGCGCGCCGCGCGCCGCCAGGTGGTCCACCTGGGACCAGACCTCGTAAGAGGCGTCCCGCCCCAAACGGCTCGGGGACACCGATAGCGAGCCCCCTGCGTCAATCACGATGAGCCAACCCGAGGGTGCGTTCCCGGCCGGCCGCACCTCCACCGGCTGCGCGGCGGCGAACACGACCGGTGTTGCCGCGCCCACGAGTTGGAACTGCTGCCTGAGCACGCGCCCCCGCCCGGCGTTGACCGCAGGCCGCAGATCGAAGCTCCCGTCGCCGGCGGGCGCCGCCACCAGCCTGCTGCCGGTAGTGACTATCCACCCGTTGCCGGTGTAGTGCGACAGCGACCCCGCGCGCCAGTACAGCGGCTCGGCGGACTTCACGCGCATCACGGGGCGCGTGTCCAGGCGAACGGGGCCCGTGCCCACCGGCAGCCACCTCGGGGACTCCCATACCGCGCGGCCGGTCGCGTCCCCGCGCCCGCCGAACACATCCAAACGCTCTCCGCTGCCGACCATCCCGAGGGAGAAGTCGTGCCTCGGCACCAGCGCCCCCACCGCCCGCGCCGTCGGCACCGCCGCCCCCACCGACAGCGCAAACAGCGCCGCCAGCACCGCCAGGCGCTCCCGCGCCACTCGCCGCGGGTCCTGCGCCGGGGCCGTCCGGCTGTGCCAGCGCTGCACCATCAGATGCGCCTGTCCCGCCAGGTAGGCGGAGGCGAACGCGAACGCCAGGAACGCCAGCGTAAACTGGGGGTCTAAGGTCTGGCTGCCGAGGAGCCCGAAGATCGCCAGGCTCGGCACCACGCAGAACAGCAGATCCTCCACCCGCAGCAGCCCGAAGCTCCGCACGATCACCAGCCCTGCCAGCAGCACCGCCATCCCGAGCGGCCGGTCCGGCCCCACCGCGAGCGCCACCGGCTGGCCGAGGAACGTGTCGGTCGCGCGGTACCACACCAGCGCCAGCCCGGCCAGCGCCGCGGTCCACGCCGGTGCGTAGCCGCGGATCGCCTCATAGCGGCGCAGGTTCCAGCTCGCCAGGAATCCCGCCGCCAGGGCAAGCGTGAAGACCGTTCCCATCTCCGCCGACTGCAGCATCATTGTCACCGCCCACACGCCGGTGACGCTGACCACGAACCCGCACAGGTACAGCACGGCGTCGTCAACCAGGCTATCTCTCAGCTCGCCGATGTCACGCTGCATCAGTCATCGCCTGTCCGAGCGCGCCCTCCAACCCGTCGCCGCGGCGGATTATCTCGACTCGCGCGCCGGCAGCCTCCAGGCGTTGCTGCATCGCATACACCTCGCCGCCGTCCTCTTCTCCATAGCTGGCGGCGTCGAACAGGATCGCCACCACCTGCGCCTGGCGTCGCACCCAGGCTTCGATCGCCGCCGCCAGTTGCGCGTCCGGCGCCGCCGTCAGCACCACCGCCGTCGTCCCCGCCACCAACTCGTTGGCGCCCGCCATTACCTGGCCCAGGCCGGCATCGCCGTCCGCCTCCATGCGCGCCAGCGCCTCCAGCACGCCGGGCAGCTCCTCCGGCCGGCGCGCCGACGCGCGATAGCTGCGCCGGCGGTCCTGCCCGATTACCGTCACCCCCGCGGCATTGCCCACCGCATGCGCGGCCAGCGAGGCTGCGGCTTTGACCGCCGTCTCGAGGCTGCTGTCGCGCCCCGACCCGGCGTGCACGCCTCGGCGCAGGTCCAGCGCGATCACCACGTCCGCGCCAAACGTCTCCTCGAATTCGAGCACGTGGAAATGCCCCCGCCGCGCGGTCGAGGCCCAGTGGATGCGCCGCAAGGCGTCGCCCGGCCGGTAGTCGCGGATGCCGTAGAACTCGATCCCCGCGCCGGCCGCCGAAAGCTGCTCCGTCTCCGCGCCCCCGAACGACAAGGTGCCCGCAAACGCCCCCAGCGATACGCGCACCGGCTTGGGGTACACGATCAGCTCCTGGGGCACCTCGAGTCGCCTCTCGGTGCGAAATGCCCCCAGCGGGTCGGTCGCCGCCACGGCGATCGGCCCAAGCTGGAACGCCCCTCGCTTGAGCGCGCGCAGGCGGACGGTCAGCTCCACCGACCGACCGGGGGCCAGCGTCGCTATCATCACTTCCGCGCCGCCCAGGGGCTCCAGCCACTCGGGCAGCGTGTCACGCACGCTTAGGAAAACCTTGGGCAGGCGCGAGCGGCTGGTCACGATGATGGTCAGGTCGCAGCTATCGCCCTCGTAAACCTTGCGCACCGGGCCGCGCCGGACCTCCAGCCCGCGCACCGCCCACCACGAGAGCCAGTACGAGCCGAGGGCGAGAAAGACCAGCATCGCGGTCATGAAGTAAAGCTGCTGCAGCCGCATGACGTAGCCGGCGAGCCCGAGGAAGGTTATCCCGGTTAGCAGTACGGTTTGCTTGTAGAGCATGCTCAGATATGGCCCGCGGCGTTGCTAGCTGGTGCGCCGATGCGCCGCCCGCAGCACCGCCGCCGCGATGTGCAGTTCATCTTGTTTCGACCGCGCGCGTCCGTCGAGCCGGGCGTCGCGGGCGGCCGCCAGGGCCCTGGCCCACGCCGCATCCGGCTCGAACCCAAGCGCAGCCAGATCGTGCCCGCTGATGCTCGGCCGGACCTCGCGCAGCCGCGCCAGGAAAAGCTTGCAGCGTCGCCGCACCCGCGCGGCGGAAGTAGCCGCCAGCGCCGCCACGGTCTCCGGGGGCAGCCCGTCCAGCGCCCGCGCCATCGCGCTGTTGCGCAGCCGGTAGGCCGCCAGCCGGCGCCGCGCGCTGCGGCGCCCCCGCAGGTACGCGTCCAGGGCCCGTCGCGCCCGCGCCGCGAGCCGCAGGCGCTCGGCAAGCTCCTCGCCTTCCCGCGGTGACAGCGCTTCCGCCAGCGCCAGCAGCCGCACCAGCCCACAATCAAGACTTCCCCCGGCGCAGCACCGCGAAAACCAACCGCATATCCGCTGCGCGCGACGCGCCGCCCCGCGCACGTCGGGCCCCGCCGTCAGCGCCGGGTGCAGCGCCCGCAGCACCCCCAGCCGCTCGCACAACTGCAGACCCGCCTGCGCCCGGGGCTCCTGCAGCAGCGTCAGCAGCTCCCGCCGGATGCGATCCCCGCTGACCGCATCCACGCACCCTGCGCGCGCCGCCGCCCGCGCCAGCCGCGCCGTGCGTCGCTCCAGGTGAAAACCGAGCCGCGCCGCGTAACGCGCCGCGCGCAAGAGCCGCGTGGGATCGTCCTCGAAGCTGCGGTCGTGCAGAACCCGAAGTTGCCGACGTGCGAGATCGTTGCGCCCGCCGAACGGATCCAGGAGCCCTCGCGGCCGGCGGCCCAGCCGCACCGCCATCGCATTCACCGTGAAGTCTCGCCGCGCCAGATCGTCCTCGATGCCCCCGGGCGTCACCTGGGGAAGCGCTCCGGGCCGGGCGTACACCTCCCGCCGGGCGGTCGCGACATCGATAGTTCCGTCGGCGGTTTCGAGCTTGGCCGTCAGGAAGCGCCCCTGTTCGGCCAGCCGCGCGCCCAGAGCGCGGGCGAGGCCGCGGGCGAAGGCCATGCCGTCGCCCACCACGCACAGATCGAGGTCGGGGCTGTCGCGCCCCAGGAGCAGATCGCGCACGCTGCCGCCGATGAGGTACACCGGCACGCCCAGCGAGCGCGCTACGCGCGCCGCCGCGTCGAGGGCGCGCCGCCGCGGCGGCGCCGGCGATCGCTGCAGCAAAGGCCCCGTCGCCTCAGCCCGGGCAGGGGATATCCGCGCTCGCGATTTGCGCGCTGACAAGTCCTAGTGGCGCTCCAGGCGCGGCGGAATGCGATCTTGCCGCAGCAGGTCGTCGAGGGTCTCGCGCTCGACGATCACGTCCGCCTCCCCGTCGTGAACCAGCACCACCGCCGGCCGCGGCAGGCGGTTGTAGTTGCTCGCCATGCTGTAATTGTAGGCGCCGGTGGTCTGCACCGCGATGATGTCCCCGGTCGCCAGTTGCGGCACCTCGATGTCCGAGATCAACGTATCGGTCTCGCAGTGCTTGCCGGCGATGGTGACGGTGTGAGCGCAAGGCTGCCGCGCCTTGTTGGCGACGATCGCCTCATACCTGGCATCGTAGAGCGCTGGCCGCGGGTTGTCAGAGAGGCCGCCATCGACTGAGACGTAGGTGCGAACGCCGGCGATCTCCTTGACCACGCCAATGGTGTAAAGGGTGGTGCCGGCCTCCCCCACGATCTTGCGGCCCGGCTCCTGGATCAGGCGCGGGAGGGGGAAGCCGCGGATCTGGCAACGCTCCTTCACGGTGTTGGTGACGGCCTCGGCGTATTCGTCGAGCGAGGGCGGCTGGTCGCCCTCCCGGTAGCGCACACCGATGCCGCCGCCGAGGTCAAGATCGGTGAGGATGAGGCCGAGCGAGTCGCGCACCTGAGCGGCGAAGTCCACCATCATCGCGGCGGCCTCCCGGAAGGGGTCGAGGTCGAGAATCTGGGAGCCGATGTGGCAGTTGATGCCATGCAAGCGCAAGCTGGGGGCCTTCAGCACCTTCGCCGCGGCCTCCATCGCGGCCCCGCCGGCGAGGGAGAAGCCGAACTTCGTGTCCACCTTGCCGGTCTGGATGTGGGTGTGGGTGTCCGCAGTCACGCCCGGGGCGACGCGGATGAGCACGTTCAACTCAGCGCCGTGCCGGCCGGCGACCTCCTGGAGCGCGTCTATCTCGTCGAGATGGTCTATGCCGAGCCGTCCCACGCGATTGACGACGGCCATCTCGATCTCGGCGTGGGATTTGTCGCTGCCGTGCATGAAGATGCGGTCCGGGGCGACGCCGGCGTGGAGCGCGGTGTGCAGTTCGCCGCCGGAGGAGACATCCACCCCCAGGCCTTCCTGATCCACGACTCGGCAGACGGCGGCGGTGGTGAAGGCCTTGCTCGAGAAGGAAATATGGACGCTGGGATAGCGCGACTCAAAGGCGCGGCGGTAGTCGCGGCAGGTCCGGCGCACGCATTCCTCATCCAAGACGTAGAGAGGAGTGCCGTACTTGCGCGCCAGCTCCACCGTGTCACATCCCCCCACCTCCAGGTGGCCTCGATGGTTGATCCTCTGCGTTCCCAGCAGCATCACTCTAGCTCACCTCTGCGGGTTTCTGAATGGCCCTGGCCGGGCCGCGCATGTCATTCCCAATTGAAGCGAAGCGGAATGAGGAATCCCCTACCAGGGATGCGAGGAGGTAAGGGATTCCTCGCGGAGTCTACCCCGAGCACAGCCTGCCCTGAGCCTGCCGAATGGGTCGAGGGGCTCGGAATGACAGCTCCCAACCCGGGCGCAATACCTTGCGCCACTACAGTTTGGCGCCAGACCGCTTCTCTTCGATCTGGCGCCTTATCTCTTTCCCGTTGCGGCCCTGGCGAGACAAGACGTCGCGTCACGTGCGCTTGCACATGCGCTTGGTCGTCTCGCCGCCGGCAATGCTCGAAACAGGGTTTTCCCGCATCTTCACGCGCCACCATTATAATCGAATCCCGCCCCCTTGACAACCGCCAACCCACCCCCAATCGCGATTGACAATGCCCTTGTGATTCGCTATAATCCGATCAACCGAAGCCACCGGCTTCGGGATTTTTTCTATTTGCGGCGGCTGGGCTGCGACCCGTCGGGGGCCGCTAGCTGGGTCTGCGACCGCCATCCCGGCCGGTAGGCCCAGGGACATGGCGGCCGGCCCATACGAGCCTGGCCATAACGAGGTTTCCCATGCAAGCACGGACCCGGGCCTGGAGTATCGCCATCATCGTGCTCGTCATCGCCTGCTTTCAGATCGTGTTCGAGCCGCTGCGGCTCAGCCCGCGCATCAACCCGCTGCGCGCGGGAGAAAAGGCCCCGCCGGCGGCCCAGCTCGGTGCGCTCTACGTGTATCCGCCCACCCCGGTGCTCAACCTGGGCCTTGACCTACTCGGGGGCATCCACGTGGTGCTCAAGGCGCGCAGCCAGGCGGTGCTCGACTTCGACTTCGCCAAGGCGCTCGCGCCCGAAGAGGGCGACCGCGCCCAGATGCAGGGCGTGGTCGCCGACCTGCTGCGCCCCATCGAGTCCGACCTCGGCGGCATCCCTGACATCGAGATCGGCACCAAGACCCTCACCGTGCGCCTGCAAGCCGAGACCAAGGGCGAGGGCAACCGATATCAGCAGCTCATCCTCGCGCGGCTGCAAGCGGGCCTGGGCGCCCAGTACGGCCCGATTGAGGCGCGGCGCCCCGAGTTCATCAAGATGGACCGCCGGATGGTGCGCGAGGTCATGGCCATTCTCGAGCAGCGCGTCAACAAGCTCGGCCTGGCTGAAGCGGTCCTGCAAACCCAGGGCGAAGACAAGGTAATCATCAAGCTGCCCGGCATCACCGACCCCGAGCGCGCGCTCAACATCATCCGCAGCACCGCCCAACTCGAGTTCCGCCACATCCCGCGCAAGTACGAGGTGCACGTCGAGCCCGATCCCGATACGCCCACCAAGAAGACCGTCTATTTCACCGACGAGGCCGGCAAGGAGGTGCCCAGCGCGCAGGTCATCGCCGAGTCCCCGATCGTCGTGCGCGGCGACCAGCTAAAGCCGAATTCACAGGTGGTGAATGACCCCTCCGGCTTCCCCCAGGTCGCGTTCGAGTTCAAGCGCGAGGGGGCCGACGAGTTCTGGAGATTCACGCGCACCCACCAAGGACAGTACCTGGGCATCGTCCTCGACAACGAGATCATCTCCGCCCCGGTGGTCAAGTCGGCCATCCGCACCCGCGGGGTCATCCAAGGCATCGGCACCACCAAGGAAGCCCAGCAGCTCGCGGTGCTGCTCAACTCCGGCGCCCTGCCGATCCCGCTCGACGTGGAGGAGAACCGCACCGTGAGCGCCACCCTGGGCAAGGACTCGCTCACGCGCAGCATGTGGGCGGGGATGGTGGGGCTGGTGCTGGTGCTCGCTTTCATGGCGTTGTACTACCGCCTGCCGGGGCTGCTGGCGGACGGGGCGCTGCTCATTTACTGCCTGCTGGTGCTCGCGGTGCTCAAGCTCTTCAACGCCACCTTGACCCTGCCCGGCATCTTCGGCATCATCCTGTCCATCGGCATGGCGGTGGACGCCAACGTCATCATCTTCGAGCGCCTCAAGGAGGAGCTGCGCAGCCAGAAGACGCTGCGCAGCGCGGTCGAGGCCGGTTTCAATCGCGCCTGGACCGCGATCCTCGACTCCAACGTGTGCAGCATCCTGACCGCCATCGTCCTCATCGGCCTCGGCACCGCGGCCGTCAAGGGCTTCGCCGTCACGCTTCTCATCGGCGTCGTGTGCAGCCTTTTCACCGCCATCACCATCACCCGCCTGTTCATGCATATCACCACCGGCACCCGCGCCGCCAAGAAGCTGTCGTGGTTCGGGGTGTGATTCGCTAAGTACGCTGTCATTCTGAACGGAGCGCAGCGAAGTGAAGAATCCCCTACCGGGGTTGCGGGAGGTAGGGGATTCCTCGCTGCGCTCGGAATGACAGAGCGTCGGAGGTTATTTTGGTCGAGCTATTTCGAGGGCGCAAATGGGACCTGGTGGGCCTGCGCAACTACTGGTTCGCCATCTCCATCGCCACCATCGCCGTCGGGCTCTATTTCCTGATCACCAACGACATCAAGTACGGCAGCCCCCTCACGCTCGGGATCGACTTCACCAGCGGGGGCCAGCTCACTTACCAGGTCGAGCAGCCCTTTGCGACCCAGCAGCAGACGCGCGAGCTCGCCGCCATCCGCCACGGCGTGGACCAACTCCACATCGAGACCGAGATCCAGATCGCCGGGCCGGCCATCGGGGCCAAGGACCAGATCCTGTTCCGCACCAAGACCTCCACCACCGAATCCGCAAAGATGCACTCCGAGATTCAGGGCCAGGCCGCCGCCATCCTCGAGTTCCTCGAGCAGCGCTACCCCGGCGTCAAGCTCATCTCCACCGAGATGGTCGGGCCGGTCATCAGCCGCGAGCTCATCAACAACGCCATCCTGGCGGTGGTCGTGGGCATGCTGCTGGTGCTGGTGTGGATCATGATCCGCTACGACATCAAGTTCGCCACCACCGCCATCATCGCCCTCGTGCACGACATCCTGGTGCTGCTGGGCGTATTCGCCATCCTGCACAAGGAGATCAACAGCCCCTTCGTCGCGGTGGTGCTGACGGTGGTCGGCTACTCGGTGCACGACACCGTGGTCATCTTCGACCGCATCCGCGAGAACTTGCGCCTGCACAAGGGCGCCACCTTCGCCGAGACCACCAACATCAGCTTGCTCGAGACCATGGCGCGCTCGGTCAACACCGTGCTGACCGTGCTCTTCACCGTCTTGGCCCTCTACTTCCTCGGCGGCGCCACCCTGCGCGATTTCGCCCTCGGGCTCGTCGTCGGCATCACCTCCGGCGCCTACTCCTCCATCTTCAACGCCAGCCAGTTGCTCGCCGTGTGGAAAGAGCGCGAGGAGCGCCGCCGCCGGCCCGCCGGCGTGCGGGCGCCGGTCGCGCCGCGGCCGACTCCGGTGTCCCCTGCCCGGCCAACCGCGCAGCAGGCCGGCGCGCAGGAGCGGGTTGGCCCGGCCTCTGCACCGGCCCCCCTTGAGCGCCCCGCCCCATCTTCTTCCGGCGCCGCCAGCACGCGCAAGAAGAAAAAGGCCGGCAAGCGCAAGCGGCGCTACTGATCCCGCGCGCCCGGCGCGCGGGATCGGCTCTCTCGCGCACCTGCCTGTCGCCGCTGATGACAAGGCTTGTCCGCTCCGGCTGGTGAACACATGAATTCCGATAGCCTGGCCGAGCAGGGACGTGCGAAGGCGGCGGTCGCCCGTCTGTCCGTCATCTCCAACGCCACCCTCACCGCCGCCAAGCTGGTGGTGGGACTGGCCATCGGCTCCATCGCGGTCGTCGCGGAGGGGCTGCATTCCGGGGTCGATCTGGTCGCCGCCGCGCTCGCCCTGTGGTCCGTGCGCAAGGCCTCGCAGCCTGCAGATAGCACCCATCCTTTCGGTCACGGCAAGTTCGAGAGCCTCTCCGCCGTCATCGAAGCTGCCCTCATCCTCGTGGCCGCGGTCGGTATCATCTGGGTTGCCGTCGCCCGCCTAATGAGCGCCGCCTCCGAGGTCACGCTCCCCGTCATCGGCATCATCATGATGGGCATCTCCGCCGCCGTCAACGTGGTCGTCTCGACCCTGCTCTTCCGCGTCGCTCGCAACACCGAGTCCCCGGCGCTGGAGGCCGACGCCTGGCACTTGCGCACCGACGTTTACACCAGCGTCGGCGTCCTCATCGGCATGGCCGGCATCCACCTCACCCGCCTCGCCGGTCTGCCCGGCGGCCATCTCATAGACCCCATCGCCGCCATCCTGGTCGCCCTCGCCATCGGCCATGCTGCATGGGACATCACCTGGCGCTCGGTGGGCCAGTTGACCGACCACACCCTGCCCGCCGACGAGCGCCGCCTGATCGAGCGGTTGATCGCCGAGCACTACCCCCAGTTCGTGGACTACCACAGCTTGCGCTCGCGCCGCGCGGGTTCCGAACGCCACGTCGATCTGCACCTGGTGGTGCCCCCGGATACTCACGTCTCCGACGCCCATGCTCTCGCCGATCACCTGGAAGAGGACATCCGCCGCACCCTGCCGAATGTTCACATCCTGATCCACGTCGAGCCCGAGGGGCATCAGGACTGATCGGTCCCGGCCCTCTTTCGCGAAATCGGGGGCGCGCACGTCACATGCGCCCGTGGTGCGTCGGGCCGCGCGGTCAAATCATCACCACAACGATCCGCAGCCGTGCGACACAGCATCCTTGGCGCCATTTGGCAGGAACTCCCCGCAGATCCGGACTGCTGCGCCCGCCTCAGCCGCGACCTCGGCCTGTCCGCCCTCGTCGCCCGCGCGCTGGTGGCCCGGGGAATCGCCGACAGCGCACAAGCCAGCATCTACCTGCGCGGCGGCCTCGATGACCTGCACGATCCCCTGCTCATGCGCGATATGCCCCAGGCGGTCGCAGTCTTGCGCCGGGCCGTGGAGTCGCGCCAGCCCATTCGCGTGTACGGCGACTACGATGCCGACGGCATCACCGCCATCGCCCTCTTGGTGCGCGCCCTGTCCGCGCTGGGCGCAACCGTGGACTACTACCTGCCCCACCGCATCGCGGACGGCTACGGCCTCAACACCCCGGCCATCGAGCAGGCCGCGCGCGACGGCGTCAAGCTCCTCGTGACCGTAGACTGCGGAATCAGCGCGGCTCCCGAGCTGAGCCGCGCCCGCGAGCTGGGCCTCGACGTTGTCGTTACCGATCATCACGAGCCGCCTTCATCCCTTCCGCCCGCCGCCGCCATCCTCGACCCCAAGCGGTCGGACTGCTCCTACCCCTTCAAGGATCTCGCCGGCGTCGGCGTCGCCTACAAGCTGCTTGCGGCCCTCGCCGCCGACCTCGGCCTGCGCGCGGGCGCCGAGCGCTCGTTCCTCGACCTCGTCGCCATCGGCACCATCGCCGACGTCGTCTCCCTCACCGGGGAGAACCGCTTGCTCGTCAAGCACGGCCTGGAGGCCCTCGACGGCACCCGCAAGCATGGTATCAGCGCCCTGCTGCGCGCCGCCTCGGCCAAGACCCCGGTCACCAGCTACAACGTCGCCTTCGGCCTCGCCCCGCGCCTCAACGCCGCCGGCCGCCTCGACCACGGGCAGGCCGCGGCCGCGCTCCTGCTGACCTCCGATCCCACCGAGGCCCGCCGCCTGGCCGATCGCCTGAGCGACCTCAACACCGAGCGCCAGGAGGAGGAACGCCGCACGCTCGCCTGCGCCGAGGAGATGATCGCCTCTAACGTTGACCTCGAGCAGCACCGCCTCATCCTGCTTGCCCACCCGGAATGGCATCCGGGGGTGATCGGCATCGTGGCGTCGCGCCTGGTTGAGCGCTATTGCCGCCCGGTGGTCCTCATCGCCTTCGCCGACGGCGCCGGCAAGGGCTCCGCTCGCAGCATCCCGGGGTTTCACATGTATGACGCCCTGTGTGCCTGCGCTTCCTGCCTTGAGGACTTCGGCGGTCATGCG